>Ga0208648_1001123_pt1 | contig 23311 bp, 15 predicted proteins | sample AntAceMetag02UKL_FD_184772 | JGI IMG/M metagenome (GOLD analysis project Ga0208648, IMG submission 184772) | Saline lake microbial communities from Ace Lake, Antarctica - Antarctic Ace Lake Metagenome 02UKL (SPAdes) (version 2) | ecosystem: Environmental > Aquatic > Non-marine Saline and...
ATCCATGGCATGTTACGTACTAACAAAGAATTCGATGGGACGAGGTTTTATACGCTACCTATCGCTACAAATTCATAAAAATATGAATATTTGTAAATTAGCGCTTGCGTTTTAATAGAGTATCTACAAAAAATGAGTCCCATGTTAAAATAATAGCTAAACAGGTAACCCACTGATTATTGATAATGGAATCAGGTATTCTGATTTTAAATTTTAATTATTATTAAGTCCGGTTGCTCTGGGGCAGACTATGAAAAGCCTTGACATATAGCGTGATAGCTGGAATTATTGAAAAGCAGTATTTAATTGCAAAGAAATTATTCCTGATTCTTTTATGGTTTTGGAGAAATCTTTCATTGATAGTTAAATATTATCCACATTATAACAAAGGAAAAATAATGAAAATAAAAAAAGCTTTATCTCTTACAGGTATTATTGCCACTGTTGTATTTGTTGCATCTCTCAGTGGTTGTGCTTCGTCTCCACAAAAAGATGCAGGAGATCGACTCGTGTTGGAGACGGAAGTTAAAGTCGCATTAGATAAGTTTTATAAGGAAGCGACAAATGCTCGGAAAATAGTAGAAATAGCTGAAGGCGTATTGGTCTGTCCAACGATAACTAAAGCGGGTTTTGTTTTCGGTGGTGCAGGTGGAACATGTGCTCTGCAGATACACGGAAAAACGGTGGATTTCTATCGGGCTGCAGCGTTTAAAGCGGGTCTGATAGCTGGTGGTGAGACCTACTCGCTTTTAGCGGTTTTCAACGATGCTGATACTCTGGTTAAGTTCCGCGAAGATAAAAGAAAATGGCAGCTTGGTGGTAACCTTTCTGTTGTTGTGGCCAAGAAAGGAGCTAGTGGCGGTTTTGATACCAGATCTATAGGAGGAGCCCCTGTTACAGTTTACGTTTATGGTCAATCGGGATTTATGGGCGATATATCCGTTGATGGCTCGACCCTCAGTAAGTTGTAAAAATAGCAGGCGAATCGCTGCGTCCTTTGTTGCATAAGGGATGTATAGGGGGATTCAAATTGCTATCAGTGGTATTGTTCTGTTGAGAAGAAAACCACCGGTGCATTTTTTGCTCGGTGGTTTTTTTTGCGCATAAGGTTACCTGATTACGTACAACTCACAGCAAAATTAAAAAAATCCTAAAATATCAGTATTTTAAGAGTCTCGTCATTCCCGAAGTCTACCCAGTCAAGCTGGGCACAAGCTTTATCGGGAATCTCTTTGTCTACGCAAGATTTCTGCTAGAAGCATGCAGGAATGACGAAGATAGCTGAGAGTTATGGGTAATCAGGTAAGGTTGTGAGCATACCAGGCTTGCAAAAAGCACCAGACTTTAATATGACCATTTGAAGTGTTACATCTTTTACGGCTAATCTATCTACCGTTGCCAGAAAAATCACCCATACTCATTGTGGCAGTGGAATTTATATAAATAACACCGACAACGACTAATATTAGAGCAATTATCTGAGCTATTCTCTTGGTATTTTTTGATATTTTCATCATTTATAGCCTCGTAAGTTACATTAAAATCTTCCCAACTCAATAAGATTTATTGGGTATAAGCTTTAGGGATATGCATACTATAATGTTCTCATCTTATGAGCATACAAGCCGCTCATGCTTTCAAAAAGCAGCTTACCTGAGTTTATTTTAGGGGCATCCCCCTTATTGAGCCTGAAAGAATATATGCAGAGCTAGTTAAATCAGCGTTTGACCAATCTTTTCACCCAGCTGAACTTTTTTACCTGCGACAAATTCATCTTCCCAGTTCATCGCATCATTTCCATACAGAACTATAATTGTTGAGCCCATATTAAAACGCCCCATTTCTTCTCCACGCTTATATTTAGGTGCTTTGGCAGCATATTCCCAGGTGCGTATTTCTTTTTCTGTCGGAGGGGTTACTTCGCCATGCCATACCGTTTCAATACTGGCAACAAAGATAGCACCGACTAGAACAAGTGCCATAGGACCAATTTCGGTATCAAAGATGGCGACGACACGCTCATTTCTGGCAAATAAACGCGGCACTGAATTTGCAGTTGCGGCATTAACACTGAATAAATGTCCTGGTACATGAATCATTTCCTTTAGTTTGCCATCTAGTGGCATATGCAGGCGATGGTAGTCTTTAGGCGATAAATATATCGTGGCGAATTTGCCATTTTTAAAGGGCGCGGCGAGTTCCTCATCGCCCCCTAATAAATCAATTGCCGTATAGCTTTTCCCTTTGGCTTGAATAATATCACCTTCTGTAATATCACCCGCCTGGCTGACCGTACCATCTGCGGGACTGGCTATATCACCTTGATTATTGGCAAAGCTACGAACGCCGGCTTTTAGTTCGCGGGTAAAAAAATGGTTAAAGCTAGGGTAGGCATTTATATCTGAATCTATCGCTTCATCCATATTGACACCATAATGGCTAGCTATCTGTTTGATAAACAGATTCTTCCAGGCTTTATTTTTGCTATGGGTCAGTTGGCGCATTAATCTTGATAAAAGATGATGCGGTAATATGTATTGAGGTAGAGTGGTCAGGCTTTCTTTAAAGGTCATGATGGATAATTAGGGTGTTGTGTCAGTTTGGCTTAGCACTTCTTACGCAGAAAATAAAAAACAGTATATTCATCTTAATTACTTGCTTTCTAACTCGATACTCAATCTGTAGAGCGAGGCTTTGAGCCGCTAATATTAAAAAATATAAAAAAGTGCCAGACTTCTGATGCGGGCTAAAGAAACGCTCTATGCTTATTTAATTAGCTATTAGAAACTACGGTAACTGCACTAACTCTGGTACTTTCCAGTCAGGGTTGCGATGCTCCGCAATAACTGAAGTATGTAAACCACCACGGACATTAAAGTCTGCTCGGACCCGCATGAAATTAGGCTGCACGACTTTTACAATATCGTCCAGAATTTCATTGGTAACTGCTTCATGAAAGGCACCCCGATCGCGAAAAGTCCATAGATAAAGTTTTAAGGCTTTTAATTCTATACACAACTGATTAGGCACATATTCAATGGTGATTTCGGCAAAATCAGGCTGGCCAGTTAATGGACAAAGGCAAGTGAACTCTGGCGTATCAATACGGATAGTAAAGTCACGACCGGGTTGTGGGTTATCGAATGCTTGTAAGTCTTTGCTAGGTTTTGTTGCCATAATAAATTGTGCTGATAAGTGTTATTTAGCCTGATACATTATGTTTCATAACGTATAATGGCCGCTTTATTTTAAAAACAGGGTATTTTACCAGTAATGAAGCTGGAAAAAATTAAACTTTCAGGTTTTAAATCATTCGTTGATCCCACTACAATACCAATTAAAGGAAATTTAATTAGTATTGTCGGGCCTAATGGGTGTGGTAAATCAAATATTATCGATGCAGTGCGTTGGGTGATGGGCGAAAGCTCAGCTAAACACTTGCGTGGCGGTAGTATGGCCGATGTCATATTCAATGGCTCTTCAGGACGCAAACCTGTCAGTACAGCCTCTGTCGAATTAGTTTTTGATAACAGTGACGGGCGTGCAGGTGGCGAGTTTGCCAAATATAATACCATCGCTATTAAACGCCAGGTAAGCAGAGATGGTCAGTCTATTTATCAATTTAACGGTACTAAATGCCGACGTAAAGATATTACTGATTTATTTTTAGGCACGGGCTTAGGTGCTCGTAGTTACGCTATTATTGAGCAAGGAACAATTTCTCGGGTAGTAGAAGCGAAACCTGATGAATTGCGTATGCATATAGAAGAAGCGGCAGGCGTTTCCAAATATAAAGAACGGCGTAATGAAACTGAAATGCGTATGCGCCATTCGCGTGAAAATCTGGAGCGCTTAGATGATGTGCGTGAAGAAGTTGAAAAACAGCTCAGCCACTTACAGAAGCAGGCAGAAAAAGCAGAAAAATATACTACGCTAAAATCCCAGGAGCGCCAGTTAAAATTAGAATTATTAGCCATGCGTTGGCGCGCTCATCATAGAGCTGCAGAGCAATTGGACGTTAAGCTACAGGATGCAGCGACGACGCATAACGAGCTATTTATGGAGCGGAAAGAACTAGAGCAGACGCTAGAGCAAAAAAGGCTAGTGCATAAAACTCAACAACAAGTAGTAGATAAGCAACAAGGAGAGTATTATCATGCCGTTGCTGAGGTAAGCCGTCTGGATCAAGTTATCAAGCATAATGAGCAATCACATGAAGAAACTGAATTAGAACTTGCCCGTTTACGTGAACAGGCTGAACATCTACAGGGAAATTTAGATGAAGACTTGATGCAATTAGATGAGATCAAAGAATCTCTAGTGGAGGCAGAGGAATCTTTGCTGGTCGCTCGGGACAGAGAAGATGAATTGCTGGAAATTCAGCGTAGCGCACAAGAAAAGCGTCTTGCCTGGCAGCAGCAATGGGAGGCTTATAGAAATCAATATGCAAATTACCGCGAGCAGGCAGAAGTAAAACGTATGCAGGTTGCGCAATTGGAAAACCAGACCTTTCAACTGCAAAGTCGTTTACAGCGCTTGCAAGGCGAACACGATGAATTGAATGAAAAAGGTCTGCAAGAAGAAATCGAAATTCTTGACCAATCGATTAAGCTGATTGAAGAACAACGGGATCAATTGCAAATCCAGCTGGATACTGTGCATTTATCCATTACTGAATTAAGACAGCAAATTAAACAATATCACGAGGTGTTACACAGGGACCGTTCTGAACTGCAAACGATTAAAGGTAAAGTCACCTCTTTAGAAATGCTACAGCAACATGCAATGGGTAAGGATAATCAGAAATTGACCCATTGGCTGGATAGAATGTCGCTCACCGATAATCAGCGCCTGGCAGAATTTATTGACGTTGAGACTGGCTGGGATGGTGCGGTAGAAACGGTTTTAGGTACTTATTTAGAGGCCGTATGCATAGACAATGCGGATAGTATGATTGCCGAATTATCTTCTTTAAGCGATGAATCATTAACCTTATTTGAAACACAACACCCATTACAGGAACAATCAGCAAATGAGCTGATTCGTCTGATAGATAAAATTAAAACACCGTGGAACTTGCATGGCTTATTGTCAGGTATTTACTGTGCAGACAATTCAGAACAGGCGCGGCAGATAGTGGCACAGTTGAAACCTTATGAATCTGTTATAAGCACTCAAGGCACCTGGATGGGATATGGCTGGGTTAAAGTGACGCATGATCATGATGCAAAATCGGGCGTTTTACAAAGAGAAAAGGAATTGCGCATATTAAAAGAGGAACAGGTGCAATTACAAGCGCGTGTCGTTATTACCGAAGAGCAACTGGAAACAGCAGAAGAATTTTTAAAACAAGGCGAACGTCAGCGTGAAGATTGTCAGGAAAAATATAAATATGTCAGTAATCAGCTTTCTCTGAAAAACTCTGAATTCAGTGCGCATTCTGCACGTGTGGAGCAGCAGCAGCAGCGTTTGACACAGGTTAGCAATGAAATGACCGACATTAACCGGGAGCTTCTTGATAATGCCGAAACACGTGCAGAAGCCGCGATGATTAAAGAGCAGGCTGAAGAGGCTATGGAGGCTCTTGAGGAAACCAAGTTACAATTAGAACAAAATAGTAATAGCCTACAAACCGAAGGTGAACAAAGCGATAAACAGGTTAATGAAAGCCGTCAGCAAGTGCATGCTTTACAGGCAAAAATTGCTAGTTTAAAATCATCGGATGCTTTAACAACAAAACAAATAGAGCGTTTACAGCAGCAAAATCAGCATGCTCAGGAACGCATAGTTGAGCTGGATAGAAAATTACATCAGACATTAGAGCCGATGGATGATGAACGTTATCAACTGGAAACTTTACAACAGGATAAAGAGAATTTAGAACAGGAATTAAAGCGAGTTCGCGAACAACAAGCAGCACTAGAAGCAGAAATTACTGAATCAGCTGAACAGTATGCGGCAGTACAACAACATCTAGAGAAGAAAAAGGAATTGCTGGATAGTATCCGCTTCGAACAACAGGAAAGTCAGGTACGTCAGCAAACCGTGACCGAGCAATTAGACGAGTTAGAAGCCGATGCGCAGCAAATTATACAAACAATAGCGGCTCATGCTGATGAGTCTTCGTGGAAAGTAAAGGTAGATGACTTGACTCGTCAGATAGAGAGGTTAGGCACGATTAACTTAACGGCAATAGAAGAATTCAAGGCGCAATCTGAGCGCATGAATTTTCTTAATGAACAAAATGCTGATTTGCTGGAGGCACTGCAAATCCTGGAGCAGGCGATTGCAAAAATTGATGAAGAAAGTCGGCAGAGATTTAAGCAAACATTTGATAAAATAAATACTGGTTTACAGGAAAAATTTCCTAAACTTTTTGGCGGTGGCAGGGCGTATTTATCCTTAACAGATGACGACCTACTGGAAAGTGGCGTAAATATTATTGCCCAACCACCTGGTAAGCGTAATAGTTCAATTCATTTACTGTCGGGAGGGGAAAAGGCTTTAACGGCAGTGGCATTGGTTTTTTCTATTTTTGATCTTAATCCAGCGCCTTTTTGTCTGCTGGATGAGGTTGATGCGCCTTTAGATGAAGCGAATGTCAGGCGTTTCTCTGAAATGGTTGAGGAAATGTCAGCGAGCGTACAATTTTTATATATTTCACATAATAAAGTGACCATGGAAATTGCGCAGCAATTAGCAGGTGTTACCATGAAGGAACCTGGTGTTTCACGTATGGTAGCGGTGGATATTCAAGAAGCAGTAGCAATGGCAGAGAATTAAAATGGATAAAGATTTATTAAGAATAGTCATCATTGCGGTTGGTACCGTGGTTATTTTAGCAATGATTATATGGGGAATATTGAGTAGTAGATCAAAACGCAAGAATATCAATTTTTATGATGATCGTGACCCTCTGGAACATATAGATCCACACCTGATAGTCAATATTAATGATGATGATTTTGATATTGTCCCTATCACTACTAGAGATAATAACGCTCAAGTAAAAACACGTCTAAATACTGAATATACGCAGGAAGTTCGGCAAAATGGTGTTGCTGAAAATGTGCAACAAGCTAATACAGTAGCGCAACAAAGTGAATCGCCTGCTGCTGAAAACAAAGTATTACCACCACTGATACAACTGAGTATTGTGGCTAAGACAGCAGCAGGCTTTTCTGGTATTCAGTTGTTAGAAGCATGTGAAAACGTAGGTTTAGTGTATGGCAATGTTAAGGTTTTTGAAAAGCTAGATGAGTTAAATCAGGTTGATTATGCGGTAGCCAGTATGGCTGGGTCAGGTATTTTTCCTGGTGATAACTGGGAAACATATGTTTGTCCCGGCGTCACTTTTTTTATGCAACCAAGAGAACTAGACGATGCTGCACAAGTATTTGATGAAATGGTGGATACTATCGGCCAATTAGCAGCTGTTCTTAATGGCGATGTATTAGATCAGGATCAGCAGAACTTAACGGTGGCAGTGGTACAACAGATTAAGACAAGTTTGGTTTAAAAGGAAAACCTTGGGTTGGCCATGTTTTCAGCTCATTAATAGTTAGCCAGGTTAGATAGCCAGTAGGAGCGGTATTTAGCCGCGATTGGTGGCTTAGCCATCGCGGCTAAAAGCCTTTTCTAAAAATATGTCAAATATAGAATCCTTAGTTAAGAAATTTCATAAACTTTCTGCTGATGAACAGCAGATTTTATTGTCTCTTGCGGTTTTGTTTGCGCCGGTTGGGCAGACACGACTGCAGGAGATTTTACGCGCATTAAACTGTGTAGAACCCAGGGTTTATAAACAAGTCGCCAAACCGCTACGCGAAAAACTGGAAAATGAAGGTTTCATAGTCATATCATCAGATGGATGGTGTTGCGTAACCGGTGGTTTAAGTGAAACATTAGTAAGAATTGCATTTCAGGAATATCCTGATTTATTTGCCAAATTAGCCAAATTTTGTCTGGCTGATAGAAACTATGTCCCCCAGCATCTTAAACTGATATATCAAGTCAGGAGTCTACGTTTTTTTCTGTATGCAGAGGAGGTAGAGAAATTTTCTGCCTGTTTTTCCAGCCTGGAAAATTCTTTTCCTGCGCATGTCGTGCCGGTAATTACCCTACTATTTTTTTCGCCTTTTGATAAAGTCTGGTTTGAGCAACTGAATGAGAAAATTAAAACTTTTGTTTTATCTGTTTATGTTGAGTACCAGCTTTTTACGCTTGAAGACAATCATTTTGCAATACAGTTATTGCAGGAAAGTCTTGCTGCTTGTCGTGTAAATACGGATATCATAACTCGGAATCTTGCTGAATATAAAATTATTCGAGGTGACGTACAGGGCATAGAAAACCTGCTAAAAGAGGATCAATCGATCCAGGGACTAACATTAAAAGGAAGCCTCTGTTTTATAGAAAACCGTAATGATGATGCTCTGGCGTTTTACCAAACTGCATTACAAGAGATAAAAAAACAAACACGCAAACGAAATATCTTTTTGCCTAACATACATGGCTACTTCTTTAATTTAGCGCTATTAAAATCGAAACAGCCTGAACTGTTAAGTTTTTTAAAAAAACAATTAGCTATTATTGTTAAAGCCAAGGAAGCAGATCATTTTAAAGATATTCAGAAGCAATTACAGGAGGGAGTCAATGTTATTTTAGGCCAGCAACAAGGTAGCCTGAAATATAATCCTATTTTGTTGCGGCAATTGTCTGACCCTTACGAAATATTATTTTATGTTTTGTTATCCTATTGGTGTGATGATCTTTCGTTTAACGACGAACATGATAAATGGTTTATAGACAAGTTAAAACAGCAGTGTTTAAGGGCGGATAATCAAGGAGTATCGTTCTACGCTGCTGTTAGTGCAACTCTGCTACAAAAACTGGGTGTAACGGATAGTAAAATCAAACGGCTTGCTATAAAGTATAAAAATGCAGCCTGTATTCATATTATTGATTTAGTACCGCGTGTTGAAAAATGGGACAGAGCACTTCAGGCCTTGACGCAACTAAATGAGCTCACTGTTGATAGCGCAAATGCCATTAGTTCGGAGTCTCGTCTGGTCTGGTTGTTAACGTTAAATGGAAGCGATGCAACACTAGAACCGCGCGAACAAAAAAGAGGGAAGACGGGGCGCTGGACAAAAGGCCGTCCGGTAGCACTAAAAAGATTACACTATGAACAGGAAGCATTTGACTATCTAAGTGATCAAGATAAGCAAATTTGTAATCAGATTGAAGTTGAATATGAAAGCAACTACTATGGCTATGGCCATTCAGAGTTTTTTTCTTTAACAGGGCAAGCTGTTATTTCGGCAATAGAACATCCCTATGTTTATTGGGCTAACGCGGATAAATATGATACGCCAATTGTTATTACCAAGGCAGAGCCGCAATTATTAGTTACTAGCAAGGCTAATAATTTACTTATTTCCTTGCACCCGATTATAAATAAAGAACACACTCTGGTGACAAGAAGCGCAGATAATCAAGTGCTGGTTTATCAAATAAATGAGCAACATCGACAGGTTGCTGGCATTCTGGGGGCGAAAGGATTAGCCGTTCCGCATAAGGCCAAGCAGCAAGTGATCGATTCTATCGCCGCCATTGCATCTATGTTGACGATACAATCTGATATAGAAGGCGTTGCTCAGAATATAGAAAGTGTCGAGGTGGATTCGCGTTTACACATACACCTTCAACCTGTAGGTGATGGTTTACAAATTGAGGTATTTGTTCAACCGTTTACGGATGCTGGCCCGATCTATAAACCTGCAGTTGGTGGTACGACTGTGTTAGCAGAAGTTGCAGGCAAGCAAATGCAGACCACGCGTGATTTTGCAATTGAAACGGGATATTTAGAACAACTGCAAAAACAATGCCCCGAACTCTATCAAACTAAAGATGCCAGGTGGCTATTAGATGATCCCGAAATGGCATTGGAAGCTTTACTGCAAATACAGGCTATTGATGATTTTGTGGTCCTGGAGTGGCCTAAAGGGCAGAAAATAAGAGTCAGTCGTGAAGCGGGTTTAAATCAGGCACATTTTTCAGTACGTAAAGAAAAAGACTGGTTTAGTGTGGAAGGCGAAGTGCAGATAGATGATGAACAAGTCTATGATATGCAACGCTTAATTAATTTATTAAAGGCGACATCGGGACGTTTTTTAAAACTGGAAGATGGGCAATTCATTGCACTCACCAGTGAACTACGTCAGCGTTTAGATGATGTTGCAGGTTTAGGCGAACAAAAAGGCAATAAGTTACACTTCCATGCACTAGCGGCCCCTGCCTTGAATGAAGCAATGGAGGGTATGGATGTAAAAGCGGATAAGCAATGGCAGGAGCAGCTTAAAAAACTGGAGTCCATGGCCGATTTAGAGCCAGAATTACCTTCTACTTTGCAAGGTGAGTTACGTGATTATCAGCTTGAAGGTTATCAATGGATGGCACGTTTGGCACATTGGGGCGCAGGTGCTTGTCTAGCGGACGATATGGGGCTAGGTAAAACCATTCAGGCGCTTAGTTTAATATTGTCGCGAGCAACTCAGGGACCGACATTGATACTAGCGCCGACTTCGGTATGTATGAACTGGTTAGAAGAAGCGCAGCATTTTGCGCCGACCTTAAATGTGCAGCAGTTTGGTGTCGGCAATCGACAAAAGATTATTACCGACGCGGCTGAATTTGATGTCATCGTCTGCAGTTATGGCTTGCTGCAGACAGAAGCAGACTTACTGATAGATAAACAGTGGAATACCATTGTTGCTGATGAAGCGCAGGCGATAAAAAATGGCTTAACCAAACGCTCTCAAGCAGCAATGGCACTGCAAGGTAATTTTAAATTAATCACTACGGGCACGCCGATAGAAAATCATCTGGGTGAACTATGGAATTTATTTCATTTTATTAATCCTGGCTTGCTCGGTACACTGAAAAAATTTAATGAGCGTTATGCCCAGGCGATAGAAAACAATAAGGATCATGGTACTCAGCTACGCTTAAAAAAATTACTTAGACCGTTTATTCTGCGTCGGCTTAAAAATGATGTACTGAAAGAATTACCGGCTAAAACAGAAATAACTATTCATGTGGAACTGAGTAAAGATGAGCGTATTTTCTACGAAGCCATGCGCCGTAATGCTGTACAAGCAATGCAGGCCGCCCAGAAAGAAGGTCAGCAATCCGGCCAACAGCATCTCAAAGTATTAGCAGAAATTATGAAATTACGCCGCGCCTGTTGTCACCCTAAACTGGTTATGCAGGACAGTCCTTTAAACAGTGCTAAATTACAAGTCTTTGAAGAATTAGTCGAAGAATTAATTTCTAACCGACATAAAGCCTTGGTCTTTAGCCAGTTTGTTGGGCATCTAGCCATTATTAAAGAGTTATTAGATAAAAAAGGCATACATTATCAATATCTTGATGGCAGTACTCCTGTTGCCAAGCGAAAAAAAGCAGTTAATGCATTTCAGGCAGGTGAGGGGGATGTTTTCTTAATTAGCCTGAAAGCAGGTGGCTCAGGATTAAATCTAACCGCCGCTGATTATGTTATCCATATGGATCCCTGGTGGAACCCTGCTGTAGAAGACCAAGCCTCGGATAGAGCACATCGTATGGGCCAGACACGCCCGGTGACAATTTATCGCCTGGTCGCAAAAGACACCATTGAAGATAAAATCGTCGATTTACACGCACATAAACGGGATTTAGCCAGTAGCTTATTAGAAGGCGGAGAAGTTAGTGGTAAGATGTCAGTTAATGAAATGATGGAGTTGATCCGGGAAACGAGCGACTAGCTTATTATGATATAACTATGTTAAATAAATTAACCATTAATGGCTTTAAATCTATTAAGTTATTAGATGATTTTGAGTTAACGAGTCTTAATGTGCTTATTGGTGGTAATGGCGCGGGGAAAAGTAATTTCATAGAATTTTTTCGCATGATTTCTGCGATGATGAAGCCTGATGGACTTAAAGAATTTGTTGCAGGGAATGCAGATATGTATCTTTTTGGTGGGGCAAAAGAGACTAAAGAAATTATTATTCAGATGAAATTTGGCGATAATGGATATGATTGCGAATTGGCTCCAACAGCTGAAGGTTTTTTCCTTATTAATAATGAAATAAGGCATTACTTTCCAGTATATTCAGTTAAGCAATTAGGTGGAGGTAACTTTAATCCAAGGCTTTTAAATGATAAGGATAATTCAGGCGTTAATTCTATGCGGAATGCTTCGTGGTATACCTATCAGGCTATTTGTTCATGGAAAATTTATCATTTTCATGATACGACTGAGCAGGCAGGTATGAGGCGTTATCATGATATAGGACATAGCGATGTTTTATTGACGGATGCCGCTAATATTGCGCCTTTTTTATATCATCTAGAAAGTAATGCTCCAGATGTATATCAGAATATTAGAGAGACGATCCAATTAGTCATCCCTTTTTTTGATAATTTTATACTTAAGCCTGATAACAATGAGAATATACGCTTAAATTGGCGTCAAAAAGGTTTAAACGCATATCCTATGCGCCCGACTCAGCTCTCTGGTGGTGCAATTCGTTTTATTTGTTTGGCGACGGCATTATTGCAACCTACGCCACCTTCAACAATTTTAATTGATGAACCAGAATTAGGGATGCATCCCTATGCCATTGAAATTTTAGCGGAGCTTTTCCAGTCGGCCTCTCAGCGTATGCAGGTCATTATTTCAACGCAATCGCCTGCTCTAGTGGATTGTTTTCAGCCTAAAGATATTATTGTGGTGAATAGAAAAGAGGGTGCATCTGAATTTACACGACTGAATGAAGAAGCTCTTTCAAATTGGCTAGAAGATTATTCTTTAGGTGATCTTTGGCGTAAAAATATTATTTCTGCCAGCCCTAGTTATGAGTAGTATAGAAGTTTATATTGTTGTCGAAGGGAAAACAGAACAGACTTTTGTTCGCGATGTATTAACACCTTATATGGCCCCTCAAGGTATTTATCTTAGTGCAATACGGCATTGGTGATCCCGGGCATAAAGGAGGGGACGTTAGGTTTGAACGTGCGCAACGAGATATTAAGCAACTCTTACAGCAACGAACGGATACTTACATTTCTACCATGTTTGATTATTTTCGAATAGATAGTGAGTGGCCTGGTGTACAAAATATTAAGGATAAAGCTCAGCAAGGCATTATGTTTTCTGCAGTAGAGAAAGGTCAGACTTTAGAGCAAGAAACATTCATTAAATTAAAGGCTCAGTTAGTAGAGCATGATGTAGACAAGCGCTTTCTTCCTTACATAGAAATGCATGAATTTGAAGCCTTGCTATTTAGTGATGCCGATATATTGGCTGATAAAATTAAGGTTAATGTACAAAAAATTAATAGCATACTTGAGGCATATAACAGCCCTGAAGAAATTAATACTGAACCGTCTAAAGCCCCTTCAAAGCGATTAGATATGTTGGTGAAAGGGTATAGAAAAGTTGCCATGGGTAAGGTTATTTCTGAAAGTATAGGTGTTCCAAGAATGCGTCAAGAATGTGCTCATTTTGATAATTGGTTAAAAAAACTAGAGAAATTAATAGAGAGTTAATAATTTAGCTAGATTTCTAAACTTAAATTTTTTAAATTAAAGATAGGATATTAAATGTCTGAAAATACCATAAATCCAACAGAAGTTTTAAACCAATATCGTCAGCATGTAGCAGACAGAGCAAAAATCGGCGTTGTACCGCAGCCATTAAATGCTGAACAAGTCGCTGCAGTGGTTGAATTGATTAAACAGCCACCTGCGGGTGATGAAGCCTTTATTCTGGATTTATTAAGTCAACGCGTACCAGCAGGAGTGGATGAGGCGGCTTATGTTAAAGCTGGATTTTTAGCTGCACTGGCTAAAGGAGAAGTATCTTCACCTATTATAGATGCCCCACGTGCGACTGAATTACTAGGCACTATGCTGGGTGGCTATAATATTGCGCCATTGGTTGACTTACTGGATGTTGAGGCACTGGCTCCGATTGCCGCAAAAGTTTTATCACATACGTTATTAGTTTTTGATGCTTTTCATGATGTGCAGGAAAAAGCGCAAGCAGGTAACGTTTATGCTCAGCAAGTTGTACAATCCTGGGCGGATGCCGAATGGTTTACCAGTAAAGCAGAAGTGCCGGAAAAATTAACGGTCACAGTCTTTAAAGTCACAGGCGAAACAAATACCGATGATTTATCACCTGCACCGGATGCATGGTCTCGTCCTGACATTCCTTTGCATGCGCAAGCGATGTTAAAAATACCTCGTGAAGGTATTACCAATACTGAACAGCAAATTGATGCGCTAAAAGAAAAAGGCTTTCCTGTTACCTATGTCGGTGATGTAGTTGGAACTGGATCTTCACGTAAATCAGCAACTAACTCGGTACTTTGGTTTACTGGTGATGATATCCCTTATGTGCCAAATAAACGCGCGGGTGGCGTGTGTATTGGTGGTAAAATTGCGCCGATTTTTTTCAATACTATGGAAGATTCGGGCGCATTACCGTTTGAGTGTGAAGTCGAAAATATGGCTATGGGTGATGTTATTGATATTTACCCTTATCAAGGCGTAGTAAAAAATCATGCAACGGATGCAGTCATCTGTGAGTTTACTTTAAAGACCGATATTTTATTAGACGAAGTACGTGCCGGAGGCCGTATTCCTTTAATTATTGGTCGTGGATTAACCGATCGTGCGCGTAAAGCCTTGGATTTAGAAGCATCTATAGTTTTCCGTAGACCTGCTGATGAAACAAAAAGCGATAAAGGTTTTACTTTAGCGCAAAAAATGGTCGGTAAAGCATGCGGTGTTGCGGGTGTACGTCCTAACACCTATTGTGAACCGCATATGACGACTGTTGGCTCACAGGATACCACCGGGCCGATGACCCGTGATGAGCTAAAAGACCTGGCTTGTTTAGGTTTTTCTGCAGATTTAGTGATGCAGTCGTTCTGTCATACGGCAGCCTATCCAAAACCGATAGATGTTGAGATGCAGCACACTTTGCCAGACTTTATAATGAATCGCGGCGGTGTGGCTTTACGTCCAGGAGACGGCATTATACATTCCTGGTTAAACCGTATGTTATTACCTGACACCGTGGGTACAGGTGGTGATTCGCATACCCGTTTCCCTATTGGTATTTCCTTTCCGGCGGGTTCTGGCTTAGTCGCTTTCGCTGCGGCGACTGGGGTGATGCCACTGGATATGCCTGAATCGGTATTAGTGCGTTTTAAAGGCAAGATGCAGCCAGGTATTACCTTACGTGATTTAGTCAATGCAATTCCACTGGCAGCCATTCAAAAAAGCCTATTAACCGTTGAGAAAAAAGGCAAGAAAAATGTATTTTCAGGACGAGTATTAGAAATTGAAGGTTTACCTGATTTAAAAGTAGAACAGGCATTTGAACTATCTGATGCATCTGCAGAGCGTTCGGCGGCCGGTTGTACCATTCGTCTGGGTGAAGCGCCAATTCGAGAATATATCAATTCCAATATTACCATGTTGAAATGGATGATATCAGAAGGCTATGGTGAAGTACGCACAATAGAGCGCCGTATAAATGAAATGCAAGCCTGGCTAGCCAATCCAGTGCTAATGGAGCCGGATGCTGACGCTGAATATCATACTGTGCTAGAAATAGATATGAGTGCCATTAAAGAACCGATTATGGCTTGCCCGAACGACCCGGATGATGTGAAAACCTTGTCTGATGTCGCAGGAACTAAAATTGACGAAGTCTTTTTAGGCTCCTGTATGACCAATATTGGCCATTTCCGTGCAGCAGGTAAATTATTAGACAAATTAGAAGGAAAACTACCGACACAGCTTTGGGTCGCACCACCGACTAAAATGGATCAGGCGCAATTAACTGAAGAAGGCTACTACAGCATTTTTGGAAAATCAGGCGCACGTACAGAAATGCCCGGTTGTTCATTGTGTATGGGGAATCAGGCGCGTGTTGCCGACAATGCCACTGTTGTTTCAACGTCCACTCGTAACTTCCCGAACCGATTGGGTAACGGAGCTAACGTCTATCTTGCATCTGCAGAGCTAGCAGCGGTATGTTCTATTTTAGGTAAGATTCCAACGGCTGAAGAGTATATGGTTTATGCGCAGCAGATTAATGAGACAGCAGAAGATTCATATCGCTATCTGAATTTTGATCAGATTAAAAGCTATCAAGATAAAGCGGATACGGTAGAAGGTTAGATTAGAAAATTAAGCAGACTCTTTATTCCTGTAGGGCATGGTTTCAGCTTCCCTTTAACACGGCTGCTCCGTGTCCTGCAAGATCTTAGATTATGCACAGCTTATGCGCTTAACAAGTAAAGAAATTGATACTATAAAAAGTAGCGTACTGGCACTCGATGCCGGGGCGCATATTTACTTGTTCGGTAGTCGAGTTGATGACACTAAGAAAGGTGGTGATATTGATTTACTCATTGAGTCGAACATACTTACGAGACATGATTTACGTAAAATTCGATGGCAGTTTTTTGATGTTTTTTGCGAGCAAAAAATGGATTTAGTCCTGGATTCTGGCTCAGGAAATCAGGCGTTTATTACTATGATAAAACCTACAGCGGTGCAATTATGAGTAGCGCTTATGTGCAAGAGCTCAGTGTTCAGTGTTTCTTTGGAAAAACAACTTTTTTGGCTAGATTATTCCTATCAGCAGAATTCAGTATTGAGCAATTTAATCAGTTTGAAAATTTATGTAATCGTTATGCCACTGCCATTAAGTTCAGGAATGTTCCATTAAATAACAAAGCACTAGCGTAGGTTGGGTTAGATTTTTTTTGCGTAGCAATAAAAAACGTAACCCAACATCTTAGGCAATATCAAAAATGTTGGGTTACGTTATCTGCGCTGCGCTTAGATAAGCTAACCCAACCTACGGTTTGACATTATTTATCTCTTAACTTAATGGCAGTGAGTCGTTATGCGCTTACTACTGATTTTTAATCTGTAAATATATTCGCTCTCTTGATGATGTTGAATTTGAAAATCAGGAAACCTCGATTGATGCGGTGAATCATGCCCATAAGCGCGGTTTATTTACCGATATAGAGTTAATCAGACAGATAGCGATATTCGCAACGATATTATGCATGCGTATTTAGATGATGCTTTGCAAAGTGTTTTTGCGGATGTGTTAAACACGACTCCAGAATTAATTGCAATTAGACATAATACTTCCTGATTACCCATAACTCTCAGCTATCTTCGTCATCCTATGCTTATAGCAGGAATCTCGTGGCTTAAGCAAAGATTCCCGATAAAGCTTGTGCCCAGCTTGACTGGGTAGACTTCGGGAATGACGAAACTCTTAATATACTGATATTTTATGATTTTTTTAATTTGGCTGTGAGTTGTACGTAATCAGGTAATACTTTGCAATATTCACAGAGATATAATCCAGGGTAGTCCTGATAGAGCAAAAATAGAGTGAGTAAACAATTTAAGCTTAGAAGTCCATTTAAACCTGCAGGTGACCAGCCCGAAGCTATTAAGAAGTTAGTCGAAGGGCTGGCCGATGGCGAAGTACACCAGACCTTATTGGGGGTAACAGGATCAGGAAAAACCTTTACCATTGCCAACGTGATTAATGAGGTACAGCGTCCTGCCATGATTATGGCGCCAAACAAGACACTGGCGGCGCAACTGTATGGCGAAATGAAAGAGTTTTTTCCGGAAAACAGTGTCGAATATTTTGTTTCTTATTACGATTACTATCAACCGGAAGCGTATGTACCTGCATCAGATACTTTTATAGATAAAGATGCTTCGCGCAACGAGCATATTGAGCAAATGCGGCTGTCAGCGACCAAAGCATTATTAGAGCGCAAGGATACTATAGTCGTTGCCACTGTATCGGCTATTTATGGTTTGGGTGAGCCAGAATCTTATTTCAAAATGGTCTTGCATCTGGTGCGTGGTGATATCATTAAACAGCGAGATCTTTTACGCCGTTTAGCGAGTATGCAATATACCCGCAATGATATTGAACTACGCCGGGCAACCTATCGTGTGCGTGGCGATGTTATTGATGTATTTCCCGCTGAATCCGATGAAGCAGCCTTACGCATAGAATTATTCGATGATGAAATTGAGCGTTTGTCGTTATTTGATCCCTTGACTGGGGAAATTTTACATCGAGTCGCGCGTTATACGGTTTATCCCAAAAGTCATTATGTTGCACCACGGGAAAGATTACTGGAAGCTGTAGAAAAAATCAAAGTTGAATTAAAAGAGCGTTTAGCACAATTACGCTCATTAAATAAACTTGTTGAAGCACAGCGATTAGAGCAGCGTACCTTGTTTGATATTGAAATGATATACGAAGTAGGCTACTGCTCAGGTATTGAAAATTATTCACGTTATTTATCCGGACGGGAGGATGGTCAATCACCGCCAACCATGTTTGACTATTTACCCAAAAATGCCATAGTCATTATTGATGAAAGCCATGTCACAGTGCCACAAATTGGCGCAATGTATAAAGGCGATCGCTCGCGTAAAGAAACACTGGTTGAATATGGATTTAGATTACCCTCCGCCTTAGATAACAGGCCAATGCGTTTTGATGAATTTGAAAGCCAGATAGGCCAAAGGATCTATGTTTCGGCGACACCGAGCACCTATGAAAAAGAACATTCAGGGCAATTTGTCGAACAAGTTGTCAGACCGACAGGTCTATTAGACCCGGAAATCGAAGTACGCCCGGCAAGGACTCAGGTAGATGATCTATTATCAGAAATTAATCTGCATGTAGAGAAAAAGGAACGGGTGCTGGTCACTACCTTAACCAAAAGAATGTCTGAAGATCTGACTGAATACTTGATGGAACACGGTGTGCGAGTACGCTACTTACACTCAGATGTAGATACAGTCGAACGGGTGGAAATTATCCGTGATCTACGCCTGGGTATATTTGATGTACTGGTCGGAATTAATTTACTGCGTGAAGGCCTGGATATACCCGAAGTGTCCTTAGTTGCTATTCTGGATGCAGATAAAGAGGGCTTCTTACGTTCTGTCGTTGCATTAATCCAGACCATCGGTCGAGCGGCCAGAAATTCAAATGGTAAAGCGATTTTATATGGTGATAGAGTCACCAAATCCATGGCGAAAGCAATAGAAGAAACACAGCGACGTAGAGAAAAACAGATAGAATTTAATCAGCAACAGGGTATTACGCCAACGACAATTTTTAAATCAGTAACCGATATATTAGAACTTACCATACCCGGGGCAGGGCTTAATCAAAAATCAAAACGTAAAGTAGCTGAAGAAAGTGCCAGTTACAAAAAATTATCGGCAAAAGATAAAGAGAAAAAGTTAGCCCAATTAGAGGAGCAAATGTATAAACATGCAAAAAATCTGGAATTTGAAGATGCCGCGCGAGTCAGGGACGAAATAAAGCAATTACAGGCAGAAATGTTGATATAACTATTGCAAAATAAGTCACCTCGGATATAATACCAGCTCTTAAACTAATCTTGTTTAAGATTCTGTAGGCGCGTAGCTCAGTTGGTTAGAGCACCACCTTGACATGGTGGGGGTCGGTGATTCGAATTCACTCGTGCCTACCATCTAAACTTCTGTTTTAGATGGTAATTCCTAAAAAGTCTCAATATTAAATTGCAATAAAATACGTTCTGGCTTAAATTCTAGCTGAAAACGTCTTTTGGGTAGAGTGCTTTTATTTGCGCTAAAATTATCGGCACTCATTGTCAAAAGTAACCAGGCTTAAAAACGTCGATCATGTGACCGACTAATTTTTTATATGGTCGTATATTTTTGATAAATAGTTACTGAACCAAGCTTATTATTAACGCCCATCCCTCCTTGCGTAAAAAGGGAAGAGTTATTTAATATGTACCTGAGCCGAATTATGCAAAACCTCGACCGAAAAAAAATGATCCAGCAGGGCTTCGACATCGTCGCCGCAGGCTACGACCACCCCTCGTTATCCTTCTTCCCCGAAACCGCAAAAAGACTGGTTGAACACCTGCAACTAAACCCAAGCGACCACCTGCTCGATGTCTGTACCGGCACCGGTTGTGTCGCATTAACCGCAGCAGAAAAACTAAGCCAGGGCAAAGTCACCGGCATTGATCTCTCATCCGGCATGTTAGAACAGGCAACAAACAAAGCAGCTGAACAGAATCTTACTAACACCGAATTTCAGCAGATGGACTTAGAGCTACTAAGTCTCGACAGTTTAAATCGACCAGAACAACCATTCGATATTGCCACCAGCAGCTTCGGCCTGTTCTTTTTAGAAGATATGACCACTGCTTTAAGCAACATCGCCAGCACTGTCAGACCCGGCGGAAAGGTCGCCATCACCACCTTTACCGGCGAAGCCTTCTCACCGATGGCGGATATCTTCATCAAACAATTCGAATCCACCGGCAGAGTAGTGCCACCACTATCATGGCGACGCCTGGCAACACCCGAATTAATACAAGAACGATTCAACGCAGTAGGCATAACAAACGTAAGCATTCACCACGAACCACTGGGCTACCAGATGACCGATCCACAGATATGGTGGGATGTAGTCTGGAACGCTGGCTGGAGAAGTTTACTCAACCAGCTCTCAGAAGAAGAACAAAAGCAGTTTGAAGAAGTGCATCGGAAAGAAATTGCTGAGGTTCTTGGTGATGAGGGTGTTTGGTTTAATACTGAGGTGTTAATTGCCGTCGGCGAGAAGAATTAATGCTTAAGTTATTCACTATCAACAATACCTTCGCCAACTTTTATTTATGCAAAAAATACCTTTTTCCGATTCATGTAAATCAATAACTTACATGTTGAAAATTTAGATAATATGAACATATTTTCACTTTGGCGAAGGTATTGTATCAATAGAATGAATTTTTAATAAGATATGTCACCCGAAACTACAAAACTCGAAACCGAAACCCGCGAACTCATCGATGAAAAACTCGAAGCGGCGGGCTGGGTTATCCAGGATAAAAAGCAGATAAACCTCATGGCAGGGGATTACGGTATCAATGGCGTTGCAGTACGCGAAATGGATACCGATACCGGTCCCGCCGATTACATGCTCTTCATCAACGGCGAAGCCTGTGGCATTATCGAAGCCAAGCGTGAAGGCTCACTTCTTGGTGGTGTAGCAGAACAATCACAACGTTATGCCACATCAGATTTAAAGCACACACAACGTTCAGCGGCTAACGATGAGCCCCTCCCATTCCTCTACGAAGCCACCAACCACGAGATCCGCTTCCGTGATGAACATGACCCACAACCACGTTCAAGAAACATCTTTCACTTTCATCAGCCAGCAACATTAAAAAAGTGGCTGACTGATTATAATGATCAGGATGGTACCTTTCGCTCTCGTCTGCAGCACTTACCCGAGCTAAACACCAAAGGCCTGCGCGCCTGCCAAATAGCTGCCATCCACGGTATAGAAAACAGCCTAAAGCAAGCCAGGCCCCGCGCCTTACTGCAAATGGCCACCGGTTCCGGTAAAACCTTTACTGCCGTTACCGAAATTTATCGCCTGGCTAAATTCGCCAAAGCCAAACGCGTCTTGTTTTTAGTCGATAGAGGCAACCTGGGCCGTCAATCCCTTAAAGAGTTTCAACAATACACCGTGCCAGATGACGGTCGTAAATTCACCGAGCTCTATAACGCACACATACTTGGCACAGCCGGCATCGGCGATGAAATAAAAGTCACCATCTCCACCATACAGCGGCTCTACTCACAACTCAGCGGCAACGTGTTAGATGAAGAAGTAGAAGAACACTCCGGTTATGAAAGCGATGCGAATTCATATAACCAGAAACCCCGCACAGTGGAATACAACAAAGCCATCCCCATAGAAGCCTTCGACATCGTCATTGTCGATGAATGCCATCGCTCCATCTATAACCTATGGCGACAAGTCCTGGACTATTTCGATGCCTTCCTCATCGGCCTCACCGCCACGCCCACTAAAAAGACCATCGGTTTCTTTAACCAAAACCTGGTCAGCGAATACACCCACGAAGATGCCGTGATAGATAAAGTTAACGTCGGTTACGACATCTACAGCATACGCACAAAAAAAACACAGCAGGGCGATAAAATAGAAGCCGGCACCACCGTACAAATACGCGACAAACTCACCAAAGAAAAACGCCTCGAAGTGCTCGACCAGGCAGAAGACTACACAGGCCAACAAATAGATCGCTCCGTCATCGCCCCCAACCAGATACGCACCATCATCCAGACCTTTAAAGACCGTGTTTATAAAGATATTTTCCTAAACCGTAGCGGCGAATGGCTACCCAAAACCCTCATCTTCGCCAAAGACGACGACCACGCCGAACGCATCGTCGACACCGTGCGCGAAGTGTTTGGCGAAGGTAATAACTTCTGTAAAAAAATCACCTACAAAGTCGGCAAAAAAGTAGCCGAAGACACCATCGCAGAATTTCGCACCAACCCACAACTGCGCGTCGGTGTCACCGTAGACATGATCGCCACCGGCACCGACATAAAACCCCTAGAAATCGTTATGTTCATGCGCGATGTAAAAAGCCCCGGCTACTACGAACAAATGAAAGGCCGCGGCACCCGCGTAGTCAGTGTCGATGAACTCAGAAAAGTCACCCCCGATGCCAAAACCAAAACTCGCTTCGTATTAATAGATTGTGTCGGCGTCACCGAAACCGACAAAACAGAATCAAAATCACTCGAATCAAACCCCAGCGTCGCCACCGATAAACTCATGCTGCAAATTGCCAAAGGCGATCGCCACAGCGACAGCCTACGCACACTCGGCAACCGCATGCTGCGCCTGGATATGAAACTAGACGACCAACAACGCAAACGCGTAAACGATCTAATCGCATCTCTTAAACTCCCTCTCCCCCTGGGAGAGGGTTGGGGTGAGGGTAGCCTGGGAGAGGGCTGGGGTGAGGGTGCCTTGGGTGAGGGCATCAGAGAACCAGTCCCAGAATACCTGATAGAAAACGCAAGAGAACTAAGAAAAAACCAGACAGATGCAGAAGCACTACTCTGGCAACTACTCAGAAATCGTCAACTACAGAACGCCAAATTTCGCAGGCAACACCCGGTAGAACCATACATCCTGGATTTCTATTGTCACGATAAAAGACTCGCAGTCGAGCTTGATGGTGGTCAGCATAATACGACTGAAGGTAAAGCAAGCGATGAGAAGCGAACGCAATATCTAAACTCACAAGGTATTCAGCTGTTACGTTTCTGGAATAATGATGTATTA
>Ga0208648_1001124_pt1 | contig 23307 bp, 21 predicted proteins | sample AntAceMetag02UKL_FD_184772 | JGI IMG/M metagenome (GOLD analysis project Ga0208648, IMG submission 184772) | Saline lake microbial communities from Ace Lake, Antarctica - Antarctic Ace Lake Metagenome 02UKL (SPAdes) (version 2) | ecosystem: Environmental > Aquatic > Non-marine Saline and...
TAAGGATAGGGATCCAGCGTTTTACAATGATGATGTTAACGTATTTCATGGGGCTCCTCCTTTGGTGATATTATCGGACCAAAAGAGTTACCTAATTAGTGAGCATCTACAACCCTTCCCCTATTATTCCTTTTAGACTTTAAACACTATATAGCATGTAAACCTTAAATACAAACATTAAATAGCTCCAGCCTGCGTGCTTGTTCTCAGACTGGAAATATCGTATAGTTGGGGCGCGCCTTGCACGCGACCGCATGGCGGCCCGTGTACCGACTAAACATAAATCCTTAGGCATGCAAACTGATCATGGAACCCTCATCTCAACATACCGGACATCATGAAATCACCCGCCTGCTCGACGAGGCACTGCGTGCAGGCAATATCAAGCCGGAAACCTGCATCAATGCCACTACCTGGCTCGCGGATTCATTTGCCGGGGTTGAAATCGACGGAGAAAAAGTCGGTGACTATATCAACCGACTTGTGTGTGCGCAGGACTGGCAAACGCTCAATGACAGTTTTTTCCAAATCAACAAATTTGGAACAGCCGGCGTGCGCGGGCGCCTTGCAATTGGAACAGCACATTTCAACACAATCATACTCGGCTTGGGTGTTGAAGCACACGCGCGCTACATTATTGAAACCTATGAACGCAACGGTCTGAAACTGAGCCGCGAAAAGGCCGTAATCCTGGCCTATGATTCCCGCCGGGGGTCCTATGACCCCGAAAACGGAGGGCCGGGCTTTCTGGTACGGGAGGCTGCGACTATTTATGCCGCGCACGGCATCATGGTATACCTGTTTGACACAGTGGCTCCGACCCCGGAATTATCCTTTGCCATAACGGAATGTCTTGACATCCGCCCTTATGCCGGAGGTGTATTCACCGCGTCTCACAACCCGGCATCGGATAACGGCTTTAAGCCCTATGACTTCTACGGCGGTCAGGTTGTGCATGGCCGTGTGCAGGAAATAGCTGACGGCATCCTCGATTATGCCCAGGTTCAGCGCACGGATTACAACAAAGCGGTTGCCCTCGGCAGAATCAAAGTTGTTGGCCCTGAAATCGATACAGCCTATATTGCAAAAGAAAATCAACTTGCAATCTGGGTGGATGACAAAGGTCATTTCCTACAGGAAAAAATTGCATCCGACCTGCGCGTGGTTTTCTCGGCGCTCAACGGAACTTCCCAGCGTCTTGTGCCGAAAGTACTTGCACGCCGGGGGTTTGATATTGAGCGAAATCTGTTGCCGGTTACCAGTCAATGCCGGCCCGACGGGCAGTTTGCGACCTGTCCCCGACCTAACCCGGAGGAAAAACAGGCGCTCACTGAGGCAGTAAAGCTGGCAAATCAGGAAAACGCTGACATGCTTGTGGCAACAGATCCTGACGGCGACCGTCTGGGCGTAGGCATGCGGCTGACAACCGATCAAATGAGTGCCTGCAGAGATGATCCAGCCTTAACGGACGGCTATTATCTTTTAAGCGGCAACCAACAGCTGGTTCTGCTTACTGATTATATTTTAAGCCAGCTCACTGCTCGCGACGGAGCGCTACCGCGCAACAGTCTGATTTCAAAAACCCTCGTTTCCACCGATCTTGCCAAAACAATCGCGGATTCCTACGGCATTATCACCATTGAACCGCATGTAGGATTTAAATATATTGGGGAAAAAATTGATCTCTACGCCCGTGCCGCACTGGCCGGCGCGCGGAGGGATACCCCGGCGAACAATGTGAAAGACTACCGTAAGCTATCTCGCCGTGAACGGGTACGTCTGCTGGAGCGCTATTCCCTGTGCGTGCTTTTCGGCGGTGAAGAATCCTACGGATCGCTCGTTGGAGACTATGTCAATGACAAGGATGCTGTTACCGTAACAGCCATGTTCGTAGAAATGGCCGGCTTCTGGAAAAAACAGGGTCGCAACCTCTTTGACCGCCTTGATGAACTTGGGCGCCTGTACGGCTACGCTCGCGAGGAAACAATCTCCATGAGCTACAGCGGTTCAGCAGGAAGCGATGCAATTGCCGCGATCATGGACGATTTCAGAGCCACCATGCCAGAGACAATCGCCGGGCACCCTGTCATCGCGTCCCTTGATTACCTCACGCCCGAGCCTGGCACTATCCGAAAAGCCCTGCGCCCCGACGGCAGCACTGTATTTGAAGACACAGAACCGCCGGATCCACACACACATACCGGATATTTTGCTGTTAACGACATTGCTATCCCGATGTTCTGGCATGCTGATTACCGCATTATCGGTTCCAGGGCCCGGCTGCCGGAGGCAAACATGCTGATGTATGTGCTAGAGACTGGCTCAAAAATTATTGTCAGGCCTTCCGGCACAGAGCCTAAAATTAAACTGTACGTACTGGCCAGAGGCACAACCGGCCCTAGCAAAGCTGACGACACAGATAAGCGGCGGGTTAATGACTTTTTTCAGCAGGCCCGAAAAGAGCTTAGCAAACGCCTCGATACTGTTACCCGGCCAATTCTGGCCTCCGGAGCTACACGCCCGTAAAGATTCATACCCGTCCCTATGACGCACCGCACCATAGTGCGCCCGACGGTGTAACTAAAAACAGGAGATCTGCTGGTGCTTATCCGATGTCTTGAAGACTGCCCTGAATTTAAAGCCGGTGATCATACCCGACTGCGAGAACTCCTGCATCCAGACCGGCAGCCAGCCGCAATCAGGTACAGTCTGGCGCATGCGCTCCTTGCACCCGGTGAATCCTCAACAGCACATTGCCTGAACAGCAGCGAGGTATACTATATCCTGTCCGGCCGGGGTCTGATGTTCATTGATGATGAGAGCCGCGAGGCAGAACCCGGTGCAGCTATTTACATACCCCCGGGTACCGTGCAGTCTATCAAAAACATCGGCAGCGAACTCCTTACCTTTCTGTGCATTGTTGACCCCGCCTGGCAACCCGAAGATGAAATCATACTGCCCGGCAGGGACACAAACAGTCCGGGCCCTGCACACGAAACCGGGAAAGAACATGATGCAAAAAGCTGACAACAGCCAACCCTCACAGCGTGATCCAGCCCTGCTCACGGTTATGCGCACCACGATTGAACACTACCGGATGTTTACACCCGGCGATCACGTGGTGGTCGCGGTTTCCGGCGGCGCCGATTCGGTAGCCCTTCTGACCGCACTGCACGAACTGGCCCCGGCATTGAAGCTGCGCCTTACGGTTGCTCATCTCAACCACGGCTTGCGCGCTGAGGCGGCCGAAAGGGAATCTGATTTTGTTAAAAATCTCGCACACAAACTTGCTGTGCCCTGCATATGCGAACTGCGGGACGTGCGCGCAGACAAACACGCAAGCGGTGAGTGCCTGCAGGAAGCTGCCCGCACTGTCCGCTACCGCTTTTTCTCGGACGTGATTGAACGCTGCGGCGCGCAGAAACTGGCCCTGGGGCACATCATGGATGATCAGGCTGAAACCGTGCTTATCCGGCTGCTGCGCGGCGCGTCAACCCGTGGTCTGGGCGGCATACCGCCCGTGCGCAGCGGCGGCATCGTGCGCCCGCTGATCGAGGTGCGCCGTACATCTATTGAACTTTTTTTACACGAACGAGGCATAGAATTTGTTCCAGATACTTCTACTGATGAGCCCCAATACCTGCGCAACATAATACGCCATGAACTCCTCCCTTTGCTTGCCCGGCAGTACAACCCCCGTGTAGTGGAAGCGCTCTGCACAACAGCCGCCCTGGCCCGCAATGATGAAGCACTCCTGCAGGATGCAGCCGCAAGCGTGGCGGATGAGGCCCTGAAGCTAACCGATGACTCTGTACACATCCCGGTGAGTCTTCTTGAAAGCCATCCGCAGCTCGCTGGACGAATCGTGCGCCGCGCGTTTGAATTACTCAACGGATCCTGCCGAGGCCTAACATCCTTGAATACGGACGCCATACTGGCCCTCATTGATTCCCCGGGATCAAGTAAAAAGATTTCCATAACCGGCGGCCTTGTCGTGCGGCGGGAATACAGTGAACTAGTCATGAGCACCGAACACAACCCTGAATCTTTTCATCTACAGGTTGATACGTTGCCAGCGGATGTCCATCTGCCACAAATTAACGCCCGAATACAAATACGCACACTTACAATTGCCGATGATGCCGCGCTGCAGCGCACAGATGTGTCCGATACCGTGCATCTGGCAACCGACAGCATTAGCCTGCCGCTTGTCATACGTTCCTGGAAACCCGGTGACCGCATTCGACCATTCGGCTTTAATGCTCAAAAAAAGGTCAAGGCTGTTTTTGCCGAGAAAAAAATTCCCGTCCGCCTCCGCATGTCCATCCCCCTGATTGAGTCCGGTGGCCAGATTATAAGCATAGGCACCCTGCGCATTGCCGAACATTGCCGCGTAACCCCGCCCTGCCGCAAAGTGATTGCTGTTACAATCACCGATGCCGACAAACACTGAAAACCTGCAGCCCCTATTTCCCAGCAAAAACGCTTTTACCAGTTGTGAGGAACAGCTGGTTATGATATAAATAAAGGTCTTACAAAGAACACTCACAAAATGCTAAAAAGGTATACAAAATCAAATGAATCCATCCTACAAAAACTTGGCCATTTGGCTCACGCTCGTGCTCGTAATCGTCCTGCTGTTCAACCTGTTTAACCAGCCGGTAACCCCAAATAAAAAGATCCCTTACAGCGAGTTCAAAATCGCTGCAGACCGGGGCGACATCAGGGAAGCTATTGTACAGGGCAATACCATTAATGGCACATTTACCAACGGAGACCAATTCAGCGTCAACTCCATCAATGATTCCGAACTGATACGCGAACTGACCGCTCAAGGTGTTACCGTTGATATCAAGCCTGACGATCAGCAGTCTTGGCTGATGCAGATAGTCATCGGTTGGTTCCCGATGCTGCTCTTAATTGGTGTGTGGATATTTTTTATGCGGCAGATGCAAGGCGGCGGTGGCAAAGGAGCAATGTCGTTCGGCAAAAGCAAGGCACGACTGCTCGATGAAAACCAACAGAGAATAACCTTTGCGGATGTGGCCGGAATTGACGAGGCAAAACATGAAGTTGAAGAAATAATCGATTTCTTAAAAGATCCGAAAAAATTCACACGCCTGGGCGGAAAAATCCCCAAAGGCGCTATCCTTATCGGATCGCCCGGCACGGGTAAAACCCTATTGGCCCGCGCCATAGCCGGGGAAGCAGACGTACCCTTTTTCAGTATCAGTGGTTCTGACTTTGTGGAAATGTTTGTCGGCGTTGGAGCCGCACGCGTCCGCGATCTATTCACTCAAGGTAAGAAAAACGCGCCGTGCATAATCTTTGTAGATGAAATTGACGCTGTCGGACGACACCGCGGTGCTGGTCTGGGTGGCGGACATGATGAGCGTGAACAAACTCTTAACCAGCTACTGGTTGAAATGGACGGGTTTGAATCAAACGAAGGCGTTATTATTGTAGCTGCCACTAACCGGCCCGACGTCCTTGATCCAGCTCTGCTGCGGCCCGGCCGCTTCGACCGCCGCATTATAGTACCACTGCCGGACGTCCGCGGCAGGCAGGGCATCTTGAAAGTACACGCCAACAAAACACCCTTGGGTGCAGATGTTGATCTCAAGGTGATTGCACGCGGAACCCCGGGATTCTGCGGAGCCGACCTGGCCAACCTTGTCAATGAAGCCGCGCTGCTTGCTGCTCGTGAAAACCATAATTCCATCGACATGTGTCACTTTGACATGGCAAAAGATAAGGTGCTCATGGGCGCTGAGCGCAGGAGCATGATCATCAGCCAGAAAGAAAAAAAACTGACCTCCTACCATGAGGCCGGACACACTCTGGTTGCCAAAAAACTGCCGGGAACCGACCCGATTCACAAAGTGACAATCATTCCGCGCGGCATGGCCCTGGGCCTGACCCAGCAGCTTCCGATTGATGAAAAACACACCTATGCCCGTGATTTTCTTAATAACAATATTGCGATTTTGCTGGGCGGCAGGGTTGCCGAAGAGATTATTTTCAACGAAGTTACTACCGGCGCAGGCAACGATATTGAACGTGCAACTGATATGGCCCGCAAAATGGTGTGCAACTGGGGCATGAGCGATAAGATGGGCCCCCTGTCCTACGGCAAAAAAGAAGAGCAAATTTTCCTTGGACGTGAAATAGCGCAGCATCGCGATTACAGCGAAGCCACCGCGATCGCAATTGACGAGGAAGTCAAAAACATCATTGATAAAAACCATACCCGGGTCACCAAGATACTGAGCGATAATCGTGAAGTGCTCATACGCCTTTCTGAAACGCTCCTTGAGCGGGAATCCCTGGATGCCGATGAGATTGATCTGGTTATGAACAACGAGGAGCTCCCTCCGGTCAAAAATAATGGAAACGGAGCACCTGTAAAAACTGCCGATGATGCCCATACAGGGGACGATAGCAAGCCTGCCGACGCAGACGTTGCTAAAGCTGAAAACAGCTCAGGGGAAAAGGACACGGTACAGCCCCAGTAGCCACTTTATTACATCATGGATTGGCAGGCAGTTCGCACCCGCAATCGCCCAACAGCGCATAAGCCGCGATGAACCCACCAAAAACACTTCCGCGCTCACTAACCTGCAAGGCGCACGTCTTTGACCTGAGCGCGCGCCCCCTTCTGATGGGCATACTCAACGTGACACCGGATTCATTTTCGGATGGCGGCCGCTACTATGATCAGCAACAAGCCATAGAACACGGTCTTAATCTAGCAGCTCAGGGTGCCGATATCATAGATGTCGGCGGAGAATCAACACGTCCGGACTCCCTGCCGATTGAAACTGATGAAGAACTGCGCCGTATACTGCCGGTCGTGCAGGAACTTGCCGGTCGTGCCGGGCTCGCGGTCTCAATTGATACCATGAAAACCGAAGTTGCCCGACAAGCCCTTGACGCCGGAGCGTGTATGGTCAATGATGTAAGTGCGCTGAGCGCTCCTGACATGGCTGAGCTTGTCGCGGACGCAGGTGTGCCGGTCGTACTGATGCATATGTCCGCTATGCCAAACCACATGCAGAAGCAAACACATTATGACGATATTGTCGCCGATATCCGCACCTATCTTAAGGCACGCATTACCGCGGCCCTCACAGCTGGCATCGCGTCACACAACATTGTTATTGACCCCGGCATCGGATTCGGCAAGTCACTTGACGAGGGCAACTTCACGCTTCTGGCCCGCCTGCATGAATTCGCCTCGCTGGGATGCCCGATACTGATCGGTGCATCACGCAAGGCTTTTATAGGAAAAATTGTTGGCGACGGCACTGAAGCGCGCGATGCAGGTACCGCGGCAGCCGTTACTGCGGCAGTACTCAACGGAGCGCATATCATGCGGATACATAATGTAGCCATGATGCGACCGGTAGCGCTTGTTGCGCACAGGATCGCCCGCTTTCAACACAGTTGAAAGCCTATTGAAAAAAAAGATGAAAGGAACTTGCCATGCACACCCTCGCAGTTAATGTCGACCATATTGCAACCGTTCGCCAAGCGCGCCTGATCAACGAGCCGGACCCGGTTACCGCTGCCGCGCTTGCTGAACTGGCAGGCTGCCACGCAATAATTGTTCACCTGCGCGAGGATCGCCGCCATATCCAGGACCGAGACGTTGAGGTTCTCAAACGCACAGTGAAAACACGATTCAATCTTGAAATGGCCGCAACCGAAGCCATGATTGAAATTGCCTGCCGCATCCAGCCTGAAATGGCATGTCTGGTTCCCGAAAAACGCCAGGAACTCACAACCGAGGGCGGTTTGGATGTTGCCGGTCAGGCTGCGCATATGCGCAGCAGTGTAAAAACCCTGCAGGAAGCCGGATGCATGGTAAGTCTTTTTATCGATGCCGCTCCTGATCAAATAAAAGCAGCCTGTGACAGCGGCGCTGAATTTATCGAAATCCATACAGGTCATTACGCAGACGCGACCCTGCCTTCAGATATCGACCGGGAGTTCGATGCTATCATTGAAGCAATCGAAAATGCTCGCTCCCTCGGGCTGCGCGTCAATGCCGGACACGGCCTTAACTACCTCAACACCCAACGTCTGGTTCCGATTGCGGCAATCGAGGAATTCAGCATAGGTCACAGTATTATTGCGCGGGCTGTACTGGTCGGGATTGAACGCGCCGTGCGCGAAATGCTCGACATCATTCAGAGATAATACACACATCTATTCACCGCAGCACAACGGAATGCACTCTGTATTCCGGCTGCACAAGAAGATGGAGAATCATGGCATGCATATCGTAAACGCCAAGCAGATGCGTGAACTTGACCAAGCCACGATTGCAACAATCGGTATACCCGGCATCGTGCTGATGGAGAATGCCGGCCGGGGCACAGCCGAATACATCCTGCGAACATTTCCTGCAACAACCAGACGCCGAATCGTGGTGCTGTGCGGCCGCGGCAACAACGGTGGTGACGGTTTTGTTATCGCTCGCTGTCTGTATGCTACCGGCGCTCGCGTGTGTGCGATCCTGCTGGCTGAGAAAGCACGCGTTCAAGGAGACGCCCTCGTTAACCGTAACGCTTTTGACGCTATTGGTGGACAAACAATTGAAGTTCACACCGAGAAAGACTTAAAAAAAATAGGCTCTGAGCTGGCCCATGCAACACTGTTTGTCGACGCACTGCTTGGAACCGGTCTTGCAAACGAAGTGACCGGCCTGTACCGCTGCCTCATTAAAACCATCGGCGCGGCTGAACATGTGCCAATTGTCGCTGTTGACATCCCCTCCGGCATTGACGCGTCAACCGGACAGGTGCTTGGCTATGCGCTACGCGCGCACAGCACCTGCACCTTCGGCTTGCCCAAATACGGTCATATGCTCTATCCCGGCGCTGCATATACCGGGAATCTTAATGTGATTGACATCGGGATCCCCTCAAACCTGATAGCAAAGACCCTACTGCCGGGCAATCTGCAGGATCTCTCAGATTTCTCCGGGACACTGAGCACCCGAACCGGAGATACACATAAAGGCGACTGCGGACATGTGCTGCTATTAGCCGGCAGCGTCGGTAAAACCGGAGCAGCAGTTCTGAGTGCACGCGCGGCAATGCGCTGCGGAGCAGGTCTGGCAACGGTCGCTACGTCTGAAAAAGCGCAGCCCCATATTGCAGCGCAACTACTGGAAGTCATGAGCGTTCCGCTTCCGGATAACGACGACGGTCTCAGCTACACGGCCCTGCAAAAAATCATTGGCCTGTGTGCGGACAAAACCGTACTTGCCATGGGTCCGGGCCTTGGAAACACAGATGCAGTTGCCGCCATTGTCAAGGCTCTCATTACTACTATACAGCTGCCAATGATTATTGATGCGGATGCCCTGAACGTTCTGGCCCGCGAGCCGCAGGTACTCACCCAAACCAATAGTCCTGTCATTCTTACGCCGCACCCCGGTGAAATGGCCCGCCTGACCGGAAAAACTACGAAGCAGATACAAGCCGACCGGGTCGGAGCAGCCTGCGCTCTTGCAGCCACACTCAATGTTATCATCGTGCTCAAGGGTGCCCATAGTGTGATTGCCGCTCCGGATGGACATCACTGGATCAACATCAGCGGCAACCCTGCCATGGCAGGAGCTGGTATGGGAGACGCTCTGACGGGCATGATCGCAGGCCTACTCGCGCAAAAGATTCCCGCGCTGACCGCCGCACGCCTGGCAGTGTTTATGCACGGCCGCATTGCAGACAAACTGGTTCAGGAACGAGGACCCATCCCGATCCTGGCCTCGGAAATCATTGACCGCATGCCGGAAGGCTTGAGTGAATGCACAGCATGACCGTCACGATTGAATCTTCGTCACATGACGACACAGTACACCTGGGCCGCCTGCTTGCCGGCCTGCTCCAACCCGGCATGGTTGTCGCGCTTGTAGGCGATCTTGGTGCCGGAAAAACTACGCTGGTCAAGGGGCTTGCTTCTGGTCTGTTGAATATTGAGGAACGCGAGGTAACCAGCCCCACATTTACCATTGTGCAGGAATACAGCGGTCACATACCCCTCTATCATATTGATGCCTACCGGCTCGACAGCGTGCTTGATCTCGAAGCAGTCGGTTTTGATGATTGTATTGACGGCAGTGGCGTAACCGTGATTGAATGGGCAGACCGCATCACCGAGGCCCTGCCCGGCGATGCACTAACAGTCTCAATTGAACAACCGGACGAGCAACACCGCCTTTTTCACCTAAAAGCAGGCACGCCGCAACAGGCCCGGGGACTTGCCCGCATTGCCGAACAAATGAATAGCGCTAAGACGCACTAGTATTAAATACAGGGCTCTTTGAATCAGGGGATACGTTCCATAAATCAACATGCCCAAAAGCAGGTACTCCTATGAAAAACATAGCACTGTATGATGCAACACTACGCGAAGGAAGCCAGGCTGAAGGTATCTCCTTCTCACTGGAAGATAAGCTGCGCATAACGGTCAAGTTGGACAATCTCGGCGTGCACTATATCGAGGGAGGCTGGCCGGGTGCAAATCCTAAAGACATCGGCTATTTCAAAGAAATTCAATCCTACAGCTTCAAAAACTCTACCGTCGTTGCTTTCGGCAGCACTGCACGACCCGGCAAACCGGTAGCGAAAGATAAAAACCTGCAGGAGCTCCTTAAGGCCCGAACCAGCGCGGTGACCATTTTCGGCAAAGCATGGGATGTTCATGTACGCGACGTGTTAACAATTTCCCCGGCTGAAAATCTTAAACTGATTGAAGAATCAATCGCATTTTTAAAACAAAATGTCAGGGAAGTTTTTTTCGATGCCGAACATTTTTTCGATGGCTACAAGGCTAACCCGGAATATAGCGCACAGGTGCTTAAGGCGGCGACGCGCGGCGGGGCCGACTGTCTGATACTGTGTGACACGAACGGAGGCTGCCTGCCGCAGGAGGTGCAACAAATCGTGCGCCGGGCAAAAAAGCAACAGACCGTACAGCTGGGAATACATGCCCATAATGATAGTGACGTGGCCGTGGCCAACAGCATTGCCGCAGTGCAGGCCGGGTGCACTCATGTGCAGGCAACAATAAACGGCTTCGGAGAGCGCTGCGGAAACGCGAACCTGTGCTCAATCATACCGAATCTTCAGTTAAAAATGGACCTGAACTGCATTACAACAGAACAGCTTACACGCCTGACTGAACTCTCGCGCTTCGTAAATGAGCTGGCCAACCTTGCCCCAAACAAGCATCAACCATTCGTCGGCAACAGCGCATTCGCGCATAAAGCCGGGGTACATGTCAGCGCCGTAAAAAGAAAACCGCAAACATATGAGCACCTGCCGCCTGAACTGGTCGGCAACACACAGCGCATTCTGGTTTCAGATCAAGCCGGGCGGGCCAACATCGTTCAAAAAGCCCGCGAATTCAATCTGGACATCGAAACGCATGCGCCGCTCGTGCAGGAACTTCTTGCCGAGCTCAAAGAGCTTGAACTGCAGGGCTTTCAGTTTGAAGGCGCTGAAGCTTCGTTTCAACTGCGCATGCGCCGAGCCTTGGGAGTCAGTAAACGTTATTTTGACTTGGTCGGCTTTCGCGTGATTATTGAAAAACGCTCTGATGATGAATTAACTTCAGAGGCTACAATCATGGTGCGCGTGGCCGGCAGCATTGAGCATACTGCTGCAGTCGGCAACGGTCCGGTAAACGCGCTTGACAACGCCCTGCGCAAGGCTTTGGAAAACTTCTATCCTACCCTGCGTGATGTTTCCCTACTGGACTACAAGGTGCGTGTTTTTTCAGCAGGCTCGGGCACGGGCTCACGCGTACGGGTTCTGGTTGAATCCGGCGACAATAATGAACGCTGGGGAACCGTAGGCGTATCTGAAAACATTATCGAGGCCAGCTGGCAGGCTCTTGCCGACAGCATTACCTATAAACTGTTAAGGGACGAACTGAACCGGGAAGCATAGCCATGCGAACAATCGGAGGGGCCCACGCGTGCAAATCGTACCGGCTTGTGGTACTATTGCTTCTGTGTGCGAGCATCGCAACTGTGCAGTACAGCAGACACACACGCACGCAAACCACTGCCCCGACAGCCCGTACGCAAAACGTTATCTATGAACTGTTGGGAGAGGTAAAGAAGCCCGGTATATATCGCTTTGCGGAAGAGCAAACCCCGGCAGCGCTGACCGTAGTTTGCGGAGCTGCAAACGAGCCAACAGCTGAAGCAGACCAAACTATTGCCGGCGGCTCACGCCTGATGTTTAACGGAACAGGAATTGCTACCACCCGCTTAGACGCTGTAGTGTTGCTGTCCTATCACCAGCCGATATCTCTGGAAGCAGCAACCGCCGAAGACCTGGAACTCATACCCGGCATCGGACCAAAAACTGCCCGCTCGCTGATTGAATACCGAGAACGCACGGGCCCGATACAACGCATTGAGCAAATCATTGAAGTCAGGGGCATCGGACCCAAAACGCTTAAAAAATTCACGCGGTACCTCAAACCCTGAGACCGCACCCGCCACCCGGATAGAGCGGAAAGGCAACCACAACAACAATTCAATACAGTATTCATATAAGGGGAACAGCAATGGCAACAAAAAAGAAAATGGCGGCTAAAGATCTCCTCGGCTTTGAAAACGTTGTCGGTTTGAGTGAAAAACTCAAAGCATATTTCGAAAACAACGCCCGGCAGATTATTGCCATTGGGCTGCTCATCTGCCTGACCGCAGGCGCTGTCGCTTACTGGGCGGTCAGTAGCAAAGCAGCCACGCAAACTGCCCAAAACATTCTGAATAAGGCCCTGACAACAATGAGCGCCGCCCCACCGACTGAGGCAGAGCAAACGGCCGCACTGTCAGCGGCGATAAGCGCACTGAGCCTGGCAACTGAGACCTACAGCCGAACAGAAGCAGGTCGTGCTGCTTTGTTCTATCGGGGCCAGTGCAAAAGCCGTCAAAAAGACTACGACGGTGCGATTGTTGATTATACGGCCTTTTTAGAGTACCGCGGATCAATGGTTGAGCAGCTGCGACCCTTTGCCCTTGAAAATCTCGGATACGCGTATGAGGCCCTTGGAGATTCAACCGAAGCACTGCAATGGTTTGAAAAGGCCGTACAGGCAGGCCGCAGCGCAGCACGTATCGGGATGGCGAGGATGCATGAAGCTGCCGGTTCCGCTGATCTCGCATGTAAAAACTATCAACAATTCCTTGCAGATCAGACAGACTCAGGCTCTCGGGAATTTGTCGAAATGAAAATCGGACAGGTATGCCGCTAAAGGTTTAAACGTGGCGGGGGCTATGAGAGGTTGCAGGTTGACAAATCAGGACAACAAATGCCCTGATCCGGTCACCATGCAGGGACACTAATCACTGCATTATGCCTTGGCAGCTTCTTTCAGGCGAAGTTTCTTCTGCTTCATCTTAACCGCACGGATGTGCTGTTTGCGGATATGTTTACGCTTTGATCGTGCCATGTCTTGGGGTCTCCCTCTTGTTTTTTATGCACACAGATGTATCGGTGGTTAGTTAATTGAATAAGCATATCAAGGTTTATGATTTTTTTCAACCTATTCTTAAGATACTGATTGACAAATGTATCGCAATGCTTATTTTTTCAAGGTTGAGATTACACAAATAATGGAGAAGATACATGGCTGCAAAGGACTACTACAAAGTTTTGGGTGTTGAAAAAAAAACTCCTGAAGCTGAAATAAAAAAAGCATATAAAAAACTGGCATTCAAATACCATCCCGACAAAAACCCGGACGACAAAAAAGCCGAAGAACGCTTCAAGGAAATCAGTGAAGCATATGCTGTTCTGAGTGACAAGAGCAAACGCGCGAAATATGATCAATTTGGTTCAAGCGGATTCCAACAGCGCTACAGTCAGGAAGATATTTTCAGGGGCGCAAACCTGAATGATATTTTTAGTGAAATGGGTTTCGGCGGGGGTGGGGGCGGTGATATATTTGGACAAATCTTTGGAGGCGGCGGTCGAAGCCGAAGGCAAAGCTCATCCAGAATGGATGACCTTTTTGGCGGCGGAGGCGGATCCCGGGGGGCTAAAGGACAAGACCTAAGCTTAGAGCTGACAATCGATTTTATGGATGCATTCAACGGCTGTGAAAAAACGGTTGACTACGTCCATGGCAACAAAAAACAGGGCGTGAAGGTCAAAGTTCCAGCCGGAATTTCCTCAGGCCAAAAATTGCGACTAACCGGCAAAGGCGCCCCGGGCCCGAGGGGCTCTCAAGCAGGCGACATGTTTTTTACCATCAAAGTTGCCGATCATCCGGTCTTTAAACGCGATGGCAACGATGTTATCATCGAGCAGGAAATTAAAATCAGCGATGCGGTCTTTGGAACCAGCCTTGAAATTCAAACCCCGCACGGAAACCGCAAGGTCAAAATACCTGCCGGAATTCAAAGCGGCACAAAACTGCGCTTAAAAGGTTTGGGTATGCCGCATATTGGCAAAAAAGCAGCCGGGCACGCCTATGTCAGGGTCGCGATTTCAATACCAAAAAAACTGAACGACGCTCAGAAAAAACTCTTCAAAAAACTCGCTGAGGAAGGCTGCTGAGCCTGGGGCGCCCTGCCCATTGGATTACCATTACGGCAACACAGGCACAAAAGGCAGCTTTTCTTCATCAATTAACTTGCCCTTCACCTTTGCTCCGCCGTATATCATCGCGCCATCCGATGCTGTGCCGATGGGAACCTCTGCTCCCATTGAAGCAAAAGTAGCGCTGCTTAATTCGCCAAGCTTATCCAGTTTTGTAGTTATTAACCCGGTAATATAAATACCTAAAATGGTACTGTCAGGCTTCTGAGCAGCCATATACAAATGTGGCATAAAAATATATTCTTCAGTACAGAACTCCGGATCAATATAGTTGTCCATAACTCCAGAGCTTGTCCAAATCCCGGAAGATGTTTCATTATACCGTATACAATCGTAGTGACGACTGCCCCCATCCCAAATTAAATAAAGATACGACGTCGTTTTAAAACTTGCCTTACTTATCACTTCACCTGCGCCAACCGTATAACCCTTAACAGAAATACTTAATTTAAACCAGGCCCCATCCAATGCCTGAGCAGAAACAGAACTGCTTCCCGCCAGAACAACCGCCGCAAGCACAATACCCGAAAAAAACACCTTGATTTTTTTCATAGCGTTATCCCCCCTTGCAATTATGAATTGTACTATGGTTGGTTTTTTAAGACTTAACACTCAAAAATTGTATCTGTCAATTATTTTCTGGCAGCTATATCAGGGATCCCCAGAACCGCACAACAAAATTACCCTGCTATGCAGCATGCAGAGCAGCGAATTTCAGGAATCATGATGGAGAAGATTTACAGGGAAGTTTGTTAGATACGCTGAGGATATTCGGGGCCACAGCTTCATAACAGGATTTTGAACAGTTTATGTTTCCGTTCCCAGATTTGCAGGCATTAAACGTTATCCTTATTAATCAGGTTTATTATTACCTTTGCAATGATGTCCTTGTCCTTTGGTCGGCTTTCGGCAATCATCAACGTCAGGGCAACAAGGGCATTATCGCCTATCCTTTTCTTCCCGTCTTTTGTATAGAGGATGCCGTTTATGTCCAGAAACCAAATAAACAAAAACGCCCCAATCCGCTTGTTGCCGTCGACAAAAGAATGGTTTTTTACCACAAAATAGAGCAGATGCGCAGCTTTTTCCTCGATGCTCGGATAAAGCTCTTTCCCACCACCGGTCTGATAGATTGCGCCCAGGGAGCCTTTAAATGATTGATCCTTTTCTTTCCCGAAAAGACTGGAAGGCTGTCCCTTCATGCGGGACTGCCTACCAAGCGTATCAATGGCCCGGCGGGCTTCCTCGTAAGTAATGGATGCAGGTTTCTTCCTGGTTGTTTTGCCGATCTTCAGACTCTGATGGTCATACTGGTCAAGCAGCGTCAACGCATAGGAATAATCCGTAATAACATTCAACAATCCGGCAGCCTCGGCCCGATCAAGCTCGCGGCCTTGAGCAACACGCCCCATCAGGTTAACCGTCTGCTGCAACTCCGCCAGGTGTGCATTCTGTTCCCGCAACCGCCGTTCATTGACGGAATAACCCTTAATAAGATGGTCTTTCAGCACCTGGCTCGCCCAGATACGAAATTGCGTGCCGCGCTGTGATTTAACCCGGTAACCGACCGATATAATGACATCCAGATTATAAAAATCTACATCACGTTCAACCTGCCGCTTCCCCTCAGTTTGAACTATCCGGAATTTCCGGATAGTTTGATCTCTTTGTAATTCCTTCTCTTTATAGATATTGTTAACATGCTCTGATACAGTACGACGGTCTTTATCAAAAAGCTGGCCCATCAGAACCTGAGACAACCACACGGTTTCCTGCTGCAGCGTTACCTCAAGCGCAGCTTTGCCGTCTTTTCCCTGATAAATAACAATTTCGCCTTTATTTCCTATCTTCATAATACACATACTCTCATCACATTAACTTGCATGGTACTTGCGGGGTACTTGCATGGTACTTGCGGGGTAACTCGCCCCTCCACCCCAACACAATAAAATTATTTGAAATCTAAAACCGTTCATGGGCTGTCAAAAGTGTAGACGCGCCCCCTCCTTCGCCATACTTCTTAAAGCAGTCTTTTTGCCCCTGAAAAGTGTCCTTTTAAGACCTAAAACCTGTCGTTTTCAAGATCTTTTTAAAGCCATTTCAGATAATTAGCTTGGTCCGACCCCAAATGCCGGTCTCACGTTTTTATGAAGGTGAGTGTGTTAAACCGGCGGGCTCACTTCTTCCTCCACGTTAGTTCGAATTGACTGGGCAATAAGTTCGTTTAATGAGATACCACGTGTATGGGCTTTTTCAGCAGCTTTTTTGTGAAGCTCTTGCCCGATTCTCACATTGAGTGTTCCGCTGAATGGCTTGTTTGCTGGATTTCCTGTCTCCTCACAATATGCAAGATAGTCGTCAACTGCCTCCTCAAAAGAGGATTGCATTTCACCGAATGTCTCTCCCTCATAAGTAATAAGATCATTAATAAAAAGGATCTCACCATGGAAGCATTTGTCCTCAACACTTGCTTCAATAGTACCGGTATATCCTTTATATTTAAATATATTCACGTTAAATAACCCCCACATGTTTAAGTGCTCTTATAACTGCCTTTACCTGATATCCTTTTAATGTTCCTTCTGGGTGAGTTTTTGATATACCAAAACGATATCCACTTGTATGCTCAAATGTATAGTGTGAACCGCCTCTACCTTTATGCCCAGTTTTACGACTTTGTTTGCGTGTACTCGTGAATCCATTCTGTTCCATTAAAGCAACAAGCTTTTCCCATGGAAAATCTGTCGGCGCTGGATTAGCGCAAAGCCTTTTAAAGAGTTTTTCTTTTCTAGACATTAAAATTATACCACAGTCACCGGAAGCTGCAACTAGATATCAGTTGCAGTCATTGTCAATGTTTTTAAATCCAATTAATTAAGCCTATAAACTACTCACATCAATGGATATCTTTTCGCCCACCACCAGACTATATGTCGAAAATAACACGCTTGATAATGCTATTTCTGATAGTTAGCCATGTTCGACCCTTGAATTGATTTTTTTACTCTTGGTTTCCCAGGGTTATTTTAAGTTGTCAATGCAACACGCCTCCCTCTCAAGTTCTTGTCCACCCTGTCAACAAGGTCTCCTATTACTCATTTTTTATTTTCTTCTCTTACCAACTGTCACTATAAATAGTCTCGTTTATTTGTTTTTTATTCCCCAAAAAAACAAAAACGCTACTATTAAATAGCAGCGTTTCCTCTTTATCTGTTTTTTTGGACAGATTATCTTAAGTTGTTAAGTTGACTCCGTTCCCCTCTCCCACCTCCAATACTTCTTAAAGCAGTCTTTTTACCCCTGAAAAGTGCCTTTTAAGGCCTAAAACCTGTCGTTTTCAAGATATTTTTAAAGCCATTTCAGATAGTTAGCTTGGTCCGACCCCAAATTAACACACACCCCATCAGCAGCAGTTGTTGCAAAATTTGCAACAACTGAACCGCCAGACAGTTCCCCTTCCTTAAATAAAATACATATTTTGCCTGTCCCCTATTTTTCTTTCTTAAAACTATCACTATTTGTTGCTATCTGTTGTATCAAGATATCTGCTTCTATCTGTTTTACTAAACCATGTATTTGTTCAGTATTAAAATACACTCTTGAAATTTTAGGATAAATCCGGTTCAAAAATCTCATAATATATCGATTAAATATTTCATATCTTGCCAGTGATATTATAAGAAATACCCCCGAGTTTTTATGCTCTAGCATCAACCACTCAGGTGCATCACTAATCGCAGTTGAATGAGGTTCAAGAGTCTTCAATCGGCAGTGAAAAATTTGAGGCTCGTCAGAATATTTTTTAATTGTTACTTTATTCTTCCTTTTCTCAAAAAAAGAGCCCAAAGAGTCTTGGGAGATCACGATTCCGAGCCTAACCCTAGCTCTTGTATTAGAGTCATTCAAATACAAGGAGACAAAACGAACTAAATCGTCAACGCTCTTAACATCGTTTAGAGGTGATATTGGCTTTGCTTTTAAAGTAAGGGCTGACATGGAATTGAACTTTTTATATGGTTTTTAAGAGTCTATGAGAACTTATCAAGAACAATTTTTTTTTACAATAACATTATATTAAAATTATTACTTCTTGCCCTGTTTTTTATTCGGCACGACGATGAAACCCTCGGCCTGATCGCCGAAGGAAATTGTTTTACCGAGCAGAAATCTTTCTGCAGTCAGGGCGCACAGGGCTGCATCCACAAAGTCGATATTAGCAAGTGTAGAATACATATTTTGCCTGTCCCCTATTTTTCTTTGTGTCTCCGTCTGCTCGTGTCGCTTTTTAAACAATACTTGGGGCAGCTTCATCTATTAAGCTGAGGCCCCAATGGAAAAGGCTCATATAACCGTCGTTATTCGGGCGGTAAAATTCCACAATTTTTTGTTTTAGCTTCCCTTCAGGAAGACAAACTATAATGTGTATGCTTGCCAACAGTACCACTTCCATCGCCCATAGCGAAACCGCAGGTGTTGACACTCGGGTTGTCCATGGAATCTGAGCATGATCAGAGCCGTTTTGTGCTACGTCAGCAACAAAAACGAGATCACTGCCACGATATTTAATCTTTTTTAACTGGCCGTAAAACTCGGGCATATCATGGTCATAGGTTATACAGTAATTTTTAGAAACTACCCTCAGGTCACAATTCCGAAAGTGCACAAGCGCATCCCGGAGTTGCACCAAATTGCATAGTTCATTGTAGTTTTGCGGTTTGGTAATGTTAAGTGTTTTACAAATGTTTTTATAGCGCTCCCGTGAGCTGCCTGCTTTATTCATTTTTATAGATGCAACTTTTTGGCATGTTTCTTCGCTTATACCTACTCTACCGATGAAATTTTCATGATCGTCTTCAGAAACCGAGCACGGATTGCTGGAAAGTTCAAACAGCAATGCACTGACTGTTGAGGAAAATTCATTGCAGAAAGCCTCAAGTGCGCAACAGCCAAGAACGACATTGGGCAAAGCTTCTAAGCTGAATAGTGATTTTGGTTCACTTGCAAGCTGCGCAGCTCTTAGAATGCCTGAATACAAAAACTGCCAAGATATCTGGCTTGTCGAATGCAACAAACATTCGCCCGGGTTTTTAGAACTTTTCATAACTGCGGCTGGCATTATGCATATGTTGGGTTTTGCTCATTTTTTGTCCGTTTACGCCACCGTGATCTGACCGTTCATCAGCATGGGAAGGAGCCAGTCGCGGATTTGGGCGAGCTGCTGGTTTTCTAATAATCCTTGCTCAACCTTTTTAAAAATATTTTGAGCAATCGATTCATATTGTTTTGCAACAGTCTTACCTGGTCGAACAACTAAAAACTCTTTAAGAAACTTAAAGTGTCTTGCATATCCATAGCTCGACAAATCTATATCTTTCAGCATTTGATAAAAAAGATGCTCTGGCATTTCTTCTATGGCTGATATTAAAGCTTGCGTTCCGTCAGCCCCTCTGGCGTAATCGAAGGTAATTAATTTCAAAATTCTTGTATGATCACCAAATATTATGTGAGCAGAATTAACCTTCAAGCGCGCACTCTCATCATTCGTAAATCCGCATATGTAATCCATGCTTTGATCAATTACTGGGATTGTACCAACGCCTAAAATTTCCTTATTTGGAACCTTTTTGCTGGCTTGGATTTTGCCTAAAACCTCTCCTACATAAATAGAATCCCACCCCGCCGGGATTTTGCGTTTCAGGGTGGGGTTGTAGATCATCTTGCCGCCGGAGGATTTGTAGGGTTTGCCGTTGGCGTCGGGGAAGTCGAACTGCACGAACCAGTAGTCGTACAGGGTTTTGGCCATGGCTTCCAGCTCGGCGTTAATACGGTTGTTAAGGGTAATTTTTTGGCTTAAAAGGTAAAGCAGATCACCAGCCTTAACTTGCTCGTCAAATTTCGGAAGCAATAAATCCAAGTAAGAAAAGATATTTTCATTGAGACTTGCCCTGAGCGTCAAGACTGCATTATTAGTCATGGTCTTTCTAAATAAACGGCTTCTTAAATAGAAGGCCATGAACTTCGAATAGGTAATATTTTTTTGTGTTGGACGAAGTCTTTTAAGAAACCCACTATAAGTTGCTTTTGGATAATCTTTTAAAGCTACTGAACTCATTCCAAGTTCGTCAACGACTTCACTTGTTCTCGTTAGAAATAAATCTCCATTTTTAATTGAATGTTTTTGCTGTTCATCGGAAGACGTCTCCATTCGGTTATCTAACTGTTCGGGCAAGAAGTAATTGTTGAAGACCGTAGAAAAAGATAAAAACGGTGAGCCATGTCCAGCTTGTTCCGGCTTGGAAGATATGCCGGAACTCATTTCATATAGGCTATTGAATTTATAATGATTTAACTTATTCATACCTCAACTCCGCCAACTGCTTTTTGATTTCTTTCTCCAATCCGGCGGACTCTTTGAACAGCCGCTGCAGATTCTCTGTGAAGCCCTGCATTTTTTCGGCAAACTGGTCAGGGGTGATATCCACATATTCGATCTTCACCTCGAAATATTGCCCGGCGCTCAGGCTGTAATTCTTCGCGGTGATTTCGTCGTAACTGATCACTACCGAGAAATCATCTACAGCTTGCTTGGTGTTGAATGTGGCGATAATGCGGTCTTCTTCTTCGGGGCTCAGCAGAGTTTTTTGATTTTTGCCATCCTTGACCTTGGTGCCGAGGCTGGAAGCGTCAACAAGAACCACGCCGTCTTTGTTGGCGTCGTCGATAAACAGGATTGAGACATTGGTGCCGGTGGTGGCGAAGATGTTGCTGGGCATGGAGACAACTCCGGCAAGCATTTTATCATCCACAAGTTTCTGGCGAATTTTTTTGTCAATGCCTGATTGAGCGGTGATAAAGCCAGTTGGCACCACCACGGCGGCCTTGCCTCCCGGTTTAAGCGAATAGATGATGTGTTGCAGAAAAAGCTGATAGACGGCCATTTTTTCAATAACCTTGGCAGGTATTTTAGGAACCCCGACAAAGAAGCGCGCATGATGTTCTTTGGTGTCAAGCTCGTTTCTAAAATCGCTGAAGTCCATCTTGAAGGGCGGATTGGAAACAATGAAATCAAATTTCTTTAAGGCTGTGCCGCTTCGATGGTAGGGGTGCAGCAGCGTGTTGCCCTGAATGATTTGGGGGATGGAGTGGACAAGGTTGTTAAGGATCAGGTTTAGGCGCAGCAGGCTTGATGATTTTTGCGAAATATCCTGCGAAAAAATAGAGCAGCGCTTTTCACCAATCGCGTGGGCAAGATTCATCAGCAATGTGCCGGAACCCGCTGAGGGGTCGTAGCAACTTACGTTTTTGATTTTCCCCTGCTGCTCCTGCGGCACCAGAATGGCGGCCATGATTTTGGCCACAGCGTGAGGGGTGTAGTATTCGGCATACTTGCCGCCGCTGTCTTTGTTGTAATCTTTGATCAAATACTCAAACAGGGCGGCGTAGAAATCGTATTTTTGATTAAAAATCCGCTCAAAGCTGAACTCAACCAGTTTGTTGATAATGGCGCGGCAGAAAGCGTCGCGCTTGGAATCATCGGAGATGTATTCACTTACCCGGTCAAACAAGGTGACCTTGGCGCCGCCTTCGGTCTTGACCGCGAAGATGTCGTTGTTAGTGATGGCTATGTCGCGCAGGGTATCGTCAAACAGTTTGGCGAAGTCCGCATCATTCTGGTGGCTGAAAAGATGGGAGATGAAGTGCTCTGGTTTCAAGCGGGCAGTATCAGGGCCTAACTGCCCGTGCAGCATTTCTAAATTATTTGCGCTCAAGCCTGCAATTGCCTGCTCCCAGGTTTCAGCCTTTGCCAGTTCCGGTTTGATCTTTTTGGCCTCAAAGGCGAATTTGTCATTCAAAAACTTGTAGAGAAAGACCTGCGTGATTATTTTGAATTCGTTGCCGTCATTGCCGAGCCCGTATGAGGCGCAGATTGCCTTGAGGCTATCGATTAATTGTCGGGTTTTTTTCTCGAAATCCTGTGTTACCACCTTTATGCTCCTGCTCTGCCCGAGGCGAATTCATGCATGTATTCACCTACCACTAAGCGGTTGATGAAGCGTGAAGACTCGGCATTGAGGTTAATTGTGTGCCGGGTTTGAAACTGGCCGATCACCAGCGGCAGTATCATGCCTTCAAAATAACTTTCATTGGCAAGAAGCTGGGTGTTTTGCAACACCGCATCGTCGGCCAGTTCTTTAATGTCTTTAAGTGCCTCGAAAATGCGACGCTCTGAGCCGGAAAACATGCCGCTCTCAAGGAGGCGCTTGTAAATGCGGGTGTATTTTGGATCGCCAGTATACCGCGCGCGCATCTGTTCGTTTTGGCAGTTGAGTTCCCTGGCTGTATCGTGAATCTGATTGAGCGCGGTAATGTTGGCGTTCATTTCTTCCTGAGTTACTTCGTTTAATTTTTTCTTTTTAAACAGGCGCTCCAGTTCTTCCTTTAAGGTGATGAACTCGGGGTCGTGCTGGTCGAAATTGTCTGCCAAAGCCTCGCGGGTCTGACGCAGAGTGTTTTTTAGTTTATCGGCCAGCACCAACTCCTCTTCCCCGACTTTTGTGAACATAAACAGCACGTCTTCCAAAGCGACATTGAGCAGGTTGCTGGTGTCGGCGCTGTTTTCGATATTTTCTTTGAGGTTCAGCAGGTCGAGGTGATTGCAGGTTTCACGGTAAAGCTG
>Ga0208648_1001126_pt1 | contig 23275 bp, 22 predicted proteins | sample AntAceMetag02UKL_FD_184772 | JGI IMG/M metagenome (GOLD analysis project Ga0208648, IMG submission 184772) | Saline lake microbial communities from Ace Lake, Antarctica - Antarctic Ace Lake Metagenome 02UKL (SPAdes) (version 2) | ecosystem: Environmental > Aquatic > Non-marine Saline and...
ATCTCGGTTGCGCCGATCTCCTTGTATGCATGCCAGCGGTGGGCGCCGTCCAGAATGCGGTATTTATCGCCATATTCCGGATGAACCTGCACCTCGATGGGATCGATCTTAAAACCATCAATTATGTTTTCAACAAACATCGAGACGCGTTTTGGATAAACACCGCTCCTCGGATATATTTCCTCATCCAGGATTATTTGTGTAATGGGAACTGTGCGGGATGTTTTTGCCATGATGCCCCTTTCTGCAATAATCAGGTTGCTGTCGAAAGTAAATGTAATAGGGGACGTAGCCAATTATTAAACTTAGGGCGAGCCTGTTAAAAACTCGCTCACGGCAACCAGGAAAGAAAACCTTCAGTAGAAACCACATGATAGCTATGGGAATCAATCTTGATCTGAGTAGTGAGGATTGCTGTTACATTATGAACTTATGAACCGCAAAGCCGCCCCAGTACGATCTTCCGGACCTACCCCAGTGAAATAGGTTCTTTGAAATTGCACGGGGCAGGCAGGGTAAACAAAGGGCGTAAAGAGGATGTTTTGTTGGTGCTGTCCAGATCCTGGAAGAAAGACCCCAGTACCATCTACCGGAGCTACGGGGCAGGTGCAGGATCACAACACACCAAGCCCCGACGGGCGGGGATAGGATTGATAGCCCTGTTAAATCGACCCCAGTACGATTTCCCGAATCTACGGGGTAAAATTGATGGTTGAATATTGATGATTGGAAGTAAGCAAGAAAAAAAGTCTCTCACAGAGAGCACCCCAGTTAAATAGAAGCCAAAGAGATTTAACGGGGCCCCGATAGCGGGATCTGCGCTACGCTTCGACAGGCAGAGGCACAGAGTTAAGGGCAACCTCAACTCGACACAATTCTCATGCCCAATTTTCACACTTGAGATTTCGGATTCTGGAAAACTCTTTGATGTTGTTTGAAATAATCGTTAGATCCAGACTCAGGGCATGGGCGGCTATCAGTGTATCAAGCGGACCGATTGTTTTTCCTTTGGATTCCAGGAATGCCCTTATTTCCCCGTAGCATACAACCAGGTTTTTGCCGTGGAACGGAAGTATGGTCAGGGGCAGCAGGAATTCATCAAGGGCATTTTGATTTATACCTTTGTTCTTGCTTTTCTCAACTCCAAACTGCAACTCCGCGTGTGTTATCGAAGAAATCGCGAATTCATGAACAGGATATTGCTCAAATTTTATCAAAACCTTCTTTGGCTTTTCATTGATGATGTATATGCAGATATTTGTGTCCAAGAGGTATTTCATTTGAACATGGGCTCTCGCTTCTGATTTTCTGCGGGTTGATTTCGCTCAATCCTAAAGTCTTTCTCAAAATGGTTCAGACTTTCAAAAAGAGGCGCCCATGATTTTTCTTTAGGCAATAAGACAATCGCCTCCCCTTGTTTCTTGATATATACTTCCTTACCTGCCATTCTAAATTCCTTTGGCAGTCTGACGGCTTGGCTTTGGCCATTCTTAAACAGTTTTGCTGTTTGCATTGTTATCCTCCATCTTGAATATATACTATGAGTATATATTTATAATACTATTTGTCAAGAGAAAACGTTTTAGGGGTCCGTAATGGGGGACGTCGGCAACTTTGTAAACTTACAGGGAATGGACATTGCTTCATTATGATCTTTTTGCGATTAGCAGGGTTCTTCCATATAGATTTAGACGTCTGCTCGATCCTATTTGTCGACGCATTTATTCTAATAGCCACAGACTCACCCCAGTACCATCTACCGGAGCTACGGGGCAGACACAGACAGACACAGACAAAGGCAGAGAAAGACATTCTCGAAAAAGCGTAAACTGCCATTACGTTCTTATGCACGATGCCAATAACCAGCCGACAGCTATAAAGATGAGAACATTGCAAACCTTGGAAGATTTAAGAAAGAGAAGTAAAAAAAAGCAAAAATGCCAGTCTGGTTCAGGGCCTTGTTCGGTCTTATTCATCATGCAGTTGCAGGGCAATCTTAAGAGCTCTCTCAAGAAGGAGTTGCTTCTCCGGGGAGAGCTTGCCGACGAAGTTTGTCAGCATAGACTTTGGAAGGCTGATGAGTTCGTCACAGTGAATACCGTTGTCATGCTTCAGACCTTCGTCTAACCCAACGGCAACCTGGGTTGAAAGTCCCTCGTAGTTTGTGTAAACCGGGGCACAAATAACCGTCGAGAGTCGGGAATCTATCAGGATCTGGCGACTGACGATGACGAACACTCGGAATTTCTTTGGGTCCCGCGATGACGGCCGTTTGACCCTGTAAAACTCGCCACGTCTCATAGCGGAACCTGATAAGTGAGCACATCCTTTGCCTCAGCGTTGAGCGAATCCGCATGCCGATTTATTATCTCAAGATCCCGTCGCTCAGCTTCTTTTCGCGCCAATTGGGCAATAAATTTACGTGCCGCCGTCTCCAAGAACTCTGATCGGCTTCGGTACTCCCCAATGTGCAGATCGATAGCCTTAAGTATCTCGTCCGATAGTGTGATTGAAGTCTTGACTTTCATACCACTAACATACCACCATAAATTGATTATGTCAATCGGTATTTTATGTAGGAATGAGGGACAAAGCCAACTATTAAACTTACCGGGGAACAGACAGTGCTTCATTATGATTTTTTTGCGATTAGCAGGGTTCTTCCAGCTGTTCCAAGGATGCGTTTGTCCTGCATTCTCTGTCTCATTGGTGTTGCCGCCAATATTCCCGGAAGGTCAGCACTCTTTCCTTTTGTTCGGGTGAAAATAGAAAAGGTTCCACGTCCTTAGCCAGAAATTTTAGGTCCAACTCTTCTACCCTCCTGGTAAATTGATCGATCAGAGATGTAGACATAGCTCCGCCCCTTAAGTTGACTGAGTATAAATGATGTAACTTGCTGATATACTATTTAATTTGCTGAGTGTAGAGCGTTAGGTTTTGTTTCAGGGCTTCCCGATTCTGCTATTTTTCTTTGCCTCCCAGATAAGAAAACTGGGTCGCTGTTTCAGCTTAGGTTCGAGTTCTTCGTATTCCTCCCTGGTCAGGACCAAAGACCGGATCTTTCGTTTGATATATCGTTCAGTTTTTCTGCTCAAGTCATTCAGGTGATATTGGTCTATATTTCCAACCAATAAGAGATCTACAATACCCGTATCTTTCCCTTGGGCGTAGTCGTCGATTAGATACGCCCTCTCTAAGTCACCCAACCTGCTTACGATACTGTCAATTACCTGGTCTATACCCATGGCTTTGCTCACCATGGACTTTAATTCCGGAAACAGGGGATGGTCCTGGTTAGCGCCATAGAGGACCTGGCGGCCATTTCTTTTAGATTTGAGGAGCTTGGTCTTGGTGAGCTGGTTGAGTTCTTCGCGAACCGAGTTTGTGGATACATTGAACTCTTTGGCTAACTCGCGAAGATATGAGCGGGTCTCGGGGTTGAAAAAAAGCCTCGTCAGGAGCTTGATCCTGGTCTTGGATGCAATTAGACCGTCGAACAGGTTAACCATTATAGTCTCCATTATGAGTAATAAAACTACTCATAACGAATCAAAATGAACCTGTCAAGACATTTTTGATAAAGCCGTCCCGGTTAAATAGGCGCAAAATTCACAAAAAATAAAATTGAAATGTTGTAATATCAGGAGGTTGTAGGCAACAAGCAGTTTGAATTTGGACTTTCAAATAACTTAAGGGGGTTATCCACTTGACTCCACCAACTACTACATGCTGTGCAAAAGGTAAACGCTGCTTCAAACGGAAAAAAGGTAAGTTCTCAATAAATCCGGGTAAGTGCTTTGGTCTGCCACATTTCTGGATTCCCGCGTCCGCGGGAATGACGTTATATGATCACAGGAATGACGTTATATGATCACAGGAATGACGGGCACTTAGCTCATTTAGTTATTCCCGCTTTCGCAGAGTCCAGTTGGTTCTCCCGAACTTATTGAGAAGTTGCAAGGCCCGCAGAGAACGCAGGGGTAATATATTGATATTAGTCATTTTATCTTGGCGCCTTTGCGTCTTTGTTTACCCCGTAGGTCCGGGAGATCGTACTGGGGCGCGAGACAAGAGGGATTTTTTAAAGCACCTTGACCAGCTTCAGCCATCCGGGTCGGTCTTTCTCGGCTGCTTCGATGGCGGTTGGGGATCCGAGGACTTTCACTATACCCTTCTTTTTGACTTCCTCCAGAACCTGGCCCATCTCCTTGAAATCAGCGGCTCTGGTTCTGAGTATTTCGTCTCGCATCTGTTGCCGGTTTTCTTCGGTATCACCGATGAGATAATGAACCATTGAGCTGAATCCCTTTGCGTCCGGGAGCATGTGACCGTCCAGGTCTCCAATAGCTCCAATGATGCTCTTAGCAAGCTCATCGTCACTCAGGGTCATCTCGTCAAGGAACCGGGCAGACCGGTCAAAGGCTTCGACGGTTTGAATGAGGTTGGGATCTCTGTAAGATACAAAGGTCAAAACACCTGAAAGACGGTCGAAAATGCAGAATGCGCCGTAAGCCCCGCCCTGGACACGAACCTGGTCCCATAGCCAGGCATTACGCAGATAACGCGTGATCACTAATGCCGAAGCATGAAATCTGTACCCCAGACTGTAGAGATCTGCCCCCTTGCCCACATAATTGACCTGGGAGGGGATGGTCATCCCTTCGAAGAGGGGGTCGTCTCCTGCGGGCCAGTCAGGTTCGGGGACAGGACCCTTTGGCAATGCCTCCAGAAGGTCCTTCAGGCGCGGCTCAACCCGGGACCATCCCTGTTGGTCTACGGTGATATTCGCGATCATTGCCCTGCGGTTTAAGAGGATTTTGTGCATTTGCCGGAGGACACTGAGCACCCCGGGCCAGTCTTCATCAACGGCCAGCGCTAACTTTCTCACGAAGAAGAGATAACTTATCCCGCCCATCTGCTCCGCAGCCCAGTGGGCCTCGCCAAAATGGGCCCTGAGCCGGAGGTTGACCACTTGATGCCCGGCAGAGACCAGATTCTGTTCGACCCTGGCCTTCTCCTCCATCACCATTTGTCGAAAGCGTTCTCGGTTATCCAACCTCACCGTCAGGAGCACATCCTGCATGATATTGATCAGATCCTCGATCTGGCCTGACATCCCCTTGCCCCTCAGGAAGAGCCATGCAGCGCTCTTTTGGAAGCCCTTAAGGTTAGAGGTGAACGATTGCGGTCTGATCCCCCCGGTCTTGCGGCTGATGCGCTGGGTCAGGGTTACGAAATCTTCCTTTTCTGTCCCTATTTCAACAAGCGCCCGGCCAAAGAGAGGGATATAAGGGAGGTATTCGGAAGGAAGACAACGCAGATTAAAGCCCAAGTCCACATATGCAATGCCGTTGGTAAAGAGATCGTGGAACAGGATTTTCGTCCCGCTCTCTTCTGAGAAGGATAGGGGTATTGTCTTGTTCTGTTTATCTAAGTCTTCCAATTTCAACACGGGGATGGAGGCCAAGGCTTCGGGCGGATCAGGGGTTCCCTGGAGGCGCTTCAGGTCCTTTGTGCTATCTACAACCCCTTCTATCTCTTCCTTGACCATGGCTGACCGGGCCTTTGTCAGGCGATCTTTTTCGTTTCCTTCTTCTCGCTCTCTGAGATCTGTATCCGGCTGGAGGATCAGGGTAGTTCGGTGCGGATTTGAGAGAAGCATGCGGTCGATCATCTCTTCAAAAAAGGTATTCTCTGATCTAACTCTGGATTTGATGGTTTCAAGCGGTCCTTCAAAGGAGAGGAGGGCCAGCGGATCGCTGTCATAAAGCCAGGTGGTCAGAGACCTCAGCATAAGCAAGAGCCCGCGGGGGAAACTTCCCGTGTTGTTTTCTCTTAACCCGAATTCGATGGTATTCAGGGCTGCTTCGGTGGTATGGGGGTCGATCCCGGATCTGGCCAGTTGGCTCAGGGTCTCTAAGATGAGGGATTCAATACGGTCGGCGTTTTTTGTGTCAACACCTTTGAGGCCCGTGGAGAAGTAGATCTGACGCAGCTCGTTTTCGAGACCCACGCCGGCGATATCTTCTCCGAGCCCCGAGTCTATAAGGGCCTTTCTCAGGGGGGAGCCAGGCATACCCAAGAGGATATACTCCAAGATATGAAGGGCAAAATTTGTTTCAATATCTGTTGTTTCCGTGAACATCCAGTTGAGAGTAACCATCCCTTTCGGGCCTGTGTCCGCATCTTCTCCGACCATAAAGGGGCGGATCAAACGTTTGGATTCTTTGAAGGGGGTCTGCAATCGGATCTGTGAGTCGATTTCGATCGGATCAAACTCCTTGAGATACTCATTGATTAGCCTTAACCTCTCATCCGGATCATCATCACCGTAAAAGTAGATCCTGGCATTGGAGGGATGATAGTATCTTTTGTGGAAGGAGTGGAATTGTTCGTACGTGAGGCGCGGTATCTGCTTTGGATCGCCGCCCGAATCAAAACCATAGGCGTTATCCGGGAAAAGGGATTGGAGGGAGTACTCGGAAAGTAGGTTGTCAGGGGATGAATAGGCACCCTTCATTTCATTAAAGACGACGCCCTTGTATGATAGGGGATTATCTGCATTTTCCAGTTCAAAATGCCATCCCTCCTGCTGGAATATTGAGCGTGTGATCCGGGGATAGAAAACGGCATCCACATAGACATCTATGAGATTGTAGAAGTCCTGTAGGTTTTGACTGGCCACGGGGTAGCAGGTCTTGTCAGGGTAGGTAAAGGCATTGAGAAAGGTCTGCAGGGACCCCTTTAAAAGCTCAACAAAGGGCTCTTTCACGGGGTATTTTCGTGATCCGCAAAGCACCGAGTGTTCTAATATGTGGGCTACCCCTGTGGAATCTGACGGGGGTGTGCGAAATGTTATCCCAAAAACCTTATTCTCGTCATCCGTGGTCAGGGATAGGAGCTCGGCCCCGGTTTTTGAATGGCGAAAAACCTTCGCCAAAGTCTTTAATTCCTTTATCTCCTGTTCTTTCAGAAGTTGAAAGCCATGCTTTACGGTCATGTGTTCTCCTATGGGTTACGGGTTGCGAGTTAGGGGATTTCAAATTTCAGGTGTTTTTCAATCGTCAATAATGACAATCTCGTAAAAAGTTTCCATGCTCGTCACTCCCGCGAAGCTTGTCCTCGACCTGATCGGGGAGCGGGAGTCCAGAAGTGATTGATTTCCCTGGATTCCCGCGTTCGCGGGAATGACGAAAACGGGTCATTTCTGGCTTTTTACGAGTTTGTCAAGTTTCTGGTTTCTGGTTTTTGGATCGGGTGCCTTCTTTTTCGCTATAATCTGATAGACCGTAAGGATAAGCGATATAACGAGCCCAATATAGTTGACGGTATCGTTCGCCCAGATTAGCGCGATGGCAGCCCCTCCGTACAGGATCGTTTCTACCCAGGTGAGGGGTACGAGAAAATACCGCTCTAAACAGATCACAAAGGCCGTAATAGCGATAGTGCAAAAGATAACTGTCTGGACCACTTCTCCGGTGGTGCCGTTCAGGAGGAGGGGATGATAGGCCATGACAATAGGTATAATATAGAGTCCCTTGGCTAATTTCCACGATGTGAACGCGGTCCGCATGGGGCTTGAGCCTGCTATGCCGGATGCTGCAAAAGACTCCAAGGCAACGGGTGGCGTTATATTGGCATCCTGGCTGTACCAGAATACGATCATATGGGCCGTGAGGAGCGGGATGCCAAGATCCATGAGAGCCGGACCTGCCAGGATGACCAGAACGATGTAGGAGGCTGTTACCGGAAGCCCCATCCCGAGGAGCAGGGAGGTGACTGCAATCAGGCCCAAGGCTAAGAGCGGAATCCCCTGAGAAAGAGAAACAATCAAAGAAGAAAACCTCAACCCTGTTCCGGTTAGGTTGACGATCCCTACGATAATGCCGGCCGCTGCACAGGCAACGCCCACCACAACGGCATTGCGCGCCCCCTGCTCTAATGTCTTGAGTAGGGTGTTGAATGAAATCCGTGAGTCTTTGCGAAGAAGCGCTGTGAAATAGATCGCCAATATTGCTATAAACCCTGCCATCATCGGGCTGTAATTCATGACGAGTACTGTGATAAGGATGCCAACAGGAATAATAAAATGGATTCCTTTTTTTATGGTTTTGCCCATCCTCGGCAGGACTTCTTTGGGCTGGCCCCAGATGCCTTCCTTTTGGGCCTCAAGATGCACGAAAAGGATGACAGAGAAGAAATAAAGGAGAGCAGGGATAAATGCTATTTTTATGATTTCAAGGTAGGGGGTTTGCGTGAATTCGGCCATCAGAAAGGCTCCAGCCCCCATGATGGGGGGCATCAACTGTCCCCCTGTGGAGGCCGCCGCCTCCACGGCAGCGGCTACGTGAGGTCGATATCCGATCTTTTTCATCATCGGGATGGTAAAAGAGCCTGTAGCAACCACATTGGCTATCGCGCTTCCGGCAACCGATCCCATGAACCCGCTTGCTACCACAGCGGTCTTCGCTGGCCCCCCCGAGAAACGCCCTGTAATGGAATAGGCCATATCGATAAAGAAGTTCCCTGCTCCCGTCTTTTCTAAGAAAGACCCGAACAAAATAAATATAAACACAAAGGTCGCTGCAACTCCGGTGGGCAGCCCGAATATCCCCTCTGTGGTGAGGGAAAGCGTGGTGGCCATCCGTTCGATGGAGTAACCCTTGTGTACAAGGATATCGGGCACGTAGGGCCCGAAATATCCGAACAGCAGGAACCCGATGGCAATACACGTCAGATTCAGACCGATAACACGACGTGTGGCCTCGAGAACAAGGGCCACTAAGGTGATGCCAACAGTGATGTCCCATTGACTCCAGTCGCCCTGGCGGTCAAAGATGCCGTTAAGATCGATAAAGATATACGCGCCCACGGCCACACTCATGGCCACTAAAATCAGGTCGATGCAGAGTGCCCCGTTCAGCCGGTCTCTCCGTGCCCCCTTGTAAAGGGGTCGGGTCAAGAAGGCTATGACGAGAATGGAGGCCAGGAAAATGGACCTGTGCCTCATGGCGGTCATGGCAATGATTCCGGCAGTATAGAGTTCGAACAGGCTGAGCCCTATTCCTATCACTGCAACAACTTTGAGGATGCTCCATTCAATTACCGAGGAAGATGTTGCCACACTCTCTTTTGTCATAATCACCTCAGGTCTGGCTTCCAGATTTTATGGGAGTGGCGGAATGCGGGAAAACAGAGCGATACAGTCTGTAAAGCAGGCTCACTGGTCGGGCCGAGAAGCGTACTGCTTTGTGGGGAGCCACTGCAGAGAGATTTTTCCTGATGCCACGCCAGATAATGGTGTGGTCCACGCCGGAGCTTCCTATCCGCAGTATAAAATCGCCTGTGGGCATATGCATGTTTTCGATGACTTCATATGGCCCTCGCCGCACCATACGGCCTATTCCAGGCATCCGGCCCATACCGGCCCCGAATTTTAGATAACGCTCTTCCTCGATGTAGATACGCCCCTCTTCATCTAAGCTGTGTTCTTCCCAGATGGGGGCGTTTTCCACTGAGTGATAGTAGTGGATGGTAAAGCGTTCGCCCGGCTCTAAGGGGAGAACCAACAACGGCCCATCCTTTACGACCGGGATGATGCGCAACTCCAGGCCGCCTGGCAAATACCAGGCGACTAAGAGTAGACCGATGATTGCGCCGGTTATTACCCATATGGCATGTTTGACCGGTTGCTTGAATGATTTTCCAAAACGGTTCCCGCACATGTGGCATTTACCCGGATATTCCTGGCAAGCGCAACCATTCGGTTGTCATTCGGTGGCCATTAGTCGCTAACCGCCGACCTCTGATCTCTGCCCCCGCTATGGGATCAACCTTTGAGGCACCTTGATTCCCTGTTCCTTGAGGTATTTGATGGTCCCCGGATGGAGCGGGATTGGTGAGTATTTCACAGCATTCTCAGGCGTGGTGTACGCGGCTGAGGGATGAATTTTGCAGAGGTAATCATTGTGCTCGTACAGGGCCTTAACCAATTTGTACACCAAGTCCGTGTCTAAGGACTTCTGGCAGATTAGCACGTTCCACACGCCGATGGTGGGAACCGGTTTGTCAACACCCTTGTATACACCGCCGGCCAATTCCACTGAAGAATAGGTCTTGTTGGCCGCGAGGACTTTTTTGGTCTGCTCAGGTGTAAAGGGAATGATCCGGACATCATGGGTCGTTGCCAGGTCCATGATGGAACTGGTGCCGGGGCCGACGGACCACGTTCCCAATTTAATGGTCCCATCTCTGAGGGCGTTGGAACTCTCGGTAAAGGAAAGGCGGGTGTCCTTATAGGAGTTCAGGGGAATGCCAAGGGCCTTGAAGACTACCTCGGCCATAAAATTGGTGCCGCTTCCCGGGCTCCCGCTGCTGATCGTCTTGCCCTTTATCTGCTCGACGTTCGTTATAGGGCTCTTTTTTAAGGTTACTAACTGAAGCAGATTAGGGTACATGATGGCCATGGAAAGGATCTTTTGTTTCTTTCCCTTGAATTTTGAGGTCCCATTGTAGCCGGCCACGGCCACATCTCCCATGACCTCTCCGACGACTGTTTCGCCTTTAGATGCTAACTTTACGTTTTCCACGCTTGCGCCTGTGACTTCTGCTACGGCCCTGACGCCCGGAACATACCGGGTCCATATCTCTGCTACACCCCCTCCATAGGGATAATAGATGCCACCAGTGCCACCGGTGCCGATACCCAAGAAAACTGTTTTAGCCGCGACCGGTCCTGCAATGATCAGGGTCAGGGCTAAGGTGATAGCCAACACAATGCTCAGTTTTTTCATAGTCATTAGACCTCCCTTTCTTAATTTGACGTTTCTACTGACCCATGGTTGTTATATACAATTCTATGGACCCCGGCTTGCCCGTCATTCTCCCGACCGGATAGACGAAGGTGGCGGTTTGGCCTGGTTTGATCAGACCTTTCTTGGTCTTCCTGGGGATGAGGCCTCCCACGGCTTTACCGTTATCCAAGAAAATGCGCACTCTATAACGTTGAGGCTTGTCACTGACGTTCTTAAGGGCCACTTTAAAATGAAGGGTCTGAACCCCTTCAAATCTCTTGAAGAAGCAGGAGAACCCATCAAGTTGAGCCTCAGGGGATATCTCTTTGCTTATCTTCCCCTCCTGAGCGCAGGCAAACTCCCCTTTCGCGGCATTGGCCGTTGCCCCCAAACCGGGCCCAAGGCACAGACAAACCGCCGCCCCGATTACGATAAACCAACTTAACAACTCTTTACGTTGTTTCATGTTTCCTCCTTTCACTACGGGTTAACTTGTGAAAAGCCTTTCCAAATAAAAACAGATAACACCACAGAGGACACGTGTTGTCAACCGCATTTTGCCCGCTTGTATTTATAGCCTGCCTGTGATATGAAACCATCATCCGGGCGTTGCCTCTTTCTGTTGGTAACCGTTCACGGGTTCAGGGTTCAAGGTTCAAAGGTTATAGTCTACTGACTCCCTTAATTTCATTTATGGCGCTGGAGGCGTGACTCAGACTCGCCTCTTTTATCCATTGGGTGAAACATAACATTTGCACCTATCAACGTGTTTTCCTCTTGTTGATCCCGCTTTGCAGCGGGAAACTCCTGAACCGAGATAATAACGCAGATATAGGGCATGGTCCCAGATGTGGGCTATAAGATTTCTCACATGATGGCAGAGTACATGGAAAAAACAAGAAAGGCTCTGTGATCTCTGTGCACTCTGTGAGAGGAATAAAAATATGATAAGGAGAACAATATGGAAATCAAAGTAACGCAAGCAGAACAGAATCAGTTAAAAACAAAGCCTGCCGATGAATCCCAGCTCGGATTCGGTGAAATCGTTACAGACCACATCTACAAAATGGACTGGGAAACCGGGAAGGGCTGGTCCAACCCCCGGATTGAACCTTACGGTCCCATCCCAATAGACCCGGCTGCAATGGTCCTTCATTATGGCCAGGAGGTATTTGAGGGTCTCAAGGCCTATACTGCCCAGGATGGCGGGATAAATCTTTTCAGACCCGAAGAGAATTTCAAGCGGATCAACCGGTCGGCTGAGAGGCTCTGCATGCCCGAAGTGGATGTAGACCTTGCCATGGAGGGGATGAAGAAACTCATCCTGTTAGAGAGGGATTGGATTCCGAGAAGCGAGGGGACATCTCTATATATCAGACCGACCATGATAGCTACGGAACCGCACTTGGGGGTCCGACCCGCCAGGACTTATCTCTTTTTCATTATTATCGGTCCGGTGGGGGCCTACTACAAAGAGGGCCTCAACCCGGTCAAGATCTATGTGGAGGATTTCTTCGTCCGGGCTGCCATAGGTGGAACCGGCGAAGCCAAGACCTCCGGAAACTATGCCTCGAGCCTCCTGGCGGCGGAAGAGGCAAAGAAGAAAGGTTTTACGCAGGTGTTGTGGTTAGATGCGGCGGAGAGGAAGTATGTGGAAGAAGTAGGGACCATGAACATGTTTTTTGTTATTGAAGATGAGGTGATTACGGCCCCCTTAAACGGGAGTATTCTGCCCGGTGTCACAAGGGATTCTGTCATTCGAATCGTCAAAGAATGGGGTATGAAATTGTCAGAGCGATCCCTCGCCATTGACGAAGTAATCACTGCTGCCAAAGATGGCAGATTAAAGGAGGCATTTGGCACAGGTACTGCTGCAGTGATATCTCCGGTGGGCCAGATAACCTATAATGGTGAGGATCATGTTGTAGCAGGAGGTGAGATGGGAGAGCTTTCCCATAAACTCTATGACGAAATCGTGGCCGTTCAGTACGGGCACAAACCTGATCCCTATGGGTGGGTTGAGAGGATCACATAGAAGTGTAAAGTGCCTAAAGTGAGCTAAAGTGCCTAAAATGCCTAAAGTTAGAAAAATATTTTTCGGGATTGTTGTTATGCCGTCTCATTTAGCGGTTTCAGTTGATTGCGAGGCGATGAAATGATTCCTACCATTGAGTGGCAGGGCCAACATGTCAGAATGGTTGACCAGCGGAAACTCCCGTCTAAGATTGAGTGGTATATCTGCAAGGGATATAAAGACGTCATCAAGGCCATTGAAAAAATGGTGATCCGGGGCGCTCCTGCCATAGGTGTGGCAGCCGCCATGGGGCTGGCCTTGGGGGCCAGGTCTATCAGGACCAAGAAGATTACTGCTTTCAAAGTCAGGTTTAAGGAGATCGGTGAAGAGATGCTTCATGCCCGCCCAACTGCCGTAAATCTCAGATGGGCGGTTGAAAGGATGATCGGGTTGGTGGAGAAGATGTCAGGCCATCCTGCGGACGAAATCAAGACCTCCCTGAGACAGGAATCTGAAAAAATCCTGACCGAAGATATCGCAATCAATCGAAAAATGGGGATGAATGGTCAGGACCTTATACCGGAAGGTGCAACCATACTGACCCACTGTAACGCAGGGGCTCTGGCCACCGGAGGGTACGGGACCGCCTTGGGCGTGATACGGGCAGCCCATGAGAGGGGGAAAAAGATTCAGGTTATTGCCGATGAGACCAGGCCGTGGCTCCAGGGTCTCCGATTGACCGCCTTTGAATTGATGGAGGATGGGATCCCTGTCTCTGTAATTGCTGATAATGCGGCAGGTTCCTTGATGAGACAGAAGAGGATTGATCTGGTAATTACCGGGGCCGATAGGATTGCGGCAAACGGAGATGTGGCAAACAAGATAGGCACCTACCAGGTGGCCGTATTGGCTAAAACGAACAAGATTCCTTTTTATGTGGCAGCTCCCTTATCCACCATAGATTCCACCGTTAGAAATGGGGATATGATCCCGGTGGAGCAGAGAGGCCCGGAAGAGATTTCCCGGTTCGGCAAGCTCGAATTGGGTCCCCCAGGGGTTCAGGCGCTGAATCCGGCCTTTGATATCACTCCTGCCAAATACGTTTCCGCCATCATTACGGAGAAGGGCGTGATCAAGCCCCCCTTCAGGACAGGGATCAAAAATCAGTTAGGCAGTAGCTATTCGTCATGAGCCAATCCTTCATCTGGATAAACTAGTGTCGTGTCATGTATCAAATGTTTGATGTGAAAGAAAGCAGAACACCACCAATGTCATTCCCGCGGAAGCGGGAATCTAGTATTTCTGGCTACTTCGGCGTTTCTGGATTCCCGCTTCCGCGGGAATGACGGTCATCTTTGCGACATTACATAGATGACAGAACACTAGCCTGAGAAGTGCCTAAATTGAGTTAAAATGCTTGAATTTGATGTTTGTTTCTTATTCGATATTGGACATTCGATGTTCGATGTTGGACGTTCATCTTTTTCTACTTCATGCCCTTAGTGTGCTTCGTGGTAAAATTATTGTTTGGCTCACCTTGTGATCGTAACGATCAATGGGAGAATATGGAGTTCGCGCGATACCTCCCGGGTAAGGCCCAGTTGCCAGTCGGCGCATCTCCATTGTCCTCCTAACATTTGATCAATTTCGCGAATCAGCCGTTTGATATCGATAATCGGATGGCGCGAAAATACTTCCGGCAGCCCATATGTGAGATTACAGGCTAAACACTTTCCAGGCCGCTGTTCCAGTCGAAACTCAAACTGTAGTGTGTCCCGGTCTTGCCCTTTAAATACCAGGCTGATGTCATATGCCCCTTCTGACGGATCTCCGTAGAGCCCGTGGAAAAAGAGATCTGCGCGATCTGGTGGGAAAAGTGCACTCAACGCGTCCTGTGTGAACAAATGCTCAAATTCCATAATCATACCTTTAAGACCTTTGCGCCCCGGATTTTACGTTCCTTAAGTTCGACCAATGCCCTGTTTGCCTCGTCCAATCCGAACTCCTGAACCTCAGGCCTTATGGGAATCCGGGACGCAAGTTCCAGGAATTCGCTGATATCCCTCCTCGCCACATTAGCCACACTCTTGATCTCTTTTTCGAGCCAGAGATGGCTGGGGTAGTCCAATTTCAGGAGATATTCCCTGTCGATGTCCTCTTTGCGAATGGCATTAATTACCAGTCTTCCGCCGCTTCTCAGATTTTTCAAGGCTTCAACCACCGGTTTCCATACAGGTGTGGTGTCTATAACGCAATCCAGCTTTACAGGGGATGACTCTTCCGTGCCGCCCGTCCAGACAGCCCCCAATTCTTTGGCAAAGGCCCTCTCTTTTTCACTCCTTGCAAACACAAATACTTCTGATTCCTGGTATTTGTATTTCACCATCTTGAGCACGAGATGGGCAGAGGCTCCGAATCCGGTAAGCCCCAGCCTCTGTCCGTCTTTCATATTGGTCAATCTCAAAGAGCGGTAGCCTATTGCTCCTGCACATAGCAGGGGCGCTGCCTCCGAATCAGAAAAGGTGTCAGGAATCTTATAGGCGAAATCCTCCAAGATGGTAATATATTCTGTATATCCGCCATTGGCATCCCTCCCGGTTGCCTTGAATTCCTCGCACAGATTCTCATCCCCTTTAGTGCAAAACTCGCACTTTCCGCAGGCAGAATAGATCCAGCCGATTCCGACCCGGTCTCCCGACCTTAATCTGTGTGCGCCTTCCCCCGTTTCGATTACCTTCCCGACAACCTGATGTCCAAGGACCATAGGAAATCGAGGCGGTGGGGTTCTTCCTTCGATTTCATCCAACTCGGTGTGACAAACCCCGCAGGCTGAAATCCGAATTAAGATTTCTCCCTCTCCGGGAACAGGATCGGGCAGATCAACCATTTCAAGAGGTTCTCTGTTTTCTGCAAAGCTGGAAATTTTATTTAATACCATTGCCTTCATGATTTTCATTCCTCCTTCAACAAGCGACTTTTGAAACTCTCAACCTGGCTCTCTAAGCCAACAGCCTGGTCCACAGGTAATACGAAAGCAATACCTGTGCCCGGTTTTTCGAAATGGCCGGCCTCATATATCGCGTTCATGACCTGATCGACGAGGTTTTCCTCTAAGAGAAACAGTACAGAATCTGTCTGTGCCTCTAAAGTCAGGCCAAAAAAGGTCTTTGCCTCATGAATGCCCGTACCCCGGGAAGGAATAATAGTGGCGCCGGTGGCGCCGGCCTCCTTTGCCGCATCCACGATACTATCTGTCACATCAGTCTTCACTGTCGCAATGATCAATTTAAATCGCATGTTATCTCTCCCTTCTGGACTTGAAGCGTTTTCTGGCCCACCATTGAACAATCTGAACATAAGCCATCACTGTAATTACTGGAAAAAGGCTTGCAAAGGCAATCAAACCGAACCCGTCAAGGGCCGGGTTGCGGCCCGGGATGGTTGCTGAAAGCCCCAGTCCCAAGGCCGCTACTATTGGGACTGTCACAGTAGAGGTGGTCACACCTCCGGAATCGTAGGCAAGGGGAATAATCGTTTTTGGTGCAAAGATGGTCTGCACTATTACTATCAGGTATCCTGCTGCGATATACAGGAAGAGGGGTGTTCCGGTAATGATCCGGAATGTCCCGAGTGCTATACCGACTGCCACCCCAAAGGCGACCACAAGCCGCAACCCCCATTGACTGATGGTGCCGCCCGATACCTGATTTGCTTTATATGCAACAGCAATGAGCGCAGGTTCTGCAATGGTGGTGGCAAAACCGATTAAGGCGGCAAACAGATAGATCCAGCCGTAAGCCCACCACACCGGGTTTTGAGGGGCTGTCTCTGTTCCGAAAACAAACTCCGGGGCTGAGAGTTGCTTTGCCATGATCTTGCCGAGGGGAAAAAGGGCCTTATCTAATCCAACGAGAAACAGTGTGAGCCCCATCAGTACACAAACGAAGCCCACAATTACCTGGCGCAAGTGGGGGATGGGTTGGCGCAGTATAATGTACTGGAAACCCACTATAAGCGCCAGAACCGGAAAAACATCCCTGCAAGTGGTAACAAATGTTTGTGCAATTTCAAGCAACATATCCATCTACATAACCCGGATAAACCGGAAAAGTGCCTAAAGTGAGCTAAAGTGCCTAAAATGCCTAAAGTTATGAAGCTACCAACAAATTTTTGGTTTCAAAATATCAAATGTGGCGAATCCTGCGCTAAATGGGACTGAAATCAAACAACCGAGTCCGGAATTACGAGTTTTTGCTATTATTTTCCTTCACGCAGTTCTTTCAGTGATACCTTCGTCACTCGTCACTCCTTGATCGTTATTCGATTATTATTACACAGAAAACTTAAATCGCTAATCTTGCAGAAAGAACTTTCAGGACACGGTAATGGAGCGTTGACGCGTGAGTTCTAAACGCCTACCCCTCTACCACGCAATTTTAATCCCGAAAACTATCATACCAAAGCCCAACACAAAAATCATGGGGAACAGCGACGCGAGGGCGATCATACCGAAGCCGTCCACCATGGGGTTACGCCCCCGGATAGAGGAAGCAAGGCCGACTCCGAGGGCGGTAACAAGAGGCACCGTCACAGTGGAAGTCGTGACCCCTCCCGAGTCATAGGCGATGCCGACAATTTCCTTAGGGGCTATCAGGGTCATCAAAATAACAAGCACATAGCCGGCGATAATCAGATAATAAACAGGCCAGCCACGCAAAATGCGTATTATGCCAATGCCGATAGCCAGGCCTACAGAGACCGCCACAGTAAGACGCAAACTCAGGGCATAGAAGGCCTGGGCGCTTTCGCTTGATGCGATAATGTCTTCCTGAGCAGCCACTTCTGCCGCCTCCTCGGTGATGGCAATCAAGGCAGGCTCGGCCACGGTGGTGGAAAACCCCAATCCGAATCCAAAGATCAACAACCAGGTCAGACTCCCTTTTTTTGCAAACGCGACAGCCAAAGTCTCTCCGATCGGGAACAAACCCATCTCAAGGCCTTGGACGAACAGCATAAGACCGATTACCACTAAGCCTGCGCCGATAAGCACCTCAAGGAGCTGGGGAAAAGGTTGTCGAAGTACGGCAACCTGAAAGATGGAGATGACTAAGATGATGGGAAATAGGTCTCTTAAGGCCTCTTTCAGCCTTTTAAATATTCTCCGGAGGAGTGTGGGGATAAGATGACGGAGTTGAGTCTTTTGGGGCATCGGTAACCTTCCTTCTTCAAATAACATACCTCATAACGTCAGAGATCGTCAAATAGTTACTCAACCCCTTAAAGAGGTCTGAACGTAGTTCAACGCAAAAGCTTTATTTGCCGAGGGGCCAAGAGTTCATTCCTGGGTATGGACGTTTTTGAACTGGACCGCAGCCCACAAGATCGTGTAAAATAGTAACATCTTAATAAATCGCGGTAATCCCGCCGCAGCGGGAGATTCCCGCGTACGCGGGAATGACGAAATAGAGTAAGTGTGCGTCATGATAGAGTAAACATCTGCCATTCCCGCGAAGCTTGTCCTCGACTCCGATCGGGGAGCGGGAATCCAGAAAAATAGCGCTATTGCGATTACCGAATATGAAAAAATCTGATATTATTTACTTCTTTGAAAAACCGGAGGACATTCCTCTAAAAACCCTTGATCAAATCCGTATTCTCATCGAGGAGGGGAGTGGCGTAGGAACCACCTGGGTCAAAGAAAACCTCAGAGATGCCTTTCTTATCGGTTATGCCGAGCATGAGGGAGAGGTTGTCGGCACTTCGACCCACAAATATCCTAAGGAGAAATACAGAAAGAAGATTGAAGCTGTAACAGGTCTGGATCTTGCCGGATATCTGGAGAGGGGCTATACCGCTGTAAGCCCCGAGTACCGGGGTCTTGGCATTGGAGGGAGATTGATAAGGGGTCTTATTGAAAAATCAGGGAACGAGAAGGTCTACGTGACGATCCGAATGGACAACATCCCACCCCTTAAAATGACCTATAAGGAAGGGATGGTCTTGGCGGGGAAATTCATCAATGAGAGAACCGATCATGAGTTAGGTGTTTTTGCCAATGTGAGGCCTCCGCGTAAATATCCGGACCAAAAAGGACTCGGTTGAAATTTTTCAAAACCTTAGGCGTCTGCAAGGGTCTCGTACATGTCTTCCCGTTCGCTTTCAGTGGCTGGCGTCTCATCTATTGAGCCTGAAGAAACGGTCCGGACTATCTTTTCACTGGCAGGGACTTGGGTATCTTGGTTGCGAAACGGGACGGCAACCGCGTTATTGAGCCCGGGAGATTCAAATCGGCAGTGGAGATAATCAATGTCAAAGAAATGGAATTCCCGGTCCAAGAGGAAGTACCGGTTGCTATCCGGCATCTCGGCGTAGTCTTCGATGAGTTCTTTGAATATATTCCGGTCAAATTTTACATAGGTCCGGGTCGGTCGGCTCGAGGCCTCAATTAATTTTTTTCCAGTCACGATGATGCATATCTCTCCCTCTTCCACGTCGGGCCTCTCCTGATCCCCATAGACGAATTCCTTCACCGATGATTCTATTTTTGAAATGATATTCCAGCTCATCTTGGTGTGGCCGTTGATATAACACCTTGAAACCGGTCTGGAACCATAAATTTTGCGGAATTTGATGCACGAGCAGTCGAGGAATTTCGAAAGGAGGGCTTCTGTATCTTTTGAATAATCAAGGATTTTTATGACAATAGATTTTGCATCTCTTGTTGCCTCAGACAAAATACGATCCAGTCTGTTGATATGGTCCTTTGGCAGATCTTTTGTCTTTCGTACCAGAGTATTTCCGATTAAAAGCCCGTCAATGCCGCTGCATAGGAATGTCAGGATCGCATCATACATCGACCTGACTATGGGCTGGCCATTAATATTGAAAGAAGTGTTGAGGACAATCGGTATCCCGCTTATCTGATGATATTCCTCTATTATTGAATAAAAGAGAGGGTTCTGGTCATGGCTGACCGTCTGAAGCCTGGCAGTCCCATCCACGTGGGTTATCCCCTCTATTCCCGTTGTCATCCCGGGCAGGACCCCATAGATTACTGCCATAAAGGGCTCGGGCCTGTTGATATCGAAGAAATTGCCCACCTCTTCTTCCAAGACCGTGGGAGCAAACGGCCTCCAGGGTTCCCTGTATTTGATTAGACGGTTGGTCTGGTCTCGTGCGTAAACGGTAGGCGCAGCCAATATGGATCGGTTCCCCAGCGCCCTCGGGCCTATTTCCTGCCTCCCCTGAAAGAGGGCTACAATCTGATTCTTATAAAGGAGCCGGGCTATATCATTAGGCGAAATGAATTCATTCTCAATATGAATCGGAAAGTTATACTCATTGATCAGACGGTCCAGTTCCTTTCTATGAGAGCTTTCTCCGTATCCGAGGTAGATATTTTGTGCGGGTCTTCTTAAAACTGCCGACCGGCTGCCGCTGATTTTAGCGGCAGACGCAAGGGCTGCGCCGAGGGAGATCCCCCTGTCGGAGGCAAGGGGCTGGACAAAGAGATTCTCACAGATCCCTGATTTCAGGATATGGTAATTGAGCTGGCTGTTCATGGCAACACCGCCCGAGAAACAGAGCTTGTCAAAGGGCCGGATCTCCTTGACCCTCTTTAATCTCTCAATAATGATTTCCTCAAGGAGGGCCTGAATGCTGGCAGCCACATCAGCCTGAAGTTGGTTGAATTCGTTTACAGGTTTCGGCTGAGGTGGGCCCAAGGCCTTTGCCATTTCACCTCTCATCCCCATGAGAGAACCCCCGGGCCACCTGTAGTCGTCACCATCTCTTTCCAGGAGATTACGAATTCGCTCCTTATAAACAGGGCTCCCGTAGCTCGCTAATCCCATTATTTTTCCGCAATGCTGGGACGTATTATCGCTCCGGTAGCCGAGCCACTCCGTGAAGTACTGGTAAAGGATGCCTAAGGAAAAATCGTTTGTCAGTTCACTGGAAATTCGTGAGATAGAATTGCCTTCGCCCATATAAAAGGATGTTGATTCTGATTCCCCAGTTCCATCCGCAACCAATATGGCCGAATTATCGTAACCTGAAGGGAAAAAAGCCCCTGCCGCATGGCAATCGTGATGGCCAACGAAACAGACCTCATCCCAACTAAGCTTGCGGGAGAGATAGCTCAGGACTTCGTCAGAGCGCACCTTTTGGAACCTGACGAATTTCTTGAGGAAATCTACCTGTTCTTCGTCAGGATTAAAGCCAAATGTTATTGTCCTAAAATGTTTGAAGTCGAGCTTGATCATCTCTTTGAGGGAGAAATAGGGATTGAAATATGTCATTTTCTCCCCGTTGAAGCGCTCCTCCTCAAAGACCCACAGTATATTTAATTTATCATCTACAATGGCCACCCCTGTGTCGTGACCCATGTAAATTCCAAGATGGTATTCTGGCATTAAAACAAATCTCCCTTCACAATTCTGACAATCCCTTCTGCCAACACCTGAGACGCATCGTAGACCGGCACTGCAACGTCAATGGAATCAGAGATGATGGACAATTCCGTGCACGCAACAATCAGGACATCAGCCTTTCTCCTCATCAGTTCTTCTGCGGCAGTTTGTAAGACTCTCTTATCCTCTTCCTCATATTTGCCCGTCTTAATCCGTCTGATAGAGGTCATTATCCGGGTCTGGAGTTGAGCGGAGGGATGTATCTGTTTCACTCCTCTCTCTTCGAGGCGTTTCAGGTAGAGTTTGGTAACCAAGACTGCCTCCGATGCCAATAGACCTACGGTCTGGACAAAGGGGGTCTCTTTCAAAACGTTTTGTACAGTCAAGTCAACCATGTTAAGGATAGGGATGTCTACGGCAGAATAGATATCGTCATAATAGAAGTGGGCAGTATTGCAGGGAATAACCAGGAAGTCGGCGCCAAAGGCGGCTAACTTGCGTGCCGTTTCAGCCATGAGTGGCGCAGGACTTTCCCCGGTCCCTTCGATGAGAGCCTTGATGCGGGATGGGATCTTGGGGTTATTGTCAACGATCATCCTGATGTGATCCGTGTCGTCTTTGGCCGGAGTAGCCTCAATAACGCGTCTCATCAGATCCACAGTGGCCTCAGGACCCAACCCCCCGATTACGCCGACAATTTTTTCCTCGACAAGTTTCACAGCAAAGCCATTATTGACAAACTCGTAAAAAGTCAGAAATCATCCGTTTTCGTCATTCCCGCGAACGCGGGAATCCAGGGAAATCAGCCACTTCTGGACTCCCGCGTTCGCGGGAGTGACGGCCTTGGAGACTTTTTACGAGTTCATCATTATTGCAATCCGGTTTCAAATTCTAATGAGAAAGGAGGTAATCCGCGTATACATATAATGCAGGGGAGCCCCCGGTATGAACGAAAAGGATATTGCTCTCCTTTTTGAAATAGCCTTGCCGTACCAGATCGATTAAACCGGCCATGGTCTTGCCCGTATATACCGGGTCGAGGAGAATCCCCTCTGTCCTGGCAACAAGTTTGACCGCTTCGGCCATTTCAGGGGTGGGGAGAGAATAGCCCGGTCCCACATAATCACCAAAGCAGTTAACTGCATCACGTGGAATCTCAAAATTGACTCCTACGTGTTTGGCGGTTTCTCTGACAAGTCCGTAAACAATCTCCTCCTGTTCCTCTTTTGCGCGGCTGACATTGATTCCAACAACGGGGATATTCATATTGCAGCCGTAAAACCCTGTTACAAGACCCGCCTGTGTGCCCGCACTTCCGCTGGCACAGACCAGGGTGTCAATGTTCAGACCGAGTTCAAAGGTCTGGTCAAGAATCTCTTGCGCGCAGGCAACATATCCTGTAGCGCCGATGGCATTAGAGCCTCCTCCAGGGATGATATAGGCCTTACGACCCTCAGCCGCTACCTCTTCTGCGACCTGCTTCATTTCTGCCATCATATCTGATCCGGCTGAAACTACCTGGATCTTTTCTGCCCCCAACAGGTTAAAGAGAAAAATATTCCCGCTTGCCTTTGTATCAAAGGTGCCGGGAACCCGTTCCTCTAAAACAAGTCTGCATTTCAGCCCTTCCTTTACTGCGGCGGAAAGCGTCAGCCGGCAGTGGTTGGACTGCACGGCCCCGCAGGTTATCAAGGTGTCTGCCCCCTGTGCCAGTGCATCGGCCACGAGAAATTCCAGCTTGCGTGTCTTGTTTCCACCTGCAGACAGACCGAGGAGGTCATCCCTTTTAATGTAGATTTCAGGTCCGCCCAAGACCTCTGAAAACCGGTGGGCCTTTTCAATCGGCGTTTGTCCTTCCGTATAACGCCTTCTGGGAAACTTCGCTAAGTTCATGCTTTCTACCTCCCAAACGGTTCTGGGCTAAATTTTGTCAAAAAAGGTCTGTAATTCCCTAATTGCAGAGACCTTTGTATCCAGTGGCACGTCATCTTCAAACAGAAATTCGAGTAGAAAAATCATCTTGTAATCTACTGCTGAAGTCTCATATCTCTCGAAAG
>Ga0208648_1001128_pt1 | contig 23246 bp, 16 predicted proteins | sample AntAceMetag02UKL_FD_184772 | JGI IMG/M metagenome (GOLD analysis project Ga0208648, IMG submission 184772) | Saline lake microbial communities from Ace Lake, Antarctica - Antarctic Ace Lake Metagenome 02UKL (SPAdes) (version 2) | ecosystem: Environmental > Aquatic > Non-marine Saline and...
GGGTTGGCGTCTGAAATCTTCAAGATTTTCGGCGCAATAATAATCAAAACGCTCGGCAATTTGCTTGGCTAGCCAGTCATAAAACGGGCTGTCAGTTTTAATGCGCACTTTATGATATAAGGAGGCACTTGCAGGTGTGTCAAAGCGTTCAGCTTGTTGCTCGTTAACCCGAAAATAAACTAAACGCCCTTTTAAATGGGTTTTCTCGACATAATGCGCTACTTTTTGATAATGCGTCTCAGAAACCAATAAACTGAGGCCAAAGTTATTCATCACCCGCTCAATAGCGCCTTCCCACAGGTTTTCCGTTTCATCGACTTTTAACAGTTCGCCAATAAACGGTAATTCTTCGGCGGCGATACCAATGGTTTCCGCCAGTTGTTGACGAATGCGTAAGTTATTTAACGGGATGTTGCTTTGCCGTGCTTGTAAGGATTGCAACTCTTCTTGCAGTTGGGTTGCTTGTTCATTAAATTGATTACGCGCAATGGTGACATCAATCTTTTGCTTATCAATCTGGTTTTGCTCGGCTTCAACCTGTTGCTGTTTCTGCTCGGCTAGCAAACGGTTATCATGAAAACTATCGCTGTCTGATGCCAGTGACAATGCCAGTTGCTCACAAAAACTCTGATAACGCGCAGCCTGTTGTTTTTTCTGTTGTTGCGCGCTTCCCAGGCGTTGCACTTCAGCGCGAATAATATCTAAACGCCGTCCGCCATTGTCCTCAATGCTTTGTTTTAGCTGTTGCTGATGTTCACGCGTTTCAATAAGTTCAGTGTGTTGTCGAGCTAAACGCTGCTGTAGTTTTTCATGTTCAGTCTGCCGTCTGGCGATACGCTCTTTGAGTAACGCTGCTTTATGCTGCGCAAAAAAGGCATCTAAGGCGTCGCGGCAGCGGGTGTTACCGCTATGTTGCTGTTCGTGGCGTTGATGCTCGGCATAATTGCTGAGCATTGGCTTTAATAAACTTAACTGTGCTTTGGCCTTTAATATCGCCTCATGCGCACGATTCAGGTTATCAAATTCGCGGCAAATCGAGGTAATGCGTTCTTGCACTGGCGGCTCTTCAAGCATATGCGAACGCACAAAATCGGTAAGGTTGCCGACTGCTTTCATCGATACGGTTTGATATAGTAACTCTAAAGCCTGCTCGCTTTCTATGCCCAAACGTCGGCGAAATTCGGCAGAATAGTCTTTAAATGATTCAAAGAGCTGTACCGATGGCCGCCGCTTTAAGCGCTTTTTCAAATCCAGAATATCATTGCCAAACTGGGAGAAATGTTCGGTAATACTGAGTGCTTCATTGCTGATTAAGTAAATCCGCGCGGGCTGATTCTGATCTTCTTTACACCAGAAAACCTGTGCTAAAGTGACATGCGCATCATAGCCGGCATTATAAAAATACCCAAGCAAAACGCTGTAGTTATTGGTATCACGCAAAGCCACCTGTTTAGCCGCCAGATTTTCCGCGTCTTTTTCACTTTTATAATGGCCGCGCACATAAGAGGTCAAATTACGCTCTTTAGCTTCGGCCCCCGCCGCTTTGTTGTAAGTGATTTTTTGCGTTGGTACTAATAGGGTGGTCAGTGCATCGACCACGGTGGATTTTCCCGAGCCTATATCGCCGGTTAATAAGGCATTTTCACCTTGCGGATTAATATGCCAGATATGCTTATCAAAGGTTCCCCAATTGAACAGCTCAAAACGTTGTAATCTAAAACCCGCTAACTTGGTATCAATACTCATTTCTAATTTACTCTGCTCCATGCGCATACTCTTGGTAAATGGCTAATTTCTCTTTAAAATCTGCAGTCCAGTCGGCATCGACCAGTGCGCTGATAATGCGCTGAATTTCCAGGCTTTCGTTATCATTTTTTAATTTGCGTAAAAAGCCTAATTCGGCAACTTTATTAATAGTGGCATTAATTGATGCGGTAATTTGTGCCTCGTTACTTTTCTCGGGCATAAACACCAGCATGTCATTGATAATATCCTGCCGCGAAACGATCACCCGGGTTTCTGCGCCCGAGGCATCTGCTTCCGCCATTTTTTTACGCAGAAGTACGCATAATAAACTCATCGGATAGCTTAACGGGCGGCGGGCAATTAACCGCGGTAATGGATTGCTTTCTTCTTCATCAGGCACGACCTGCACTAGCCAGGCATAACCTTCGCTATCATCAATTTTTAAATCCAGACCCAGTACTTTGACATAATCTAAAATCTGCGTCTGTAATGCGAGTAAGTCGTTCCACAGTAATGGTTGCTGATTCCTGAATAAAATACCTTTGAGCAAGTGAATAATAATTGGGGAAATACTGGGTTGGTGCTCTGCTTCAGTCATAGTTTGTATTTTTCAAATTTCCAGTTAATTGAACATTAATGCCGGGTAAAAACAACACGGGGCATTTGCACTGATTTATCTATGCCTTGTGCATTACGCCAGCCAATCACATCTTCCTGCTGGTCATTTATAACAGCATGAGTATTATCCTGACAGGCAAGATTCATATAGGCGATTAATTCACTGAGGCCTTTTTCTAAAGGATGTTGCTGACAGATTTCCAGTAAGGTTATTTGCCGTTGATTTTGCAGAGCTTTGTTAATACGTGCCTGCAATACGGCAGTATCGACATAATGCTGGGTATACAGTAAATCGCTGTTAAATTTTGCTGTGCCGGTGGTTAATTTTTCTGTGCAAATAACTGGCCGGCTAGGCGGGCGAAATAAAGTACGTGAAACCGGCAATTCAATCTGCGCTTTGGTATCATCTAAACAGGCAAAGTCTTTGTCTTTAGGTGGGGTTTGTTTAATGCTAATCGCAGCTTTTTCAATTTCGTGAATAATCGACATAATACGCTTATTTTCTAACCAGACCTGATCATCCAGATATCGACGTAATTGCTCAACCAGACTGGAACTAGTGCGCTGAACTTTCTCGCCTGCTTCTAATAAGTGATATTTCATTTTTGGCAATAACTCATCCGGCTCGCAGCTTTGTACCTCTTCCAAAGCCAGCACTTTTTGAATCAAATCATTAAATTCTTCCTGTTTAGCGGGCGACATTAACAAGCCCCAAAACGCTTGAAAACTTTTGCCCTGATCTGAATCTCCAATATCATCCTGTTCGCCAAAAATATCATCCAGCAATTCGCCTTTGTTCTTATTACTAGTCGCGATTTTTTCACGGGTACTGCGGTCAAGCTGGCGAAAATTTTCTTCTACCTGGCGAAAGTCCATTAATAAACTGCGCGCTGTTTCTTCCAGTTGATAAAAGCGTTCTTTGACCTGGCGCGGATCATAACTAATGACCTCGCCTTGTTGTAAGCGGGCTATTTCCGCTTCAATCTCGGCTTTTTGTGACTCTAATTCGGCAATACGCTGTAGTGGATCAGTTTGCGTGGTTTGTAAAATCGTTTCCAGTAATTCAAAAACAGTTAATAAACGCGATTCGGTACCAATAAACTGTTTTTGCTCCAGGCTACGTAACCATTCAATAGACTTTTCACTGGACGGCGTTAAATCAAACTCTGGTTCGTCACTGTTTTCTGCATAATATTTGCGCAAAAACGCATTTTCACCGCTAGCCCAGTCCGTTAAATAAGCTTTCGCGGTTTTCGGGTATTTATCTTTATGAATCTGGCGCAGATGAAATAAAGTGTCTTCCAGCTTTTCCGTTAATTCGCTTTGTTTTAATGAACGGCAATTGGGTTGAATAAAGACACGATAGAAAAAGCTGATAATCAAGGCTGAATTATCGGCACATAATAAGCGCCAGGTCGGATGCTGGCGAAGCTTGAGTAAATAATCGTGTTCCATTGGTTTTATAAGTGAGGGTTCAGGGAAACAGGTGACTCGCCCATATCCCGATAAACTGATTTGATTTTGCACTCGGAATCGAGAGTGCTAAAATCAGTGGATCTTTTTACTGTAAGTAATCATGCATGAGCAATAATACAGTACCTCCCTCTAAAATAACACTGCTTCGACTTTCCGCGATAGGCGATGTGTTGATGTTATTACCAGCAGTGCGCCTGCTGAAAAAACAGTTTCCTGAGACACACATCGATTGGTTAATTGACAGGCCGATTGCCAGTTTATTGGCACAAGTTACAGACGTGAATGTGGTCCCTATAGACAAACCTAAATCATTAGGAGATTATTGGCGGATCAAAAAACAGTGGCAGAATAAAAATACGGGGCAATTAATTAGTTTCCAGACCAGTTTTGTCAGTAATATGCTGATGGCGCTATTACCTGCGGAGCATAAAAGCGGATTTGGCGCGCCTTATTCTCGTGAAGGTCATCATTTTTTTATCGATACGGCCTATGATTTACCCAGGCACTTACATCAGGTTGAGATTTTTTTTGCATTAGCGCAAAAATTTGCAGGTATCAATCAACAGATAAACATAACAGCGGATGATTTAAACCTGCCTGTTAGCGACACTGATATCAACTGGGCAGTTGATAAATTACAAGCGCATAGACAGTGGATCGCCATTAACCCCATGGCTTCTACACAAGAAAAAACCTGGCATGCAGAAGCTTATATTAGTCTAATCGATAATTTGCACACGCTTTATCCCGACAGACCTATTGTATTAACTGGTGGCCCCGGTAGCAAAGAAGTTGCCTTTGGTCAGCAGATCGAACAACAAGCGCAAGTACCTTGTCTTAACTTGATAGGACAAACTACGTTGACTCAGCTGGCCGCAATTCTTAAACAGGTGTCCCTGCTTATCTCTCCCGACACAGGCCCGCTGCATCTGGCGAATGCCATGGGTACACCGGTGATTGGCCTTTATGCCGTGACCCGACCTGAATATATTGGGCCTTATAATCAATTAGATAACTGTATCAATCTCTATGATCAAGCCGCCCGGACCTTTATGCACAAGCCTGCATCTAAACTACCCTGGCAAAAGAAAATACCCAGTTTAGAAGCCATGCAGTTAATCTCTGTTGAACAGCTTATTGCCAAAGTACGCGACTTAAACTTATGAATATTCTTGTTTTTTCTCCCGCCTGGGTCGGTGATATGGTCATGGCACAGACTCTTTTTAAAGTGCTACATCAGCAATACCCTGATATGACCCTAGATGTGATTGCACCTCCCTGGCCCTATGATTTATTAAAGCGTATGCCGGAAGTAAATATGCATTACAAAATTGCAGTTCAACGCGGAAAGTTTAGTTGGCAAGCTCGCCGGGATATAGCAGATTGCATTAAAGATAAACATTATGACTGGGCTATTACTATGCCGGTTACCTGGAAGTCTGCCTTAAATGGCTACTGGAGCGGCGCAACCAGACGCACCGGTTTTCTTGGGGAAATGCGCTATGGCTTATTAAATGACAGACGCAAATTAGATACTAAAAAACTTCCTTATATGGTGCAGCGTTATGTTGCACTAGGTTTAGATTCTTCTGCACCTGTGCTCGAATTAAATGCTATTCCAAAGCCCCGGCTAGTTGTTGATAAAAACAATGCAACAAACTGGCTACAGCAATTAAATATTACACAGCATAAGCCTGTCATTGCACTGATGCCGGGCGCTGAATTTGGCCCGGCAAAGCGCTGGCCAACTGAAAACTATGCACTGATTGCTAAGCAGCTGATCCAGTCTGATTGCCATGTATTGATTTTAGGATCGCCTAAAGACTTTGCGACGGCAGAAGAAATAGTACAAAAAAGTGGGGTTCAACTAATTAATTTATGCGGTAAAACCAGCTTGCTAGATGCAGTTGATATACTTTCCTGTGCCAATCTGGCGATTAGCAATGACTCCGGTTTAATGCATATTGCGGCTGCCGTTAATATCCCGCAAATTGCTATATATCGTAGTTCCACGCCTGAATTTACACCACCGCTGAATGATAAAGCGATTATTCTACAAGCTGAATTTAATAACCCCGCTGTGGATAGAATCAAGCTAAAGTCGCTGGAGGGTATAGCAGGTTTTACTGATGTTGCTATAGATCAGGTACAATCAGCCATACAATCCATTTTATAAATAGTTTTCTGAATACGTACAACTTCAGCCAACTTGAATAACTTTGTTTAATCAATTGTATGTTAAGAGATGTGCATCAAATAACTTGAGCAAGCTGTTTTTTTGGCGCGGACCGCCTATACGTATCCAGGATAATCTATGTCCATCAATGGCTGGACCATACACCCGATAGATACACCGGATACCTGTTATTTATGCTAGTGAATCAGATTGCCGCGCATGATAGTGAAAATTTTTCCTTCGCTGTTAGTTACCAACAACAAGGTTATTGAGTATATAAATACCAAAACCAGCCTATAATCCATTTTTATGAAGCATACTATTAGCAGACTGCGCATTGCTGTTTTAATCCGCCATTACACCCGAATTGGAGGAGCAGAGCGCTATTGTGTTGAATTGACTGAGCGTCTGGCCAAACGGCATGAGGTACATTTATTCTGTCAGACCATTGAAATTGAACCACACCCCAATATTGTCGTACACATCATTCCCAAAAAACGAGAAAAGCCACGTTATTTGAATCAGTTAGAATTCTCTAAATTGACTCGTCTTGCCACAGCAGGCCAGTTCGATATCGTGCATTCGCATGACATGGTTACTCATGCTAATGTACAAACTCTGCATGTGCCTTGCGTGCGCAGCCGATACACTAAAATATCAGGGATAAAAAAAATACTGCGCTATTTAAATACTGCTATTAGCCCACGTTTACTTGCCTATTTATGGCTGGAAAAAAAGCAGATTTGCACAAAAAAAAATCGCCAGATCATCGCAGTTTCAGAATTTCTAGCCAGAAACATCACCGCCAGCTACCCTGCTATTGTTAACAATATTAATATTGCCTATCCTGGCATAGCTGTAGCGCAAACAAAAAATGCGCTAAGCACAATACGTGAGCAACAGCGTAAAGCATTACAGTTTTCAGATGAGGATTTTGTCATGCTCTTTGTGGCCAATGATTACAAGCGCAAGGGCCTGCTGGTTATTCTCCAGGCAATCGAAGCATTACATATCCCCCAACTGCAATTAGTCGTCGCGGGTGATGACCGGCCGAAAAAATTCAGCTCTGCAGTTAAAAAAGCGGGTCTCAACAGTCAAGTTCACTTTATTGGCAAATGTGCTGATATGCATGCTTTGTATCCTGTCGCTGATGCTTTAATCCACCCGACTCTGGCAGATACCTACGCCATGGTGGTTCTGGAGGCCATGGCGCACGGTATCCCTGTTATCGTTAGTAATGCTACCTATTGTGGCTTTGCAGAACATTTAACAGAAAATGAAGCATTGCTAATCGACCAGCCTAAAGACCCTATCGAGCTGGCAAAACATATTAATACATTACTGAGCGACTCCGATTTGCGAGATTCTCTGGCTAAAAATGGCAGAAAAAAAGCGCTGGCGATAAGCTGGGAAAATACTTTACAGCAGACTCTGCTCGCTTACCGTAAAGTTTTAAAGCTAACTACCAGGTAATTTCCCAACAAATTGTATAAACACACGTTTATGTCATGCTGAAAAAATCGCTTATTATCTCGTTTTTAATTGTACTGTGTGGCTTAGTTGCTTATTTTTCATTAGCTGCAAAATACAAATACGATGTTGCCCAGAATTATCAATATGCATTTAAAAACAGCGAGCATACGCTAATAAAAGTTCAGGTAAGCCAAGGGGAATTTAGTTTCGACACTAGAAAAAAATGGGATACTGGTTTCATTGCTATAAATGTTTCCGCAACTCTCACAGGTTATTATGCCGAGCCTTTTGTCGAGATTATTGGTGCTCAGCAACATGCTGTTTTAAGTTTTGAGCGTGGCGTACAAGGCCTGCGTTATATAAATCTGCCCTCAGACATTAGCCATAAAGATCAAACTATTCGGCTTATTGCTCATCATTTAACGATTGAAGACCAGCAAGCCAGCATCGTTTTATTTGCGAATCCCAAGATAAAAAATCAACCCAGAGTTCTTGTTATTGCGCCACACCCCGATGATGCTGAAATCGCTGCGTTTGGCTTATATAGTCAGCATAATAGCCTGATACTAACCATAACAGCAGGTGAAGCTGGCCCTCATACTTACGATGAGGTGTATGCGGAAGAAAACCAGCATTATCAGCAAAAAGGTAAACTAAGAGTATGGAACAGTATAACCGTGCCCATGTTAGGCGGCGTAAGCCCTGAGCATGCAATAAACCTGGGATACTTTGATGGCACTTTACAACAGATGGCCGATAATCAGCCCCATTCGGTTAATTCAAGGTTTACTGATATTGACGATGTCAATCATTTTCGCGAGCAAAATCTGTCTAGCTTAACGCCTCTAAGCACAGGCCAGGCGAACTGGCCTGCTCTGATAGACGATATAAAACAGATTTTGCAGAACTATCAACCAGATATCATTGTCACACCTTATCCTGCATTAGACTGGCATACCGATCATCAGCTTTCAACACTAGCAGTCATTAACGCTATCAAGGAGTTAGGACTACAGCAGGGTCAGCTATTCCTGTACACCAATCATTTAACAGCCAATAATTATTTTCCTTACGGAGAACAGGGTGAACTGGTAGCTATACCGCCTGATTTTAATCAATCACTCTATTTTGACAGTATTTATTCATTTAAACTGCCCAAACCTAAAGAAAAGATATTGGCGCTTGACGCAATGAATGATTTACGCAACGATACTAGTTGGCTCAGTGTTTCCGGGGCATTTAAAGTATTTATGACAACGCTGGGAAATAAGCTTTTACTGAAAGATCAAACTTATTTTAGAAGGGCGGTTAGAGCAAATGAATTATTTTTAGTCGTTAATTTTTCAAGTTTATATAAAGCAGAAACTATTGATTCTCTAAACAATTAAAAGAGTATCAATTTTTTTACCCGTTATATGCTTGCCAGGCTCCTCAGAGAAGTCGATCATCGGCGCAGTACTATATGCCCGGAAGCAACCCTGATATTTGTGGGTATAGCGAATTAAATCCAGCTTACCAAGGCCGGATTCGTTATTGAAAATACGGATAGAATTATTTAATGAATTAAAATGCAATCATCTACTTGATGAGCAGACTACTCTTATAGCTTATTACACCTCAAACACTATGAACTTTATGGGGTCCATAGTTTCTATCTTGAATGGTTGTCTGAAAAATATCTGTTTGCATGCAATTGGGTTCTACGCCATAAGTTTTTAATCGCGTCTTCTGGATACGTCCAAGCAAATAGTCAGATGGCATGCGGATGGGGTAAGCTAATTTCAGCATCTTTTTTGCGCCTGCTAGCGTTAACATATATCCAGCTGCATAAATTATTGTGCGTTTAGAATTTTTCGAAGGAAATCGATACCTGGCTAACTTAAAACCTGGTGCAAGCGTTCTTTTTAGAGGCCAGCTTTTTGCTTTACCATGAAGAAGATAGATTAGTTCCCAGTTATTTTTCAGCGTCTCAATTTTCTGAATAATATTTTTAAATTGAGGACTAAAAATCAAATCATCTTCCAGAATAATACAACTGGGCATATTTTCTTTAAGCATTTTCTCATAGATGCCAATATGACTGAGTGCACAACCAATTTCTCCGGGAACTAATGTGTGCCCTAGTAACTCTTCAGCAAGTGATAAGTCGGCCAGTGAGTTTTGTTCCTCAGTTAATGTTCTCCCATCAACAGCATCAAAAAACTCGAAGGATATGTTTAGTTCCTGCATCTGACGGGTAATATGCTCTCTGCGCTCAGTGGCCCGGAGAAGGCTGATAATAAGTATTTTTGTTTGTATGATATCCTTATTCATTTATAACACCTGAATTCAATTCGTTTAAATATCACTGAGCTATTTTCTGTCATTTCTCACTTTAGATCTTAAGCAATACTTAAGATTTCCTGATTATGTACAACTTTCAGCAAAAGTAGAAAATAGTGAAGTATCAATAATTTCAGAACTCGTCACCCCTGAAGTCTGCCCAGTCAAGCTTGTGCCCACCCTTGACGAAGTATAGTTGAATATTATGGGAAATCAGGTAAGACTTGACAATTTTTCCATTATTTAAAGTTATTTGTTTTAATACCTAAGGTCGAGATAATTGCCTATGTGTTAAAGGCAAGAAGTTAATTATGATTTAAGCAACTTTGATAATGACGGTAGCAGGGTTTGCCAGGCTAGCGCATTTATATCTGGTGTTCTCGCTGGTTCAGAGAAGCAAGTGATTGCCCTATCAGAATTAGGATGCCAGTCTGAGTAATTTAGTTCATCCGGATTATAGAGTGCCAGCAGCGGTTTATTTAGGCCTGCAGCAATATGTACAATAGCCGTATCCACAGAAATAACCCAATCTGCTTTGAGTACTAAAGCAATTGCATCATAAATTGTTCTGGATTCTGGATAATAAAAAACATTGTCCCTCGCCATATCAGCACAGAGTTTCTTAACTTCCGGCAAGCTATCAGGTGTAGCAAGAACAGCGATATTAATCGCCGGTAAAATATCCAGTGCAGCGTTAATTATTTTTCTGGTATTTGCGTTATTTAATCGCCTGGCTTTATCACCACCACAGGGATTAATAACCAGCAAGGGCTTATTGGCTATGCCTGCCAGGAATCTCTTCACCTTTAGCACTGCTTCTGCATTGAGCGGAACATGGTATTTTGGATGTTCTTCTTTAATCCCAAGACACTGTAAAAGATAAACCAGTTTCTCTGAAAAATGCAGGCCATATGTCAGTTTACCCAGCTTTAAATTAACACGCCCAATATCATCATCCAATCCAGCAATCCACTTAGCTTGCACCTTATTTAGCAGGTACAGGTCCTTCATTTTCATATGCATATTAAAATGAATCAGTAAATCAACAGGCTTTAGTTGTTGCGCCAAATAATTTAACTGTCTATATGTTGGCCTGCCGGAGACCTCCAGTACTTGATCAACATCTAAATAATCCGCAAAATAACCGGACAAAGTAGCCGAGGTAACAATAGTAATCCTGATATCCGGGTACGCCTTGCGCATTGGCTTAATCATGAGTGAAGAAACAATGGCATCGCCCCATTTTGCATCCCAGCGGATAAAAACTACATGCTGCAAATCTCCAACAGGGTGTATTACATCATCTATTTTGCTATCAAATAGAAAAACCCCAAGCTTTCTTCTGATTCTATCCCTGGCAAGCTGCCATGATTTATTAACACGCTTTAATAACATATCTATATCTTCTTGGTATAAATAATTTAAGAGGGACGTTAGACTCGGGCATTATTGAATTCTCGTTCCTTAGTTTGTATGGCATTAGTAGCAGCCAGTAAACACATAACCTTAGTTCACGCTTAATTTGCAGGAATCAAATGCTTATAACTGCCTTTACGAATATTAAAAAAAGCCAGTTCAGGTAGGCTCATTAAAACCCCCATAGTGCCATCTTTTAAGGCCTTACCTGAATCAAAGGGTAAGGCAAGTCCACCGTATACACTTATCGTGGTTGCAACAAGCAAGTTAATCGAGCCAAATATTGGTCGCAGCAGGATATTATCATCCGTAAAAATTAGAAAGGGAGCATCCTGATCATTAAATTTGTAATCACTCGCGCTAAGTGTATTAAATTCTCTAAAAAAAACCAGCGCATTATTTTCTTCTCTGTACATTTCCTGCAGTTGTTGATGTCGAAAAGAAGGCAAAGTTTGCTTTGAATAGGCATCAGAGAGGCTATGAAATGAACCAAAGGGAATAAACGCGATTAAATCTTCACTGGTCAACTGGCTTAGTTCTGTAATTTGTTTGTTATTTGTGGGTATCTGGCTAATTGTACGGATAATTTCAGTAACACAGTTACGGGTGAATAAATCATAGCTATACAGTGACCGCATTTGCTGATCAATATTTATTTGATAAGCCCCGAATCTGGCTAAACTTGTTTCGCGTAGGCGCTCAGTTAGCCGGGGGTATAGCTCGGTTGGCAGCGGAATTGATTTGCTTGCTAAGAGCTGCTGTCCGGATATTCTGAAACCCTGTTTGTTTTGTAGGCCACGTTCGCGTTCATAGTAATAATTACTCTGCATTTCAAGCTCACCATAAGCTTTCTCGCTAAGCGCATTTGTTTGTGTAAATAGCTCTGCTTTTAACTGGGCAATTAGAGACAAAGCCTGTTTTTTCTGGCTTAGGAATTTTGTTTTATAGCGTTCTACTTCAACGTCAGAAATGCTCGGGCTAGACTCGCGAAAAGTATCCAGGAAGACTAACTTTCTCGAATCAATGGCAATGGCAAGACTTAATATTCGCGCATAGAGTGTAAAAGCGGCACTGCCCCAGCCTGGACGCTGTGAACCTAGCAGGGTTAATAAATTATGCGTTAATAACTGTTGCAAGCTTTTTAAATGAGTAATCTCTGATTGAGAAAGCTTGAATAGAGACTGCTCAGGGCTAAAAAAAAACTGTTGATTCAAGGAACTTCCATTCTGGATAGCTTGCAATAGCAATATCTTGCTGACGGAATCCAGGTAGCGGCTGGCAAATGAATAAGGAATAGCTGAAAATGCTCCCTCGCTGAATTGTAAGCTATTTTTCGGCCAGGGTTCTGGACGCAAGGTCTTAATTTCGGCTTTAAGTTGTTCAGTGCTGTTAGTTAAAAAAGCAGCGCCATATTTTAGTTTTATTTGCTCCTGAAGACTATAGATTGTCAAGGATTCTGCTGCAAGTGGAGCATTATTGTCAGCAAACAGGCCCGCACCCTGGATATTTAATTGGGGATGCTGAGCTTGATTGCTGAATATTTCAATATTAAGATTAATTTCTCTGCGGATGGCATCCTGCTGCTGCTGCTGTAAAAAGCGTAGATTGAAATGATTATGCAGCTGATCATAATCTCTCTCATTCAGATCTAGCGTCGCCTGATGAAAGCTTCTGTTTTCTAAAAAACGATATTGAAAATCAAAATCCGTGCTGGAATCTTTGACTAAACGAATTATGCCTCCGTCATTGTATTGAAAATGATAGATTTCATTATCGAAACGCAGTGCTGTATGTCCGCCGCTGGCATTACCTTCACTGGCTGCAATGTAAATATAATTAAACGCTTTTGCACGCAACAAGGGTGAAAACAATAAGCTAAAAGCCGTATTTAGTATAAAAAAAAGATGTATTACTTGCACAGTTTGAATATTGAATACCCGGGGTTGTTATGCTTCGCGCAAAGTGATCGCGCGAAGCATACTATGAATTCTAGTCTTTTTTCATCTCATAACCTTTTTGAATCAATTTCATTCTACCGGCATCGGAGTTAGCTATTTCCGCTTTATAGGTTTCGTATACACTGCCTGTTATATCAGATTTTTTTAAGGCTCGGCCTATGGCAATCATGGTTGGTTTATCCTCCTCCCAATTTGTAATACCGTTGGCAGTCGCAATTTGTGAGATACCTCTGGAAAAAGCAGTTCGATCAAAATCTGTAGTGGTGACATAGGCACTGGTATAGCCTATGACTTGAAGTTGATATTCTTCAGTATCCTCTGAAGATTTGCTGCTGCTACTTGAAGCGGATGACTTTGAGCTACCGCCTGAGCTGTTTGATGAGCTTTTGGAGCTATAAGAAAAAGAACATCCTTGTGCAAGACTTATTATAATGACTACGGGAAACAGAAATGGTTTAATTTGCATGGTTAAAATCCTGTCTTGGTTTTAATTTGAATTTATCAAGCCCTAATCATAAACACTTTATGCATTTATTGCCTTAAAATAATACTGTTTTTATCTTATCGGTACAGTTTAATAATCTATTGTTTTGAGCATGAAATTATTGATACAAACTTGTATAGTATAAATAAGTATTCGTTTCCCGAATATTAATGAAACTACATAGACTGGTCCAAGGTAAGGACGCTATCACTAGTCTTTAAGTTTATGGCAAAATGCCGTAAATATAATATTATAAAAGAGAGATAAAACATGACAGAATCCGCTATTTTATTTTCTGAAGCTAAAAAATTTATCCCTGGTGGTGTTAATTCACCTGTACGTTCTTTTAGTAGTGTTGGAGGAGCACCTGTTTATATAGATCATGCCAAAGGCGCTTATTTATACGATTCGGAAGGTAAAAAATATATAGATTATGTCGGTTCATGGGGGCCGATGATCGTCGGTCACGCGCATCAGGATGTGCTCGATGTTGTTATTGAGACGGCTGCCAAAGGACTTAGTTTTGGAGCGCCCACCGAGCTTGAAACTTTAATGGCAAAAAAAATCTGTAAACTGGTGCCATCAATTGAGCAGGTGCGCATGGTAAGCTCTGGTACAGAAGCGACCATGAGTGCCATACGCCTTGCTCGAGGATATACCGGGCGGAATAAAATTGTAAAATTTGAAGGTTGTTATCATGGTCATTCCGATTCTTTACTGGTCAAAGCAGGTTCAGGTGCTTTAACCCTAGGAGTACCAAGTTCTGCTGGCGTACCAGCGGCTGTTGCAGCAGATACAATTACCCTGACATATAATGACAGCGACTCGGTTAAGCAGGTTTTTGCACAAATCGGTGAGCAAATTGCAGCGATAATTGTCGAACCGGTAGCGGGAAATATGAGCTGTATTTTGCCCGTCGCAGGTTTTTTAGAAACATTGCGTGAAGTCTGTGATCAGTATGAATCGGTATTAATTTTTGATGAAGTCATGAGCGGGTTCCGGGTAGATAAACACTGTGCTCAAGGCTTATATAATATTAAGCCTGATTTAACCACCTTAGGAAAAATAATAGGAGGAGGAATGCCAGTAGGCGCTTTTGGTGGAGCGCATAAAATCATGTCATCATTGGCACCTGTAGGCTCCGTTTATCAGGCGGGAACTTTATCCGGGAATCCAGTCGCTATGGCAGCGGGTTATAAAACCCTGGAATTATTATCGGTGGCCAACTTCCATCAACAGTTGGCAGAAAAAACACGCATATTAGCTGAAGGGATACAGGCAAAAGCGATTGCGGCAGGGATAGGGATGTCTATCAATGTAGTCGGTGGAATGTTCGGCTTGTTTTTTAGTCAGGATGATCATATCAGTAGTTTTGCTCAAGTAATGCGCTGTGACCAGGAACTCTTTAATCAGTTTTTCCATGGCATGCTAGCTGAAGGCATTTATTTGGCTCCTTCAGCTTTTGAAGCGGGTTTTGTTTCATCAGCACACAGTGATGCGGATATTAGCGCAACTATTGCTGCTGCTGATCGTGTATTGAATCAATTATAAAGATATCTGCCTGGGCTGTAATGGCCCAGCTTTTTTATGCCTAGACATTTACTTTCAACAAAAGATTTATTCACGCGTTTTTCAGCAGAGGAAGGCGCTTTAATTCAAAAAGCTATTGCGCTCGTCGAAAATATTGAAAATACTGAGCCCAATCGCCCCCATGGCATTGATGTTGCCTTAAATTTACTGAGCCTCAAGGTCGATTTAGAAACGATATTAGCGGCAATCCTCAGTGATTCACGATTATCAGATTATCCGCTGAAAGCTGAGTTTGGACCAGTTGTGGCGAGCTTAGTGAGTAATATCAAAGAGCTTAATTCGCTTAAAATCTATTCAAAAAATATCTCAACACAAGCCTCGCAAATAGAAATACTTAGGCGCATGTTGTTGTCCACTGCTGATGATATACGCGCGTTATTGATTAAATTGGCCTATCGTTTAGCAAGACTAAAAAAATTAGCTCAGGAAGAACCGGAAATACGTCATCTTATAGCCCAGGAAACACTGGATCTGTATGCGCCCATCGCTAATCGGCTAGGAATTGGGCAACTAAAGTGGGCGCTGGAAGATTATGCTTTTCGCTATTTGGAGCCCGAAAATTACCTATTTGTAGCTAAAGAACTAGAGAAGAAACGGGTACATCGGCAAGAGTGTATAGATACTTTTATCCAGCAGTTACAAAACGTGTTAAGTGTTAGCGGGATGCAGGTGGAAATCAAAGGTCGTCCCAAGCATATTTATAGTATCTGGCAAAAAATGCAGCGCAAGAATCTGCCGATTGAAGAACTATATGACTTATTAGCAGTACGAGTAATTGTCCAGCAAACGGCACACTGCTATGAGATATTAGGCATAGTCCATCAGCATTGGACCTCAATTCCTAAAGAATTTGATGATTATATTGCCAACCCGAAAAATAATGGCTATCAATCTTTACATACGGTTATTTTAGATGCCGAAAATAACCGTATAGAAGTACAAATACGCACCAAGGAAATGCACGACTTTGCTGAGCTCGGTGTCGCGGCTCACTGGCGTTATAAAGAAGGCAGCAAGCAAGATATCGCAACAGAAAAAAGCATTGCTTCATTACGACAGTTATTAGAAGAAAATGACGGCGATACTCTGTTGGCAAATTTCCATACCGAGCTATTCGCTGATAGAGTCTATTTGTTAACGCCTAAGGGGCAGTTAATTGATTTGATTAAAGGTGCAACACCATTAGATTTTGCCTATGCAATTCATACTGATCTCGGACATCGTTGTCGCGGTGCCAAAGTTAACGGTGCTATTGTTTCATTAACATACCCGTTGCACACTGGAGAGCAGGTTGAAATTCTCACCTCAAATGAAATTGCACCCAACCCGAACTGGATTGACCCAAACCTGGCTTATTTAAAGACCCCACGCGCAATCCATAAAGTCAAAGCTTGGCTTAAGCTACAAGGCAAAGATAAGCATCTCTTGCTAGGACAGCAACAGCTAGAAAAAGAAGTACAGCGCTTCGGGCTAAAAAAAGATTATCAAACAAAATTATTACAGCATTTTAATTTATCTGATATAAATAAATTATGCATTGCTTTAGGGCGTAAAGTCATTAACAGTAGGCAATTAAATCATGCCTTGCTAGAAATTGAAGGGAAAAAGAAGCCAGCAAAAGAAAAAAAAGCAGCGCCGACAAATACCAATAAGCTGGATATAACAGTGGCTGGAACAGATAATATTCTGACTCACTTTGCGCAGTGTTGTAGACCTCAAGTGGATGATGAATTAACGGGCTATATTAGTCACACTAAGGGTATCTCCATTCACAAAACGGATTGCGAAAATATACGCAAGCTAAGTGATGAGCAAAGAAAGCAGATTTTTTCGGTTAGTCTGAAAGTGAATGAAGCCTAGCTTTTTTGCTGTGTAATTAGCCAGAGGAAACAAATGAATCAAAAAAAATTTTATATTGCGATGTTTGCTCTGTGCACAGCTTGTAGTTCAGCACTGGGTTCACAAAATACTCAATTTACCTTTGTTGATACTGACTCTCAAAAAAGTCCTGAACACTATCAATATTCAGTTATTCAGGCGGGTGATAACTACAATTTTAAATTTGACAAGTCACCCGCAGATAACTCAAGCAAATTAAAAGCAGGCTATCATGTACTTCAGTCTGTCTATAAAGATGACTCAATTTATAAAACACATAGCGAAAGTTATATACGCGAACGAGCACGTTGCTATGTTTTCGACAGTAGTTTTCATACCTACAGCCTTTGTTTTTTACCCAATGATTTTAGCCTGAAAGATAAAGGCCGATTTTGGGGTTTTGTGACCCAAATGCCCAATTGGAAATGGTTAGTTACGCGATTTTTCTTACCCTTATTACTTATTTATGCCCTGGTTTTTTATACAGCAAGACGCAAAAAAAACTAACGTGACCGAATTTTAGCTAGCCTGGTCAGCGCTATGTATACCTCCTGCCGATGGTTAAATTCCAGTCCGCATTTTTCTAATTCCTGCTTCAGTTCGTCCAGAACGATATAACTGGGCAAAGCATTGAGTGAAGCTCCATGTATTGCAAAATAACAGACAGATCACGTTTATTGCTTATTCCTGACAGGTCTTCCTGCTTTTCCCTGCATTAATCATGGCTTGTTCTCTATTACTCCACTCTGTATTATTAGTCAGAGGCATTATATGATATTGCCAGAGACAGTTGTCCTTATCATCACTCTGCAGAAATTGTCGAAATAAATTTATGCACGTTCATTAACAGTGCAGATTTAATAAAACCCCAAAATTTTCTGTTGCAGGGCAGGCAGTGTTAGCGGATGTTATTGAATTCTGTTTCCTTAGTGTTTGTTTTCCGAGGTTTTTTATATGTTATTTATAGTACGTCAGACATTTGTTTTTTTGTTTAGCTGTGTTCTTTTGTCGACTGGTTTTGCCTCCGATCAGCAAATGCTTATTAGCGATGAACTCATTGACTGGAATAGTCAGTTAGATAAATGGCAAAAGCAACTGAGTCAAGACGATTTAAGTAGTATAGATATCAAACAGTTACGTTTAAGCCTGCAAACAATGCGCGCCCAGATTGAGATTGCGACAGAACAACCAGAAGCAAACATTGACGCCTTACGAGATGAGCTGGATTTGCTTGGCCCCCCGCCTGCAGATGAAAGTGTGCAAGAACCGTTATCGATTGCTGCTAAACGCAAGACTCTGGGTAAGCAACTTGCTACATTCGAAGGATTACTCCAAGAAGTGGGTCTGGTGACTTCTCGTATTGACAAAGCTTCGTATGATAGTTCGGTCATGCGTATGCAGCAATTTAAACAAGAAATTTTTACCCGTACTATTTCTCCGCTTTTTCCCGATACCTGGCGCAAAAGTGTTCATGAGTTGACTGCATTGCAATTTAGGTACAGCGAAAAACTTAAGGCCTGGATCAGTAGCTCCGGTTTTTCTCAACAGTTACATAACGCACAAGTTAATTTAATTGTTAGCTTAGGTCTCGTCAGTCTGGTGATCGGCTGGCTGTTCCGTAAATTGAGACGTAAATCTGAAGTCAAAAAACCAGGCTTTACTCAGAGTTTACTAGCCGCTTGCTTTGAGGCCTTAGTCAGAACCGCAATTCCAGCCCTGTTGCTAAGTACTGGGTATCTTGCGCTTAGCAGTGCGTTTGTTTTTGAAGCCTCTACCGAGGCGACCTACAGAGCTATTCTACTAATTCTTATTGGTATTTTTGCGGTCATTGCCTGCAGTCGAGCGATGATTGTTCCCAAGCAGAACCAATGGCGATTGTTGAATTTAGACACTGCTGATGCATTTTACGTACATAGCATCATTATTTGTTTAGCCTGGGTATTTGGTCTTGATCTTATTATTGAGCAATTATTCTCCGTAATCGATGTATCAATTGAATTGACCGTTACTTACACGTTTATAAATGATTTAATTATTTCCTTTTGCCTGCTCGCTTTACTGATGCGAAAAGAGCTTTGGCAAGCAACAACGGACAAACAATATACCGTATTCTGGCAGCGCGCCAGAGTCTTTATCGCTATTCTGGTATTGGCCATCCCCTTATCTGCTACTGCTGGTTATGTTGCTTTGTCATCGCTTTTTGCTAAACAATTAGTATTAACAGCAGTTTTACTTATGCTAGTTAAAGTTTTACGTTCTATTAGCGCGGACTTTATCGAGGAATTACTTAATGCTGAAACCCTGGTCGGTGCGAAAATTCAAGATGCGTTAGCATTAACATCAGAAGGGCGCGATATGTTGCGTTTCTGGCTCAAGCTCGCTTTAAATACCTTGATTCTGCTGGCCGGAGCAATCACCTTTTTGATACTTTGGGGAGCGGCAGGAGATGATCTTACTAATTGGATAAATAAAGCTTTTTTTGGCTTTAAAGTTGGCTCGATTACTATTTCGATTAGTGATATTTTCATGGCAATACTATTATTTACTGCCATTCTTGTGGGTACGCGCATTTTGCAACGGGTTCTCGAACTGCAAATATTACTTAGAACTCGCCTGAATGCTGGCATTCAGAATTCAATACTCGCCATGCTTGGGTATATTGGTTTTATTCTTGCCATGTTGATTGCCATTTCAACACTAGGGGTAGATTTATCAAAGCTTGCCATTTTTGCAGGCGCGCTTTCTGTGGGTATTGGTTTCGGTTTGCAGAATGTCGTTAATAATTTTGTTTCCGGATTGATCCTGCTTGCTGAAAGGCCGATCAAAGTGGGTGACTGGGTCGTTGTGGGTGATAGACAAGGCTATGTTAAGAAAATAAATGTCCGGGCAACAGAGATTATGACCTTTGATCGGGCTTCCGTTTTCATTCCTAACTCTAATTTGATTGCTAATCCGGTATTGAACTGGACGCATGCCGACAAAACCGGACGCGTTATTATTCCAATTGGAGTTGCTTATGGCAGCGATACCAATAAGGTGCGTGATATTTTATTCGCTATCGCCAAAGATCATCCAAAGGTTATGGTCAATCCTGCGCCTTCGGTTATCTTTAAAAGTTTTGGCAACAGTGCGCTGGATTTTGAGTTACGTGCTTTTTTAAAGGAAGCTGACCAAATTATGTCTGTGACCAGTGATTTGTGTTTTGCGATTAATGATACATTTCGGCTGCAGAACATCGACATTCCTTTTCCTCAGCAGGATGTGCATTGGAAAGATATGGATCGGCTGGAAAAACTCATGGAGTCTCTGGCTCATAAGGCGGAAAAGTAAATCGTTACTGGAAAATAAGGGGGCAGATTCATATTAAATACCCCCTACTTGCCGTAAGAAAGGGGAGTTATTTAATATGTACCTGATTTTATTTATTTCTAATTATTATTAATAATATAGAAACCAGTTTCACGTATTAGCTATTAATTCCGTTTCCTATTTCTGACTGAAATTTCTACTTGTGTCGAGTTTGCTAGGCCCTGATTATCAGTGACAGTCAATGTCACCAGATATTTACCAGGATTTAGAAACTCATGCGATGGATTTACTTCTGTGCTAAAACTGCCATCCTTAAAGTCCCACGAGTAGCCTACAACAGTGCAATCAGGATCAGTTGAAGAAAATGCATGAAAAGTTACCATCAACGCGGCCTTGCCCGAATAAACACTAGCACTAGCCACAGCCTCATGCGGTTGATTCAGAACAGGTGGTGGAACTGATACCGTACTATTGCTCAGCACAAAACCATGCACCATGCCGTCTTGATGCAAACCAGTTCCTGTAATGTCCCCGTTATCAATAATTGCAATGGCAGAGCTAAGTACCCAACCGGGCTCATTAACCGTGTTATTCAGATCGACTATACCGTCCGTTTTATCCCAGATAAAAGTATGATATCCGCTAGCTGACTTTGAACTACCGACAACCTGATTAATCTCATTAATCTCATTAATATCAAAAGCACCACTCCGTAGTCCAGCATCTAGCACAGGCAGGATAAGCAGATTATTCAACGCGTAATCATATAAAAATGCTTGTGCATTAATGACAGGGACTGAACGCGAATTACTTCCGGTAGTACCAACAATCATATAATTGCCATTGATATCAGCAGCCCACCCTCCTGCAGGAGTTGGAAGATAAACTACATCTGATGCATCATTCACGTCAATCAAAATCGCCGATGTACCTGCTAAACCGTAACGGTATTTATACCCCACCGTATACCCAAAATCATTGATAGCGTTCAGGATAAATCGGTCAGCATAAACCCCTTGTCGTGTTCCTCGGGGGTAGAGTTTTGCTATATCGAAGACTACCCACTTGTTACCATCAAATATCCCCGGATTGTAAGGCAATGACCTCGGCTGATCGGGATTCTTGCCTACCTTATACCCTGCTATCTCATCTAGCTGATTTATTCCAAAAGCACCGTAGTCAGTCCTGGATAGCGCTGCATCTTTGTTGGGCACGCTAAGAGCGCTTTGCCCAACCTACAAAAAATGAGCCTCTTGTTAAAATCATAGCTAAACAGGTACCCCACTAATTATTAATAATGGGATCAGGTATTCTGATTATGCTGTTGGACTGTGCAAGGAAGATTTAATGTTCCTTAGAAAGCGACTATGTCTTTCGGTTCTATACTCCAAATGCCGGTAGACTAATAATTTCAAGCCATCTTCAACAAATACCCAAAACAGACAATAAGCCCAGATTAAGCCGACATATTCCCAGGAAATAGGAGTGACAAACCAGCCGAATCCGGCAATCAGCGCGGCAACAATTTGTGTACTGATAATCGCAAATAACAGTATGGGAGCCGGAAAGGGGCTTGTAAGAAAACAATTCCGGGTCCGTGCAACAAACAGCGTTAAATGCCCTGCAACCGCCAGCTTAAGGAAAATGATGGTTTGTAGCTGGTCAATACTGACATGAAAATGATCCCTGGCAATAATGAGCAATAAAAATGTTTCCCCAACGCCAAGAATGCCCAGTACGGTAGCAACCGTTAACACTTTGCGCATATCCCATTTAACCGGGGTAGGTGGCAGCCAGGTATTATCTTTAGCAATGGTTAATATCGGCAAATCATTTAATAATGCCAATAAAATAATCATCACCGCCGTAATCGGATAAAAATTATAAACCAGTATGGCTGTTACCATGAACAACATAATGCGAATCGTTTCAGTGATACGATAAATGGCGTAAGCATTCATGCGTTCAAAGATACGCCGCGCCTCTTCAATCGCATTAATAATAACGCTTAGCCCTGTTCCGGTAAGTACTAGGTCAGCCGCCGCACGTGCTGCATCAGTAGCACCAGAGACCGCAATACCCACATCGGCCTGCTTTAAAGCCGGCGCATCATTAACGCCATCGCCTGTCATGCCCACTAAATGATTGTTGGCTTGCAAATCTTTCACCAACCAGTATTTATGCTCAGGAAAAACCTGGGCAAAACCATCAGCTTGTTCAGCGCAATGCGCCACATTGTGAATAATATCTACTTTATCATTGGCTTTAATAATTTGTTCAGCCAGCAGGATATTTTGCCCTAAACCCAGCTCACCAGCGATTTGTTTGGCAATGGCAATATTATCACCGGTGACCATTTTGATATTCACACCATGCTGTTTTGCTTCTTTTATGGTGTCAGCAGCATCTTCGCGCGGCGGGTCAAAGAGTGACAGAATCCCTAAAAATACCCAGCGTCCGTCCTCGTCTGTTTTTGCAACGCCCAAAGCACGGTAGCCTTTAAGCGCAAATTCATTGACGGTTTTTTCCGCGCGTTCACGCATGGTCACATCAGGCAGGCACAAGTCCAGAACCACTTGCGGCGCTCCCTTACTGACTTTAAACAAGGGTCCTTCTTCAGGTTTTATAGTGACTTCGGTACGCTTTTGTACCGGATCAAAAGGGACAAAATACGTATCCGCTATAAATTCTAGGGAGGCACAAAATTTCCCTGAGATTTTTCTTCAATCAGCTGTGCAAGAGAAGGCAGTTTGAATTCTCCGCTAACTCTGTCTCGAATATAATCATAAGTTCTCACCTT
>Ga0208648_1001129_pt1 | contig 23232 bp, 19 predicted proteins | sample AntAceMetag02UKL_FD_184772 | JGI IMG/M metagenome (GOLD analysis project Ga0208648, IMG submission 184772) | Saline lake microbial communities from Ace Lake, Antarctica - Antarctic Ace Lake Metagenome 02UKL (SPAdes) (version 2) | ecosystem: Environmental > Aquatic > Non-marine Saline and...
TGGCAGCCTGCGTTCACCCAATGTACAGGATTGGGGTGAAGTCAACTTCACCAACCGCACGGATCGCGCCCTGAACATCGCCTGGCTCGACTACCAGGGCAACAATGTTGATATGGGTGGCATTCTGCCTGGCGAGTCACTGTCACTGAACTCCAATGCCGGTCACATGTTCATTGCAAAAGATTTCAGTGGAAGTTGCATCGGCGGCGTGTGGACATTGGGTGTGGGTCAAAATCAGTTCGATATTTACCAATAGACCCACCGCTCCTTGAGATTGCCTCTTGGGCATCCCTTTTGGTTCTCATTACGACTCAACCCGGCAAAGCAAATTTTGCCGGGGAAGCCGTGTCGGAAATCCGCAAAGATCATGCAGTTTGTGAATTGCGTAAACTGGCTCGGCAGAGTCGAGACGCGAAACGGACGCGTCGCTTGCTCGCATTGTCGATCATTCATGAAGGAAGCTTTGGTTTGAGGTGGCATCCATCCTGAGTTTTGAAATTTGCGAGATTTGTTTGAGCGTATCGTTTGAAACCCGATGTGTTTAGGGGATGAATGCACCCCTATAAATAATCACGATCAGTCAATGTCCTTCTTCAATCGTCCAGTGATATTCATCCGGTGTGCGTAGAGGGCTTCAAGCACAAGACTGTCGCTATCCGCGAGCCGAAAAAACAATGAAACGGGAAAGTCCTGCAGTCCCCATTTCCGAAACTCCCTATCTTCAAGACGCGTATAAACAGGCCAGGCAAGTGGCTTTGTCGCGACAAAGCGGATACTCATCTCCGCCTGATCGACAAATTTCAGTGCGACGGCAGATCCGGCGCGCCTGCGATAGCCGGTTGTGATTTCTAAAAACTGGCGTTTGAAGAGTGCACTGCGGCTAATCCTCAGCACTAAAGCTATTCCACCGCAGCCTTGCGAGCCTCAGAAAGGTCGCTATCGGTCCAGTCCGAATAATCGGCTTCCAGCAATGAACGCGCAAGCAGGGAACGGATATCATTGTGTTCCAGTTCCAATGACTTCTCCATATGCCTGCGCACCAAGTCACGGATGAACTCGCTCGGCGTTTCGTACAAAGACCCTTTACCGGTTACCTCGCCGACATAGCGCGCAAGCGGGTCTGGCAAGCTCGTGTTGAGACGCTTGATCAACTTGTCATGTGTATTCGCCATGGCGTCATTCCTCTCAGCTTGCCTTCATATCACGCGCACTTGCGCACCATAAGCCTACTAAACACGCGCTCAGCGCGCAAGCGAAGGCTGTTTTAGTGAAAACCCTAACCACAATCAATCGACTTATGCAGGCATATTCGCCGCTTCACCAGACCAATCAGTCGCTGCAATGGGACTGGCCACTGCTGGGCAACCAGCCATTTCGTCCATGGATTGCTTACACCCCGGCACCACAATGGCTTTGATGCACAGCGCCATACATGCCGACCATGCGGCTTGAACGAAAATGAATACTTTCCGCGTCAAAGCGAATGTCAAACCTTGTCGGCGACCGAGCGACCGAAATCGGCGAGTCCGCGCTGGCGCATCCGCAACGGCCAGAGTTCGCTGATCTCTTGCGAAGCCTGCCGCAACGCCTCGGCCAATTCCGTCCAACGCCCCTTGTGAATGCGAACCAGCGGACCGGCGATGGAAATCGTTCCGGCGATCGGATCGTCTTCCCCGGGGCCCGAACGGAACGGAACGGCGAGCGCTGCCGTCCCTGCCTCTGCCTCTTCCACCGAAATTCCAAACCCCAAAGCACGGGTTTCGTTCAACCGGCCCCGCAGTTCGTCAACATTGCGCGCGCTGTTGGGACCAAGCACGCGGTCCGTTCTGAAGCCGCGCGAATAAACGATGGAAAGCGCTTCTTCCTCGGGCAAGGTCGCCAACCAGGCTTTGCCGTTTGCCGTTGCATGTAAGACAACCTGCTGGCCCATGTCGGGATCATAGCGCAGCCCTGTGACGGCGCCCTGCGCACGGGCGACCCAGACAAGATCCTGTCCTTCCAACATGGCCAGCCGACAATATTCCTGCGTGTTTGCGGCCAGTCGGTTCAACACCGCCTGTATGACGTCGGGGACATTCCGGCTATCAAGATCGCGGAATGCCAGAACACTCATCTTCAGCGACAGCGCATATTTCTGGCTGGAAGGTTCCTGAATGACCCACCCATGATTGGCCATGGTTGTCACAAGACGGTGGGCGGCGCTGGGTGGAATATCCATGCGCGCAGCCAGTTCGGAAAGCTCAAGCGCCTCGCGTGCGCCGGCGAGAATATCCAACAAATTCAAACATCTGGAAACGGCTGCGACGGTCACTGAAATTCTCCCTGTCTTGATAAGGTAGCAGGTTCATTCCATTTTGGAAACTGCTTCTGATTTTAATATATCTGTTTGTTTGGGGGCACACGTCAAAGCTCAGGACACTGTGCTGGTTTCACGTAAAACGCGCTATAATTGGCGATAAATTGGATATTTTTGCTATATTTGGGCGCTACCGGGCCCATCCAGTAGCGCTACCAATTTCCATTATTGCGTTGACAGGCATAACTGAATCGTCATTATGGAATGATATTCCAAAAAGGAAGGGTGGAGAATATGAAAATTCGTAACATACTGGCTGCAGCCGCATTCATTGCGCTGCCCTGCACCGCATCAGCTGATCCGATCAAGTTGGTCTGGGCAGGACCTGCACCGGAAAGAGACTCTCAGGTCCAGGCCATCGAACTCATGGGGGATTATCTTGAACGGGCTGCGCCTGGCGAATTTGACATCGAGGTCTTTGCCGGCGGCACATTGGTCAAGCAATCCGGTGTCTTGCCTTCTTTGCAGACCGGGGCCATCCAATTGGCCTATATCAATGCATTTGACGTATCATCTCTGGTCCCGGAATATGGTGCGCTGACAGCGGCCTATTCAGTGCGTGACCCATTGCACATGTGTTCGGTACTGAACGGCAAGATTGGTGATGATTTCAGTCAGGCTCTGGAGGAAAATGCCGGTGTGGTCTCCCTTGGCGCGACATTGTTCGGTTTGCGTCACGTGGCACTGCGCAAGGCAAAGGAAGTCAATACGCCAGAAGATCTCAAAGGCATCAAGCAACGCGAGCCGAATTCAGAAGCCTGGCAGCTTCAAGGTCAAGCGGTTGGGGCGAGCCCGACACCGTTGGCACTGGGCGAACTCTTTCTGGCGCTTCAGACCGGTACGGTGGATGCCCATAGCCTGCCCATTCCGTCCAGCTACAGCTTCAAACTCCACGAAGTCACCGAGCAGATTGTGCTGACCGGACATTATGTGAACCATCTGGTCCTGGTGATTTCTGCCGACAGCTGGAATGCACTGGACAAACGTCAGCAAGAGCTACTGCGCGAGGCGGCCGATGTCGCACGCATATTCAATGACCGCGCCAAGGTGAGGGGCGAAGAGGCCCTGAAAGCGGTCTTCGAAGAGGCTGGCGTCTCGTTTTCCGTGCCGGACATTCCGGCTTTCATGGCCCACGCGGAGAAGGTCTATGCCGACTCGGATTTCTCCAAAACCTGGAAAGCGGGGCTTGCTGCAGAAATGGCCGCGACGCCCAGCGATAACCCCCGGTGTTTTCACCTGATGCCCTGAAGATAACCAATGGCCCGGCCGCGATCAGCGTCCGGGCACGTCTTTCCAAAGGGCCACACAATGTCATCGCTACAATTTGTCTCCAGGCTGATTTCAGCATCCTTCTTTGCTGTGTCCATCATTGCCATTCTGCTCCAGGTCATTTTTCGCTATCTGCTTCAGTGGCCTTTGGGGTGGACAACGGAAGTTGCGATCAATGCATTTTTGATCGGATCCTGGTGGACCATCTGCCTGAATGTGCGGTTGCAGGATCATGTGAAGATCGGACTGGTTTTCGATCGTCTGCCCGTCTGGGCACAACATCTCAGCCAGATTTTCGCCTGCACATTTGCCGGTTGCATGTTGCTTCTGGCCCTGCCTGGAAGCCTCAAATATCTGGAGGTCGTAAACCGTCTTGTCACGGGTGTGCTGAAGGTTCCGCTCTCCTGGATCTACGTTGTCTTTACATTTTTCCTTGTTGTCGTCGGCCTTAGGCTTTTGCTGAATGCTGCACGATGCCTGCGCCTTTTCTATATCGGAGCCACAAAGTGAGCGTCGAATTTGGTGCCATGCTGGCACTGCTTGTAGCAGGCGCGCTCATGCGCCTGCCGATCGGTATCGCGCTGATCTCAGCCTCCATTGCCTATCTCTGGATGCGCGGCCTGCCCCTGGTGGCAGTGACCAACACAGTCATGCAGGGCTTTAGCTCGAATTTCGTTTTTCTGGCGATACCCCTGTTCATATTTGCCGCACAGGTGATGAACGTTGGAACAATCACCGACAGATTGCTGGGTTTCGCGGTGGCTGTGGCTGGACGCACCAAGGGCGGACTGGCGCAGGTCAACGTGATCACCAGTCTGATCTTTTCCGGAATGAGCGGAAGTGCAACCGCCGATGCTGCGGGTGTCGGCACCGTGCTGGTCAAAATGATGCGCAAGAATGATCGCTATCCGGCAGGCTTTGCAGGCGCAGTTACCGCAGCATCCTCTGTCATAGGCCCGATCTTTCCGCCCTCGATCCCCATGATCTATTACGCGATTTCCGCCGACACATCGGTCGGCGCGCTGTTTTTGGGAGGGATCATTCCTGCGCTGTTCATCACAGTGGCGATGATGGTCCTGAACAGTGTCATTGCAAGGCGCCGGAATTTCCCCGTCGAGCCCGCGCAATCGTCCGGAGAAATTTTCACCCAGTTGCGCATTGCGACGCTTCCGTTGCTGACGCCCTTCATATTGCTGGGTGGTATCTATTCCGGTGTCATGACACCAACCGAAGCGGCGGCGGTCGCCGCAGCCTACGCAGTCATCGTTTCAATTTATTACCGGGCCCTCGGGTTCAAGGCCTTTTTTCGGGCCCTTGAGGAAAGCGCTCGAAAGTCTGCCGTCGTGGTGATGATCATCGCCGGCGCCTTCATGTTCAGCTATGTCATCGCAATTGAGCGGCTTCCAAACACGCTTGTTGCATGGGTTTCTGATTGGGAAATCTCGGCGACAGCGTTTTTGTTGCTGATCAACATGATGATTCTGCTTTTGGGAATGATCATGCCCGCGGCAACAATCCTGCTGGTGATTATTCCGGTGCTGGTTCCAGCCACCATGGCCATGGGAATCGATCCGGTCCATTTCGGTGTCGTTATCGTGATCAACACGATGATCGGTCTCATTACACCGCCCTATGGGGTTCTTGTCTTTGTAACGTCCGCTGTCAACGACATCGATGCATGGAGCATCATTCGCGAAATCGTTCCCTATATCGGTGTCTTGCTGTTTTGCCTGCTGATCCTTTCTCTCTTTCCAGAGATCGTCCTTTATCTGCCGAAAACCTTTGGATACAGGCCATTGTGATGGGTCCCAAGGTGACAGAATCCCCATCACAAGACCTGTCACACGGTTCATTTGCCTCGTGTGAAACGCAGCGCTGCAATATTTTCAGCATTGAATTCAAAATTGGAGAGAGTTGGTGACAAAGCAACCGAACATCGTCTTCTTGATCACGGATCAACAACGATATGACACGATCAGCGCTCTTGGCTATCCCCATGTGGATACGCCGAACCTCGACCGTCTTGTTGCCGAAGGCGTTCATTTGACAGGCTGCTATGCGGCGGCTCCCTCATGCGTTCCGGCGCGTGCGTCGCTTTTCAGCGGCTATTACCCGCATACCACAGGCGTTCTCAACAACGCCGCATCCTGGCAGAAGGGTTGGATAGAGGATCTATCAGCGGCAGGATACGATTGTGTCAATGTCGGCAAGATGCATACCCAACCCATGGATGCGCAGGCCGGTTTTCGCGCCCGGATGATCGTCGAGAACAAGGACCGGTCAATGGCAAAGCGCGGTCGCGATTTTATCGACGAGTGGGACAAGGCCATCAAGAAAGCCGGTTTTGAAAAGCCCGGCCTTCCAACCTATAGCAAATTGAATGATTATGCTGATCGGCTGGGCGCCTTTGACTGGCCACTGCCGCGCGATCTTCATTCCGATGTATTTGTGGCCGATCTGGCGATCGACTGGATAGACAATGCGCGCCTTGAGGCGCCGTTCTTTTTGCAGGTCGGGTTTCCCGGCCCTCACCCGCCCTATGACCCGACAGAAGAAGACGTTGAACCCTATCTTGGCAGGGATCTGAAGATACGCCCCGTGTCTGATGGCGACCTGCAAAGCCAACCAGTCGCTTTTCAGCGCCTGGCGGCAAAACATGCAGCGGGCGACCATGATGCAGTGCGCCACAAGATCGACGCGCCCGAACAGGAGAGGCATCGTCAGCGAGCCTATTATCTTGCCAATGTCACCATGATCGACGCTCAGGTTGGCAAGATCATCAATGCATTGGAAAAAGCGGGACAATTGGACGACACAATCATTGTCTTTACCTCCGACCATGGGGACAGCCTGGGAGACCATGGTCACAGCCAGAAGTGGACCATGTACGAAGAGGTCATAAAGCTGCCCCTGATCATATGGGGACCTGGCGCATTCGATGCCAAAGGCCCCGTTGACGGGCTGGTCCAGCATATGGATGTGGCGCCAACATTGTTCGAATTGGCCGGAATCACCTTCCCGGAAGGCAGAGAGGCCCTTTCATTTGCCAAGGCGCTGAGGGGCGAACCATTTGAGGGCCGAGAGGCTATTTACTGCGAACAGGGGCTCGATGTCGTTTTTCAGTTCAGCAAATTTGTCTCCATGGTCCGAACATCCCGCTGGAAATATGTCCATCTTCTGGACGAAGATTTTGGACAGCTCTTCGACCTGCTGGAGGATCCGCTTGAAGAGATCAACCTGTGGCGTGATCCGGACAAGATTGCAATTCGCCAGGAAATGCACGAGCGATTGATGAACTGGCGTCTGTCAAGCGGCTATCAGACACGCGATTGGGCAGAAACGGCAAGATGACCGAAAAACCCATTTCCCGCCAGTTCGCCCCTTGAACTGGTGGGATGTGAGGTGAGACAGAACGCTCCACTGGCCGGCTGGAGAATGCGCCGGTTTTGATTGACTTGCCCTTGGCAAACTTCGGCTGGCGGCAACAGAACCCTGGGAAAAATCAGGCTGCACGCGGATCTGAACTGTTCCCGATGCCGGGTGCAGCGACGACATGAATGCACTGACACGGTTTTGAAACTGAAGTTTCAAAAAACTGGCCCGTGGTGCACAACTGCGGCAAGGCGCCCAATTCATTCACCATTTTTATGTAACATCAAAACCGGCGGTCACTGGGGAGAGTTGCACATGTCGTTTTTCTTTGGTTTTAAGGGGCAAATTGGCAGAGCAAAATACTGGCTCCTGCTGCTTTTCTGGGCAGTTGCAGTCGTTTCAACCGGACCCTATTTGATCAAGCTGGTTGATCAGGAATCCGCCATACTGCAATCAGTCATCTTATTTACCCTGTTTGCCCTGGCATCAATTTCGATCATGTCCATGGTTGTCAGGCGGCTGCACGACCTGGGCAAATCCGGCTGGTGGTACGTGCTTTATATTCTTGTCCCCAAGACCGGAATCGCTTTTTCCAGTGCCGATCCTGGAACCGATATGCAAACGGCTGTTCTCGCCGTTTGCGGCATCATTGCCCTATGGGCATTTTTGGATCTGGGTTTCGTCAGAAGCAAGATGGGCGATAACAAATATGCTTTTGCCAGTGATGTGATTTCTGTGCACCCTTAGGGCCGGTCAGTCCTTTGGCCTGTTGCGCAAGGATCTTGTGGCGACGTCATCGACAGAGCGAAGCCCACTCCCATCGGCGGCGTTCAGGGCAACCCTGTAGACGTCATGCGCCTTTTCTGCCGTCAGCCAACCGGCGTTGACCGATGTCGCCACGCGGGCCGGATCCCTGTCCAGAGGGTCGCCGTAGCCCCCACCGCCGCACGACAGGAACATCATTTTTTCTCCATCCTTGCACAGTTCCTGATTGAACGCCGGAAGGTCAACCACCTGACCATTCGCCAGCATTTTCTGGCTGGCAGTCGGCGCAGCGTCCTTGCCGCCCAGCACGCCGCGCGGCGGAAATGTCGTCGCGTCCGCTGCATACATGATGGTCATGCCGTGATCGATGGGATAATAGGCCCCCTGCACCCCTGGCGCACCTTCAAATTCGCCATAGCCCTGACTGTCGGGACGCACCTCGCGGCTTTCGATAATGAAGGGGTACATGCTTTCATCCACCTCGATTGAATCAAGGGTGATCAAGCCGCCATTGGCCGGGCCGCAATAGGTCAGCCATCCGTCATGCCTGTGGTTGGCCCCGCCGACGGCGTAGCCGACAAAGATCTGGTTTATATAGACCTGCTCCTTTTTGAAGGGGTCCTTTCCTGAAATAACCGCCATGCCAACCGGCAGGTGCGGCCCGCCCTCGGCCTGGCCATAGGGTTTGCCCATCTGCGAAAAGACTGCGTTTCCAGCCGTGGTCAGGCGATCGTTGACATTGGTCGTCGCCACCGAAGTGCCCGCCGGATAGATCGCCTTGCCAATGGCAGAGCCCTCGCGCATCAGAACCTTGATCTGATTGGCACTGCCGTGGCAGTGAGGCAGGCTGGCGTCGAGATTATTGAACACGCCGATCCGGCAGGCGCCATTGGTGGTGTTTTCCGACAGGTTCAGGCCGCCGGGCACACAATCAATATTATCGCGCAGATCGACGGTGATTTCGCCGGCATCCGGATCAACGATGATCTTGAGATTGATCGGTATCCCGGCATCGGCAACACCGGGTACCGGGTCATGGCTGATCCGGTATTCATAAGCGCCAGCGGGCAATTTGCCAATTTCTGCTTTGGCGCGGCGTGCCGCATAATCGAACCAGTCCTCGACAAACCTCTGCAACGTGTCGACGCCGTATTTCTCGCACAGTTCGATCAGGCGCTTCTCGCAGGTGCGCACCGCCCCCATCTGGGCGCGCACATCGCCCAACCACAAATCCGGCACGCGGTTTTTCAACATGCCCATGCGCAGAATATCCTGCTTTTCCTTGTAATTTTCCGCGATGCGCACGCAGGGCCAGTGCATGCCCTCCTCATAGATGTTCTTGGCGTAGGGCAGATAGGTCGAGGGTTCCGGCGCTCCGGTATCGGCGTGGTGTGACAGGGCGACAGCCCAGAACAGAGGCTCTCCGTCAAAGAACACCGGCATCGACAGGATCAGATCAGCATGGTGCGTGCCGCCGGTAAAAATCGAGCTGTTCACAAACATGTCACCCTGCTTGATGTCATCAAAAAGTTCGGTCAGGGGGCGTGTCGCCACATCCATCGAAGTGACATGGATCGGCAGCGCACCTTCGGTCGTGACCAGACGATGATCGTAGGTCAGAATGGCACGGCTCAAATCCTTGGCGTTCTTGATCACCGCAGAGCGGCTGGCCTTGGTTACAACCAGGGTCATTTCGCGCACGATGCTTTCGAAACGGCTTTTCAGAACCGACATCAAAAACGGGTCAAGGTTTCCGGAAACTTGCTTCTTTGTCGTGTTCATTGCCTCACCCCCGGTTGAGGTTTTTGTCGACAAGCAGATTGCCGTATGCATCAACTTCGACATCGTGATGCGCAGGCAGAAATGCTGTGTAGGTTTCCGCCTCGATCAACGATGGTCCCTTGACAATCGCACCCGCTCCCAGCGACGTCAGTTCATAAACCGGCAGGTCGATATAGCCGCACTTGAGGTTTTCCTGAACATAGGCCTTCCGCATCCCCTTGGGTTTGGCTGGTCCATCCCGCGCCCGCAGCTTGAAGTTACGCCAGATATCCTGATGCGGACGCTTTCCGATCGCCCGAACATTCCAGCGCGTGAACTCGATCAGATCGTCGTTGTTGCGGATCGAATAGATGCGTTCATGGATCTTGTGGAACCGTTCGCGCAGGTCATCGATATGGGCCGGTTTGATCCCACCCGCCGGCAGATCAAAAGGCACCTCGATATCACAGGACTGGTATTCATAGCGGCCAAGGAACGACAGCTCAAAGGTCTGGTTGGCCGGATCGACATTTGCACCATTGAGAAAATCGCGGGCCTCGCCGATCAACATCGCGATCAACGCGTTGACATCATCATGGCGGAACGTTTGGCATCTGTGTGCAGGGCTCGGCTGGTTTCCCAGCGAATGTCCGAGATCAGGCCGCCAAATGCAGAAAGCCCGGCCATGAAACGCGGGATCATATAGCGTGACAAACCCAGAATATCCGCCATTTCGGCGATATGCAGCGCTGTGCCGCCACCACCGCAAACGAAATAACTGTCGCGCGGGTTCAGACCCTCGCGGATGGTAATATCCTCGATTGCACCAACCATATTGTGGTTGGAGGTGGTGTAAATTGCATAGGCTGCTTCGGCTACGGATATGCCCAGAGTATCGGCCAGTGGCACAATCGCCCTTTCAGCCAGATCACGGCGCCGAGGAAATTTGCCACCCAGAAAATACGCCGGTTCAATATAACCGAGAACAAGGTTGGCGTCAGTGACCGTCGGCTGGTCGCCGCCCTTGTCAAAACAGGCCGGTCCAGGCCGGGCGCCCGCCGAATGAGGACCGACATGCAACATGCCGCCCGCATCCACATAGGCAATGGAACCGCCGCCGGCGCCGATCGAACGCACGTCCACCTTGGGAATGCCAAGCGCATCATTGTGGATCATCGAATCCGCTGTGATAATCAGCTGGCGATCACGCAGAGCCGACACGTCAAAGGTCGTGCCCCCCATATCGCCGACGATCACGTCCGCTTCCTCCGTCAGCGCCATTGCGGCCATCGGCGCCAGGGTCGGGCCGGACATCACGCTGTAAATCGGGCGCCTGATCATGTCGGGTCGGCATCATGCCGCCCACGCAATTGGCCAGCAGCAGGTCGCCCTTGAAGCCGGATGCCTCCAGCCTGTCAACCAGCCGTTCCACATAGCTGGTAATCACCGGGCTGATTGAAGCATTGATGACCGTTGAAATTATGCGTTTGTATTCGCGCGGCAGCGGATTGACGATGTGGCTGAGCGAGACCGGCAGGTCCGGAGCCATTTCGGCGATGATGTCTCGCAGCCGCAACTCGTGCACCGGGTTGGCGATCGACCATAGCAGGCCGACGGCGATGGCCTCCACGCCCCGTTCCAGCAACAGTGCGACGGCGCGGCGCGCGTCATCCTCATCGAGGGCCACATGGACGTTGCCGCGTGCATCAATCCGCCCCTCAACAGTCTGTGTCAATGTGGCCGGAACATAGGGCGCGGGATAATCCAGTTTCCATTCAAACGCACCCTTGCGCGGGCCTTCGCGCAGCGTCAGAACATCTTTGTGGCCACGGTTCAGGATCACGCCGGTTCTGGCAACCTTGCGCTCCACCAGCGCATTGGTCGATACGGTCGAGCCGTGAACGATTTGCCCAATGTTGGATATAAAGGCTTCGGGACTTTCGCCGAAGCCCTCGGCGGCGACCTTCAGCACATCGATAAATCCGGTCTCGAAATCCCCAGGCGTTGTTGCCGACTTGAAAATGCGGATGGAGCCGTCTTCGCAGGCGACAAGACAGTCGGCAAAGGTTCCGCCGATGTCGATACAGATTTGATATTTCAACTGGATTTTTCCGATTGAATTTAACGAAGTCTGTGGCAGCCGCGCCGATCAAAAGCCGTCGTAGCAATAATCACACAGCTCAGGATGATGTCCTGAAACAAACCGTCGATGGGTATCAGGTTCACCCCACTGCGCATCCCCGTCCGTCGGCGAGGCTTCCAGAACAATGGATTTAATCATTCGGTGCAGAATCCTGTCGATCATCCTGTAGATATTAGTCGGCTTGTTTACGCCAATGAAAATGCCATTGTTTGCATGTGTAGCGTTTTTCCAAGGGCGTTCCGCCAGGATAGGTCCCCCCGTCCCTTAACACACACCATCGGATGCCTGACTTTGCAGACTGTCGTGATGTCGACAGTATTTCCAACGTGGAAAAAGGGCTTTGAATCACAGCCCCTCATTATTGTGGAAAAACGGTGTTCCAGCAGGATGCAGTTTTCAGCTTCTGATACCAGCGCGGATGATCACCCTCGCATTAACAGCGCCGGCAAGTGCTGCATACTTTGGTTCACCGTATCAGGAGAACACGGGTATGCTGGACATCAAACCCTGGCTGAAGGAAGTCGTTGCATTCAAGCAATTTGAAGCAATGCGAAAAGAGCGGCCCGTCACAGGTTCATCAGGTCCTTGCATCACTCATTGACGAAGATCGATAGATTGAGCAACTCCGGTATTTCCTGAGGCGCCATTGTCGCCGCTCCCATAAGGGCAACAGCAGCCACCGGATTTTCAGGCGCTGCAACGATGCGTAAACTCTGCGGATCTTCCAGAAACGCTGCCACGGCAGCCAGAATCATGCTGGAAAATTCGGCGTTGCCGATTTTTGCCAATTCTGCCTCAAGCTGCTTGAGGCCCACCTCAACGATGATTTCCTCCGGCATATTTTGAGACATGGCAGCCACCGACAATGCCGCCTTGAGGCCCCCATCATCCACCAGTTCAAACGCCGCAGACTTGAAGCTGGCCGTAAAGATTGCTGATTGCAGGATTTGCTCCGCCTGATCCGGGTGTTCAAAAAGTGCCCGCGGCACACCACCGAGCCTGACACTGGCACGCACCGTGCCAATGTCGCCCACATCAATCATCACATCCTCAACGATCAGGTCTTCGCTCGCCTCGTCCCAGCGCAAGCTCAGGTTCTGGCTCAAACGGATTTTCTCCAGCCCCATCAGCTGAAGCATGGCAGCCACATCCGGCTGCTTGAGATCAGACAGCGGCATTTCCCATCCACTGATCGACATGTCCATCGTCGTCGGGACCGGTGGTAAGGTGCTGTTCAATTCCAGCACATAATGATCCAGCCTGATATCAGACCCCGTTTCCGGATTGATGGCAAAGAGATCGGACAGCTCAAATGCCATGGACGTCGGTGTGAAGAGACGCGCAACCGCCATCGGATCAGGCTTACCATCCACATCAAAGTCGGCAATATAGTCACGAATGGGTCCATAGGCCGGAAATTCGATCGGGCCGATGTGGAAACCGCCAATGGAGGCAATTTGATCTGCCCCGCTTGTGACATTCACATCGCGCACCGACATTTTGCCCAGTCCGCTGGAACTCACATCAAGCCATTCCATCTCGCCCAATTCAACGCCGAACATGAACTCCGGCAAATCGGCCGAGGCTGTCATTTCCTCTACATAGACGCGTTTGACAGCAAATGAACGATAGAGATCAAGAACGGCAATCAGCGCCTTTTTGAAAAGCACCTCTTCCGGCTCACTCCCCTGTGTCGCCGCCAGATACAACGCATCAGCCATTGCCATCATGTTCGTTTCCGGCAGTCGAATGGACGCACCTTCAACACCCAGCCGTTTTATCCCGGTTGTCTGCGTGCCATCGTCCGTTTGCTGGTCCTGGACCTCATAACGATCGATATAGGGGCGGTATTCCCGCGTGTCCGTTCCATCAGAATTCAGCACATTGACAAAGGCGAGATAGTCCAGGCCCATCAGGCTGGTCTGGCCCGTCTGCGTTTTACTTCTGACAGGTTGACCATCCGGCACCTCGATAATGGTTTCCTGAATGGACCCGCCATCGCGATATTCTGCGAGGCGTCCATCAATCATGCCTTTTGCAAAAGCATCCCGGCTTTCAATATGGCCCATGATTGCGGCCACATCCTCACCCAGACCGGCAAAGGTGAAGTCTATGGTCAACAGACTGTAGCCGCCCAGATCAAGCCTGTAGTCCTTTATGACCTCCAAATAAGGCATCCACCGGCTGATTGGCCGCTTGGGGTCCGTGTCAATTTTCGGGATGCGCGGCCAGCCATAACCATTCAGCACATAATCTTCGATCGTGCCTTGCATGTCCAGAATGGTCTCCTGCGCCTGCCTGACCTCAAAATCAAACGTCGTATCGCTGGACAACGCCATCGTATCGGCAAAAAAACCATCATCATCCGCAGTGAGGCCGGTTGCTGTCAGCCGCGGCGTGCGCCACCGAAACACCAGATCGACCGGCCCCTGCAGGTTGGAGGTTGCTTTCGCGTCAGGCAATTCAAATGTCGTGGAAAAGGAAAAGTGCAGCCCTGACACAATCAGCGTATCTCCTGCCGATTCAACCGCATCATACGAGGATTCAACCCCAAAAGCCCGCTGATCCTCCAGCCATTCATCCAGCGCCGCTTTTCCAGATTGCTGCGCATGGGCGGGGTTCAAACACATTGCCAAACCGAAGATAAGCGATAGCACCCGAATTTTCATGGTCATCCATTCTCCATTTCCGCGATGAAGATTGCAGATTTTGGGGTGCTTCACCACCCCTTAATACAGCCTCCTGATGCAACCCATGCACGGGCGTGTTTATCTGTTCAATGCCTTCAGGTCTGGCCATATCGGGTTGTGCCAAGACAAAACGGCCAGGCTCAACCAAAAATCGAGACAGTCATTTCATTTCTGCTGCAGAAGCCGCGCGCCTTGTCGATAGGAAGAAGTCAAGCCAACCAATGCTGCGGTTGAGATCGGAAATTTTACGCTGATGGAACTTGTAGCCGACTGACGCGTTTACAGTTTGAAGTTTACAGACGCCGGAAAAACGCAAAAAGGAAGACCATCATGCACAACATACTCAAAGTCGCTGCTATCGCTTCACTGGCATTTACGTCAGTGACATCAATTGCCAATTCTCAAGAATCGGGCATTCAACTCGGACAGTTGACCTGTGATGTGGAAGGCGGCGTTGGTTTTGTTTTCGGCTCATCAAAGGATCTGACCTGCACGTTCATGCCTGCAAACGACAGTTTTGCAGAGGAAACCTACACAGGCACAATTGACAAATATGGCATCGATGTCGGCGTCACCGGCAAGTCGGTGATTGCCTGGACAGTGGTCGCTGCAGAAGAAGAGATTTACGCGCCACGTGCTCTCGCCGGTACCTACAGCGGCGCCACCGCATCTGCAGCATTTGCCGCCGGTCTTGGTGCGAACATCCTCGTTGGTGGCTCGGACAGCTCCTATGCATTGCAGCCGCTCAGCGTCTCTGCCTCCGAAGGGGTCAATGTTGCGGTCGGCTTCGTGCAGATCAAACTGAACTGAACGACAAACGCATCTGAATGCATTCCGATGGCTTGAACTGCAGCCCGACAATCCGGGCCCCAACAATTCGGGCCCCAACAATTCGGGCCCCAACAATTCGGCAAAGCAGTTGGGCCATCGGTGATCAGATTGTATTTTTCAATCTCGTTGAGCGTCAATCTCCCTCGGTAAAGTCACTGGAGAAAACCCATGACCGATAAAGATATAACCGTCATCAAGAGCGGCTCTGGTGGAGCAGGATGGTTTCTGGTGGGGGCCTTGTTGGTCATCGTCGCCATCGGTGGCTACGTCCTTTACGGCGGCGGACTTTCAGGCGGTGATGCAGACATCAGCATTGACCTCAATCTACCTGCAGCGAAATAACCAGGATTCTTCATGAAACCGGCGCAATGGTTGCGCCGGTTTTTCCGCGACAGGAGCAAACATTGGGGTTAACGGCGAATGCCACCAAGCCAGTTTTTTGAGTTCAGCTCCTACCATATTGCCGTGACGTTCATCGGTTTCATCATCATACTGGCATCCTGGTTGCCGCGCATTTTTTCCAAACGCGAGCCTGCCGCTGCGCCATTGATGATCATATTCGGCGCCGCCGCCGCCCTGCTTTTTCCCGATTTTCCATCCTTGCCCGATCCACGCCGGAACCCATTGCCATGGGAGCTGGTCAGTGAGCTTGCTGTGATCATTGCCCTGTTTGGCGCTGGACTGCGCATCGACAAGCTCAAGCCATGGAGCCGCTGGTTTCCCACGCTGCGTCTGTTGTGTATCGCCATGCCTCTTACGATTCTGGCGATCGCATTTGCAGGAACGATCATCACGGGTCTGACAGTCGCAGGGGCGATATTGTTGGGCGCGGTACTCTCACCGACAGATCCCGTCCTTGCTGGAGATGTACAGGTCGGTCCGCCACAGGAGGGCGCAGAGCATCCGGTTCGGTTCACGCTGACAACGGAAGCCACCCTGAATGACGGCCTGGCTTTCCCTTTCGTATATCTGGGGCTTGTTGTCGCCGCCCAGGGTTTCAATCCGGGCGCCTGGTTTGTCGAGTGGATGGTATGGGATGTATTTTACCGGATCATCGTCGGTGTCATTGCCGGATCGCTTGGCGGCCGCGCCCTGGGATACCTGCTCTTTAGCGTTCCGAAAGGCTCGTTGCTTGCGGACACCGGTTCAGGGGTCGTTGCTTTCGCCAGTGTGATCTTGTGTTATGGATCGACTGAAATTGTCGAAGGTTACGGCTTCATCGCGGTTGCCGTCATGGGCCTGACGCTGCGACGTATCGAAGAACATCACCCTTTCCATCGCCGTTTACACGACTTTTCCGTCGCTATCGAGCACACAATCACTGCCGTATTGCTGGTGGCCCTGGGTACGGTCATTCCTGCTCTTTTCATAGATCTGTCATGGAACCATATTATATTGGCGCTCATATTGATCATTGTGGTGCGCCCCCTGTCTGCATGGGTTTCCCTTGGTGGCAGTTCACTGGACCGCAAGAGTCGCGCGATCGTGTCCGTCTATGGCGTTCGTGGCATCGGTTCAATTTACTACCTGTGTTACGCCGGATCTCACATGGAATTTGCAAACGAGACGCAGATCTGGTCGCTGGTCGCTCTCGTCATACTTTTATCGACGATCATGCACGGATTTACAGTTGGCTGGGCCATGGATACCCTGGGCGTTGATGATAAAGATTCCAAGGGTGGTTAAAACACAACCAGAGTGCGATGCCCCGCTGCGCGCTCTGTCCAGTCCCGGCATTCGATGAATACCCGAAAGTGCAAGGATCGGGGACTTCTGGAACCCGGAGACCTTATTCGACCTGCACCCGCGCGCAACCTGATGATCGTGCGCGGGCGGGTTCGAAAGCCCGGGACAAAGGCGCTCTACATGTCCCTGGCGGTTTGCAGTCCCTGCAGGCTGCGACGCCGGTTGGGTGAGGATCCCAGCGCGGTTTCAAAGGAGGTCAGCGCCAGGTCTTTGCGGCCCAATTGCAACGCCATGTCACCAAGCAACTCGCGCGCCGGCAGAACATGCGATGGTGTGACGGGCGATTTGCCAACCGGATCTTCGGTATCCGCCGCTTTCTTCATCAGCGACAGCGCCAGTTCATCATTGCCCTGTGCCAGTTCGGACCATGCTTCGATGGTCAGGATCTGCGCTTCGGTGATCGTTGACCAATAGGTCTGATCGCGGTCCATGAGTTGCGCGTGAATGTCCTTGAGCGCAACCAGAGCCTGCTGGACGGTGTCCGGATCCCCACCGCGGGCCGCTCCCAGCCCCTTTGCGAACCAGATATTGGCGACACATTGCGGGAATTTCTCCCAGGCAATAGCGGGATGGGGCGCGACCGACAGCCCTGCGGCCTTTTCCCATAGGTCCTGTTCCAGCAGGAGCCGGCCAGGCGCCGCCGAGAGAGCATAGGCAGAACCGAAATTCCCCTGCTGGTTTTCCAGGCCAAGAAATTCTGTCACCATCGCTTGCGCTGTTTCGAACGCCCCTTTTTGAAGATGTGCATAAATGCCGTAGTCCATCGCATGGGCATAATGGCTCGACACCACGTTGGCCATCGGCTCGGCCAGGGCCGCCCTGGCAGAACGCTTGTTCCAGGCGATGGTTTCATCCCAATCTCCGACGCGCACGTAAATATGCGATGGCATGTGCAGCGCGTGCGGAACATCAGGAGAAATCGCACCGTAGCCGTCGGCAAAAGGCAGGCCCATTTCTGCCAGCACCGCATTGTCATAGGCGTGAATTGCGTAATGAAACACCCCCGGGTGGCGCGGCGCTATGCTGAGGGCTGCTTCCATAAGAGCGCCGGCTTCGCGCTGATTGGTCATCAATGCATCACCGCGCTGCGCCGTTGATACCAGGGCAAGAGCCTGAAAGGCAGCGGCATCAATATCATCGGGATAAAGTTGATAAGCTCTCCCTTGCGCTGCCGCCCATGCATTTATCCGCGCGCGGTAACTGTCTGTCTCAATATTGTAGAAAGCAGCGACTGCGTTCTGAAAAGCGCTCTCGCGTTTCGTGCCGGGGTCGGCGCTTTTCATCGCCGCCACGGCGCGCTGCCCCTTCTCCATCGCCGCGGGCGTCGGCTGACCGGGCCACAGAGGGTGAAAATAGGTCATCGCTTCTCCCCAGTGGAGCATAGCACAAGCCGGCTCGGTTTTGGACGCCTCGGCAAAGGCTGCGCCTGCCTGATCATACATCATGTGATGCAACAGGATCATCCCCTTCTCAAAGCCGGTTTGTGCCGACGCACTGCAGGAAATTTCAAACGACACGGCGCCCAACTGTCCATTTTTGCTGTCTTCGGATTGGCCGAGGGCCGGTGCACTCGCAAGCGCGGCCAGCGCCACAATGCAAAAGGCCGGCAATGGGGACCTGATGGTGGGTGAGCTTCGTTTCATTGGCTTGTTCTCCTCTTCAAAAGCACCGGGAATTGCCCCGGTTACATCGCCACGAGAATGCCGCCCAAACACACGCAGGTCCTGAAATCCGCGTGAAATAAACAGGAAGTTATTTGTAAATCTGCTATTCTTGGGTGAAACTGTTGTTGCCTGCCGCCCCCTAGAAACCGACTATCGATGTCTCGATCCAGAGGAAACTGACGGTGAAGGAATTGGCGCCAAACCTTGCGGAGATCGTGCAACTCGGAGAGTTGCGCTATCTGCTGTCGGACGGCCGCCTTGTGGAGGCCGACGGCGAAACGGAACATCTTCGCGCCAAGTCACTTCGATTGCTTGAAGTCCTGGCGCAACACGCAGGCAAAATTGTCAGCAAAGACCGTCTGGCGGAACTTGTCTGGCCGGACGTCACGGTCACGGATGAAAGCATCGGCCAATGCGTCGCGGACATCCGGCGTGCAATTGGCAAAGACGCCCATTCCGTGCTGGAGACCTTTCCCAAGCGTGGCTACCGGTTGACAATTGCTATTGCCTTCAAGGCAAACGAATTGCCGAAGCCACACGACAAAATGCGCGGGTCGCTGCCACTGCGGGTCTTTATCGCCATTGCATCAGCGATTGCGGGACTTGGCTTGCTGCTCTGGGCGTCAGGTTTCGTGCCCTTTTTGACGGCTGATGCGCCGATGATAACCGAGATCAAGGCCATAGCGCCGCACTACGACCAAAGCATCGCGGTGCTGCCATTCCACAACCCGCAAGCCAGCCCGGCAGACACCTATTTTTCCGAAGGGTTGACGGAGCAACTTGTCGCCAATTTGACCACGCTGACACAGATCAAGGTCGTGCCGAGTGTAACCTCCGCGGCATTTCGTGATCACGATGGAAACGTTGAGGCGATCTCCCGGGCCTTGCGCGCGCGCTATCTGGTGCTCGGAAGTTTCCGCCAACTCGGTCAGGAAATACAGATTTCAGTGCAGTTGATCGACGGCGAAACCGGCACCAATATCTGGGCAAAAACCTACACCGGCGATCGTGGCAGGATATTCGACTATCACATGGACATATTGCAGTCCGTCACCGATGGGCTTGCCCTCAGACTTCCAGACTCAGAACAAAAACACATGATCAACGGCGGAACCGAAATCTTTTCGGCCTATGATGCATATCTGCGGGGACAAAAATCGGCAGGACAACTTACCTATGATCAGAGTCTGGAAGCAGAGCGTCATTTTCGCACTGCAATCGCGCAAGACCCCGGTTACGCAGATGCCTATGCCCAGCTTGGGTTGCTGTTTGCGATCCGCTTCGAAAACAGCTGGGTTCAGCTTGCAAGGGCTGATGAAGAAAAGGCGTTCTTCTTTGCCAAAAGGGCGCTTGAACTGAACCCGGATCTGGCCGTCGCCGAATATGCCCTGGGCCGTCTTTCAGCCGTGGTTTCAGAGCCGAATTTCGAACAGGCCTTTGCGCATTTGCGGCGGGCCATACAGCTTGCGCCAGGCAATGATGATTTCCGGGTGTTCTACGCAGTGACCCATATCCTGAAAGGAGACCCCGACCAGGCTCTTCCCATCATAGAAGCGGCGATCACAGCCAGCCCGTTTCCGCCATTCTGGTATCATCTGGCACGCGCCGACGCGCTGTTTTCCACTCGGCGCTACGCGGAGGCTGCACAAGCGCTGCAGTCCTGTCTCAACCAGATGCCGAACGCCCCCTACTGCCTGCGCCTGCAGATCGCCAATTTCGCGCAGCTGGATGATATTCCCGCATCTGAATGGGCGGCGGAAGAATATGCCGCCCTCGGCTTCGAGCCCTCAATCGCAACAATCATGAAAGCCGTCATTACCACAAACCCGGAAAATCGCGCCCATTGGCATCGGTCACTGACCATGGCGGGCCTGCAGGAATAGGCGGTGGATATTGGTGTATGGTGCCAAACACGAAACTCAAACCGGCCGCATGAAGTCCATTTATCAATCCCTTGAATAATGGGAGGATTACCACAGCACATAGTCGGATGCTTAAAAAAACACCTGCCCGAATCTGCCGCTTTTGACCTGATGCGGCAGTCCCGTAACGGCAATGCGGGCCATTTGACGACTGCTCCATATTTTAAGGATTCAGTAAACTGTCACCGGAATCCGAGCAGCACATCAAAGAGGGCAAGTATGCCTTCCGCTGGACACGGCTGTCATGCAAGAAGTTCCGTGACAACGAGGCGCGGCTGCAACTTCATGCGCTGGCTTACAACCTCGCCACCTTCCTGCGCTGCATCAAGCTGCCAGAGGCAATGGCTGACTGGTCACTGACCAGCCTCCAGCTGAAGCTGATCAAAATCGGCGCTCGCGTTGTCCGCCACGCCCGGGCCATCACCTTCCAACTCGCCGAGGTCGCTGTCACTGGCCCAATGGTGCGCACCATCCTTGCCGCCATCCGCCGACTGCGAGCGCCTCCGATATGCGCCTGACAGCGGTCCAACCCCAAACTGGACGAAAGCGGCAGGACAGGTGTGTCCAAAGCGCTGAAAATCATCACCTCCGGGCCAGCAAGGCACCAGTTCGAAGCATGAGGCACCCGCCTTCAGGCGTTTCCGCAACTCCGGATACCCTCAGAGGCAAAAAATACTTGATCCGCAGGCCTGATCAGGCGATATACGTGTCAGATGGCAGGCCACTTGGGGAATGTCGGATTATCGACTTATCTTGCAGGTAGGGGACAAGAATGTAACCGGTGTTTCGTTTCCTGTGCGATCTGATTCACTCGACGGATTGATTTGCGGGGGAGGTCGGGCATTCGGGGACAGGCGGGGTTCTGCGACGTTGACGAGTTCCATGCGCGGCTGTGCAAGGCTTTCTCCCGATCCGCGACCGTTTCACGCCAACACCGCGTCACGTATCGTGCTCTCCAAGATTTCCAACGGCCAATCGGCACCCACCTGGTGCCGGGCAACACCAAACAGCGGGGAATATCTAAGATGCAAACCCTTCCGATTATCAGGCGATGGCTCCCTGGAGGCGCCCTGTTGGCGGTGTCCGTTTTCATCGCTTCGGCCGGTGTCGTGGTCGCAGCCGAGTCAAACCCGATCATCATTGGCGTGGTCGAGAGCAAGACCGGCTTCATGTCTGCTTATGACGGACCGCCGAGCCAAGGTATCGACCTCGCTGTAAAACACATCAACGATGGAGGTGGCGTATTGGGGCGGCCCATCCAGATTATCAGTTTTGACCAGAAGACGGACCCAGCGCTCGCGGCTACCGGCGCGACGGCGCTGATTGACCAAGGCGCGGTGGCGATTGTCGCTGCATGTGATTTCGATTTCGGCTCGCCCGCGGCGGTCGTTGCGAATGCGAGGCAGATACCGGCAATCTCAACCTGTGCCGGAGATCCGAAATTCGGCGTTCAAGGCATCGGACCCTATGCGTATTCAATGGCGCTTGGCTCGAACTACCAGGCCGCGGCGCTGGCCGAATGGACATATGCCACAAAGAACTGGCACACTGCCTACGTCATCACCGACACAACGGTCGAGTACACCAAGGGCCTCGCCAGGTACTTCAAGGATTCATACGCCGACTTCGGCGGCATGATCGTCGGGGAGGCCAACATTTCGATGAAGGACCTTTCGATTGGCGCGCAGATTAACAACCTGAAGTCGCTGGATCCGGCGCCAGACCAGATTTTCATAGCATCCTTCGTACCGAACCTCACGAGCGCCGTTAGCCAGATCCGGGCAGCCGGCGTGGAAATCCCGATCGTTGGCGGTTCGGGCTACGATGGCGAGGAATGGGCGCTGGCGATCCCGAATCTTTCCGAAGTCTACTTCGGGGCTGAGGGATATACCCTCGGTCCGGCAGTCCCGTCCCAGTGGGCACTTGCGGAAAAGTACAGGGAGACCTACGGCTCCGCGCCGACGAGCAGCACGTTCCTGACCGGGTACTCGGTGATCCAGACATTCGCGGCCGCGATCGAGCAGGCTGGCACGACCGATGGCCCGGCGGTGAACGACAAGCTGAGCAATCTGAAGGAAGAGCCCACGATTCTGGGTTCGCTGTCCTACACTCCTACTAATCATTCGCCGCTGAGGCCCATGGCGCTCAACGCCTTCAGTAACGGCAAGGTCATCTTCTTGGATTTCATCACTCCGTCCAACTTGCGGGACGCCTTCGAGAAGTAGCCCTGCGTATTCCTGAGACGAAGGGTGCGCTCAAACGAAGGCGAAGGCTGGAATTCCGGTGACAGTATACTTAATCCCTTAATTGGACCAAAATCGTCTCATGGCTCGCTTTGCTCGCCGTGTTGTTCCCGGTCTGCCGCATCATGTCACCCAGCGCAGCAACAGGCGCGGTCAGGTGTTTTTGAAGAAACCGACTATGCGCTGTCTCTGAACACGCTGGCCGAAAATGCAGAGCGCGCCTGATGCGAGACCCAGGCCTGGTGCCAAACCATGTTCGTATCACTGCAAGGGCGAGAACCACGGGACATCTGTATCAGGGACGCTATAGCGCTTGTCGCCTAATGTCAGATTCAGGATTCCAAAATTGGGATTTTTGTGAATCATGGTGTTTGGAAGGAGAACACCATGCCCAAGTTTCATCCTGTTGAGTTGCGGGAGCGTGTAGTTGCTCACGTTGAGAATGGCCATAGCCATCGTGCTACGGCTGA
>Ga0208648_1001132_pt1 | contig 23130 bp, 15 predicted proteins | sample AntAceMetag02UKL_FD_184772 | JGI IMG/M metagenome (GOLD analysis project Ga0208648, IMG submission 184772) | Saline lake microbial communities from Ace Lake, Antarctica - Antarctic Ace Lake Metagenome 02UKL (SPAdes) (version 2) | ecosystem: Environmental > Aquatic > Non-marine Saline and...
TATTTCTATTCTCTGTCGGATCCCAGAAGTCTTGTCCGGAGTACCGTTCAGAACTCCTGAATCCTTACATTGCATCACATTTCATTTTTCTGTGTATTCCGTGCCTTCCGTGGTTAAAATATTCTTACATTTCATTACTCTGTGTTCTCTTTGACCTTTGTGTTAAAGACTCTTACATTACATTATCCGAATTAATCCGGTGCATTAGAGGGGGATTTCACTTGACGGTAAATGGGGGTGGTTAAACAAGGTAGCGAAAAATAATAAATATCTCTGGAGGACTGGATGGAACAAGAGGAAAAGCAGAGGATAAAAGGTCTGCTGAGTGAATTTTCTGGCACCAGTGATGCAGCGTGGCTGGCAGCAGCAGAAAAGCTGCTGAAGGGTAAACCTTTTGATAAGGTGCTGCGCACATCTACTTATGAGGGACTTACGCTTGAGCCTCAATATCGTCGTGAGGTGTGGGACAAGGTTTCTCATATTGATGAATTGCCCGGTGAAGGCAGCAATGTTCGCGGAACACAAGCCGAAGGTTATCTGCATTCAGCATGGAAAATCGCCCAGGAGATCAGGCTTCCTTTGGCAGAAGATTTTAATGCAGCCTTATTAGTTAGTCTCAAGCGGGGACAGGATGCAGTGAACCTGGTGATAGATGAAGCTGGCAAGGCAGGCAAAGATCCTGATGAAGCTAAATCTGGAACAGTGGGCAAAAATGGTACATCCATTTCCTGTCTAAGCGATCTGGAAAAGGCACTTGCTGATGTAGAGCTTGATTACGTAGATGTGTATACTCAAGCGGGGAATTCCGGACTGGAATATGCTATGCTGCTGGCTGCATATTGTGAAAAACACGGTATAGACGCTGCCAGACTTCAAGGCTGCGTGGGTGCTGATCCTCTGGGTCAACTTGCTGAGCTGGGCAGCATAAGCTGTTCTCTCACAGAAGCCTACGGCAAGATGACAGGGCTAATCATCTGGGCAAAAGAAACTGAAGCCCACTTAAGAACAATTGAGATAAATACTATAGTTTATCATAATGCAGGAGCAAGTGCTGTGGAAGAGCTGGCATTTGCCCTGGCAACCGGGGCAGAATACATTAGAAATCTGAATAAATTTGGACTTGAGATAGATGAGATAGCACCGCGCATCCAGTTCAGTTTGGCACTGGGCGGAAATCTTTTTATGGAAATAGCAAAGCTGAGAGCAGCTCGAATCCTCTGGAGTCAGGTTGTAAAAGGCTTTGGCGGGAATGATGAATCTGCCAGAATGCGAATTCATGGACGCACAGGAATATATAATAAAACTAAGAATGACCCTTATGTGAATATGCTGCGGACGACTACTGAGGCATTTGCCGGCGTGATCGGCGGAGTGGATAGTATACACATTGGCGAATTTGATGAAGTGATCAGGCAATCTGATGAATTCAGTCGTCGCATAGCCCGAAATCAGCAGATCATCTTAAGTGAAGAAAGTCATCTGGGGCATGTGATCGACCCTGCTGGCGGAAGCTGGTATATTGAAGAGCTTACCCAGATGCTGGCAGAAAAAGCCTGGTCAAGTTTTCAAATGCTGGAAGCAGAAGGCTCATTCAGTGAACTCTTATTAAGTGGAAAAGTGAAAGATATAGTAGAGAAAGTGGCGAAAATAAGAAGTGATAATCTTGCCAGCCGTAAAAATGTGCTGGTAGGCATCAATATGTATGCCAATCTTCTGGAAACTCCTCTGGAAGCAAGGAACGTGGATTATCCGGGCATTACCTGCCGGCGCAGCAATGAGATAAAATCACTGCGTAAAGGTGATTTGAAGATCGAGCAGTGCGCTTACAGCATCAAGGATGCCTATCTAAAAGGAGCGACCATTGGAGTGATCACCAAAGGTATGAATCTTAGTGAAAATACCGTTATGGAAGCAATATCACAAACCAGACTGGCAGAACCATTTGAGAATTTACGCCTGAAGATGGCTGCTCATATTGCTAAGACAGGCAAAGCAGCACGAGTATTTCTGGCGAATATTGGTGGCGTGGGACAATATAAAGCCCGGGCAGAATTTTCACGGGGATTTATGGAAGTAGGTGGATTTGAAGTTATTGATCAGGGGGGCTTTGCTACTGGGGTGGAAGCTGGAAAAGCAGCAATTGCCTCAAAAGCAGAAATCGTGGTTATCTGCTCTACTGATGCTATCTATCCTGAGATAGTACCTAAAATCTGTCTTATAGTGAAAACAGCTAAGCCTGATGCAATGCTGATCCTGGCGGGATACCCTAAAGATATGATTGAAACCTATGAAATAGCCGGAATAGATAAATTCATTCATGTGAGAGCAAATGCTCTGGAAGTATTGAATGCAGCCCAGAATATGGCAGGAGTGAAATAATGAAAAATCCTGATTTCAGTAAAATAAATTTAGAAAAGCTTGCAGTTAAAGGTGATTTGAGTAGCTGGCAGAAAGTAGTAGAACAAAAAACAGGCAGAAAACTTGATGAAATGCTGTGGGAAACCAATGAGAAGTATCAGGTGAAACCACTTTATACCAGAGAAGACACCAAAGAATTTGAGCATCTGGATTTTGCTGCCGGTGTTCCGCCATTTTTGCGCGGTCCCTATGCCACCATGTATTGCATGCGTCCCTGGACTGTGCGCCAATACGCAGGCTTCAGCACAGCAGAAGAGAGTAATGCCTTTTATCGGCGTAATCTGGCTGCTGGTCAAAAGGGACTATCTGTAGCCTTTGATCTGCCTACGCATCGCGGATATGACAGTGATCATGAGCGAGTAGTAGGAGATGTGGGCAAAGCAGGAGTGGCGATAGATTCCATCTTGGATATGAAGATACTCTTTGATCAGATACCTCTGGGTGATATATCGGTATCTATGACTATGAATGGGGCGGTATTGCCGATCATGGCGTTTTATATAGTCACAGCGGAAGAACAAGGGGTGAGATGGGAAGAGCTGGCAGGAACAATCCAGAATGATATTTTGAAAGAATATATGGTCCGTAATACTTATATCTATCCGCCAACGCAATCTATGCGCATTATCAGTGATATTTTTGCCTTCACCAGCAAATATATGCCCAAATTCAACAGTATCTCAGTATCCGGCTACCACATGCAGGAAGCTGGGGCAACTGCTGATCTGGAAATGGCATATACCCTGGCAGACGGCTGGCAATATTTGCGTTGCGGAATAGAAGCAGGATTGGATATTGATGCTTTTGCCCCGCGGGTTTCATTCTTCTGGGCAGAAGGCATGAACTACTTTATGGAAGTTGCCAAGCTGAGAGCAGCCCGAGTGCTGTGGGCAAAGATAGTGAATAAATATAATCCAAAGAATCCGAAATCAATGTCACTGCGGACGCACTCGCAAACCTCCGGTTGGTCACTTACGGAGCAGGATCCATATAACAATGTGGCAAGAACCTGCGTGGAAGCATTGGCAGCGACTATGGGTCACACACAAAGCCTGCATACGAATTCTCTGGATGAAGCAATTGCTCTGCCTACAGATTTCAGTGCCCGAATTGCCCGTAATACCCAGTTATTCCTGCAGCATGAAACAGGGATCTGTGATGTGATCGATCCCTGGGGTGGCTCATACTACGTGGAAACACTCACAGACTATCTCATCCAGAAGGGCTGGGAACACATCATGGAAGTGGAAGAACTGGGTGGCATGGCTAAGGCTATCGAAACCGGAATTCCCAAGATGAGAATAGAAGAAGCCGCAGCTCGCAGACAGGCTCATATAGATTCCGGTAAGGAAATTATCGTGGGCGTTAATAAATATAGGCTGGACAAAGAAGCAGCGATGGATATTCTGGAAGTTGATAATACAGCAGTGCGAATCTCGCAATTGGAAAGACTGGCAAAATTGAAAGCAGAGCGCGATGATAAGTCAGTGGATGCAGCCTTGAAAGCAATCACTAAAGCTACTGAAAGCGGAGAAGGTAACCTGCTGGAACTGGCAGTGATAGCAGCAAGAGCACGGGCAACCTTAGGTGAGATATCTGATGCCATAGAAAAAATATATGGGAGGCATAAAGCAGTGATAAGATCTATTAGTGGAGTTTATAGCAGCGAATATGCCGAGCAAGACGAAGTGCAGGCAGTACGTGATCTGGCAGATAAATTTGAAGAGCTGGAAGGACGCCGTCCCCGCATTATGATCGCTAAGATGGGTCAGGATGGACATGACCGGGGAGCAAAAGTGGTGGCTACTGCTTATGCAGATATGGGATTTGATGTGGATATTGGCCCCTTATTCCAGACTCCGGAAGAAACTGCCCGTCAGGCAGTGGAAAATGATGTGCATGTGGTAGGTATGAGCTCGCTGGCTGCTGGTCATAAGGTTCTCTTACCTCAACTTGTGGAAGAATTAAAAAAGCTGGGTAGAGAAGATATTATGATAGTAGTGGGCGGAGTGATCCCGGCACAGGATTATGATTTCTTATATGAGCACGGAGCGGCGGCGATTTTTGGTCCGGGCACAGTACTCCCAGTGGCAGCCAAAAAGATATTAGATGAGTTGATTCGTGAGACATAAGACGAATTAAGCGGAGTATTGAGTTAAGATACTGTACTCAGTAGATTGACTTAAGACTGCGGGGGTATAAAATTGCCGTTCTTAAGTCAATTCGATGAGTACATCGCCTTAACTCAATAACTTAGTGGGGAAATAATGAGCAATAAGAATAAACCTGAATGGGCACCGGAAAATGCCGGGAAAGAATTTGCCACTAAAGTCGTGAAGGGCAAAGAAAGCCAGCATGATGGGATGCCGGGAAAGAAGTCTGACATAAACAGAAAAACACCGGCAAAACGTAAACTGGGCATAGAAGATTACGTAAATGGTGTTCTGGAGCAGGACCGGACTATTTTAGCTCAGACAATCACCCTGATAGAAAGCAATTCAGAAAAACATTTTGAGATGGGTCAGGAAGTGCTGCGTCAGCTTCTCCCCTACACAGGCAATTCTCTGCGGATTGGCATCACAGGCGTACCCGGAGCAGGAAAGAGCAGCTTTATCGAAGCCCTCGGGTGTCAGCTAATGAAAGAAGACCTGCAACTGGCTGTTCTGGCAGTTGATCCGTCATCATCCTTATCCAAAGGAAGTGTACTTGGTGATAAAACAAGGATGGAAATGCTTTCCAGGCACCAGAACTGCTTTATTCGTCCTTCTCCCTCAGGTGGAAAATTAGGTGGAGTAACCAGGAAAACGCGTGAAACGACCTTGATCTGTGAAGCTGCCGGATTTGATATAATTTTTATTGAGACTGTGGGTGTGGGACAAAATGAGATAACTGTGCGCAGTATGGTTGATTTCTTTCTGCTGCTTAAAATCTCTGGTGCCGGGGATGAACTGCAGGGGATCAAGAAAGGTGTGATCGAACTTGCAGATGCTATCCTGATCAATAAAGCGGATGGTGATAATATCAAAAGAGCTGAAATCGCTAAGCGTGATTTTGCCAATGCCCTGCACTATCTGAAATCACCTACTAAAGGCTGGACTCCTGAAACGCTCACCTGCTCTGCACTAACTGGTGAAGGTATCTATCCGGTCTGGGAAATGATCAAACGATTTGAAGAAGAAGTACGAAAATCAGGAGTATTTGAGCAGAGACGTAATCAGCAGAATCTGGGCTGGGTTCACGATCTGGTGAGTGAACGTCTTTTGAATAGATTCTATACAGATCCTAAAATAAAAGCTATGATCCCGCAACTGGAAAAAGATGTGATAGAAGGTAAAATACCGCCTACGCAGGCAGCCTGGAGCCTTTTAAAACATTTAGACACATAATTTCTCAGTTCAATTACCTGTCAAAACTGTTACAAATAAGTGACATGCGGTTAATATTGTTAACAGTTTTGTAATCATTACAATTATGAAGATTTTACTGAACCCCTATAACTCAGTTAGATTGCAGTCTTTAGGTAAAAAATAAAAAATAAATTTTGTGTGGACTTATTATTGCTTATTTAAAAACTTGCGTATTAATATGGAGGTCTTGGATTATGTATAAATATTTTATGATAATATTACTGGCAGTAATAATTTTATTCTCTACCTTATATGCTGAAGAAGCTGCAGTTGAGGTGCTTGAATATGAAGGTAGCCTGATGCAGGTAAGTGGTATCTGGTTTTTGAATACCGGAAGTAATATGTTTGGCTTAGAACTTGGCACCCTTTCTAACACAGATGGTGTAGCCCTTGAACTGGCAGCAGGAGATACAATCAAAGTTAAAGGCAATATGCAGGATGCCGTATTGCAGGTGATAGAGCTCATTAAATCCGATATTACTTATCTTCCCGCACTGGAAGATGAAGAGCAATCATCCACTTCAGGTTATCAGGTTAATGCCTCACGTTGTATAAGCTGCCGTTTGTGCGTGAAAAGCTGCCCTGTGGGTGCTATCAGTATGCAAAAAGGCAAAGCAGTTATTAATGTGAATAAATGTATCCAGTGCGGTATTTGCGCTAATGGTAATGGACAGGGCTGGAAAGGCTGTCCAGTTGGAGCCATTGAAAATTAATAATGCTTAAATTAGATAAGATCCGCAGAAATATCCAATTATTTTTCCTGGCAGTATCGATTGCCCTGTTTGCACTCCTGATTTCCGGTATATTGCAAATAGCTCACGCTTATTGTCCCCAATCGGCTGTCTGTTTTGGCTGCCTTAATCTGGGTCAATCACTTGGGAACTGGATGTTTCCGGCGGCGCTTATCAGTGGATTGGCAATTTTGCTGCTGACCATGTTTATTGGCAGAAGATTTTGCGGCTATGCCTGCCCTTTTGGTACTATCCAAGAGCTGATCTTCAGTTTGAATAAAAAATCCGGTAAACGCGATTACAAAAGCGCTCTACCCCAATCTGTGCATAATTACTTGAAATGGCTTAAATACCTGATCCTGCTGGCAACAGCAATTCTTGCCTGGCTGGGACTCAGCTATATCTATATGAAGTTCTGTCCAGTTGTGAGTATTGCCCATATCCAGAACGTCAGAATCGCTGGAGTACTCAGTTTAGGTGTGATCACCATTGCTGGCTTTTTTATTGAACGCTTCTGGTGCAATTACCTCTGCCCTTATGCTGCACTTTTAAATATCACCCAATGGATAGGCAAAATATTACATCTTCCCCGAAATAAGGTCTGGTGGAGTAAAGATTGCTGTGTGGACTGCATGCTCTGCGATGATTATTGTCCCATGCGGATAAAAGTTCAAAAAAGCGAAAAAGTAAACGATGTAGAATGTATATACTGCCATCGCTGCGAATTATGCTGTCCGGTTTTAACCAAACAAAAAAGAGAATTACAAGGAAAGAAAATATGAAAACCAGAATAGTTGAAATACTATTTGCCCTGATCATATTAATTGCCCTATTTAGCTGCTCTGATGATGTAACGAAAGCAGATGATCTTGATAAAACACCTCGAGTCGAGTTTTCTCAATGCACTGCCTGCTATGAATGTATTGATGATTTTCAATGTCCCCAGGATGCTTTTATCATTGATGAAGCCTCAGGAAAAGTGTTTATAGACCAGAACAGGTGCATTAGCTGTTATGATTGCCTCAATGATTTCGAATGCCAGTATGATGCCATCACGCGACTCCCCGATCTCATTGCTCCCGCAACTCCACAAAATATCACTGTCCTCTCTGATAGTATTGGCATGATAGAGATCAGTTTTTTTGCACCAGGAGATGATTCACTTACCGGTATCGCCTATCTTTATGATCTGGAAATAAATGACCTGACAGGTAATGCCTTAGCTACTGATTTCACGCCTCCACTACCTCAATATAGTGGTGCTATGGAAATCTGGCAAATCAGCAATATGCCTGAAAATGATACTTTGATAGTTAGCATAGCAGCCTTTGATGAAGTGGGACACACCTCCCAGCCTGCTGAAGCTCAAATTACCGTTAAAGGTGAATATTTTGATCTGATCAGTCCTGACCCTGTTACTGATCTCACCACGATCAGCACAGAATATACGATAACTCTGCAATGGACAGCACCTGCTGATCCAGACCCTCGCGCAAATGTTGTCGCTTATGCAATTAGATCTTCGGCAGAAGAAATTACTGATACTAATTGGGATAATGCCCAGGATATAGTATATGAAGCTGCACCGCAGGCACCAGGATCTTGGGAAGAACTACTTCTGGAATTCACTGAGCCAAGTGGATTATTATATTTTGCCATTAGATCACTTGATGCTGCCGGAAATATCAGCCAGCTTTCTAATAATGCCTCAGCAGAAGCTACTACGGATATTACTGCTCCTGCTGATATTACTGATCTGATAGCAGGAACTCCGGGCAATACCACTATACCACTCTCCTGGACGGCTACGGGTGATAATGGCTCAGACGGCACAGCAACTGCTTATGAAATCCGCTATGCAGATAGCGAGATCACTGCCACTACCTGGATAGATGCTATTGAGTATATCCAGAATATCACACCTCAACCTGCAGGAGCCACAGAGAACATCACTATCAGCGGTTTAACACCTGAAACGGAGTATTTCTTTGCCCTAAAAGCTTATGATGAAATAAATAATATTTCTAATATTTCCAATTCAGCTTCTGCCATAACGGAAGCTATACCTGATATGGAAGCACCCGCTCCAGTTACTGATCTGGCAACTCAGATCAATGATCCTGAGATCATCCTTAGCTGGACAGCTACCGGGGATGACGGCAATACGGGAACTGCCTCAGAATACAGTTTATATTACGCACAGCAGGAACTCACTGAAACTGATCTGGAAACCGCTGATCAAATAGAAGATCTGCCTTTCCCGGCAGCAGCAGGCACCCAGGAATCTATCACTATAGACTTTCTGGAAACAGGTATCACCTGGTATTTTGCTATAACTGCCACCGATGAAGCTGCTAATATTTCCCAGATATCTAATAATGCCACAGCCATAATTCCCCTGGATACCACACCTCCTGCCGCAATTATTGATCTTAGTGCAGAAGTGATCGATGAAACAGTGACTTTATCATGGACGGCTACCGGAGATGATGGCAATAGCGGCACAGCAGTCAGTTATGATCTCAGAAGCTATACTGTGCCTATTAATGAACTAAATTGGCTTAATGCCACATCCATTCCCACTTCTCCCCCAGCTTCTGCAGGAAGTCCTGAATCTATTAATATCACTAATCTGGAAGGGAATATCACTTATTATTTTGCGATAAAAGCAGAAGATGATAATAACAATATCTCTGATATTTCCAATATTTGTGATGCCCTGATCGAAATGGAAATTGATGTTACTCCTCCCGCTGCTATTAGTGATATTTCAGTAGATGATGGGCAAACTTACTATACTAACCGCATAACCATTAATTGGACAGCTCCTGGAGATGATGGCAATACTGGCACTTGTGATCCTACGAAAATACGCTATCGGACATCACCAATCACTCAAAATAACTGGAATTCCTCTAATTCGTTCAATTCTCCACCTGATCCCGGTCCTGCTGGTTCAAATGAAAGTTGTGTTGTAACTGGTCTGTCTTCTGGTACTGTATATTATTTTGCTGTGAGAGCAGTGGATGAAGCAGGCAACATGGGTGATATATCAAACAGTCCGGGTGGAAAAATAGTTTATCAGATAGTTTCCAGCGTGTGTAATGACTGTAGTAATTGCATTTATGACTGCGATCTGAACGCCATAAGTGATGCCGGACCCTATAAGGTGATAAATCCTGATCTATGTGAAGCTTGTGGTGATTGTCTGCCCTGCCCCAGGGGTGCTATTCGACTGTGGGTTGTAGGATATTAATGAGGAGTTTTTAATGAAAAAGAAAATTATTATCGCGGTTGTGTTACTTGCACTTTTACTGGTATTAGCAGCTTCCCGCAAACCGGCAATCTGGAAAGCTGATTGTGTGGGGTGTGGAGACTGTGTAAATATCTGCCCCATAGGTGCCATCACACTTCAAAATGGAAAAGCCGTGATTGATCAAAATAAGTGCATTGATTGTAAGCTCTGCGTAACCGGCTGCAAATATAACGCTATCAGGTAACATCATGAAAAGGAAAATATACCGGATTGTATTAATTATCATTCTCTTTAGCCTCTTGATAGCTGCCTGCAAAATAGCTACTGCCTATTCCTACGTTGTTGATTCTGAAAGCTGCCTTGCCTGCGGCAGGTGCCTGGAAGCATGTCCTCATAATGCCATTGTATATCAAGGCGATAAAGCCTTCATCATTCAAAGCAAATGCCAGCAATGCGGTCAGTGCGTTGCTGTCTGCCCTGAAAAAGCTATTCATTAGGAGAATAAATGAAAAGAATTACACTTTTGATATTTATATGTTTATTCGCTCTCCTGAATGCTGATGGTCAGTTAACTTTATCCCTTGGCTCTGATTCAGAAGATGGCATAGTCAGCAGGCTTTATTCTTATATCACAGCAGATGCCGGTAACTGGTCTTTCTATAATTCTACCCAGATAAAATACTCTGAAGTTCAGGATAATATTGCTACTTACTACCAGGAAAGCATTGCCAGAAATATTCTTCATGCGTGGCAGATAAAGGAAAACTGGGCTCTTGATCTCTATTTAGGTCTGGGCATTTCACCCCAGGATGATCACCTCACTGAGATTTCTGGAATTAATGGTCTATATCAATATGACAATTCCCTTAGTTTGGGTGGTAACTATAATTATGATAATCGCAAACTGTATTTTGACTTGAAAGCTGACTATATCTCCACTGCCTACGATAAACATAGCGGCAGAGAACAATCAAGTAAATCCATTCGGGAAAATGATCTGCTCTGGGAAATAGCTGCTGGTCACTGGCTTTCGCAGGATCTGCTGCTTACCGCTAACTGGGATACTTTCAATGATCTTAATGAAAATGAGAGTTTTAATTATTCCAGCTATTACCTGCAGGGTGAATATGAACACCGTTTGAATTATATCCATTTCCTCACTCAGGATGTGCAAATAGGATATTCTGATCTGGATGACGAACTCACTAATTATATTCGCACATACACCCGCCTCAGCAGTAAATTTGCTCAGGACTGGACTCTGCTGAATATCTTGAACTGGCAAGGCTGGCTTGATGATGAAATGTCTGAGATTTATTTGGGAAACTCCTGGTATGAAACCAATATCAGGCGAAATTTCAGCGTTTCAGAAAATAATCAGCTTTCCTTTGCTCAATTAGGTGCTCTCTACGAATTTGATTCTGAGGTTATGGCATTCAATTATGCTGCTCAATATTATCTAAATAACTTCAAGCTCTATTCAAATGGCAGATATTTCCTCGGTGATGACCGCTGGCTGGATTATGAATTAAACGCTGGCTCCGGCTGGGAATTTATCGCTCATCGTTTCAATATTGGCTACCAGTTTGGCATTACGCAGGATTTTGACGGCACACAATCCTCCCTGCATCAAATAGTACTCGAATACTATTTTTAGGAATTTATATGATCAAAGCACTACTGGAAGGATTCTTCCTGGGCATTTCAACTGGCTCACTCTGCCTGATGACCTGCACTCCCATCTATCTGCCCTATATCATGACCTCTGACCGCAAACTGAGCAAGAGCCTGCTGGCTATTGGTGAGATCTCCGCTGGTAGATTTATATCATACCTCACATTCGGTGCTCTCGCTGGAATGGCAGGAGCAAATATTTCTGGTATTGACCGTAATTTTTATGGAGCAATTGCTAATATCCTGCTTTCCATCTATTTAGTGCTTACAGTTATCCGCTCAGATCGCTCAGAAAAAAAATGTCATGTCCCAAGAGTTGCTGCTATTACCAGAAGTGGGCTTTTGCTAGGTATCCTCACTGGTATCAATTTCTGTCCGGCATTTCTGATAGCTCTCTCTGAAGCAGTAAATTTAGGCGGCATAATATCCGGTATTCTTTTATTTATGGGCTTCTTTTTTGGCACCACTCTATATCTGGTTCCTCTTGCCTTTGCCAGCCTGCTCACTCAGATCAAAAAAATGAAATACATTGCCCGTATCCTCTCCCTCATCGTTGCTGCCTGGTTTATCTATAAAGGCGTAAGTGGTTTGATCCAACATTTTGATCAGCCCAATCCAGAAGATGTCCGTATTGTAGATGTATTTCACCCTACCTCAAAACTTGCTGTGATCTCTGCCGGAGAGAATCTCCCCTACTTCATCGCTCTCAGAGATTCTCTGGCTTTCAGAAAACAGGGTGACATTGAGCTTTGGATGTGGGGTAAAACCATTCCAGATTCCATTCTCTCAGGACAATATATCTTTTTTACTGATAACACAATTGATCTTGATAAAACTTATGATGACAGGGATAAATTATTAATCCAGCCGGGATACGATATTTCCTCCATGCTTTCCTGGCTCCAGAAATTCACCTTCCAGATATCCGAACCCTTGGACTGGGAATTTGCTCCTCATGACCACGAATAAATAATTAACGGTCAAGTTATAGGTTACTACTATTCTGTTCTTAGTACTGATTATATTTCACAGGGACTCTAAGTTTATCGTGTTTTATTTAGATATTACATCAATATATTGCCGAAATTAAATATCCTATTAATTGTAATCACACAAATTGATAATTAGTCAATTGCTGTATGATTGAATTCTATTTTTTTTGTTAAATGACGCACATTTTACTGGTAATTCATCCTTTGGGGAAACATTAGTTCCCCTTTCCAGCAAATATTGCTTAAAGGATGCTATCAGTTTCTAAATTTGTTAATTACTTCCTCTTACCAGCCTGTTGGATTATATCTCTCAGCATAGGTTCAGGCAGTTGTTTGAGTTTTTTGAACCGTAAACAACCCTTTCCCAAATTTAATGATTTCAATTCTTTGGGATATTTCTTGGTCCAATCCATTGTCCAAAGATATATTGAATAGTAATACTTTTGTACTGCCAGCGCAATTATATCTTCACCTCTGATTCTAAAAACGGGCATACCCCAATGCATTACCATTTCTGCTTGAGGTAATTCTTCCTTGATGGTATCCACCAGATAATTGATCACTTCCACTTCATCTTCTGACAACTGCTTCAGGAAATGATCATAAGTTTTTGCTTTGTTGCTCATTTCAACTCCTTATACTTGACATTTTATCTACTCTTCAATAATTTACCTAAAGAGTATATGAATAAGATAGTAAAAAATGAAAGAAAAAAAAATAAAATATTTCAGCTTTTGGATAAATCTCCAGAATAAATCTAAAACTGAATTGCAAGACATTTTTACCCAATTTGAGAAATATGCTATTGATGAGGTTTTGGCTATCGGTTCTTATAGTAAGACTGTTCTTGTCGCTTCTATCGCCCAAGAGAAAAATATTTTTTTTCAAACATGGAAAATGATGTTGATTAATAATGATGAGCAAATTTTAAGAGAACATAAAGACTGGTTTGCTATTAGTAGAAATGGTGAAAGTTCCGCTGAATTTCCTCCTTATGTAAATTATTATCGCTGGCTCTGCCCAAACCATCCACAGGTGCTTCCATACCTGAAGACCATAGTTGCCCAATTCTGCCAGATCCCGGAATTGAAAGCCTTTCATCTTGATTATATTCGTTTTGCGGATGTTATCCTGCCTCCTAAATGCCAGAGGCAATATAACTTGTCTCAATCTACAGAAGAGGCTCAGTATGATTTCTGCTATTGCCCAAACTGCACTACAAGTTTTCAAAATATCTATGGCTATGATATCCGTTCAATAAAAGATCCTGCCCTAGATGATAATTGGCGGATATTTCGCTGGCAAAGTATATCTTCCCTTGTTAATGAACTTACTGATCTGGTTCATTCCTATGATAAAAAGATATCTGCTGCTGTGTTCCCTACTCCTGATATTGCCCGAAATCTTGTGCGCCAGGATTGGACTTCTTGGAATATTGATGCCTTCTATCCCATGATGTATAATGTTTTTTATGACCAGGATATTATCTGGCTTGCTCAGGCGGTCAAAGAATGCCGTCAGAAAACGGACAAGCCCATTCATGCCGGCATTTTCTTGCCTTCATTATCTCCCACCCAGCTTTATAAAGCTATTGAACTGCTTCTAAAACTTGACATTAACGGCATCAGTTTCTTTAGTTTTCACGCTGCTGACAGCGAAAAACTACGAGTTATAAAATCTTTTAAATAAAGGAGATATTATGCTGGATAGATATCCTGCTAATCCCATTATCACTCCTGAAATGATACCTGATATCCCACCTCAGATCATTGATGCCACCTCCGTTTTCAATTCCGGAGCTATTAAAATTGATGATAAATATATACTTCTCTTACGGGTACAGAATCGCGGAAGACAAACCTTCCTGCTCTACGCAGACAGCGAAGATGGGATTCATTTCAATATCAGACCGGAAATCATACATTGGCAGGGTCTGGAAAAACTGCATAAGCAACCCTACCATATTTATGATCCGCGTATTCACCTGATAAATGATAGATACTTCATCATGTTTGCCATGGATTTTGATCATGGTTGCGAACTTGGTCTTGGAGTTACAGATGATTTTATTGATTATAAATTTCTGGGAATTGTCTCTAATGGCGATTATCGGAATGGAGTCCTTTTCCCTCATAAAATCAAGGGTGAATACCTCAGATATGACAGACCTAATCGCAATAATCTCAATAAAACTGCTGCCACGGGCAGTGAAATCTGGCTGAGTCGCTCTCCGGATCTGCTCCATTGGCAGCCGGTTGCTCCTGTTATGGTCGGCAGACCTCACTATTGGGATGAAATGATCGGAGCTGGACCTCCACCCATAAAAACCAGACAAGGATGGCTGCAAATTTATCATGGGATTGCTGTTCACCTCGCTTCAATATATATCTATCAAACCGGTGTATTTCTCGCTGATTTAGATAATCCTGCCCAGGTCATCTCACGCTGCACCTGCAACATAATGGAACCACGTACACTCTACGAACTTACCGGACAGGTGCCAAATGTCTGCTTCCCCTGCGGAATTATTGTCGAAGAATATGATCCTGAAGGTTTTGCTCTTCTAGAATCTGAAGTGAAAATCTATTATGGTGCCGCCGATACAGTCCTCGCCCTTGCCACCACCACCATCCAGGAGTTAATAGACGCTTCTAAAAATTAGATTTTGAATCCTTCCTGAGTTATGATATACTTATCCTAAACCGTAATCAATAGCACTATATCTAATAAATTCATTATCACAATCGATACCTCAATAAATATATTGACACAAACAAGATGCTATTGAAAACTGGTTTGTAGTATAAACCAAGGAGTTAAAATGGAAGATAGTAAAATGTTCGCCAGGCAAACCATAAAAAGATATTATGGTGAAAGCGGTGTGATCGATTTAATAATTGGGATAATCTCCGTTCTATTTAGCTTAGGAAATTATTTTGAGCTAACCTATACAGTACCTATCCTGATTGTGATCATGTATGGGTTGAGCAAATATCTCAGAAAAGTAATAGTTCAGCCCCGTTTTGGATTTGCGGAATTCAGTATCCTTAAATCCAATAAAAGAAAACGAAATAAGAGAATTTTCATCCTGATAATATCTTTCTTAATATTTTCTTTGTATTACATTTTATCACGTTCAGACATGATTGCTGACAAAGAAAACACTCCCATGTACTTACTTTGTTTTATTGCCTTAATTACGATCGGATTAGCTGCTTATAGAATCATGGTTTTCCATACTTACCGTCTTTTCATCTATTGTGCTGTCTTGTTAATAATTTTTGTTTTGGGAATAATCGTGAAACTTCCGCATACTCTTTTCTGGGGTGGATTAGCGATGGGTATCCTCGGTATAGCAATTGGTTTGCCAATAATCTTCAGCTTCATCAAACGCTACCCTGTTCTGGATAATGAAGATGAATGAAAATCCTATCCTGGAAATTGATAAATTGATCCATGAGCCGGCTCGTTTGTTGATCATAAGGCACCTCTCACTGCTGGATAGTGGTGATTTTCTCTATCTCCTTGCAGCAACGGGGCTTTCCAAAGGGAACTTATCCACACATTTGCAAAAGCTGGAAAAAGCCGGATATATAGAAATAAAGAAAAGATTTGTCGGTAAAAAACCCCAAACTATCCTCAAACTGACAGAATTAGGAAGAATCAAATATGAAGCTTACCAGGAAACCATGAAAAAACTCTGGCAGAACTCCTCAGATACGTAAATATCCTCTAATCAAGCTGACAATTTGCTTTCTGGTTTACACTTGCCAGTTTTATGGAAACTCCTTAATATCCGGACTGACCACGGCATAACAAAGTAATGTTATGCCGTGGTCAGTCCGGATGCAAAGGTGCTGGGGAATATTTGCTTTGATGATATAGTAAGGTTTTCCTACTTTAACAGAAAATGAAGAAAGGGAATGTTTTATATTTTTGTTTATCGGCTGACTGTAACTTTTCTGATGATATTTTGCGTGGGAGAAGATAGTTTCAGGAAGTATAATCCTGCGGGAAGCTGGGTGATTTTTGCACACACTTTGCCCGATCTGGAGGGTGGCAAACACATCACTTTTCTACCTCGCAGATCATAAATGGCAATACTAATTATTTCTCTTCTTTCGGGCAGCCATTGAATATTTATGATTTCTGAGCAGGGATTAGGTGAGACAGTCAGAAAGTCAGTTATGGTATTCTCGTTAACCGGCTCAATTGTAACCGTTACATCCCATACTGCTTCAACATCATAATAACCATCAGAAACCAGGCAGCGCACCTGATATGTGTTTATCTCAGTAAATGTGTGATTGAAAATGTAATCAGTAGTCGATTGCACAGCATCATTAAGATACCAAGTATAGGTGATGGCAGAATCTATGTCATAAGCCATCACAGCAAAATTGAAGGGATCATTTTGCTCAACCTCAATTGCTCCTGTATCTGGACTGGTATCAGTGATCACGGGCGGGTCATTTACAGCTGTCACGTATATTTCCACACTGTCATGAACGATTAAGTTGCCGTCTGAAAGCCATAAAGTGATAAATTCAAAACCTACCCAGTCCTGAGCTGATGAAAATGTAACTATCAAGCCATCTGCTGAAACGCTGAGATGTTCACTATTTTCGCCAGTGATATACAAGTTGTCATTATCAATATCATAGCAATATTCATTGAAATCATAAGTAGTCGGAATATCTTCCGGAATCACAAAATTCTCTGGCAATTCCATTACTGGATAATGATTAATGGGATTACCGGAATATGCTTCAATTGGCAGAAAATCAGGTGGATAACCAATATCATAACCAGGGTCTGTCATAGTGGTATATTCTACAGAACAGATCGTGTCGATGCTTTGATCCCAGACCTGGAAACTCACCTGCTCGCTTACATTGCCTTGTATATTCATTACACAAAATGTTTCACCATTATCTAACACAATATCTCCTACTCCCCTGCACTCAGCTTCAACAAAAGCTCCCATAATATCTCCGATATTTGCCGGGATATCATCAATAGTCACTCTTGAATATGCTACTGTGGAATTTGTATATACCACAGGCACCCAATCAGGATCTGCCTGACAGAGAAGAGATAAGGTCAATAATAAACTTAGTAACAATAATTTTCTCATCTTGCACTCGATTATCATTATTTCAACAGAAGCATGCGCTTGCTATCTATCCCCGCACCACTTTGCAATTGATAGATATAAACGCCGGAAGCCTGCATTTTACCAGATCCATCGCAACCATTCCAGGTAATTTGTCTCAAACCGGACTGTTCAATCTTCCAGGTTCTCAAACTTTGGCCTTTCAGATTGAATACTTTCAATACTGCCGGCAGATCTTCCGGTTGCACGCAATATTTGATAGTGGTTGCAGGATTAAAGGGATTGGGGTAGTTTCCAGTCAGAGCAGTTACTGCCTGAAGTCCTGATGGATCATTATCAACATGAATGACAGTAATATTCCAGGTTTGATAGCGTTCCTCTTCTTCATCATATGCCATGCACTGAATTTCATATTCTCCTGTTTCAGCAAAAGTTACTGTAAATTCAGCTTCATTGGCCGGCTGCTCTATTTCATTTACATACCAGGTGTATCCCACATCACTATCTACATCTTCTACCACCACACTAAAAGTGATAGTGGTATCAATCACTACTTCCAGCTCAAGTTCTTCTGGCAGCCATTCCACTATCTCAGGAGGATCATTCACCGCTTCCACCATGATATTTACTGTATCTGAAACAGTAAGTCTGCCTGGTTCATCATCCAGTGTGATCACAATTGTTTCCATCCCATTCCAGTTCAAAGGAGCATCAATTGTCATATCAGCACCTTCAAATGCAATAATGATCGAATCATTACCCGTGACAGAGAAGGCAAATTCCTCACCTTCATAAATTAAGAAATAAGGATTGAGATCAAAAGTATCCGGGCTGTCTTCCAGGATATCAAACTGCTCGGGCAAGAAGAGTTCCGGTGGTATATGCACATGGATGACATTGAATCCAATCTCATCAAAGCCAATCAGTCGAATAGCTTCATCATCAGCAAGAATCGTAACAATTTCAAAGCCAGACCAGTCAGGTGTCGGGGTAAAAGTGATAGAATCTGTAGTAACATCCACAGATATATTAGTATTTCCTTCGGCATAAATAGTCAATTCATCCCCATCAGGATCGCTGATATGTTCAGCAATATTGAATGTGATATAGGCATTTTCATAAATTTCGATCTGGTCAGGGAAATCAACAATCGGAGCATCAGGTTGGGGATTGACTATTATCAGCAGGGTATCTGAGCCAGTATCCATACCATCACTGGCATTAAACGTTAATATTTCCTGTCCATTCCAGTTAAGTGCTGGGATCAAAGTAACCATGCTGCCTTCTATTTCAACTTCGATATTTTCTGCTGTTTCACAGGCAAGAGTCCAGGCATCTCCTTCAATATCTGAGATGAACAAACTGAAATCAACTGTGAGATCCGAATCTTCCTGCAATGTGAAACTATATGGTAGATTAACATCTGGGGCATCATTGACCGGGATCACTTCCAATTCCAAAGTGCCAGTAACAATATGACCATTTCCATCATCAACACTATAATCTACAATTTCAGTTCCATTCCAGTTTTCTTCTCCATAGGCAGTTACCATCATGCCGTCAATTTCAATATTGATATGGATATTGCCACTGAAGCCTAAAGTGAGTTCATCACCATCAGGATCAATGATATAACTGCTCATATCTTCTGATACCACTTCATCTTCATCAAAGCTGAATCCGGGAGGTAAATTCACTTCCGGGGCAAAATTTGTGTAAATAGCCAGTGGCAGCAGATTTGGAGGATAGCCAATATCCCCACCGGGATTAGTAATTGTGAAATATTCAACGCTGTATATCTGATCTTCTGAAATATCGTAATAATTGAATTGCACAGCTTCCGGTCCATCACCCTGGATATTCATGGTGAAGATTGATTCCTCATCAGTAATTACTATTTGAGCAACTCCCCTGCATTCATTACCGGCAAAAGCAGCAATTTCATTACCTGCTGAAACCGGCTGATCATCAATTGTCAAGCTGCCGTAGGCTACTGTAGAATTAGTGTAATATACCACATTCCAGGGTCGTGGAAATTCCTGATACTCGGGCAAAATATAACTCCAGAAGCTAAGCTCAATTTCATCCGGAGGATAACCAATATTTCCACCTGGATCAGTGGAAATCTCAAAATCAGTATAATATACAGCCTGGGCAGAATTATCCCATATTCTGAAATTGCAGCTTTCCACATCTTCTCCCTGGATTTCTACTGTAGATATGGTTTCACCTTCATAATTTGTAATATTTCCCACACCTCTGCACTCACCATCAACAAATATTCCTAAAAGGTCTTCTTCTGCTTCAGCAGGTTCGTTATTAATAGTAATAACAAAATATCCGGTTGTGCTGTTCGTATATACAACTGCTTCCCATCCGGGGCCAGCAGAAGAAATAACAGCTATCTCAATTTCATTACCCGGCTCTCCAATTTGTCCCTGAGGATCAGTATTATAAACTGAATAATCCTCAAAGATCGCATTAACAGATGCATCCCAGACTTTGAAATTGAATTCTACAGCAGTATCCTGAAATACTTCTATTTCACAAAATGCGATGTCATCATCAAATTCTATTGTGCCCACTCCAAGGCATTCTCCTGAAGTATCAAAAGCGCCCACCACATCTTCTTCGGATGCTGCCTGTCCATCAATGGTAACAGTGGCATAAACCGTTGTGCAATCTTCATATATATCAACTGGTAACCAGCCGGGACCAGGAACAGAATATGCTGCAATAGGTATCAGGTTATCAGGGGGATAGCCAAGATCTCCACCAGGATTGGTTTGAGCAGTATAGATCACATCATATATTGCTTCACTATCGGCGGAATATATCTTGAAATTCACTGTTTCTACCGCTTCACCCTGGATCAGGAAAGAAGAATATGAATTATTACCATCGATTACTATTTCACCTATACCGCGGCATTCTTCATCTACAAATGCACCCACGAGATCATTTTCTCCAGCGGGAGCATTATCAATTGTCACCTGCGAATATATAACCGTGGAATTAGTGTAGACAATCACATTCCAGCCGGGACCTGAGTATATTGTCACCAGCCATTGTTGATTGAGCTGATATTCTTCATCACTAATTTCTACACTGACAATATATTCACCATTCTGGGTGAAATTGTATTCCATATTATCAGCATTTATACCCTGATCAATATCATTCACATACCAGATATAATTAAGGTCACTATCATTATCATACACATTTACATAAAATTCCAGAGTTGTTTCTCCATAATACAGCAGCTCAGTTTCCTGGGGCAGAAAACCGGACAAACTGGGCATATCATTAACAGCTTCCACCACAATATCCACATCATCGCTGTCAGAAAGCAGTCCATCACTTACGGTAAATGTTATTTCTGCTGAGCCATTCCAATTGCTCAAAGGCTCCAGCTCCACAATTGTTCCTGTGATCACCACAAAAATATAAAATGGTCCGGTATTACTTATCAGGAGATTATCTCCATCAACATCACTGGCATAATCGCTGATATCAAAAGTAAACAATTCATCTTCAAGAAAATTGAAACTGTCTGGAAGATCAAGCACCGGAGCATCATTCACTGGATATATAGTAACCTCTATTTGATCTGAAAGGGTTTCAATACCATCTGAAACTTCGACAGTGATAATACCATCTCCGAAATAATCTGCTGGTGGAATGATATTTACTATTTCCTCTACCTGGTTGAATTCACAATTGAAATTACTGCTGAAACTAACCTGAAGTGAATCTTCATCAGCATCACTAATATAATCAAATACACTGAATCCATATATCTCATCTTCATTGAATATGATCTCGTCTGGTAAATTAAGAACCGGGATATCATTTACCGACTCCACAATTACATTAAGAGTATCAGAATCAAGGGCTCTGCCGGAATTATCATTCACAGTGACTGTAAGCTGTTCTGTGCCATAATAGTTTGTTATACTTTCAAAATCGAGCACTAAGCCCTCAATTCCTACGAGTATCATCTGATTACCTGTAACAGATATGATGAATTCAGAATTATCTATATCGGTGATATATTCAGCACAATCAAAGGAAGTGCTGCTATCTTCAAGAAAGCTGATCTCAGCTGGTAAATCTATTTGAGGCGGGTCATTTACCGGGTTCACATTTACTATCACGCTATCTGATGCTTCAAAACCAGCTACCGTATCGCTGATCATAAAACTGATCTCTTCCATTCCATTCCAGTCTGCAGCAGCAGAAAAGGTCACTTCTAAACCATTGATCCCGATCATTATTTGGTCATTTCCCATGCTGGTTAATTCCAAGTCAAAACTTCCAGTATTAAAAATATAGGCAGAAAAATCTCGTATTAATACAGTGTCTTCTGCAAAACTGATTGTTTCCGGTAATATCAGGTCAGGAATCTCGCTAGGCTCTAATACTTCCACACTGATAATACTCTCGGCACTTAGTTCTCCATCACTTGCGGTGAAAATAATATTCTCGCTGCCTGTCCATCCAGGATCAGCAGAGAATGTAACATTCAGGTTAGTTATTTCCACCACGATATTTTCATTACCATCTGCAGCTAATGAAATTTCATCATTCTCAGGGTCTATGATATATTCAGAAAAATCTTCAGTTATCTGGCTGTAAGAATAGAAACTAAGTTGGTCAGGCAAATCCATTTCCGGTGGATCATTAACTGGATTGACAATTATCTGCACCTGGTCACTGGCAGTAGCTCTGATCTGACCATCATTTACTGTAAACTGCAGCTGCTCTTCTCCCCACCAGTTTTCAGGGGCATCAAGAGCAACATCAAGTCCTGTTATCTGCACGTTGATATAGGAATTACCAGAAACAAGCAGACTCAAATCATTGCCGTCAATATCATCTACATATTGCGAAAAATCAATATTTATCTGACTATCCTCATCAAAACTAAAGCTGTCTGGTAGCTCAATTACTGGAGCATCATTAACGGGTGAAACTATCACCAGCAAAGAATCTATAGCATCTACCTGACTATCATCTGTTACTGTGATCAATAAATATTCCCAGCCATTCCAGTTCTCCTCAGCATTTATGATAATATAACTTCCCGTGATGGAAGTACTGAGATTTGGACTATCCTGGCAGGAGTAATTCAAGGGATCACCATCAGGATCAGAACAATAATTATTTAGATTAATGATCAATTGACCATCTTCAGCAAAATTAACCTCTGGAGGCAAATCAATCGCTGGAGGGTCATTAACTGGAGTTACTATCACAATAAAATTATCAGAATCTGATGCTTCCCCATCACTGGCAGTAAGAGTCAGATTTTCCATCCCGTTCCAATTCTCCTCAGCACTCAAAGTCAATTGCATGCCTTCAATAGACCAGGATGTATGATAGTTATTACTAATAGTTATATCCAGATCATTATTATCCACATCAAAAATATACTCAGTGAGGTCTATGATCAATTGCGTGTCCTCTTCAAAATTAAAATTATCACTGATAAACACTATGGGAACATCATTCACAGATATAATTGTAACCA
>Ga0208648_1001133_pt1 | contig 23123 bp, 16 predicted proteins | sample AntAceMetag02UKL_FD_184772 | JGI IMG/M metagenome (GOLD analysis project Ga0208648, IMG submission 184772) | Saline lake microbial communities from Ace Lake, Antarctica - Antarctic Ace Lake Metagenome 02UKL (SPAdes) (version 2) | ecosystem: Environmental > Aquatic > Non-marine Saline and...
CTTTATAAAATTCAAATCTTCAAAAGCAAATTCTTCATTATCTCTTTCAACAAAATTAAATTGAACATATCCTCCTAAATTTTCATTTAAAAAGTCTTGTTCCACATTTGAATAAATCAGCTTGAATTTCTCAGGCAAAAGTTTGGAAACAGTATTGAAAAAATTATTGTTAAATTTAACTATTTCCGCTTTCGATCTGAAATTACAATTCAGAAATTCGGCTTTATAGTTTCTAATTAAATTTTGTTCACGTTCGTCAGACAAGGGATATTTTTCTTTTTTGTATATTTCGGGAAGCTTTGCAAACTGCTCAACCTCACCATTCCTCCAACGATAAATAGCTTGCTTCCCGTCCCCGACAAGCATATTAAAGTTTCCTTCGGCAAGTGAATTATCAATTAAAGGCAGTAGATTTTGCCATTGCAAGACAGACGTATCCTGAAATTCATCAACCATAAAATGCAGGTACTTTTCACCGAGGCGTTCATAAATAAACGGCACAGGTTCGCTTAAAACAATCTCTGAAATCCTTTTATTAAATTCCGAAATATGTACAATGTTATTTTGTGATTTTAACTCATGAAATACTTTCTCGATCTCATTAAGCAAAGAGAGAGGATAGATATTTTTACTTAAAATCAAATATGTTTTATAATTATCATAATGCTCCGAAAGGATATCTAAAATATTATTAAAGGCAGAAAGTGTTTGTTCTCTAACACTATCAATTGCTGCCATTTCCGATTCACTTGCTTTAGCGGAATACCATTTGTTTTCATTAATTGTTTTATTGACATAAGAGTTCGGAACAATTTTATCAAACTGTCGCTTATAAAGATTTTCAAAGTATTTTGCTATTCCTTTTTCACCTTGATAAAATGCTTTAATAGGGATTGCTTTTTGAATAATTAGTTCATAAGGTTTTACGGCACACAAATAAACTGAGTTTTCAAAATCCTTAATTGCCACATTAATTTTTCGATAAATTGAATTAAAACTCTCTAACGAAAGTTCTTTGAGCTTGTTAATATAAGATTGTGCATTTTCGTTAAACAATTGATTTGAAAAACTTTTCAAATCATATTCAATATTCCAATTTTGGTCATTTTCGGTTTTGGCTTCCGTAAACCTAATTAAAGCTTTTGTAAGATTTTCATCCGATCCGACTTTGCTTAATAAAATATCAATTGTTTGAGAAATAAGTTCATCGCTTTCTAATTCAATATCGAAATTTATTGGAATGTGCAGGTCGAAAGCAAAAGTTCTAATGATTTTATAAACAAAGCTATCGATTGTCCCAATAGCAAAATCGGAATAATTATGAAGAATTAATTCCAAAACTTTTGTTGCTCTTTGAGTGATTATTTCAGATTTCAGGCCGGTTTCTGATATAAGGACATTAAGAAGAATTTCTGTTTTTTCATCAATTCCCTCCTTATTCAATTTTGATAATGATTGTAAGTTCTTGATTATCCTGTCTTTCATTTCATTGGCAGCCTTGTTCGTAAAGGTAATTGCCAAAATACTCCTAAAACTCAGCGGTTCTAATAAAACTATTTTTATGTACTCTTTAACAAGCGTATATGTTTTCCCCGAACCTGCTGATGATTTATAAACTGTAAAACTCATAATTGAAAAAAAAAACTAATGTACAAAAAAAGTCCTTTTTCAAGGACTTTTTATAACAAAATTTAATTAATTAGAAAAATGATTACAAAATTAATGATTTGAGAAAGCAGAGAATCATTAATGAGTATTCTTATTTACCTACATGATTATCAGAGCATACAAAATTTTTACAATCTTTTGATTCTGGTAATGCATACTTTTTGCATAATTCAATACTATTATATATTGCCTTTGTGCAAAATGGAATGTCATTAACATAACTTTCGTCTTTTATCTGAAAAACAGATTTATAACTTATTCTTTCCATATGATTATCGAATATTTCTTTAGTTTTAAAAGGAATATCGTTAATGAATTTTTCAGGTTCGATTTTAAAAACATCTTTCGGAGAAACTGAGTTAATATTTATATCAAGATCATTCAATACATTTTCAGTATTAAAAGGAATATCGTCAATGTATGTTTCATCCTCAAGTTGAATATTAAAATCATCTGAAGTTTCTGTAGGATTAAAAGTCATTATTAATGTTGTGGTTAGGATGATTAATAAGGTCTTCATAGTTTTAAAGTTTTTAAGTTTTATTTTTTTATTAACTAAAATTGTGCCAAATATTTTTACAGGCAGGTTATCAGATTTATATAAACCAATTTTAAAAAAATACGATATTTAAAAGTGTTCGTTTTTATTTATTAAATGTCCAAAAGCGTACATTGAATTATTTAAGATAAAAAACTTAATTAAAATCATCGGATGAATCGTTCATAAAGTTAAAAAATAATTCTCGTATTTTTCATTAAGTGAGGAATAATTCATCTAACAAAATTGAAAAATGAAGCCATTAAGATTTTCATTTATTTTTCTATTTTTGTAAAATAGTTTTTATACAAAAATTTAAAAAAATGAAAAAATCAATCTACCTATTATTAATCATATTTGCATTATCCCCATCAATAATTGCCCAGAAAAACAAACAAAAAGACAAGGGTGTTTTTAAAGAAAAGAAACAGGGCTTTTACCATAACACAATTCTGAAAAATATTTCCGATTATAATGAAACTGATAAAAAATCGAAGCCGAAAGAATATTTTGCTATTGATTTAAGCGATTATGATTTTCCAACAAATATTGATGAATACACAACTTATTGGCATACGCAACCAAGCTCACAAGGATCAACCGGAACATGTTGGAGTTTTGCATCAACTTCCTTTTTTGAATCTGAGGCTAAAAGAATTTCTAATGTTGAAATAAAGCTTTCAGAAATGTTTACGGCTTATTATGAATATGTTGACCGTGCAATTTATTTTGTTAAAAACAGAGGCGATGTTTATTTCAATCAAGGCTCAGAAGCGAATGCTCTTAAACGAATTATGAAAAAATTTGGTGCTGTCCCCTATTCCGATTATTCAGGAATGTTGAAAGGCCAAAAGTCGCACGATCATTCAAAGATGTTTAATGAAATGAATACTTTTCTTGAATCAGTTAAAGTTGAAAGTGCATGGAATGAAGAAGTAGTTGTTCAAACAATAAAAGATATTTTGAATTTTTACATGGGTAAACCGCCGAAGACCATTTTTTATGAAGAAAAAGAGATGAGTCCGCAAGAATTTTTATCTGATATTTTAAAAATCAATCCTGATGATTATTACAGTTTTATGTCAACAAAAGAATTGGCATATAATCAAAAAGGCGAATTAGTTGAAGCAGATAATTGGTGGCATAGTAATGATTATTACAATATTTCATTAGATGACTATATGAATACTTTGCTTGCTGCCGTTGAAAACGGATATTCGCTAAGTATTTGTGGCGATGTTTCCGAGGCCGGCCACGATAGATATGCCGAAGTTTCAATAATTCCCACTTTCGACATACCTTCGGATTTCATTGATGAAGATTCGCGTCAATTCCGATTAAGCAACAAAACCACTACGGGCGATCATTGTATTCATATTGTCGGATATAAAAAACATGATGAAGATTATTGGTTTCTAATAAAAGATTCGGGAAGTGGAGCATTCGACGGCGAAAATAAAGGTTATAGATTTTTTCACGAAGATTATATAAAATTAAAGATAATGAATTTTCTTGTGCACAAAAATGGAGCAAAAAATATCTTAGATAAAATAATCAAATAAACCATAAAGTTTGGGCAGAATCTCACAAAATTAGGTTTCGAACTTCTATGAGTTTACATTCTCTGATGAATTTCTTACTTTTGAATTACGTAAATCTTTTAAAAATATCTCTTATAATATTTTTAAAAGAATAATCATTAACATTTTTTTATTATTTTTACAAAAAATTAATATTTAATCTATTTAAAATGGGAAAAGGTGATATTAAAACAAAAAGAGGAAAAATTGTAAGAGGCTCTTACGGAGTATCGAGGCCGAGGAAAAGCAAAGAAACAATTTTTAGAAATAAAAAAGAAAAAATTTCGGAAGAAGTTAAAAGGCCCAAAATTATTGCCCCAATCGAAAAGATTCCAAAAAAGAAAGCGGAAGTTATTATACCGAAGGCAAAAGTTATAAAAGCTGAAAAAGAAATTGTTGCAAAAGTTGTTAAAGCCGAGAAAGAAATTATTTCAAAAGTCGTAAAAGCTGAAAAAGAAGTTAAAGCAAAAGTCGTTAAAGCGGAAAAAGAAATAAAAGAAAAAGTTGTTAAAACTGAGAAAGAGATAAAAGATAAAATTTCAAAACCTAAGGCTGAATCAAAAACTACTGAAAAAAAAGTTGTTGAAAAAAAACCGGCTACAAAAGTTGTAAAAGCTGAAAAAGAAATAAAAGCAAAAACTGCAAAACCCAAAGCTGAAACAAAAACACCTAAAGAAAAAACTACTAAACCAAAAACCGAAACGAAAACTACAAAACCAAAAACTACGGTAAAGAAAACAACAACAAAACCAAAAGACACTTTGCCAAAAGCAGACAAAGTTGCTAAAGAAAAACCTAAGGAGAAAAAAGAAGAATAATCAATTCAAAGTTTTAAGATTATTCAAAATACTCATTTATTAGAAAAGATTAATTCCTTTTTGCAAAAGGAATTTTTTTTATATATGATATGCAAAACCAAAGCAATATTATTTTTGTATGATAGCTAATTAATTATTTTCACCATTTTTTTAAAATCATTACCTCTTTCTTCAAAATTTGAAAATAAATTATAGCTCGCTGCTGCTGGGGACAAAAGGCAAATTGATTGTGGCTTAGTATGCTTTTTAATGATTCCCGAAGCTTCTGAAAAACTTTTAACCGTAAAGAAATATTTATCCTGAATACTTTTTTTCATTTCAGCATACAAACGATTATTTTCATCACCAAGAAAAATCAGATTGGAAATGTTGGTTTTTTTAATAAAATCAATTAGATGATCATAATTTACGCCCCTGTCATAACCGCCTAAAATCAATGTATCAACATCTTTTAAGGTTTTTACGGCCTCAATTGTTGCTTCCGGAATTGTTGCAATCGAATCATTATAGAAGTGTATATTTCCGTACTCACCAACATATTCTAAACGATGTTCCAATGGCTCAAAACTTTCAATTCCTTTTCGTACAGCTTCGTTAGGAATTCCCGCAATTTTACATGCACAAACTGCAGCAAGAATATTGGAAATATTGTGGTCGCCTATTAAAAACCGTCTGTGATTTAAGTCTATCAAATTAATTTCTTCCTGAGAATTTGAGAAGACAATATGATTTTCCGAAATATAGTAATTTGCCTCCTTGTTATTTTTATTAGAATACTGAATTATGTTTTGTTTGAAGTTTTTCTCCTTCAATAGCCCTTCAATTTGTTTATCATCAGAATTATAAATAAAAAAATCATGGCTCTTCTGAAATTTCGCAATATTGAGTTTCGCATTTTTATAATCATTAAAATCTTTATAATGATCGAGATGTTCCTGATAAAAGTTCAGAATTATTGCAATATGGGGCGACGATTTTACAAACTCAAGTTGATGCGATGACAACTCAAAAACAATTCTTGTTTTTTTATTTATCTTTGAAATAATATCAAAAGGAGGTAATCCAATATTTCCAACAAGAAGAACATTTTTTGAATATTGTTTGATTATATGTGCTACTAAACTTGCAGTAGTGCTTTTTCCTTTAGTACCGCTAATTCCAATTATTTGATCCGAAAACATTTGTAAAAACAAATCGCTTTGAGAAGTAATTTTAGAGTTTGGAACATCCAAATTTTTATTGTTTAATGAAATTCCGGGAGTTTTAATAATTATATCAAAATCAGACAAATTATTGAGATAATTTTTTCCTAAAATGAAGTTTATGTTTTTGTCCTTAAAATTAAAGCCAGATTCAACTTTAAGTTTGTCGTTTTTATCGGCAACAAATAATTCCTTCTTTGGCAAAAACATTCTTAATAACCTGATAGTTGATTTTCCCTCACGGCCCAACCCAAGAATTAAAACTTTTTTTTTCAGGAAATTTTCAATAATGAAATTCTCTATGATTTTGCTCATTAGATAAAAAATTAGAGGATTATATTTTCTCTCAATAAGTTTGAAAAATAATTTTCTAAAAAATTATTTTTATCAAAATTATTTAATAATTTCCTTATTTCAATATTTTTATAAGTACTATAGAGTTGTGAATTTTTATAATAATTAAGTAGAAACGGCAATTTTTCCATAATTCGCCTATTTATTGTCAAAACCAAAGCGGCATTAACCTCCTCAATAGTTCCAACGCATTCAAAAGGTTTTTCTGAATCAATTCCAATTAGTTGATTAAAAACAGGCAATAAATTCTTATCTTCAAATAAATCTTTTTCAAAAATACTAACTAATTCATTTTGTGAAATAAATGGCGAAAGAATGATAAAAGTAAAAAGGCATTTGGGACATTTGCCACACCAAATCCCATTTTTACTACCTGCATTACAACTTCTAAACACAGAAAAATATTCAGGGAAACCGGAAAATAATTTTGCTATTTTTAATTCGTTTAAAGGCCTTAGAAAACTAAAATAATTGATGTCTTTTAAGATATATTCGTTAACATATTTTCTAAAATCAGTTTCAAACTCAAATGATTTTGAATATTGATGATTAATTTTGGAATTAATGATTGTGGATTCATTTGCACTTGATTCGTTTGATAAAGCAATGTTTTTAATTCCTGACAAAGCAGCTATGAAAATGGTGACAAATGCTAATAATGCTGAAAAAGGAGTATGGCCATTCAAATAATCTTTTTTGTTTAGCTCAAGAAGTTTAGGGTCAATAAACCTTTGTGCCACTATCAACTCATCATTTGAAAAACCTGCCTTTTTGACAGTATTAAGTCCTGACTCAATAGGATTCAGCAAGAAAGGGCGAACAGTATTTTTATTTTTTAACATTTCCAAACTAACAATTGAATCCTTTCCACCACCGACCGGAACAATAATAGAATTATCAAGAGATACAGAAACAGGAAATAACTCGCAATTTGATTTTGAAACGATCTTAACAAAACTATCTTGATCAACCTTAATATTATTTAAATAGAAAAATTCTCCTAAGCCTAAGTAATATAATTTTTTCCACCATTTGATTTGGTCGTCATTCAATTTATGAGGCTTAATAATAATTTGTGGCGAACATGTAGCCTTCCAATAACTTATCAACTCTATCATTCCGACATGAAAAGCAAAATTACTCAAGTCGGAATCAGATAAATTTTCAACATGAAAGAAGTTTCTAATTGGGATTTCAAGTCCCGGATTGAAAACAATTTCATCGGATAATTTAAATTCAAAACTCAGGTGAATTGAGTTTTGGGTCTTTACTATTTTATAATTTTCATAAACAAAATGAGGATATTGCTTCCTTAATGAAAAAAAAATACTACTTTTATCTTTTATTGCCATTTAAGAATGGTATTATTTTTGTAAAATAAAAATCAAAAGTATCAAATAATTGTAAATAATTTTGTATTTTTACAAAGATGACAGATTTTAAAAAAATAGTTGAAATAAGGGCCAACGATATAAAGCCAAAAAGAGGAAGGATATTAATATCCGAGCCTCTATTAAACGACTATTATTTTAGCCGCTCTGTAATACTTCTCGCCGAACACAATGAGGAAGGTTCATTTGGTGTAATAATGAATAAGCCCTTGGATGTTAATTTTAATGAAGTCGTTAAAGATTTCCCCAAATTCACGGGAGATATTTTTTTAGGTGGCCCGGTTAAATCCGACAATTTATTTTATATTCATACTCTTGGAGATTTAATTGAAAACAGTTACGAAATCATTGATGGATTATACTGGGGTGGAGAAACTAAAATTATTAAAGAAATGATCATTTCGGGCCACATTAAATCCAATCAAATCAGGTTCTTTCTGGGTTATTCGGGCTGGAATCCAAACCAGCTTGAAGAGGAATTGAAAAGAAATTCATGGGTTGTTTCCAATACAAATACTGATTTTATGCTGAATGTTGATTACCACCTTCTTTGGGAAAAATCCTTATTAAACCTTAGCAAAGATTATGAAATCTGGACCAAATTCCCGACAAATCCCAATTTCAATTAATGAGACTATAAAAAATTCCATTGATTCACAGATTCTTAAAATTAATGTGAACCGAATTTGGTTCTGAATTTATTGAAGCTGTATTTTTGCCGGTATAATGCTTATTATATGTCGTTAAAAAAAATAAGAAATATAGGGATACTTGCTCATGTTGATGCCGGAAAAACAACCCTCACAGAGCAAATGCTTTTTAATGCAGGAGCGATAAAAATAGCAGGAAATGTTGATAAAGGAACGGCAATAAGTGATTTTCTTGATGTAGAAAAGGAAAGGGGAATCTCGGTAAAGGCAAGCACAGTTTCTTATGTTTGGAAGGATATAAAAATAAATCTTATCGACACTCCCGGGCATGTTGATTTTGCGAGTGAGGCTGAGCATTCTTTTAAGGCTTTTGATGCTGTTGTACTTGTTATTTCAGCAGTTGAGGGAGTGCAATCACACACCGAAACTATTTGGTCTGCAATTCATAAATTAAATATTCCGTGTATTTTCTTTATAAACAAATGTGATCGTCCTGGCTCTGATAACAAACAAGTTATAACAGAAATTAAAAAAACTTTAAGCCCTGATGTTTTTGTTTTACAAAAGGTTTCGGGGGAAGAAAGCAATTCTATAAACTTAAAAAGTATTTGGAATTCAAATGAAATTAATGATGATTTGTTGGAAATCCTTGCTGAAAGAGATGAGTGTTTGCTTGAGAAATTTATGGAAGAAAAAGTCACTTTCGAAGAGGCTGATAAAACTCTTATAAGTTTAACGGAAAAAAGTTATTTATATCTACTTTTAATGGGTTCAGCGAAAAATAATTGTGGTGTAACAGAAATACTTGACGCTATTGTTAAATATTTCCCGTCTCCTTATGTAAATCCCGGAAACGAATTATCCGGGGTTGTTTTTAAAACTGCAATAAACAAACAATTCGGCCGGATGGCTTATGTCAGGATGTTTAATGGAAAGATTAATATTAGAGACTGTGTAAAAGTTTCCTCCTTGGATGATAAGCAAAAAATCACTCAATTATTTAGTTTTTCGGGCGGAAAACTATATCCTGTCAATTGTCTTGAAGCTGGAAATATAGGTTGTATTTGCGGAATAAAAGAGGCTAAAATTGGTGATTATATTGGTGAAAAAGCAAGAGACTTTCCAGATATCAATCTTAACACTCCCTTACTTACAGTTCAGGCTATTCCTACAGAAGAGAAAAATTACGCAACTCTTGCTTATGCACTTCAGGAATTGGATAGAGAAGATCCTTATCTTGATTTTCAATGGATAAAAGAAGAACGTGAGCTTCATATAAAAATAATGGGATGGATACAAATTGAGGTGTTGGAGAAAATTTTACTCAACAGGTTTGAAATTGCAGCAAAATTTGAAAATCCGAGTGTAATTTATAAAGAAACCCCTTTAGATGTTGGCAAAGGTTTTGTAAATTACACTATGCCAAAACCTTGCTGGGCAATTTTGAAATTTTTGATTGGACCCGGTGAAGTTGGTAGCGGGATTAAATTTAAATCGGAAGTTAGTGTTAATAAAATTCATCGGAAATACCAAAATGAGGTTGAAAAAGCAATTCCACTTGCACTCAAACAGGGAATCAAAGGTTGGGAAGTAACAGATATATTAATTACTTTAATTGATGGTGAAGATCATGAAATTCATTCACGGCCCGGCGACTTCATTGTTGCTACTCCAATGGGAATTATTGAGGGCTTGAAATCAATTGGAACAAGTCTTCTGGAACCTGTTTTGAATTTCACAATCAAAGCCGGAGAAGATTTACTTGGAAAAGTAGTTGGTGATATTATGATGATGAGAGGAACATTTGAAAACCCTTTAATTGGGGACGGAAAATTTATTCTGAAGGGAATTTTACCTGTTTCAACTTCTATTGAGTATCCGATAAAACTAAGTTCACGTTCAGGGGGAAAAGCAAAAATCACGACACACTTTGCTGGATACCGAAAATGCAGTGATGAAGAAGGTGTAATCAGAAAATTTCAGGGAATCAGTCCTTTGGATAGAGCAAAATGGATTTTACAGGCACGAAAAGCTATCACCCAAAGTCAAAAATCTTAATTCTTAATGCTAAATTCTCAATTATAATCCTTATAATTTGAAATTTCCAGAGCTGTAGGAGACCAATTTTTAAAGAACTCAGTTAGTTTCTTAACACTATAAGTTTTTTCTTTTTCAAGATATGCCGTATTTTGCGTATGTATTTGTTCACCTTTCTGATTCAATATAACAATTACCGGAAATCCTAATCGTTGAGGAAATTTTAACTTTCTTAAAAGCTCAAGGTTTTTATTCTCCTTGCTGTAGTTAACATCAACAACAACATAATTTGCCCTAAGTAATGAATCAACTGAAGAATTTTCATCTATAAATTTATGTAAGCCTATGCACCAAGGGCACCAGTTCCCTCCTATTATCAACATAATATTTTTGTTCTCATTAAGGGCTTGTTGAGTAGCCAGTTCAATATCTTTTTTTGCATTTGCTTCGGGATTATAAATTTTGCCTTCTGATTTTTGAGAAAAAACAATAGTAGAATTCAATGCTAAAACTATAAAAATTAAAAATACATTTTTCATATATAATTTATTAAATGAAATGCAAAAATAGAAAATCAATAGAGTTTTCGCTAAAAGTGATACTTATCGGCTAAATTTATTTTGAGATGCGGGGAGAAAATTACTTTTCTAAAAATGGTTTTTTTTAGCTTATAGAAAAAATCTCTATCACATATTCCTTGGTTAGATCGGAGTTGTAGATTCATTTCGTTCTCTATGTTTAATTTTAAACCTTACGAAACGAAGTAAGTCCGTATGGATCTTTGTTTTTAAACCTTAGTAGATAACAAATTAACAACTACCAACAAACCTTATTACCTTATTACCTTATTAATATTTTCGTAATGTTTCCTGATAATATTTAATAAAAAATTCATATTTTTCTATTCGAACACGGTTTTTTTCCAGTATTACTACTTGCCGTGCTTGTGTAGTGAAAATAAAATGTGTGTACAGATTGTTGTATTTTATCTTCATATTAATAAGGTTAATGTAATGTGGTTGATACCATAAAGCTACTAAGGTTTAAAAACAAAAACCCATACGGACTTACTTCGTCTCGTAAGGTTTTTTTATTTCATGTGATTTAATTTGATCTTAAAAATTACTAAAATAGAAATTATTTCCCATACCTCCCAGCATCTCAAAATAAATTTTTCATACTTATCATAGGATTCAAAGAATTAGCATATCAATAATCTTAATCCTTGGTTCAAGGTATTGCCCAACTGCATTTTGAGTTTGTATTTTTCTAACAATTTCCATCCCTTTTATCACTTTTCCAAAAGCAGCGAAACCTTGCTTATCAGAATTTCTTCCACCTTTAAAATCAAGGCTTGCTTGGTCACCAATGCAAATAAAAAATTCACTTGTTGCAGTTCCGGGTTCATATCTTGCCATTGAAATAATCCCGTCTTTGTGCAGAATTCCGGTTTGTTTAGTTGATTCATGATTAATAGGAGGAAGTGCTTTTGGATGATCGTCTTCAAACAAGCCTCCCTGAATAACTTCAATTTTATTTTCATTATCTGGCTGATTATCCAGTCTTACAACCCTGTAAAAAGTAGCTTCATCAAAACGATTTTCTTTAATATATTTTAAGAAATTTGATACCGTGCAAGGTGCTTCTTTTTGATATAATTCAATAATAATATCTCCAAATTCTGTTTTAATTGCAATTTTCGGGTTTTTCTTTCCACATGAAAACAAGATCATTGTGAAAGAAATCAAAAATATTATTTTATTAATTTGATTATTTTGCATTATTGGTAATTTATTAACATCATCTGGAATCATATCGGTTGGCAAGTATGGCAAGTAGCCGTTCTTTACTCTGATCTATATTGATTTGTATTATTTTCAAATTTGCAATTCTTTGTTTTTATAAACGATATGCGGCTATGTGTTATGACTTGCTGTTAGCACACGTATTAACTCATATTAAATTATCTTTAGCAAGAAAAACATCATCATTGCCAAAATGAAACTTATTATTGAAATTGTTGCATATTGCCTTTTAAATTTCCATTTAATTTCTTTTGTTCCAAGGAAATCAATTCCAGAGGATTTGATTAGTCTTATTAGCTTTTCATAATCACCATATGAATCTCGAGCAAAAAGGATTTTCTTGCCTTTTAAATCTATGATTCTAATTTGTTCAATCACCCCTGTATAGTCATATGTTTCATAGATTTCGTAACCTTTTGTATTCATTCTATTGATAACTTTTCTTTTTCCAAATATAGCTTTTACAATTAAATCAGAACCGATTTTCTCAACCGTTTTATTTCTGTAGTTTGCAAAATAATATACGAAAACGAGTCCAGCTATGATGATAGGATATACATAGTAATGATCCTGACTACCTTTCAAGATTTGTATAGTCGTAAGTCCTAATGTAAAAATCATGAACCCAATTAATGATATTTCAATTATTGGAAAATCAGGTTTTATTTTGTTCGAACTTTTCTTCATTATATGTGTGCTAACGTAATGATATAGTAATAAGTTTAGGCGTAAGTTTTTGGTTTATTATTTATTAAGTATTTTATTGTTACTTAATCATGATCTTTTGAATTGTTAAACTATAAGATATTTCAATCCTTAAAATATAAATACCTGTTTTGTATTCGGATGTACATATTACTGTTTTATTATTATTTATTTCGCTATCAAACATTGTTTGTCCAATCAGGTTCATTATATTAATTTTTCTGATGGTATTATCGGAAACAATATTCAACACTTCGGTAGCCGGATTTGGATAAATATTAACTTCAAGTGCTGCATTTTCTATCATAGCAGAGCTTTCTTTTGTAATATTTATTACACTTAATTCTCCATCATTTTCAGGAAAGACATTTTTTGTGTAATAATTTGAATATTCATTATCAAAAGTATAAGTTGCCGAAACTTCTTTTTGGTTTTGTATATCCCAAACAATAAGAGAAATTGGGCTGTTTGCTTCAAATCCTTTTCCCTTGCTTAGAGTAGAAAATACGGGAACTGAGTTTTCGAGAACATTTTCGGAAACAATGACGCTTGCACCAACCATTATTTCTCCATCAAAAACAGCAACTTCATCACCAATATTTAATCCGCCGACATAAATTGAATAAACTGGATCGGCTGCATTACCACATTCAAAAACAAAGTGATTAATTACTTTTTCAGGAATTGCACTTTTTGATATTTCTGCTGGAATAGTATAGATCAGTTCATCGTCGGCAAACATTTTAATCAAATAAGCTTCATCAGGTTTTGCATCACCGATTCCGTTTACCCAACTAATTCCGATTTTTCGTATGGTTTCGCCATTTGAATTTCTGATATAATCCAGATCGTCAGTTAGAATTCCACTAAATGCTATCAATGCATCAATTGGATTTTCGGGGAGAAAACTGACAAACTGATAGCCCATCGATAAATTTATTGGAGATAAAGGATTTACTTCATCTCCGCTTAATGTCAATGTTTCGTCATCAGACATTTTGATTAAATAACCTTCAGTTGTGATCCAATCTCCAATTCCATTTACCCACACAGGCCCGATTTTTTTTAAGGACTGACTGTTTGAATTTCTGACAAAATCAAGGTTTTCGTTTAAAATATTCTGAAACACAATAAGCATATCAGGATTTTCAACATCAATTCTGGAAGAAATAAACTGATAGCCTGCGTTTAAATCAATATTTTGTGTTTCGGTATTAAAATCCCAAAAACCGAAGAAGTCAATATATTTGCTTATAAGTTCAAGTTTTGTGGACTGCCCATCGACAAGGCCACCAAACTCAAAGGAAGCACCTATGGTTTTATAATCACCTGCATCATAAGCTACGGCCATTCCATAATCTGGATCCGGGTTTCTAAAAATCAAAACAGCGGGTGCAATTGCATCAATATGATCAATATAACTGTTATCACCGGAATAATCATAACTCATCCCATGGGTAAAGGTTCCGTTTTTCCCTAAAACTTTAACAATGTCACCATTACCATCAGCTTCAGGATCAATATTAAACATTGGATGTACGGCAGTTTGAGGATCATAATACCAGGTATCACCTCCTTCCATATAAAGATTACCTCCGTTATTTAAATACTCAGCCAGAATTATTCCCTCATCAGCAGTTAAAATATAATTATTAACGAAAGACATACCAAGGCAAACAAAAACCGCTGAATATTTATTTATTTCAGTCGGCATTATCGTATCCGATTCACAATTAATACCAAATTCCAATAAGGCATCCCTAATGGCAGGTGCCGAATTATTGTTTCCATCAAAATCAAGAATGAAAGCCGGTATTTGTCCAACTAATACTGTAAACTCGCCGCTTGAAGTGATTCCAAGATAATCGGAAATATCCGCGATCAACTCAAATATCCGGCCGGGAGGAGTATTTTCAGAAGCAGTAACCCCGAAAACAGTTTCAACTAAGTTATCGGGAGAAATAGTACCGAGAAATTGAGGTTCGCTGTTAATTGTCATATATGGACTTTCTGCGATAAGTTCGGCGACAACATTGTAAGCATCGGCTGAGCCGGTATTATTAATAATAATTGAAATTTCAGTCGTTTCACCCACATCAATTTTTCCATCGCCGAGAATCGCGAAATCAACAAAGTTCAATATGGGTGCATGAGCTATAATTGAAAAATAAGTTTCCCAAATAGCTTCTCCGCTTTCAGCCGTAACTTTAAATAAAATGCTTTCGCCATCAGGCACATCTGCTGAAACAAAACAAGCATAAGCATTATTGATAAATGATACCTCTTGGGGATCAAAATCTCCATAATATTCGGTATTATCGGTAATTGTTATATAAGGGTTCTCGGATGAAATTGTGGCTGTAACTCCGCTTCCACCTTGATTTCCTACATTAAATAAACCCAATGACAGAAAAACATCTTCACCGTAATCAAGTAATCCGTTTCCATTACAGTTATTATCATTGATTTCATTTGAATCAAAAACAATATAAGGTGTATCGGATGTAACTTCAATATTATCCTGAAGCCTGTTTTTATTATGTCCGATTATTGATAATGAAATTGGTGACTGGCTAATGATAGGCGAGAACAAATCAATAATTCCTTCTCCGCTTTCGTTGGCGACAGCACGTCCGATCAAAACCTCGTCTTGAAAGAGAGCAAGTCTTGCAAAAGGAACGTCGGTTTGAACTTCTACCTGAATTGTTCCTAATGGAATACTTTCAGGATACTGAGCAATAATATCGGTTGGAACCGCTGTCCAAATATCCATTGATGGATCACCAAACAAATTCAATTCATAAAAACACCATCTCATAATATAGTCATCAAGAAACGGAACATTGTCCTCTTTTGAATCGGCATTAGCTATTCCGATTGCTGTAATGTCCTCTCCAAAAATTGCATCAAAAAATTGGCGATCGAAATATTGTGAGGGCCCGTTGGTGCCTAAAATATCCAGCCAACCATCTCTTGAATTAGCAATTGTAGCAACATCGGCTGTGGCTATGCATGTAATTGTTTCAGCAAAGCAATCGTCTTGATAAGCAGTAAAACCACGATTATCGAAAGCACCACAATATGAACCTTGTGCATAACTTACCATAAAACCACGGTTAGTTCCATTGTTTTGAAAGTTTGAACTTGTCAAATCAGAGTTATACATTTTTAAATTATAATTAACGTATGAGCCGCCAAGATGATTTCGTAGGTTTGCACCATTATTGCTTACCTCATCGAAAACATCTTGTTTTTCCCAATTCTTTTCTCTTTCATAAAATCGGTTACAGAATATATTATCAGATAAACCAATAGTTGTGAATCCGTTATTTGAGCTTCCGTCGGCAACTTCATCCTTATAGTCGCCTCCCCATATTGAATCATACACTACACATAAAAATTCACCGAGAAATAATGCTTTTTCAATATCATCAACGACCGGAGCATCCTGATAAAGCTGAAGCTTGTTAATATGATTTTCAACTTCTAATATATTATCGGCACAAATCCTTCCTATACCAAGCTCAGCATAAAGATCGGCTTCATTTACTTCGCCCCATCTGCCATCATTGTCGGTATTCCAGTTTCCGTCGAGGTTTGAATAATACATATCGGCAGGAATGTCATATTCGTCTCCCCACCCATCAAAACCATAAAACCCTCTGTGAGGGACAATTTTCTGGCCAAGTCCATCATTGTCGCTATCACCACCAAGAATTACGTAGCTGATCCCATAGTTTTCATAATACTCAATTATACAATTTCTTATTTTTTCCTGATCATCCTGCCCTGTGTATTCTGAATAAATGTCTTCAACGCATTTAATACCACATATAAAACCTGTTGATTGTTTAAATTCAAGGTATGGTTCAAATGAAGCAACAAAGCTGTTTTGTGTAATTAATAAAATATCCATTTGGCTGTTATCCTTAGAAGCATCATAAGAATAATCGGAGAGTTTTTCAGGATTATCAACGATATTTTTTATCCGGTTTTTGATGAGTGTCGAATGTCTTAAAAATTGCTGTGCGTCAATAGATCGTGAAGTTGAATTCAATGTAATTTCCAATACGATTTCTTTTGTAAAATCAATATGTTTTGACTTAGGAATGAAGCTGACAGGACAAATTGTGAATGACCCGATTGCATGCCCCGCAAGAAAATGAGTAGAAATGTTTTCAATTGGACTAAGCGGATAAGGCAGGTTTGAAGAATATATTTCATTATTTGGAATAACTTTATAATCTTCTTTATCGGGTACTTTCGACAAGGGAAATTGCCTTGATGCCGCTTGGATTGATATTTCATCAACTCCCGGGTAATATGTTTGCGATACGATTTTTACATCGGCGATTTCGTTTCCTTGCGTTAATAACATACTAATACTGAAATGAGGTATTTTAGGATTGCCTTCCTCACCAAAGTTTCTTGCATTTTTATAAAGTATGCTTGAAAATCCATTCTCAACGGAAATGATTTCGGGCATAGCAAAATTAATTGTCTTTGTAATAGTTTGAGAAAAAGAATAACTACCATAAAGCATTAGCATTAAAAAAATTATAAAGCTTTGTTTGTTCATGTGTTTATATTTGTTTAAAAATTAAACCATCCCGAGTGCTCGGGATAAGAAAATATAAGGAATAATGGATGTAATGATTTATCATTCTCCTGTTGGTCAAAATTTGCCTTGCCATGGGTGTTTCATCTGTTTAAAATTACTTTCCCGCAGGAAATATTTCACTTTTTTCTTCATACTTTAGCCTTTACACTTTCATCTTTTTTTATTCGCGTATTATCGGCTTATTTTTTCATTGTCAATTTAATTTCTATAATATATAGACAGATTCATTTATGTTTAAGTTGTCAGGGAAGTAAACTATTTTTCATTAAAAACACTTCTTAGTTTTCATCCGATAGAAGATATATAGCATATTTTGCAGGATTGTCTTCAAAAATTATTTTACCTGCACGAGCTACCTGTCTAACATAATCCCAGACTTCGTTATATAAAATAATGCGGCTTTGTGTTAGCAATACACGTTGTTTTTTAAAGTCTTCCTGTTGTTCGTTTGCCAGGCTCAAATCATTGCTGAGAGTTTCAATTTTATTAATGCTTTCTTCGGTCATGCCGGCTGCAATTAGTTCCGATTGATAACGCTTTGCCGAAATACTAAGCTGACGCATAAATACAAGCATCTTTACCTGACTACGTCGAGAGGTATTATAATCGTTAAAACCAAATTCGTTTTGAACGGCTTTGTTATTCTCAAAAGCTATTCCCACAAAGTACTTTACCGAACGATACTTTTTGCGACACAAATCCAATATATTTTCCACAGTAGCGGTTTTTGCCGCAAGCTGGTCTTTGATGACGTTATCAATTAGCGTTCCTTCTGCTTGTACAATTTTTGCAGTAAAAGCATTGACATATTCAATTGTAAATTTGGGATCAAAAGCTGCAAACAAATCAATATCAATCTTTAATGCGTTTGCCTTAATGTGGGCTTCTTCGAGCATTTCGGCATCAGTACCTTTGAACTTCTTTAAAATTCGTTTTATTTTACTCATTGTTTTAAAATTTAATTTGTTTATATTTTATTTAAACTACACTAATTTTCAAATCTTCCTTTGCTCCGTTCATTATTTTTTTTATCCGGCTTATCGTTTTCACTATCCCGAATAGTCTTTCCTCTACCCGGCATATGGCCTCCGCTATCCCGAATAGTCTTTCCTCTACCCGGCATATGGCCTCCGCTATCCCGAATAGTCTTTCCGCTGTCCCGAATGCTCTTTCCGCTACCCGGCATATAGTCTCCGCTATCCCGAACGCTCTTTCCGTAGTCCGGCACACGATCTCCGCTGTCCCGAATAGTCTTTCCGATGTCCGGCACATGGTCTCCGCTATCCCGTATGCTCTTTCCGCTGTCCGGCATACAGTCTCCGCTGCTCCATATAGCCTTTCCTTTGCCAGGCTCATTGTTTCCGCTATCATAAAATATATTATTGGCATAAACTATTGCTTTAATAATTATTTTAATAATTAAATCATTTCCTGAAGCGAATTTAGTTTTTCAGATAAGCAAATATAGTAAATTTTTTATTAAGCATAATTATTTTTAAAAAATTTATGACGGCTAAGGTTTCCCAAAATAGCACAAATAAAAAAGATTCTTTTTGAAAAACAGGCCTGTTTTGAATCAAAATATTTATTGCATGCCTATAATCTTGCATAATTTCAAAAAAAAATTATTTAATTCCGACTTTTAACATAATGATATATTGGTTAATATAAGTGATTGTGATTTAGATTTAGTTAAAATTACAAAAATATTAATATAACAGGGTTACCTTTTTGCAAAAAACAGAATTAATGCGTGAATATAGGATAGTAATATTAATTTATTTTAATAAAAAGACATTACAAATATTTAAGAAACCGATTTACAAAGATTTTTAGGATGTTCTAATAATAGGATATAAACAATAAAGAAAACAGATGTTTAAAAACAAAATTACCCCAACATAAACATATAATGCTAATATATAGTATAATATGCCATTTTAATCAAACAAGTTAATTATTAACAAAAAAAAATAAATGAAAACTTTATTAAAAATTGGGTTAGTACTGACCCTAATCAGTAGGAATATATCGTTCAAAATTAACTTATGACAAAGAAAGTCAGAAAAATAGATTTATTTTTATAAACCGTTAAAGCGGTTAAATGTTTTCATATTTCATTAGTTGCAAGAATATATTAAAAACTGGTTCTAATGCTCGTTGGGTTTCCAACTCCTTTGGGGATTTGAAACCCTTTGAATTATTTTGTGATTCTTTGGGATATAGCTGTTACACTAAGAATCACGGAGATTACACTAAGTTTCACAAAGAAAAATGAAATTATTCAATTACTTACTTAAAAAATAGCAAGCAGTCTTCTTTAATTAGACCAGAAAATATGAATAAGAAAATAGTGCTTTTAGTAATTATCTTAAGCCTTTTGGTATTTGAAAACAAAAGGCAAATACCCGAAGAAAGATATAGCGGTATTGGGAAGGATAGAAGTAGTATGGTACTTAATGAGAAAGACAGAGTTTTAGAATTGTATAAACTCGAATTAGAAAAAAAAGATAAAAAAAATAAATTATACTTCATATTACTAATTGCTACGAGTTTTGGTTTTATAATTATTGGAAATTTATACAGGAAAAAGCAAGTTGCTTTAAAGAAATTATGCAAGGAAAACAGGGAGTTAGCAGAAATATACCATAGAGCGTTACTCAAAGAAGGTAATAATTGCATTTCTGAAAAACAACGAAAGCTTTATATGCAATTAATTGAATTAATTGAGAAAGGAGAAATATACAGGGAGAAGGACCTGAGTCTTGAAAAACTTGCAAAACTGCTGAAAACAAACAGGAGTGAATTGTCGGCTGTGATAAATAAAATGAGTGAAATAAATTACACAAGGCTTATTAACGGGTATAGAATAAATCATGCGATCATATTACTATCCGACCCATTGGTTTGGGATAAGTACTCGGTGGAAGGTATAGCAAAGGAATCAGGCTTTAACTCCAAATCGTCTTTTTACAGACTTTTTAACAAACAAACAGGCCTGACACCGATTGAATTTGTGAATATGAAATCAATGACCGGGAAAATGAGTGCCAATTGATATATTGGGAATACAAGAATTATTAAATAATAAATACATGTGTAATTTTGGTTAATAAGCGGTTAGGAGAAATTCCTAAAGTATTATAAAAATTAAAAAAAAAACAATGCAATTAATTTGCTCAAAGGCCCCCATTATATATAAATGCTATTATTTAGTATGATGCCATTTTAATCAAATAAATTTATTATTAACAAAAAAAAATTAAATGAAAACTTTATTAAAAATCGGGTTAGTACTGACCCTAATTAGTACACAAATGATTTTTGCACAACCTGTACAATTTAGCCAGGATTTTGAATGGTCTGCTGGTTTTAGCTTCACTTCAACAAGAGTTGATATGACTGACCAAGACATGTTGTTAGACGTATTTGAAGAACCTGATGACGATTTTCCCAATCTAATCTATATAACGAATACGGCAGGTGCCCAGTTGATAAAACCAGGTCCTAATTGGGTAAACAATATTGGTGACTGGGTAACTATTGAGGGTTATCTTTTTAAATGGTCCGGCGTAGGTGAAATAACACTTACTGGAGATCCAATAGACGTAACTACCACAATTTCTTTAGATGCCGGATTCACCTATGTAAGTTATCTTCCTACTCTTGAATTGGATGTAATGGATGCATTTGCATCAATTGTTGGAGATAATTTGTTATATGTACGAAACTCCACAGGGGCTATGCTACGCAAAATAGGCCCTAACTGGGTAAATGGTATTGGAAATGGCATACCTACTGAAGGCTATTTGGTTAAAATGGCTGCCAGTGATGACTTAATTTACCCTTTTATATGTGGTGAGGTTCTTTTCTATGAAGGTACAACTTATTCAACAGTGGAAATAACCGATGGGGGTAATAATACACAATGCTGGATGGGGGAGAACCTTAATATAGGTGAAATGACAGACGATACTGAAGATATGACAAATGATCAAACTATTGAAAAATATTGTGTTGACGATGATGAGGAAAATTGTGATGTGTATGGAGGGTTATACCAATGGGACGAAGCGATGCAATATACTACATCGCAAGGAGCACAAGGTATTTGTCCTACAGGATGGCATATTCCTACTGATGACGAGTGGAGTGACCTTGAAGGTATAGCTGATACCCAATATCCAGTAGGTGATGAGGAATGGGATGAATGGGGATGGCGAGGATATAATGCCGGATATCATCTTAAATCTACAAGTGGCTGGACAAATGGAAATGGGAATGATACATATGGCTTCACAGTACTTCCAGCAGGACAAAGATATGATTATGGAGGTAGTGGTGATATTGGCGTATGGGGTCAATTTTGGTCATCAGATGAAAATAATTCAACTACAGCTTTTATAAGAGAATTTCGAGATATAAATGATGACTCGGGAAGGACTACTCCTTTAAAGGTAGCAGGTAAATCTATACGCTGCATACAAGATGCAACAGATGCAAAATCATCAAAACGGCCAAAAAATAGTAATCCCAAACTATCTCCAAAACATTTTATTGTAGAATTTGGTGATCCATCTATGGATGTCTGGACAATTTATATTGATAAAGGTGAATTTGAAAAAGGTGATGAAATTGGCGTTTATTATGGAGAAATTCTTGCAGGTTCAGGGGTTATTCAATCTGATAATATGCTTGAAAATGCTATTCCGATATTTAGCAATCTTTACAAAACAGGTAATGCCCCAATAATAAAAATATGGGATCAAAGTTCAAATAAAGAGTATATTATTAGTAATTATTCATTTACTAATCCTTATGGTAATGCCTATTCCAGAAAAGCTTTCCCGAAAGGTGATATGGAATATACATTGATTACTTCTGCAAAGTTAGAAAAATCATCTGCAATTGAAATTGAGAAGGAAATTACAATTAGTCCGAATCCATCAGAAGGAATATTTAATATTACCATTAATGATAATCCGGGCAATATTCAATTAATAGTTACTGATTTACAGGGAAAAGTATGCCGCAACTTCAAAATAATTGAAAATTCAACTCAATTTGATTTAAGTGATCTGAACGCGGGTATTTATTTTGTACGTTGTATTGGAGAGAATTTTAATACCGTAAAGAAAGTAGTTATTAAGTAAAATGCTCAAGTAAAAGCAATTTTAAAATGGCATCCATACGGACAAGTGGGGGAAAAAGGGAAATACTGAGTGTATTTCCCTTTTTTAATGACCTCATCCCCCGGGCCCCTTCTCCTTTGAGAAGAAGGGGAGCGTCCTTGCATGAAGGATTGTGTGTTTTTACAGAATTTATTGACTTCTGCATTAAAAATTTAAATATACCAACACTATGAGGGTACGCTCCCCTTTCCAACGACCGAAGGAAGTCCGCACGAAACAATTACTATAAATCAACATTATTTTTCAGAACCTTTTCCGGGAAAATCCTTAATACAACGGACTGAATGACCTACAGTCTTAAAAATATCCCAATTGCCGACTTTATCAGTACCATAACTAATATATCGCTCCCATGCATCTGAATCGTACTCACTTGATGTCCAGAAAAAGACTTTATTGTTGAGACTTCCAAAACCTCCTCCTACCCAGCGACATCCTCCCGGAAGTGCACAAAAATCATAAAGGTCGGTTCCATTTCCATTATCACGCCAGCCATATTTTGATTTTAAATTCAAGCCTGCATCAAAACCTCTCATTCCTTTATTATTCCAAATAGTATCAC
>Ga0208648_1001134_pt1 | contig 23112 bp, 15 predicted proteins | sample AntAceMetag02UKL_FD_184772 | JGI IMG/M metagenome (GOLD analysis project Ga0208648, IMG submission 184772) | Saline lake microbial communities from Ace Lake, Antarctica - Antarctic Ace Lake Metagenome 02UKL (SPAdes) (version 2) | ecosystem: Environmental > Aquatic > Non-marine Saline and...
AATATACTTTGTAGGAAGTAGCTCCGGCCACAGTATCCCACGAAAGATAAACTACTTCTGATACAACTGAAATAGTTACATTTCCCGGTGGAAGTATTCCTCCAATTATCGGACCGAGATAATAACCGGGGAGCATTCCATAATTCGTGCTTGTTGTTTCTTCATCGGATATTATCCCGATCGCACTTCCGGTTAAGATATAATTAGTTGAAGTCGGTGGATTTGCAGGATCATTACCAGAGCTAAAACTCCACTGCTGCAGAATATAATTGTCACTGGATGGATTGGATGCATAAACAGAAGTAACAGAAAAAAGAACTAATAAAATTAAAATATTTTTCATTTTATCTCCTATTTTTACTTCTTCTCTAGCTCCTGGATTCTTTGTTCTAAGCTTGTAATCATATTCCTGAGTTCATCATTTTCTGCTTGTAAAGTTTTCACATTCTCATTGGTATAAAGAATAATTTTCTGATAATTTATTCCTTCAGGGTTGCCTTGTTCATCGTACCAGACAAGTTTATCCAGACCTGCTTCATCAAATTCTTCCGCAATATAACCAATTTCCCATTTGCCAGGTTCTTCAGGTCTGGTATAGGTTTTTGGCTGAACATTCAGAATTTTTGAATATTCATCATTCAGATCAGTAATATTTTCTTTGAATCTTGCGGATGAGGTTTCATACTTGAATTTACCTGTGGTAGGATTATAATGAACAGTATAATTACTTCCCGTAGGTAAGTTATAAACATAAAAATTCCCATCCTGATCAAAGGAAGCCAGGTTGGTACTATCATATCGAATATCCATCATACCTGCACCATTCCAGTTTACATAAGCATTAGTACCACCATGATCCATTTCTAAGTAGTTAGTTTCTGCTGTCCCACTTGCGCTACGGATAGGACCTATAACAGTTAACTTTTTCCCGGGTGTGGTTGTTCCAATACCAACAAAACCTCCTTTTTTAAAGATTACCTTATCCGTAAGATTTGCCACATTGTCATTAGTACCACTGGCAAAAACCAGGTCAGCATCACCAGAACCGGCATCTTTGCGATAAATGTTCCAGGTGTATGAAGAACCTGAATTACGAAATCGGATTCCCTGATTGAATGTATTGTCACTGGTTCGTAATGTTAGTCCTGCATAATCTGTATCGGAGTAAATTGTCAGGTCTGTGTCGGGTGAGATGGTTCCAATACCAACGTTGCCGTTTTCATGATAAACATCATCTCCATTGATAGTCCAACCAGTATATGGAAGATTGGTTAATCCGGAACCGTCTCCGGAAAAAGAAGTTGCTGTTACAGTTCCGTTCACATCTAATTCTGTTGAAGGTGAAGTTGTCCCAATTCCTACATTACCAGCGTTTATGAATGAATCATTGAAAGGATTTCCGTGCAGTTTTATTACTTCCGTCCCCTCATTGTATACAGTAATCAGTCCGGAAGTAGTACCTGAATTAATTTTAACAGCTGTATTCTCATTATCATCCTCTCGTACTGTAAAATCACCATTTAGAATTGTAAGCTTACTGGTAGGATCATCTGTTCCAATACCAAGTTTTCCACTTATATAGGTATTACCCACAAAATATCCAGCCCACTTATCCTCATTATCATCATTATAACCAAGGAATGCTCTGGGAGAACCATCATGGTCTGCTCCAACAATTGCAGCACTATTTGGATAGTCAAAATAACTATATCCAGCAATACCTGCAGTATAATTATTACCGAAATAACTGTAACCTTTTATGGCTGCATCAAGATATTCTACACCCCAGCCAGTTCCTCCATTTGTTGCTCCTTCATTACCTGCACGATACCCGTAAATACAGGTTTTATCAGGTCCATAATCTGCATAATCTCTATAAACTTTTAACTTATTGGATTCGATATACGTAGTGCCAATTCCCATGTTTCCATCCTGATCAAAACTAGCAATAGTGCTGTTATCTTTTTTTATATTCAGATCTCCGCTTCCTAACCAGTTAATATTAGCATGACTACTACCATGAAATATTTCGATATATTTTGTTTCGTCTGCATTATAGGAAGCTCTTACCTTTCCTACAACAGATAATTCTTCATCCGGAGTTGTGGTGCCAATACCCACATTTCCGGTTTCGTGATAAACATTATCACCATCTATTGTCCAATCATCATCAGGAGTGGAAGTTCCTGATTGCAAGGCATAAGGAACACTTGTGATCCTGGTTCTGGGTGACATCTCATTATCGGTTTCTACTAAAATTCCTATCCACCTGTCTGGAGAGATAAAATAACTTTCATCCAGGGGTGTGATATTACCTAAAGTAACATTAAATAATCCTTCAGTAACATCAACTGCCTGAGATTCTGACCAGAGAGCTGTTCCTCCGGTATCCACATCATAAATTGAGAATGTGATGTTCACAGTCCCATTTACAGCGTTTCCATTATCATCGGTAAGTCTTCCCTGGAAATCGATCAGATTGGGAACATTGTTGCTGCGGTTGTCTCTTTGGGATTTTGAAAGGTTAACATCATAACATGGTTTTCTGATAGTTTTGGATTCGGTTTGTGCGTTTAAAAACAGACTCAATGAGATGAAAAGAACGAAAATAATCATACTTTTTTTCATGGTAATCCTCCGTTTTTTGTCTTGAACATGTAATAATAATAAAGCGCAAAATACAGAAAATATTGTCAATTTTTATTCGTAGATATAAAATTTTTTAAGGCTTAATTTACTGAATACAAAATCCCCTCAAATATTTCAGTATTTGAAGGGGATTAAAATCGTTTAACCTGGTGAATTAATTTTCAGCTTTCACATAATAAAATTTCTTCTCATCAGGAGCTGGAGCACTCCAACTCTCGTCTACAAAAGTACCGCTCGCATCTTCAGTAAATCCAGTATATGGATCATCAGAAGAATATATTTTGTATGAAGTTGCCAAGAGAACAGGATCCCAGGAGATAAAAACAGAATCTGACTCTATGTAAATAATTACATTTTCAGGAGAATTGGGTTTGGATGTAGCGCCTGTAATACTTCCATTCTCTGTCCATGGGAGCGGTATTCCTTCGTTAAGAAGAATGCTATTAATATTAACCCATGCGTGTTCACCAATTGATAATTCACCTGTTAATTGAAATTTGACTTTAACCATCACGCCTGCACTACTGAAGCTACTTGTACCTGCACCAGCAAAAGTAATTTGACCACTCGTAACATCTTGTGCAAAACTCCAACCATCAGTTAAAGTGCCATTATCAACTATTTCAATAGCTTCTAATTCCGGTGCTTCATAGCCAATGGTCATCTCAATAGAAAAAACAGATTGTCCTGCAGGTAGTTCGCCAATATATATTGGAAGGTCATAAGTGAGTCCAACCGGACCGGTTGTATCAGGAATGATTACCCGAGTATCATAAATATAAATATTGCCCGATGAATCAGTTGCACCAAAGAAATCGGTTACAGAAACAATTATCACTCCACTTTTGATGGCACATAGCATTCCGCTGTCATTAATAGTTGCAACAGTTGTATCTGATGAAGTCCATTCATTAGGAGGTGTCCCACCACTCACATTAAACTGAAGAGAATCACCTGCGATCACATTCGCTGTATTAGGAGTAACAATTAAAGTAGGAAGTTGATTAACATAACAGTATCCGTATTGTGTATTCGCAAGTATATCTTCGTTAAAAATTACATCAGAAAAATTGATGTTTGTTCCACCATAGTGTTGTAATGATGCAGTCATCTGAACATAGAGCAAGATTCCCTGCCCGGTTAAAGTATCGCTTCCGGCAAAAGCAATTTCAATCTGTCCATCACTAATATTGAATGTTGGTGGGTTATAGCCTGATAACATAGTGCCGGTCGTAATTATATCCACTGCATCGAGTATATTAGCACTATAGGAAAGAGTAAAATTTCCTGAATAAATATTTAAACCTGTAATACCGGTAATATATATAGGAACATTAAATGTTTGACCTTGTATGACAGTTGTATCGGGTATGCTTAATTTTAAAGCTCGGACTTCAATAAAGCCATTAGTGGTATCTATGATTCCCATTGCATCTTCTGCTACAACCTGGGTAAATCCTGTCCCTATAGCATTAAGCATCCCTGAGGAATCAATAGAAGCGGTAGTTCCGTTCGTTACCGACCATAGATATGGTGTCGTACCTCCACCAGCAGTAAATTGAAGCGAATCTCCAATGGTTAACAATCCAGTATTGGGACTTACCCATATAGTAGGTAAGGCACTAATAGAAATAGAACCATTATCAAAAATGATACCCGGAGTGCCTTCGTTGAAGAAATTATTTGCTACACCTGTAAATGAAACTGGAGACCATCCGGATTGCAATGCTTCAAATTGAATATATAGTAATACGCCTGTGCCACTCAGGGCAGAACCTCCAGCACCTGCAATCGTAACCTGCCCAGAAATTGTATTGTTGAAAGACATAGAGAATGATTCACTAATAGTCCCTGTAGTCACTATTGACTCAGCACTCAGAAGGCTTGAATAGAAGCTGATTTGCAACTGATAAGAATACACATTTTCACCTGTTAAACTGCTATCCACATACACAGGTATGTATAGTATATCATTGACCACCGCAGTGGTATCTGGAATCCTGAGCCCGATATCATTCGCATATAGATTCGCAGAAATAAGAAAAACACATAGGAATAAAAACCACTTTATATTTATTTTCATGAAATATCTCCTTTTTTACCTCATAAGTACAAGTTTTTTCGTATCATACTCAAGCTGTCGGTCGGACTCTACCAGATAGAAGTACATGCCACTCGAAACTCGGATACCCTGATTATCAGTTCCATCCCAGTCGATATTGTAAATACCTGTTGAATTCACGACTTGTGAGGATAATGTCTTAATCAATTGACCTTTAATATTGTATATTTGTATCTGTACAAATCCCTGTAGATTTGTGGTGGAATTAAAAGAAAAAGTGGTTGAGGAATTAAATGGGTTAGGATGGTTTTGATGAAGAATAAGATCCGATGAATTATTTGGAAGTTCAGATACAGAAACAGGGATTGAAATAGAACCATTAACAAAATCGATTATCGGAGTACCTTCGTTGAAAAAATTATTCTCAGGACCTGTGGATGCTATTAAGGAGAATCCACTTTGCAAAGGTATAAATTGAATATATATAAATGTGCCCGATCCATTTAGGGGAACTGTGCCAGCACCTGCAATCGTAACCTGGCCTGAAACAGAGTTGTTGAAGGCAGGTGAACCAAAAGATTCGCTGATAGTTCCATCAATCAAAACTGTATGTGCATAAAGAAGGTTTGCATCAAAGCTAATTTGTAACTGATAGGAATATATATTTTCACCGGTTAAACTGCTATCCACATAAACGGGAATATTTATTGTATCGACAACTATCGCAGTAGTATCCGGAATCCTGAGACCGATAACAGTCGCATTTAAATTCACAGCGCTGAAAAAAATACACAGATATAAAAGCAATTTTAATAATTTCATAAGATATTGAAAGTCCTTGCGAAGGTTATCAACCTTCGCAAGGTTAATCTTTCTCAAGTTATCTCATAAGAATAAGTTTCTTTATTTCGTTGTATGTTCCAGATTCCATTCTGTAGAAATACATACCGCTCGAGACCTTATCTCCATTATTTCCGGTTCCATCCCACATCACATGATAAAAACCGGTATCCTGTTCTTTATCTACTAATGTCCTGACCAATTGTCCTTTCATATTATATATACAGATACTTACTCGAGAATTATCATGAGGAATTTGATATTGTATCGAAGTGTTCGGATTGAACGGATTCGGATAATTTTGAAGGACCGCAAAATTCAACGGAGTACCCTGAACACTAATTTCTCCGGAGCGTGCATATTCTGTTAAATCCTTTTCATTTGCAAGGAATTGACGCACAATAATAGGAATATTTTCATTACCTTTTACTTCTTCTGCGACAGTGAATGTAACATAAACGATTTCACCATCTGTTTCCATAATTTCTGTTCCTGCCATAGCAATGTTCAGTTCACCTGCTTCAGGATTTTTCTCCATAGCTAATTGCATAGAACTGGTTATTTCAGACATTGAGACATCATGAACGGTTAAAATTTCCGGATCATATTCTAAAATAATTTGAATTGAAGTTACGCCAGAAACATTCTCAAGAGTTAATGGAATGGTGACCTGTTCACCTCGAATCGCAGAAGCTGAACCGACATGTAAAATTACATCAGAAGGATTCTGCATTGCCAGGTATTCCAAGGTTTCAATCAGCAAGGGATCATTCGGATCCATATCTCTGTTTATCTCTGCAGGGAACCAGTGAATGAGACCAACTACATATTGTAAAATCAATGAGGCATCATAAGCAGTTACACCCGCTGCTGCACTTACATCTGCTACCATTTCTTGAAGGGCATTTAGGGTAATGCTGCCAACGACATCTTGTAATATCAATGAAGCATCATAAGCAGTGATACCGCCATTTAAACTAACGTCACCCATATCAGGATTATGAGCATCATTAGTGAGCCAGGGATCGTAATCCACTGCATCGGATACTACATCACCCGCTCCACTCGGATTGCCTGAATGCGTTGGACCGGAATTATCACCCCACCAGTTATTTTCTGCATTAATTACAAAAGACTCGTCCACATTATTAATACCCATATACTGATTATCGTAAATGTCACAATAATTAATAACTGGATCTGATGCACCAAGTGCATTTAAACCATAAGTATTATGGGTTAATAATGAATGTGTGATGGTTGGGCTTGCATTGTTTGTGACAATTGCACCATAGGTATTATAAGTGTAATATCCGGCATATTTGATGATACAATGCTCCAAAATACAAAGGGGATCCAATGATTCTTCTTCAAATTTAATTCCTCTCCACGAATAATAATGCGGAGAAGTGGCAGTGCTGTCAGCATTTGTATCACCACCATAAAAATCATCTAAAATACTTGTAAATACGATGGTGCTGTCCGCAGTTGCACCACCTTCCGCAATCAATCCTTTTCTCACAGTTATTCCAGTTGAATAAAATTTAAGAACGACACCCGGGTTTATCGTAAGAGTAACACTGGTTCCAATGACATATCCACCAGGAAAATAATAGGGTATATTAGTAATTCCTGCAAAATTTTTCTTTGCTAAAGTCCGGTCCGTTGTAAGTGTCTCATATTGGATTCCTAATGCTTTGTATGTTGTACCGGAAATAATATTCCCGTCAGTGTGGCTTGGATAGGATACAAGAGACATATACAACGGTGCATAGGTTAGATCATGAAAAGTGCAACTGTCCACAACAGGTTCAGAAACACCATTTAGCACCATTCCCCAGTGATCATAGTTAAATAAGGAATTGTTGATTGATGGGGATGCTTGCTGACAAATGATTCCTTCACTTCGATATTGGAGAATTGCATGATTTACCGAACAAGTTGCATCATCACTTATATCAGCAAATTTAAGCGTGTAAGATGATCCAATGGATGGAGACGATGAAGAACCATCATCGTTTGTATCTCCTGGATTACCATAATTGTCATCTCTATAATCTGTGATTACTACAGGTTCGATATCAGTTCCATTAATAATGAGAGCTCCCTCAACATAGAAATTACTGTTTTTGAAGACCACACCTGCTGGTATGGTGATGGTTGTGCCAGAACTAATGGTACATGTCCCATACATAAAATAGGTCATATTCGTAAATCCAGCAAAATCTCGTTTGGGGATTGTATCAGTAGCAGAATAAGTTTCATTTACAATTCCCAGTGCCCAATAACCTAAATTCAATACAGTGTTTTCTTCAAAGGTCGGATTGGAAAACATACTCATAGAAATGGGTGCGTTATTGATATTTTGGATATCACATCCTTTAATAAGAGGGTGGGCGCTTCCATAGATTCCAATACCAGTGGAACTGGACATTTCAATAGTAGAACTATCTATAGTAGCAGCTGCATCATAAATTCGGACTGCACCATAATTATTTGGCCCATAATATGTATAACCACCATAGCGAACAATGCAGTGTTTTAGCAAATTCAAGGTATCAATACTGGAACTATTGAAGGTTATACTCCGCCAATCTCCGCGGTTTGGAGATGTAGCGGTCCCATCATTATTGGTATCTCCTCCATAGGAATCATCTTTGATAGATGTAAAAACAATCTCTCCAAACCCCCCCTGCTTCGGCAGTGGTACACCAACAGAAATTAACGCACCATTTACTGTGATACTGCCATTTAACTTTATTACAACACCTGGTTGAATATAAAATGTTACAGTGGAATTAATTGTTAGGTAATCTACTATATAAGCGATATTATGGATACCAGCCACATCTCGTTGTATCAATGTTGCATCCGAGGAAAGGGTACCCTCCAAAATTCTAATTCCTTTACTTCCATTGGCAGTAAATATAATATCTGTAAAAGTCGGATTGGATTTCAATGACATAGCGATTGGGTCGGCGGTACAATTTTTGATCTCAACATTGTCTATTGATGGTGCGGAATTACCTTCAAAGCGTAAGCCATAACCAGAGAAGTCGCTCAGTGTTGAATTTGAGATAGTGCCGTTGGCATCTGTAAATGTAATTCCCCCGGATCCAGCAAATTTAATAAGACAACTATCAATTAACGTGAAAGCATCATCAGCAGTAGCCCGAAAGTTTATCTTTGTCCAATTACCTGCGGATGGTGAAGTTGCAGAACCATCACCATTTGTATCATTCGGATTTCCATAATCATCATCGTATATAGAAGTAAATACAATCTGTCCACGAGATATTGTCCCGTCTGCTTGAAATCCACCATCAACATAAATACCGCTCCCATTCAGTTTGACCACTACATCAGGTTCCACAGTAACATAAGTTCCAGAATCGATAGTAAGATTACCCAATAGTACATAAGTAATATTATTCCAACCCGCAACATCCCGTTTGCTTATACTACCATTGTAGCCAACATTTTCACCGATAATCCCAAGTGCTGTCAATGAAGTGTTCGTAAATGTATTCCCGTTAAATGATGGGTTTGCTGAAACGGATAATGCAATTGGAGTGCTTGAGGTGTTGATAATTGAATTACTCTCTATCGTGGGATTTGAGGAATATTGTGCCCAGATTCCATAATGTACATCCGTTATTTCACAATGTTGGATTTTGGGACTGGCGTTTAAAGTTGTAAGAGCAGCACTCGAGTAGTAAGGATTACTTGCATATTTTATACGGCAGTAATTGAGCTGTGAAGTTGTATCACTGGTTGCTTCAATTACAATTCCACCCCAATCACCTACAACGGGCCAAGTTGAACTTCCATCCCTGTTTGTATCAAGTGGGTTTCCATAGTTATCATCTTTTACTGAGGTGAAGGTTATCATACTGCTTGCTGTAGCATCAGCGATCAACGTACCCTGTACTATAATTCGGTGATTATAATAATATGACTTAATTACAATACTATCGTTAATTGTTAATGAAAGTGTTTCAGGAATGGTTACTGTCCCCAGCAAAAGATAGGTTACATTTGGAATAGCAGTAACATCACGAGTTGGCAATACAGCATTAGAGGTTAATGTCCCACCCAGAAGACCAATTGCATCATACTCATTGTCAGATAATGAGAATGTATTGTTGTAAAAGACAGGATGAGCATCAAATGACATTGCAATGGGAACCATGTCGCTTGACCCTATAGTATTATTTGTATAAGTTGGGCTAGATTCGTACTGCATCAAAGTTCCGTAGTAGCTGTTTGAAAAATCGCAGGAATCAACGACTGGACTAGCATTATCCATAGAGACAGCTCCTCTGTTGCCTCCACCTGCGAATCGGACATGGCAACGTCTCATAACGCATCCAGCATCACTACTTGCGTCGTTGAAAATAACACCATACCAATTTCCTGAAGCAGGTAATGTTGAGGTCCCATCATTATTGGTATCCCCCCCCCAGTTGTCATCTTTATAAGAAGTAAAATATATGTTTTCACCTACATCTGCTACTGCGTTAAGAGTGTCATTAACAAACAGGCCGCCTGTTCTGAACTTTAATATATTCTCAGAACCAATTTCCAAACGAGCGCCAGTATTTATAGTATAACTATTATAAAAATAGTATGGAACATAATCTTCAAGACCACGACTGAGATTATCAAGTGAGGGTAAAACCCAGTTGTTACTATTACTTGAATGATTGACATATATTGCGTCTACAGTATTTCCAGTTAAATGGTTTGTACCATGTAAGGTAAGTGCACCCGGTCCGTTATACCTTATTGGCCATCCGCATGAACTAATGTCAGTATCAGTCATATCTACGCTTGTGTTGCTGCTTACAATCATAAGACCATAAGAACAGTTGCTTATATTGACATTGTCCAGGGTATCCTTAGAAGCACTACCAGCATAAATACCATAACCATAAGAAGTATGATAGCCAACTAAGTCAATATCAGTATCAGTCATATTAAGAGTTCCATAAGACTCCACTCCATAATAGTAGGCACCGTCTATATTAGAATTATTGACCATATTGACATTTGCACTGCTGTGAACATATAAACCTCTTACACAATTGATAATACTCACATTATCTAAATCAGCATTGGTGCCGCTACCTGCATAGATACCTGTACCATATGAGGGATGATAGCCTGCCAAATTTATGTCTGTGTTGGTCATACTGAGAGAATCGTAACATTCCACTCCGTAATAGAAGAAATTTGCCAGAGTGCAATCGGTCATAGAAGTGTTTCCATTATAGTGGTAGAATTTTTTAGCATACTCAAATTGACAGTTCTGAAAAGTTGCAGAACCTTCATAAGAACCATTCCCGACCTGGATGTAATTCCAAGCTCCTGGAAAGGGAATTGCATTAGACGATGTGAAAGTTATACCATAGGTTGAACCGTCAGCGTTCAGCGTACCATACACATATAGAATAAGGTTGTCATTGAATTTTACAGTTACACTATCATCTACAGTGAGTGTAACCCCAGTTAAAACATATACAGTCCCTGTCACTATGTAGGGGCTGTTATCCCGTGTCCAAGTTGCATCAGAGGAAATATTACCTGAAACATTAGTGTCTGCAAATGCAGCACTGATGCAGAAAATGGTCAAGAATAGACCGATAATTATTGTGTGCTTAGTTTTCATTTTGCCTCCATTTTGTTTAAATTCAGCATTTAAAATGTTAATAATAATACTTTTTAACTTCTTCACAAAGACCTGCTTCTTCTAATATATTTTCTTAACTTAATAAGTTCAGAAACTCATCACAAAAAAAGTGTCTTTTATTGAGATAATTTTGTCAAATTTTTTTAAAAAAATATTGATTTCTACAAAAATTTTCAGAAAATATCGTAGAAGAAAGGGCAAAATTGAAAACTAATATCATTACAACTTAGCTCTTATTCTTAAAAAATATTACTCATATTAATTGTAAGAATTTCACTTTTTTAGATAAATGAAGATAAAAACTAATTTTTATTTTTCTGTTCTTAATATTGGTTCACATGATATTGGTTCACGTGGATTGTATGTTCACGCACAGGACGAAAACGAGATATGGGGTACTATCCAATCAAAACTTTTGTGAGTACATATAAGAGGAGTTCACGATTATATAAAATTTGACAGAACTGATATAGAAAAGCCCTCTGGAATTAAAAAAATATTGGGAGGTTGTAATGAAACGAACAATGTTATTAGTTGTAGTTATAGGAATATTATCAACTTTTTCACTATTCGCTTTTGAAACTGTACAGTATAATGTTACAAATGAAAAATTGCAGAGTGATAAGGTTTATGATGTATTTTTTTATGATACTTCTAATGATAATATTTCTGGCTCCAGCAACGGTGCCTCCAATTGTATTGTATTGAGCACCACCATAAATATAAACACCCTCCTCTTCATTTCTACGAGCCGAGGTTCCATCAGCAACCGTGCCAATGTAGTTACCCTTAACCACATTGCTATTTGTACCTGTACCTGAAATTGCCAGACCGCTTGCATCATTTCCTGAAATGACATTTCCAGCGCCCGACGAAGTACCACCGATAGTGTTCGATTGAGCTCCTCCAAGAATCCAAACACCGTAAATGGTATTTCCCAGATCGGCGGTTCCATTCAGATCGGTGCCAATATAATTACCGCTTACTGTATTGCCTGTGGTTCCACTTCCATCTACATAAACGCCACTATGATCATTGCCTGATATAATATTTCTGGATGTTGCTGAAGTACCTCCAACTGTGTTATTCTGAGCGCCACTGGAGATACGAACACCGGCAGACGTATTTCCCAGATCGGCGGTTCCGTTTTTATATCTGTTCCGATATAATTACCCTGAACTTGGTTCCCTGTAGTATTGTTTTCGCTTATATAAACACCGCTTGTGTTATTTCCGGAAATTACGTTCCCTGCTCCTGATGATGTGCCACCTACTGTGTTGTTTTGAGCGCCTACGCAAATGTAAACACCTATACTCGCATTCCCTAAATCGGCAGTTCCGTTTTTATCAGTACCGATATAGTTTCCACAGACTGTGTTATTGTTTGTCCCGGTATTTTGAATTTTAACACCATAATTTGTATTTCCTGAAATAATATTTCTTGCTCCTGCAGAAGTTCCCCCAATGGTATTGTTTTTTGTACTGGTCGATAAAAAGACGCCATTCCCGTTTGCCAAGGCTGTTGTTCCATTTACCTGGGTTCCAATGTAATTACCTATTACCGTGTTGGCATCCGTGTTGTTACCGCTTATCCACACACCGTAATTATCGTTCCCCGAAATTATGTTCCGTGCCGCTTCCGTAGTTCCGCCAACGGTATTGTTATCCGAATAAAAAGATATTGTAACACCAGCTTGTATGTTCCCTTCGTCCAGTGTGCCGTTCACATCTGTGCCTATGTAGTTGCCGCAAACAGTATTATATTGGGCATAGTTTTTAATTGTAATTCCGCGGTTGTTGCCGCTAAAAAATTTCTCATGCCGGTGCCTGTTCCGCCAATGGTGGTATAATCACCACCATAAACCCTAATACCATATCCTAAATTTTTAAAATGTATTCCCCTTATCTCGCAATTGTTTGCTCCGTCTATATTAATACCACAGTAAGTGGAAGTGCTTGGGTCACTTAAATCGTGACCCTTAATAATGATACCCGGAGAACCATCCGGCCAATCTCCAGACCACTGAGAGCTGGCATCAATGATAGTTTCATTACCTGTAATGTAAGTAATATCGGGTCCATATCGGGGAATTGTAATTGTGCCCGAAACGCTGAATACGATTGTGTCAGAACCTGGATTGCTATTAGCCTGATCAATTGCCCAGCTTAACGAACCTGTACCGCTGTCATTTGTATTTGATACAGTGTAGGTGTCTGCGAAGATTGTTCCTGAAATTATTATCAGGAAGATTGCTAAAAAAACATAAAACTTTTTCATTTTAAAATCCTTTTTTTGTTTGTTTTTGGACTGTCCCGATATTATCGGGATTATTGCAAAACGACAAGTCGTTTGAAAAAACTCCGAGTATTCTAAAAAGACTGCTTCTTTTAAAAATAACACGGTTATTTTACTCCAAATAAATCTGAACTGCACACGGAAAAGATGTAAAAATTCCCGTTTGCTTTTTCTGACTTCTGATTTCTGTTTTTCGCTTTTAAAATCCGTGTAAATCCGTGAGCTAATTCCATGTTCACCTGTAATATTTTTCCAATAACTTCTGCCTTATCGCATCAAGCGGATATGCTTCTCCCATTATCACATAATCGAAGGCAATTCCATCGAGAAAAGCTGCAAAGATCATTACTTCAATTTGAACTTCCATTTCAGACAATTCGGTTCCGTACAGCTCTATAAAAATACCCATTAACAAAGGACCGAAAACAGATTCATAATATTCTTTGAATTTGGCTAACTTCTGTGAAACATAAGGTTGAGATATTACACTTTGGTATAGTTTCCAGAATGGTAAATTATCTTTCAGGGATTCAGTATAATTATTTAGTAATATTTCTAATTTTTTATGAGCCGATATTTCTATTTTATCGATTGTTAAGATCTTATCAAAATATGAAAATCCTTCCATGAAAACGTGTTCCAAAAGCTCATCCTTGCTCTTGAAATAATTGTAGATAAGCCCCTTTGAAATGCCAGCGGATTCGGCGATCATTGCTACTGAAGTTTTATAATATCCATGTTCGGCAAAAACCTCTGTTGCCTTTGCGATGATATGATTCCTCGACTTTTCTCTCATTTCTGCAAATTTTTCCGGTTTTCTTGGTGCCATCATATTATACCTTGAGAAATAGATTTAATTATTGACTGAACGGTCATTCAAAAAAATAAATTGTCAAATTTTTTCTCAAATTTGTAATTAATTTGTGTGTGTACTGTATAATCTATCTTATAATTACTTCAGCTTTCTAATTTAGTATTTTAGCGTTCTCTAATATATTTATTTAATCAAAAGACATTTATTGGAATAAATCACTTCATTATTACTTAGAAGTTGATACAAGTAGATTCCGGTTGGCAGCTTTTGTCCTGTTTTATCTAAACTATCCCAGCTAATTGTATTCTTACCGATAGAAGAAGTATAGCTTATCACTTTAATTAAATTTCCTTTGATATTATATATCTTGATGAACAGATTTTCCCTGCTTTGAATATTGAACATGATATTTGTTGTTTCCTTAAATGGATTTGGAAAATTGAATATTTTGTTTTTAACGCCTATGTTCGGTTCCGGATCTGTTGACACCTGAACCGTCAAATTTATTGGTCTTCTGTGAAGTGTAAGTTCTGTGGCAACAGTATTCGTGATGTCGCACGTGTAGATTCCTTGATCTTCGACAGAGACAGTATCAATTGCTATAGTGCTATCTGTTCCCCATAGAATCTCTGATCCATTAAAATACCATTGATATAGATTATGCTGACCGCCGACTGTGCTTTCAAGAACGATGTCCGATCCGGCAGAAACTAAGGTATCTAATTTTTCCCGCACACTATCTTGTGGTGAGTATTCAAACCACCAGTATACAGCATTAGACTCAAGGTCTTCAAAGGTAAGTTTGTTGTTTTGAGTTTTACAGGTATAAGTATTACCAGATAGTATTTGTGACATATCCGGTAGATCTTCGATCTCATTATTGTCTATTCTGAATTCCGTCATGCCTGATAGATTGTTGATTTCAGTCGGAACAGCACCCGATAATTTATTGTTACTCAAATGCAACCACCATATAGATGTTGCATTTCCAATTTCACTAGGTATCGAATCTGTCAATTGATTGTTATTTAGAAGTAACCAGTGTAAATTAGTGAGGTTCCCAATTGAATTTGGGATGGAACCAGTAAGATCATTATCATCAAGATAAATACCTATTAATGAGCTACAGTTTCCAATCTCAGTCGGTATTGAACCGGTAAGTTGATTGTTCTCAAGAAATAGAAGTTGCAAATTAGACAAATTACCGATTTCAGAAGGAATTGCACCTGAAAAATAATTATGAATTAATTCTAAATTTGTTAAACTATTCAAATTTCCAACTGAGGATGGGATGGGGCCACTCAAAGCGTTATTACTGAGAATTAGTGTACATAGATTATTCAGATTTCCGATCTCCGGTGGTATTGAGCCCGTTATATAATTCTCATCAAGATTAAGACAAACCAAGCTTGTACATGTCCCAATCTGAGAGGGAATGTGACCCATTATATGATTGTTTCTCATGTCAATCCACTCCACATTCGTTAAATTTCCAATAGTATTTGGAATTGATTCGAATTGGTTATCATAAAGAAATATATCTGTGAGACTACTTAGGTTTCCAACTTCATTTGGGATGGGACCGGAAAACTGATTTTCATGGAGATATAATTTTTCAAGATTCGAGAGCGCTCCAATTGTACTTGGTATATGACCATTAAACTGATTTTCACTTAGGTCTAATTGTATCAATTCAGACAGATTTCCGATTGTAGAAGGGATGGCTCCACCAATGTTATTTTTTTCAAGATCAAGTTTTTCAAGATATGTAAAATTTCCTATCTCGTTTGGCAGGATTCCGGTAAGATTATTTTCAAGCAGATTGATTTCGACCACATGTCCGTTCGATATAGTAAGACCATACCAATAATGCAAAGGGAGGTCTGACAACCAATGACTATTGGTGGTCCAGTTGTCACCATTAAGGCAGTTATAAAATGCTGTAAGAATATCTTTTTCATTAATCGGATCAAGATGGATGACGGCAACACTTTCGTGCTGCATACCATTATACATTCCACCCCATGTCATAATATGGTCATTATGATCCCACGTGTCATGAATATAGATCTCATTCGCCGCATCATTGTAGCCAAATCCCATCATTACATGTCCCACCACAAAAATTAACACAGGATAACCATTATCGATTTCATTTTTAAATTGATCGAAGGTAAATCCTTGCGTGTTTCCATTATGTCCATAAATATACTGATTATAATTTGTCATGACATTATAATTTCTGGATTCGAAAAATAGTTTAAATCCATGACATCCATCCCTTTGCCCGGGTTCGCAAGCAGTATAATCGTACAGGGGAGTGCCATCATTGTTAAAAAATAATGTTGTTGAGCCATCACTGTTACCCCAGTTATCCCACTGGCTTGTACCAGCATAGTCAGCAACGCATTTTCCCAGTGTATGCTCTGCCCATCCATTTACTATATATGGATCAGGTCCAGTACTACCGGTATCAATCCAGTAATCATCAACGTGACCTCGTACAGTCCTCCCGTCGATTCCCATATGTGTTGCACTTAACGGGCATTCACTCACCCAACCGCTTGGCCACCACGTTTGTCCCCAAATAGTATTATCCATTGGCATAAATCCATTATCTGTGGGACCTGCATAAGCATTTGCATAACCTGTTCTATCATAATATCCTGCGATCATAGCCGCTGATGTTGGGAAACATCCATAGCACCAATCAAACGCAGGTACATCTTCAAGAACTATCACATTCCTGTTTGTTTTTGGATCGGGAATTTCAGCAATTGGCATTAGTTGATCTGGTGGGGGACTTCCCGGAATAATGATCATGTCAATCAAATCACCATTTTTATCAATGAATGTTGTTTTGAAAGATTGTTCTTCTGCATTGAGATGTGATAATGAAAATAGGATTGATACCAAAAACCAAAGCAAAGAAATCTTTTTTATAATTTTCATTGGTCCTCCTTACGGAATAAATAAATGCCATGGATCTCTAAAAGATCATGCTAATGAAGAGTAGTATGAAAACAACGAATCAAAAAAACTTTTAAGTTTTTTCATATGAACCTCCGTAATTTAACTTTTGGGTATAATTATATTTTGATTTGAAAATATTTTTGAAGAGAAATCCGTCAACACATTTTGTCACAAATGACTGTAAAATTACGCAATGTCTTTGCGATAGTTGTTTCAAGGAGCTTTTCTGTATCCCCAATTGCCTCTTCGTATGTTTCATCAAAAGGGATTGTGCCGAGATAGCATTTCGGGAATGTTTCTTTTGCGTAGTGAATTGTCGGGTATGTCATATTTTCTATGACTCCGAGTATTGGGACATCGAGTTCCTCAAGTAATTCTACCGATTTTTTTACAACTCCTGTTGTGATCTTTGAAGGTGTGGTTACCACACAAAATTCAATATTATTTATAAGACGTATAATGTCGAGCGTTGTGTCATTGATCCCTGGCGGCATATCGATGATGAGATAATCGAGTTCATCCCATCTCGTGATAGCGAGTAGTTCAAGAATTGCGTTTGTAATGTCCTGCCCTCGAAGCGGGGTCGCATGATCCTGAGTGAAATTTGCTATTGTGATATACGAAATTCCATGAAGTTTCGGAGGTATAATGCCTTCATCTTCTTCAGGAAAATGAAAATTATCTATGCCGAGAATTATGTGAGTCGAAGCACCGGTGAAATCAAGATCAAGTAATCCCACTTTTTGATTGGAGTCTGCGAGAACGAGGGCGAGTAGAGATGCGACTGTGCTTTTACCGATTCCCCCTTTTCCGCCAGCAACGGCAATAATCCTACCAACTTTTTCGAGACGTTTTTCTACAACATTTATTCGAGGATCCATTATTTCTCTCCCTCAATCGAATCTACCCAGATGCCCCGACCTTTTGCGATTTCGAAGTCTGGACTTTTACACGCAGGACACTTAAGGAATACATGTGCAGTTTCAGGGATGAAATGTATTGATTCTGTTTCGTCATCATCCAGCTTTTTCTTCACGTCACAGAAAAGCCATTCATGCCCGCAATTCATGCATTTAAATCCTGCGGGTTCGATCTCGAGTTTACATTCAACATTCTCAAAGAGTTCTGGTGCGTCCTTGAGAACCTGTTGAAGGGCAGTATTAAAAATTTCCCTGGATATGGTTTGCAGTTCGCCGATTTTCACAACGATCTCGGTTACTTTTATTAAATTCTCTTCTTTTGCAACTTTCTTTGCTGTGGTTATAACTGCATCAGCTAGTGCCCATTCATGCATAAAAACTCCTATAATATTTCATATTCTAATTTAATGGTCCTCTTCTCTCCACGCTTTTCTCTCTGCGATTACAGATCATAATATCGTGCTATTTCCCATGGATGTGGGATCTTACGCATTTCGTCAAGATCTTTTCTCTTGATCCGTATCCACTTCATTAAAAGATCAGCCGGCAGAACATTACCATAGGTAAGATAGTCGTTGTCGATACGCAAATTATGCAGGGCAAATTCAAGCGTATCAGGGAATGAGGGAATCTTTTTCAGTTCTTCTGTTGAAAGATTATACAAGTTTGATTCCAGAGGTCCGAATCCCTTTTCAACCGGATCGATCTTTTTCTTCACGCCATCTATGCCAGCCATTATAAGCGCTGCAAAAGCAAGATATGGATTGCATGTCGCATCTGTGGGACGGAACTCGAACCTGCGTTCTTCCGGATCTTTAATATATGCAGGAATTCTTATTGCTGCAGATCGGTTGCCTTCTGCAAATACAGCTTTGGAGGGTGCTTCAAGCCCAGCGATCAATCTGCGGTAGGAATTTGATGTAGGATTGGTAAGCGCAGCAAGAGACGCTGAGTGGTCAAGAATCCCTCCAATGAAATACAGGGCGGTTTTACTCAGCTTATATAAACCCTTTGGATCATTAAAGATATTTTTCCCATTATTTTTCAGATACATATGGATGTGCATGCCATTGCCTGCTTCTCCGGGAATCACTTTCGGAAGAAAGGAAATTACTTTGCCGTGTTTTTTGGCGATCCTGTGGCTGATATTCTTTGCCAGCACAGTTGCATCGGTTGCTTTTTCCACGGGTCCAAATTTGAACTCGATCTCTGCCTGGGATGTGCCCACTTCATGGTGATGATATTTCACACCTATACCAAGCTTCTCCAGAGCAAGAACGATCTCATTGCGGATGTTAAAAAAGTGATCATTTGGTTCAGAACGATGGTAACCGCGATTTGGTGCGAGACGGTATATTTCCTCACCGGATGGAGGACTTGCCATCTCACTACTTTCCAATCTGTAGGATACTTCACGCGTACTCATAATGCTGAAAAGTTCATCAATGATATTGAATTCCAGCTCGATGAGCACCTGCACTTCATCTGCGATACCTTCTTCTTTCAGAGTAGTAAGTGCCTTTTGCACAATATGCCTGAGATCCTGGGAAAAACTCTTGCCTGTGTGTGCATCATACACGTCACAAAAGAAATATAATATCTTTGATTCCGGTTCAACAGGATCAATGAATGCGGAGTTCATATCCGGTTTCAATATCATATCGGAGCTTTCAACATTTGCAAATCCGAAATTTGATGCATCAAACCCGATGCCGTCCTTAATTAATTTTTCAGAAAAATTTTCTGCAGGGATTGTCACATTTCGAAGCCGTCCTTCTATGTCCGGCACATAAAAAGATACAAAATTCAATGTATTATTCTTAATGAAGTCTTTCACTTCAGCGCAATTCTTGAATGAAAGCATAAAGCCTCCGAATGTCTTATATTGGGAAAGCAAAAATTTATCTATAGGATTATCTGTCAAATAAAAGAGTGTCTTTTCTCTAAAAAACAGGTATTGGGTTGGAATGATAAGAAATCAGCGAGAGATTTCTCTTACCGCTCTATCTCGTGCAGTAACTACTTTGGTATATCAGAAGGATTTCTTGTCTTCAGTGCCTTTGAGTTCTATAATATTTAATTCTCCAAAAACTACATCTGCGTTCACTGAAATGTATTTCTCACCCTTCACATAACCCGGCGACACATAAGAGTTGTTGCCAATTGCCGCGACATTTCCATCCGGCAGATGTGCCCCTGAAAATACTGATGATACTTTGATAATGACCGGTTTCGAAGAATCGATGATCACATCACCCTTTCCAAATATAACATTTACTTCAAAGTTGAGGTGCTCATCGTCGAGTTCGACCTCGGAAAGATCGATAGAACCTCTCCCGAAAATGATGTTGTATTCTTCATTCTTGTTTGAACTCTTCAGGTCACTCGAAGAGAAAACCACAGTATTTTTGGAAGTTTTAATACCAAATGAACCAGCGAGTATTTTCAGTCCGAGATAAATAAAGATGAGAGCAATGATTATCGAGAATAGCGGAATTTTGATGTTGAACACTGCATTAAGGATAATGCTCAAACCTATAAGGATGACCACTGCACCCCAGAAAAAGCTGCTAAATAAAAAGCCCATTTTCACATGTCCTCCATTTTATTTGGTTATTAAGTTATGTCTCTATAATTATAACCGGCACATATATCTCATCCTCACTCAAGCCGCCGTGATGTCCGGTATAATAATGAGGGTTTTCACCGAGTACTCTGTCCTTTATCACATAGTTTTCTTTTGGAATGAGAACATAATCACCGATCCTGTCCCATAATTTAGGATTTGGTTCATCCAATCCATAGAAGCCCCTTTCGACCAGTTCTGTGCTCTTGTACATCGAGCACACATCAGAAAGATTTTCACGCACATATGCTTCGAATATGTCCATCCTACCTTGTTTTATATAGCAGTATGCTGCTCGCGGGTCACCTGATAATGGCATGAGGAGAGTTTCTTTGAGTTTGGGATGCAGTTCCAGATCGATAAGTGCTTCTTTCGGGCTATCAATAAGACCATGATCGGCTGTGATAATGACCACACTATCGGTATTGCTTATAGAATATACTAAATTTTCTAATGCCCGGGCAAGTTCTCTGAAATGTTCTTTGCAATTCGTAGAATGTATGCCGTTCTTGTGTGCAAGGGTATCGAAAGTAGGCCAGTATGCATAGATGAATTTATCTTCTGGGATATCCTGTACAAGGGTCATCAGATTCATCGTAAAATTCTCTAAATTTTCTCTATTGTAAGAAACAGAAGTGGACCCCTTACTATAAAATTTGGTATAGTCAGAATTTATGATATAATCATTTGAAAGGGTATAAGATTTGCGGTTGAGCTTTTCAAAAATAGTACCCTGCCTAAAAATGTCTTTAGCAAAGATGTCACTTTTGCTGAAAATTTCACCACCGTATCTTGGTTTGAATGGAAGTATGGCGGATAAAACTCCGAGTTCTTTAAGATACACAAACCAGCCGGTGACTGCGTGTTGGGCGGGAGACATGCCGGTCATATAGGAAGTGATTGCAGTGGCGGTTGTTGATGGGAAGACAGAGGTGCAATTTCCTGCAAGGTTCTTGCTGAAGAATGAGTTTCCCTGCTCCATTACGAATTTATATCCGAGTCCGTCGAGGACAATAAATACTACATTTTTCTTTTTTGATATAAAATCACTGTCAAGTATGGAAAGGGGATTGTGTGTCACGGGACTGCTCCCGAGTGCGCTGGTGATACTGCTTACAAGATTGACAATACTGCCATTTTCATAATTGGGTTGGATCATTAAAACCTTTCTGCAAGAAATCTATTTATAAAGAAATCTGCTTATAATTCATTTATCTTTAGAGCCATTTTTTCAATCGAGTCGTTCAAAATTTCTGATGTGCTCTCGCTCACACCCTGCGCTTTTGTTGCTACTTTTTCAATGAAATTCATTTTTTCGAGGATCATCTCAAATCCGAAATATTCTTTCGCGAGGGCATGTTCGAACAAAGCTGTTGGGAAAGCATTGCTCAAGGTTTCCTGCGCCTTTTCCTTTTGACCAGCCATGATGAACAGAGCAATGTTTTTCTCGAGCAATTCGTTCATGTGTTCCTGGATGAATTTCCTCATCTGTTTTTGAATTTTACCCATATAAATGGATGCGCCCAATAGTATAGTATCGCACTCAGATATATCAGGATTTTTAGTATTTTTTAAATTAATGATGTTGGTTTCTGCTTTGAGTTTTTCTTTAAGCAACAGTGCAGCTTTTTCTGTGCTGCCGTGTTTTGTAGTGAAAAGGATACAATTTTTCATATATACCTCAAATTATAATTTTCCTACTGATGCTATGTACACCACCATTTCGTCTTCGCCATCCACTTTGAGCAGTTCGTTGGATTTTTCCTGGTTATATGCAGCGATCCCGCATGCGCCTAAACTGAGTGCTTCTGAGGCGAGGTAGAGATTCTGGCACACGTGCCCTGCATCGAGGAGGATAAGTTTGGCCGCCATAAAGGCGTAACGCCACTCGCAACGATAGGGAACAGCTGTCCAGAAAAAAACGACTGAACTTTCTCCAACAAATTCCTGTTCAAGACATGCATCCACCGTTTGACTGGGAAGATCATCTGCAGTATGAAGGAATTCGAGCTGATGACTCAGGGGACAGTAACGATAAATACCCTGCTCCAATCCTTCAACGTGCAAAACAGCAAGATAGGTTTCAAAAGCATGACGTGCACCGGCAGATGGTACAGTTCGAAAACTGATCTTGTTGCTTCCCCGTTCTAAAACATTTTTTACTCCCTGTGTGCACCAGAGCAGAAATGAAAGATGTTCAAGGTCTATAGATTCCGCAGTGTATTTTCTTCTGGATTTACG
>Ga0208648_1001140_pt1 | contig 22997 bp, 19 predicted proteins | sample AntAceMetag02UKL_FD_184772 | JGI IMG/M metagenome (GOLD analysis project Ga0208648, IMG submission 184772) | Saline lake microbial communities from Ace Lake, Antarctica - Antarctic Ace Lake Metagenome 02UKL (SPAdes) (version 2) | ecosystem: Environmental > Aquatic > Non-marine Saline and...
AATAAAGTTGATCTTTTCAACTGTAATATTTTTGGTTTTGGCATTGCTTTCATAGTTTTTTATGATTTCTAGTACATCAAAATCTATAGACTTAGTATTTGAACAATCAATAATAACTTTTGAATTACCCGGTATTTTATTTAATGCCTGTAATATACTTGCCTTATTAAAAAACGAAACCTCTTCTGCCAAAACAAAGTGGTGAATCTTTTGCCCATTTTCTGAGCTAATAATATCTTTCATATAATGTGAATTTTGATAACTATGGTATAGGGTATTAAAAATGCCAAAAAACATACCGATAGAAATACCCATTAATAAGTCAGTGACCAGTATGCCAATGACCGTTGATATAAATGGCAAAAATTGCTGCCAACCTAATTGGTACATTTGTTTAAAAAGGGCTGGTTTGGCTAATTTATAACCGACAATAAGCAAAATAGCCGCTAGACTCGCGAGCGGAATCATATTCAGTAAATCTGCGATAGTCATCGCGCTAATTAATAAAAAAATTCCATGAAGTATGGCAGATAGTTTGGTTTTACCACCAAAGGCAATATTGGCAGAACTGCGCACAATCACCTGACTAACAGGTAAGCCACCCAATAATCCGGAAACAATATTACCCAGGCCTTGAGCTTTTAATTCCCTGTTAGTGGGTGTGACTCTTTTATCAGGGTCGAGTTTATCGGTAGCTTCTACACATAATAATGTTTCCAGGCTAGCAATAATAGCCATAACAAATGCAACTTCCCATACTTTTAACTGGTTGATGGCAGAAAAATCTGGCAAGGTAAATTGATTTAGAAAACCGCTAAAACTATCAGGAACAGGAAGCTTAACGACCTGATTTGCATTCAGACTAAAATTCAACACGTCACTTTGAAACAGAATGTTCATCATAATGCCTAGAAAAACAACCACAATCGGTCCTTGTATCAATTGAAATAACTTATGCTTTTTAATTAACACTGTATCCCAAAAAATAAGAATGATCAGTGACAGCACTGAAATCAGAACGGCTCCATCCGTGAATACCTCAAGTGCGCTGGTAATAGAAGAAAAAGTATTTTCGCCATCTAGCTGAAAAAATTCGAAGTCCCCTTCGGTATCTTTGTCATAGCCCAATGCATGGGGGATTTGTTTTAAAATAATTAGTAGCCCAATCCCCGTCAACATGCCCTTAATCACAGAATAAGGAAAGAAATAGGCAATAAAACCGGCTTTTGCAAACCCCAAAATCAATTGTATTACGCCTGCCAAGACAACAGCCAATAAAAAAGCAGACCACGACCCCAAAGATCCGATAGCGGTCAAAACAATCACTGCAAGCCCTGCGGCAGGGCCACTCACTCCCAGTGTCGATCCACTTGCTATACCGACTACGATACCACCTACGATACCCGCGATAATGCCCGAAAACAAAGGCGCACCTGACGCCAAGGCAATTCCAAGACACAGAGGAAGTGCCACAAAAAACACAACAATGCTGGCAGGAAAATCGTTTTTAATTTCTTTAAACATTTTTACTTCTCCAAATAGTTGGTTTAAACTTAAGTGATAGTATTACTATTTTTTATAGATAGTAATACTATCACTTTAGCTTGTAAAGCATTGAATTTATCTTTTTTCAATAATTTTGAGTGTAGCTTTTGCTCTTAAGGCAATAAAATAAAAGGCTATGTATGCATTAAGTGTTGGTAATTACGTAAATGGTTGTTTTAATTAGCAGTACTTAAGTGAAGAGCGGTTATATAAAGATACCAACATCTAACGCATACATAGCTAAATAAATTGCTGCTTTAAGAGATAACCATATTGGGTAGCGTGATGGAAGTACAATTACATATTAAAATGAATGAGAAATTATTTCTCAGAAACCCGGAGAAATCGGAACTGGGAAGAAAGATTATCTCGCACAGCATTCAATTAATTCATAAAAACGGTTTTGAAGACTTTACGTTTAAAAAACTGGCAAAAGAGATGGGCTCAACCGAAGCAGGAATTTACCGGTATTTTGAAAATAAACACAAGTTGCTGATATATTTGACTGCCTGGTATTGGAGCTGGCTTGAGTACCAGCTTAGCTTTCATACCCAAAATATTGAAGATCCAGTAGTTAAGCTAAAAATGGTGATTAAGCTACTCGCTAGCACCGTAGAGGACGATGTTAGAACCGGTCATATTAATGAAAATAGCCTGCATCAAATCATTATTACCGAAGGTTCCAAAACCTATCTGACCAGAAACGTATCCGAAGATAACAATGATCAGTTATTCAAGCCTTATAAAGACCTGTGTGCCGTTATCGGTAATATGATTTTAGAATGTAATCCTAATTACAAATATCCGAAATCATTAGCCTCTACGATCATTGAAATGGCACATTTTCAAAATTTCTTTATGAATAATCTGCCTGCATTGACTGATTTTGGCGTTCATAAAGATGAATTAGACATTATTTCATTTCTGGAAGATTTAGTGTTTTCCAGTATCCATAAGGCTTAGAGCAGATTTTGAATGTGGAACTTAATGAGCGCAACAATATTTTAATCAGTCCCGTTAAGTTTTTGCCGCGAATATCATAACTCCTGACCTCGGCTTTTAGATAAATACGCCCGACTGAACATCAAATATCATTAAAATCAACAAATAACAAACTTTTTGACATGAAGATCTAAGTAATTCTGGCTCTATGCGAAATACAGTGGGTAATGCGATAAAACAAAAATGAATAGTGCAACTTTATTTAGCATGGCCCTTGGCCTACAAGCTCCCTGGCAAGTGGAAGATATTGCATTTGTTTCCGGCGAATCCAAATCAAAACAACTTCATATATATTTAGGTTTTCAGGCTGGGGCACGATTCCCCGATGAGACCGGTGTAACCTGTTCGGTGCATGATAAAGTGGAGCGAGAGTGGCAACATTTAAATTTTTTTGAGCACCACTGTTTTTTGCATTGCTGATTCGTGAGACTTTTAAAATACGCTTAGGTGTAAAGTATATTTTATGATTCCTCCTTATTCTGGCTTCACCGTTTCATGCTAATAACGAATGAACAAACTACCTGAAATTAAATGATTAATTTGATTATTCTGGTTTTCGAAATTGACGAACTGATTAATATATCCCAACTCAAATCGGTAGTGCTGTTTAGAATCAGCGAAAAAACCTAAGCCTGCAAACAGTCGATTTTGTCCGAAGCCACTGTTTGCCCCCCAGTCAGTACTATTTATATTAACAAAGACCTCGTCCCATAAGGACAGGTAAATGCGTTCAGAAAATATCGGGTAGGTATATTTAAAAAATTGCCTAAACCGCCAGCCTGCATCATTGCCGGTATTTAGGAAGCGCTGTTCCACGCGGGTACGTGTCGCAAGCTCTCCCCAGGAGTATGGCTTATTCCAACTTAACTGTTGCCAAATTCGATGCTCATCTGTGTGATCTTGCCCTTCTGGATAAGTTCTTACCCAGGCATATCCCAGCCATACGCTGAACTGGTCGGATAACTTGTAACCCACACCAGGTCGAATAATGCTCTGCCCTAGTTGACTTGCATTGTCAAACCAGCGTCCCTGTCCCTCCATCCACCATTGCCATTTACTCGACTCTGAATCAGAATGAGTAAAACTTCCTTGCCCCTGAATAGCCCCCCATATCCCAAAGTCATCGACACTCTCGGCAGTGGCATTTGACCAGGGGAGCATTGCCAATAAATATATTAATGGGGAAATTGTTTTAAAAAGAAATTTATTCATCGCTTAAAGTGCTCTGTTCAGGTTTGTGAGTTCGAGTTATTTTATAATAATATGGGCTTGTATAGCAGGTTGACCATAGTCAGCCCCTCCAGTTTTAATAAATAGATTGGGTGAAATTTGACTCATACCGCTACTATGAGTGTGCCCATATAAGATGGTTAAAAACACCACCTGCTACTCCTCTTTCAATATCGTACATTCCACCGACAATGCCGATTTCACCATTATCGATCATTTACCTAAGTACGGAACTTTTTTGTATAATTTAGGTAACAGTTGCTTGCACATTTGATTCGGCTCCCCGTTGCACTTAGCCATCAGCCGTTAATGCGATTTCTTGCTTTAGTGCTAATTCGACTGATGGTTTGATTTTTTTGTAGCAGTCCGGTCAAATGTTCTAACTGTACGTCATCACACGTACCTTTGATAGTGCCACAAAGGCTATGACTCAGGACATTAATCAACTTGGAACCCGCCAATTTGCAGGCAAATTCGATGCTGCCCAGAATATCATCGTTAATGATGTTGCCAGCCATCCGAACACTGAAAATATCGCCCAGATCCTGATCAAAAATTAATTCAACCGAAGTTTGGGAATCAATGCAACTGAGGATGATTGCGAAGGGGGTATTGTCCATCCACTGTGGCATTGGCTTGTTGCAGCAGATCACGGTTAGCCTTTAGATTATTGACGAAACGACTGCAGTATCTCTAAAGCTCCTGCAGGAGTGAGTGATTGCTGTGCTTCTCTGTCTAATGCTCTCATGACTTTATTGTTTCCAGATTAATTTTATTCAGTTGCGCTTATTAACGAGTCGTAAGTAGTGGGTTTATTATTGTTTTTGCCCAATAAGATCTTGTCGACAGGCTCCAGACTTCCGTACCCATTGAGATTAATAATTTCTAGCTGGGTATTTTTGCGTTTTGCCTCTGCCTTGAAATTCATAATGATCTCGTAAACATCGTAATCGATATATCTTGAATCCGAGGCATCAATAACGACTTTAGAATGATCGGGAATTCGATCCAAAGTCTGCAAAATATTCGCCTTGTTCAGGAACGAAACCTGTTCCGACAAACGGATAATAATGGTTTTATTTTCATGCTCTTCATGGTAATAACCTGCAACCTTGTAATTTTCCAGCAGTACACATAGTATTGCTATCCCTACGCCGATTCCTATGCCTAATAGCAGATTTGTAAATACCAGGCCAAGGATTGTCGCTAGAAATGGGATAAAATGGTACATCCCTGTTTTGTACATTTTTATAAACAGTGCTGGCTTAGCTAGTTTATAACCAACCACGAACAGAATGGCTGCTAAGCAGGCCAGTGGAATCAGGTTAAGCAAAGTCGGGATCAATATGACCGTGATAAGTAACAACATACCGTGTATGAATGCAGCTGCTTTCGTTTTGGCTCCAGCCTGAATATTGGCAGAACTGCGCACGATCACTTGGCTAACAGGCAACCCTCCGATCAGACCAGATGCGCTATTGGCGAATCCTTGCGCAATTAGTTCACGGTTGGTAGGTGTCACTCTTTTGTCTGCATCCAGTTTGTCAGCGGCTTCGACGCTGAGCAAAGTTTCTACACTGGCAACAATAGCCAGGGTTAATGCAGTTAGATAAACTTGTGGGTTGCTGATTTGAGAAAAATCAGGAAAAGTGAACTGATTCAGTAAATCAGTAGCGTTCTGAGCGACAGGGATACTAACCAGGTGCTGCGCTTCCAGTGTCAGCTCTGGATATAATATTCGTAGCAGCTGACTGACCAATATGCCAGCAAACACAGTGATTAATGATCCGGGTAACAGCTTTAAAACTCGGTTTTTTTTCATCACAGGCAGCTCCCATAGAAACAGGATCAATAATGATACTATCGCGATAATCACTGCACCGGGCGTAATAAAATTCAGTATATGAGGTAATTCGGAAAAGGTATTGAAACCGTCGTCCTGAAAAAAAAATAGATCCCCTTCATAGTCTCGGTCATAACCTAAGGCATGAGGAATCTGCTTCATAAAAATGATAATACCGATGCCGGCTAACATACCGCTAATCACTGACGATGGAAAAAAATAGCCAATAATACCCGCTTTAGCAAGTCCCATGCCAACCTGAAAAATTCCAGCCACCACGAGAGCCAATAGAAAAGCCTCGAATCCCAGTTCCTGAATGGCGGTTAACACAATGACCGCAAGACCTGCGGCTGGACCGCTAACCCCTAGAGCAGAGCGGCTAATCAGAGGAACCATAATTCCTCCCATGATGCCGGCTATAACCCCCGAAAACAGCGGAGCTCCTGAAGCCATCGCAATGCCTAAGCAAAGCGGAACGGCAACAAGAAACACTACTATACCCGCTGGTATATCATGGCGAAGATTCGATAAAACTCCAAAATCTGAACTGTATGCCTTAGTTATTTTCATCATTTCACTCTTTGATTTATCTTTTCGTATTGAAAAATAGGATTAATTTTATGCCTTGATGTCAATTTAATCAGCGGATTAATCAGCCCATCTTCTAAGCCATATACCCAGCCATGAAGTGTGGGTAGATGGTGTCGGCTCCAGGACTCTTGAATAATAGAGGTATGCAATAAAGCATTAACCTGTTCGATAATATTTAATTCGACAAGCTTGTTAACCCTTTGTTCCTGAGTTTCTAGTGAATCTATTTCATCTTGATGCAGGCGATAGGTATTTTTAATATGCATTAGCCATTTATTGGTAATAACCAGATCCGACCGTTGTTTATTTAAGGCGGCAACAACGCCTCCACAGTTATAATGGCCACAGACGATAATATGTTTTACTTGCAATACGTTCACCGCATACTGCAAGACGCTGAGGCAATTAAAGTCAGTAGGGATAACCTGATTAGCAATATTACGATGAATGAAAATTTCACCAGGTTCAGCTTTGACAATAATTTCACCTGGAACTCGACTGTCCGAGCAGCCTATCCATAAGAATTCTGGTTTTTGTTCCTTTGATAAATGTTCAAAAAACTCCGGATTCTGGGATTTTTTGTTAGCAGACCACTGTTGATTTTGTGCTAATAATTTTTCAAATGATTGCATAAGTGTCTCTTCTGGGTTAAATAGGCTATAGAAAACTGATGTTAGAATTTATTATAGGTATGCAACCTTTCAATAACCTTTCAACACTGTAAATAAATGAATATTTTATTAATAGAGGATGATGCTGTACTTAGAGATGGCTTAACGTATGTTTTACAACAAAGTGGTTTTACCGTTTGCTTTACAGAATCAGGCAAGTATGCTTTGCAATTAATTCATGCGCAGGGCTTTGACCTGATAGTGCTGGATTTAGGTTTGCCAGATATGGATGGGCTCGAAGTACTACGCAGTATACGTAAACAGAAAATAGCTTTACCTATACTTATTTTAACGGCACGGGATGGAGTGACTGACCGAATCGAAGGAATCAGCCAGGGAGCAGATGACTATTTAACTAAACCCTTTGATTTAGGTGAACTGGAGGCGAGAATACACGCACTGATACGGCGTTGTTATGGTGGTTTCAGTCATCGTATTGAGGTCGGGCGATTAGTGTTAGATGCCCAGACACATGAGGTTCTTGCAGATGGTCAATTACTTAATCTATCAGCCCGCGAATCTGCGCTACTTGAAATTTTAATTCTGCAAGCAGGTAAAGTGGTGAGTAAAGACCGGATAGCTCAGCGCCTGGCATCGACAAATGAAGTGCTGGCCGATAATGCGATTGAAGTCTATATCCATCGTTTGCGTAAAAGCCTGGAACCTTATCAATCCGTCATCCGTACTATACGTGGTTTAGGTTATTTACTGGAGGCAAACTCCTATGATCAGTAAAAGCTTAAAAAACACCATTATTGTCCGCTTGTTGGTTCCCATATTTTGCTTTTTACTGATTGAAACGGCTTTGTCCTATTTCGTAACATTACATTATGTCGATAAAACCTATGATCGATGGTTACTGAATTCGGCACACTCTTTGGAGCAGGAAATCAAGATAACGGATCAAGGAATTTCCGTTGAGCTATCGGCGAATGCTCTGGAAGTTTTTAGCTGGGATGATCTGGATAAAACCTATTTTAAAATTGTCGCTGAAAAGCAGGGTGAACTAGCGGGTGACCCTGCATTACCTAGACTTGAGTTTGCGGAGCTTGATGGGTCAAAGCCTGTGTTTTTTAATACGCTAATTTATGATGAACCGGTACGGGTAGTATCGGTGCGGGTGAAAAATCAGACAATAGCTGAAAAAGTCACTATTTATGTCGCAGAAACCTTGCATAAACGCCAGGCAATGATGATTGATATTTTATTAGCTGACTTGATCCCACAATTACTATTAACAGTATTGGTTTCTCTGTATTTATTTAAAAATATTAAAATAATCCTGTTACCATTCCATAAATTAGCTGATCAGATTGCACAGCGTTCACCACATGATTTAAGCCCTATGGCTGATGTCCATGTTTTTACCGAGGTAAGAACATTAACCGATACTATTAATCAACTGTTATCACGCTTAGCGTCTGCTATAGCTACACAACAGCGGTTTATAGCTAATGCCGCCCACCAATTACGCACACCTTTGGCAGGTTTAAAATTACAGGCTGAAGTGGCGCAGCGTGAAAAAAATCTGGACACGATGCAATCGTCTTTAAGACAAATGCAAAATAGTGCTGATCGGGTTTCACACCTGATTACCCAGTTGCTTATATTAGCAAGCTCTGAGCCTATTGAGGGAAGTCAGAGGTTGAAACGACTTGATCTACACAGTTTAGTACGTGACGTTTGTATGGAATGGGTGCCTAAAGCGTTGGAAAAACAGCTTGACCTGAGTTTTGATGGCTCTAACCAACCTGTCTGGATAAAGGGTGATGCTGTGCTACTGAAAGAATTATTATCTAATTTGATCGACAATGCCATCTCGTATGGGCGCGTAAATGGTAATATTGTTGTCAGCTTAATATATGATGAACACCACCTTTGTTTACTGGTTGAGGATGATGGTGAGGGTATTCCCGAAGTAGAGCAGGATCGAATTTTTGAGCGTTTTTATCGCATTCAGGGTAGCCCGGGTGATGGTTGTGGTCTGGGTTTGGCTATTGTTAAAGAAATAGCCGATTTACACCAGGCAAAGATTCAAATAAGTAATCGCTTAGATGGGAAAGGTACTGTGATAAAAGTGACGTTTAAGAATAAAATAATTAACTCGTAGGATACTTTGCTCCTCAGGGTTCGACGAGATCAATATTATTAATACCTCCATGGTTTTGACTAGATATTCATGATAAACAAACAACTGGATCAACTTAATCTTATTTCCTGGCTACTGGTTTAGCTAACAAATAACAAAAGGCAAGCAGTGCCAAAGCTATATGCACTGACGCATTTTATTTTGTGACTTAATGATCTCGCCCGCCAATAAGAAGCTTCTCGTCTTATGTGCCGCAACCAGGCAGCCCGTAAATTGCGTTTAAAGCGAACATACATCTTAGGTGCCGCAAACATTAAGCGACAAACCAGAAATAAAGCGATAATAATCGCTACATTGACTATGATAATCTCGCTTTGATGAGTGTTCGTATTTAAAAGATATGTCAGGCACAGTTCAAGCGAATATTCGATCGCTTCAATACCTATGTGTATTAGGTGCATCACAATATTTAGTAAGCCTAAAAACCAGTCCAGTAATGTATCAAACATCGTAATAAAAAATATTATAGTAATAAATTTTATACTAACTCTTTGCAACATTTGTCGATCAGATTCAATCCTATTATCATCGTGTTTTGCCAAAGGAGTCTTCTTAATAAAGCGCTTAAATCGTCTAAACAACATACTGGTTTTCAAATGAAAAAAAGTTTCAAATAGCATGAGTTATCACCAAGTGTGTGTAGATGCTTGCGGCATAGCCCAATGCGATCGCCGGCATCCATTTCATGTGACTAGAGAACGTATAGAAGCCCCTCGCCTGTCCCATTAACGCCACGCCTGCTGCAGAGCCTATCGATAATAAACTGCCGCCTGTACCGGCAGTCAAGGTCACTAGTAGCCATTGCGTTTCTGACATTTCAGGATTCATAGATAGTACTGCAAACATGACCGGAATATTGTCAATCACCGCAGAGATGATGCCTACCAATATATTCGCAGTTGTCGCCCCCATCTCGCCATACATGAATTCGGAAGCGAGCGTTAAATAGCCCATAAATCTAATGCCACCCACTGACATAATAATGCCATAAAAGAAAAACAGGGTATCCCATTCTGATTTAGCAATATGACTGAAGACATCAAAAGCGCTACCTTTGCCTTCTGAACCTGGCACCAAATCAAAAGAATAATTTTCTCGTCTAAACTTGATACGCAAGCAATGACCAAACATTTTCAGATAGCCCAATCCCATTAACATACCAATTGCAGGCGGTAGATGCAGGAATTGATGAAAAAATATCGATGTGGCTATGGTTGCTAAAAATAACAATACAATAATTAATCCGCCATGCTTAATATTGGCATCAACTTCATCCGGTAATGCAGGTTGTCCCACTGGTAAGAAGAAATACATAATGGTGGCTGGCACGATAAAATTTACTACGGCCGGAATGAACAGTTTAAAAAAAGTCCAGAAATCCAAAATGCCTTTCTGCCAGACCATTAAGGTTGTGATATCGCCAAAGGGGCTGAAAGAACCGCCTGCATTAGCGGCAACTACAATATTGACACAGGCAATACTGATAAATTCAGGCTTGGCTGCGCCTATGGTCAAAACAATCGTACACATAATCAAGGCGGTCGTCAGATTATCAGCCACTGGCGAAATAAAAAATGCCAGTACACCGGTAATCCAGAAAATCTGACGGTAACTGAAATGTCTTGAGACCAATTCAAAATGCAATGCATTAAATACCCCACGCTCTGTCATCGCACTGATATAAGTCATCGCGACTAACAGAAAAAAGAATAATTCTGTATATTCGAGAAAATTATGCTCCAGTGCCTGATTAGCAATATCGCTAAGGCCCTGTGTTTTATAAGCCAGAGCGATGATTACCCAGATAATCCCGGCAGCTACTAAAACAGGTTTGGATTTCTGTAATTGAAGTTTTTCTTCAAATATCACCAGCATATACGCAATCAGGAATACGAGTAGTACGAGATACCCGGATACATGCGTGGTCAGATCCAGTGACTCAGAACTCACTCCGGCACCCAATGCCGATAGCGGGAATATCAGTAATAAACCCAGTAATCTTGTCGTGAAAGTTGCATTAAACATATTCCGTGATTTTTTTAATTTATAAACAATCGCTTTACAGCGTAGCTTGGGTTAGCTTATCTAGCGAAGCGCTTATAACGTAACCCAATATTTCCACAGGCCAGTGCTATTGGAAATGATAAGACTGCAGCCGTTAAACTAAGCCAGCAAAAAAATGCCAGTAAGGTAGAAGTATCTATTTGTATTTTTTTCATTTGCCATTCACACAGATTATTAAATTGATCATTCAATATCAAATGGGTAAAAACTGGCGAAATAACTTATAGCTACTGCCGGTGTTCATCTCAAATAAAGAATAAAGTGTAGGTACGCTACTTTTTACTAAGTTTTAGTATAGGGGGGCAACCTTACAATAACCTTTCAAATAATTATAAAAATGAAATTATATTAATTGCAGGTTACATGAAAACTGGGGAATAGATTTTGCCTCAGAACATATGACCTTAGCCTATAGATAGAGTCACCCGACTGAAAATAAAATCGCAGTAAAATCAATTAATAGAAAACCTTATGTTCTAAGATAACAAGTAATTCTTTGCGTACGCCTCAAATTTTGTAATGATGCCTGTTTTAGATTATCTGTGGACTAAGTCAGTCCCCACATATCGGAATAAACCAATGGTTCAGCGACAACATATTATTTTTCAGCGGGTTCGACAGGAATAACTCAAGACCTTGCCGTGGAAAAATGAGAGGTCCGTATTACCTATTTTTATGCTATCTTGCCAGTTTTTACCCAAGATGAAAATGATGATGCATCGTTCAAAATGATTACAGCCCAGTTTTATAGCAACGGTTATGTAAAATAAATGGATATCGTCCGTGCTTTTGGTGTGACGCCAATCAGTGTTAAACGCGCGGAGCGGCTGTTTTGACGGATGAAATGTTGCACACAAGCTCAACAACAACTAAACGAAGGACAAAAACTTGCGATGTGGCCGATCAGTTAAACGTAAAGCCATAAGTGCCGGACGGTTACACAAAACAGCAAAAAAAGCTCAAACGATTTTAAGTAGCAAAAGTGAGCTGAGTGGACAAGATAGTATTGCCCCGATGGGGATATAGGAGCTCAAAATACTGGAGCCCTTCTGGCTGGCAGTGCTGGACAATCAGAAGAACCGGTTACACTTGATTTTCAAGCGGTACAAGATGTTCCTATAAGTGGTGTTTTATTCGCATTTCCTGTTTTATTAGTAGCTTTTGCAAGATCAGGTGCTCTAAATATAGGTATGGATGCCTAAAATAAGCTTGAGCAAAAGCATTGATGCGCCGTTTTTTTGTGTCTTTTTTTTGCAAATGAACGAGAGAAAAAACAACTGCGTAGTCATGTGCCCTGAAAAGTGTTGATACATTAAACGAAGGGAGTGCATTTATATCTGAATGGTTTATACTGATTTTTTTGTTTATATTATTTATCTCTTTATGAAAAAACCAACAACTCCCACCCCCACAAAGCCAGTAACTAAAGTTGAACAACCCACTAAAGTCGTAACAACTAAAACAACGCCTGAACAGTCGAGTAAAAGCGTAGTAAGCAAAACAACAGCTGAAATGCCTATTAAGACCGCAGTAACTAAGGCAAAGCCTAAAAAATCAGCTCCAGCTAAAAAGGCTCAAATCGCTGCTCCCAAAGCCGTTGCTGAGACCCCGGTAAAGACTATCCCTGAACGCATTGGACTGGCCGCAGGCAGCATTTGGCATTACCTGGATAAGAATGGCGTTACCGCTGTTGCAAAATTGCTTAGAGAGCTTGAGGAAGAAGAAAAAATTATCCAGCGCAGTATTGGCTGGTTAGCTCAGGAAGGCAAAATAACTCTCGACACCAGTGACAGGGTTGAAACCATCGCATTAAAAGATTAGCTATTCTGATGATTTAATACTCCGCCATCTGCGGGGTATTAAATCATCTTTTGAGATATACATAAGATGACCCTCTCAGTCCCATAAAAATGAATTGCACTTATTAGTTGAATCTAAATAACTTGAATTGAATATTGGCAGACTTTAGCAAAGGAATCAGATACTAATAATGGCGAGATGTCCGTTTTATCAGTGCGCATACCATTGTTGATATATGAAGTAAATGGCATACAGGCAGGTCCTTTTGTTCCATTGGCACAACACCCCATTATTCGAGCTATTGCAATGCCTTTTGGCGGCGTTGGCGGGCTTTACCTTATTGATTATTTGACGACAATGTAACTACCTTTCACTTTTCCAGTTTTTCTTACGCTTCTCCTTTTTCGCTACTTTTTGCGAGCGCATAAGGGTTAATTCTGCCAGCTCTTTGTGCATCATTTCGGGTGTTTCCAGAGTCATTCTGCCCAATGTTCCATCCCGGATTTCAGCAAGCAGAATTTTTGCGACTTTATCCATTTCAATATGCCCGCCTGAGCGTAAGCATCCGCGTTTTTTGCCAATTATCTGTAATAGTTCATAATCGGATTCAGGCAGTGTTTCGAGTTGATAGCGTTGTTTTAATGACTCGGGATAGTGATGTAGCAAAAATTCGCCGGCAAAAGATGCAACATCATCGTGTTTTAATGCCGTATCTTTGATAGCTCCAGTTGTTGCAAGGCGATAACCGGTATTTAGGTTTTCCAGATTAGGCCATAGCATTCCAGGTGTATCACAAAGAATAATGCCATTGCGTAAATCAATGCGTTGCTGGCGTTTGGTGACTGCAGGTTCATTACCTGTTTTGGCTATGGTGCGTCCTGCCAGGGCATTGATCAAAGTAGATTTGCCAACATTAGGTATGCCCATAATAAGCACGTGAATTACTTTGCTGGCAGTGGCTTTATGGGGTATTAATTTACGACACAATTCAATCACTGTATCGACTTTATCTGTCTGTACAGCTGTTAGGGGTAGGGTTTTAACGCCGTCCTCCTGTTCCAGAAAATCTTGCCATTGCTGCGTTCTGACCGGGTCAGCTAAATCTGCTTTGTTGAGAATTTTAATACAGGGTTTATCACCACGTAGTGCTGATAGTAATGGGTTTGCACTACTAAAGGGCAGGCGAGCATCAAGTATTTCGATAATTAAATCAATATCAGGCAGGCTTGCTTTTATTTCCTTGCCTGCCTTGTGCATATGCCCTGGGAACCATTGAATTTTCATATGGTTACCCTTTAGTTTTTAGAAATATGTAAACCACATTCTTTTTTTGTTGCTTCTTCCCACCACCAGCGTCCTGCGCGTTCGTGCTGGTTGGGTAGTACTGGGCGTGTGCAAGGTTCACAGCCGATACTGATATAACCTTGCTGATGTAGGGCATTAAATGGTACTTGATGGGCTTCTATATAATCCCATATCTGTGCCGAGCTCTGGTTGACCAGGGGGTTATATTTAATCAGCGGGTGACTGTCTGTTGCAAAGGCTGGATCGATTTGTATTTCCGGAATGTTTTGCCTTGTATCTACGCTTTGGTCTTTACGTTGTCCGGTAATCCAGGCATCAACTTCTGCCAGTTTGCGTTTTAAGGGCTCAACTTTACGTATAGCGCAACATTCTTCATGGCCGTCAGCATAAAAACTAAACAGGCCTTTTTGCTTCACAAGTGCCTCTAGGGATTTATAGTCAGGGCTGAGTACTTCGATATCAATATTGTAATGTTTTCTGACTTGTTCAATAAATTGATAGGTTTCTGGATGTAAGCGACCGGTATCCAGAGTAAATATCTGTATATCCTGACGGATTTTCAAGGCCATGTCGATAAGGACTACATCTTCAGCACCGCTAAAGGATATAGCAACTTTAGCGTAGTTTTCTAGCGCATGTCTTAGCACTTTACGTGGGTTTTTACCCTGTAATTCGGTTTGGATTGATTCGATATTATTCATGGTTGTTTAGTTTTTTTGTGGCTTTAAAGAGCAGCGCAAATATCCGTAGATAATTTAACTTTGACTGAAATATTTCTCTAAAAAATCATCCAGAGATAAGCTGTCATGCGCTTCAACTTCACTTTGTTTTTTATGTGACTCGGTAGCCATTTGAGTGAATTTCAAGCTATCAGCTGCGTTGAGTGTCTGGGTTCTAAAGTTTTGCGCATGTTGCTGAGAGAGATGGTCTGCCAGGCGAGCAAAAGGCAGTTGTTCGCTGCGCATTTTGGCTAGAATTCGTGCTGAAGGAGTAAGATCAGGATTGTCAATTAGCTTACGCTGTGCTGCAAGTGCCTGGCCATAAGCGTTATCTGTTTCATTTGCATCTAAAATATCGCAAATAGGCTGCATGCCATCGAGTATATCGTTTGCCCAATCCTGTAAACGCACAGACTGTTGTTTGTTAATAAGTTTTACGTCTGGTCTACGCCCCTCATGAGCAACTTTTAGCTGGTTGGCATTATGGATGCTAAAGTCTTCAGCATTTATTTTTGGGCTATCTTGTACCAAACAGCTGAGTAATAGTGCTTCAATAAAACGTGCGCGGTTTACATCAACGCCTATGGGGTTAAATAGATCCAGGTCCAGGGAACGGATTTCTACATATAATACGCCACGACGCTTAAGTGCTAGCGTTGGTTTTTCACAGGGATTTATGATTTGTTTGGGACGTACAGTACTGTAATACTCGTTTTCGATTTGCAGAATATTGCTGTTTAACTGCTGGTATTCACCATTCACCTTTACGCCTATGCCTTTATACGCCGGATATGGGGTATCAATCGCATGGGATAAACTGTCTACATAGCCATTCAATGAATTGTAGTCAATATCCAGCTCGGCCTGATTATTACTCTTATAGCCTATATCACTCATGCGTAATGACGTGGCATAAGGATAATACAGTGTGCCATTATCAAATTCTTTAAATTGCGTCATTAGCTCAGGACGGCTTTTAAAGAAACTTTTACATATCGCAGGCGAGGCACCGAATAAATACAGAATTAACCAGCCTTGACGCTGGAAGTTTCTGATTAAATCAAAATATGCGGATGATTGAAATTCAGCAAGAGTTTGCTTCGAGCCTTCGAGTTTATGCAAAACAGGCCATAAAGCTTCAGGCACAGAGTAGTTGAAATGTATTCCAGCTATAGACTGCATAGTGCGTCCATAGCGGTGCCATAGCCCTTTGCGGTAAATATGCTTCATTTTACCTATATTGGAATGACCGTATTTGGCAATAGGTATGCTTGCATCACCATTTATGCCACAGGGCATACTGGTTGCTAATAAAAATTCATCCTCGAGATTGTCATACACAAACTGATGAATAGTGTGCATAAAGTGTATGGTTTCATCAATATCTGCAAAGGGAGGCGTAATAAACTCTAATAAAGCTTCAGAATAATCGGTGGTAATGTGTGGATGCGTCAGTGCTGCACCTAGTTGGTACGGATGTTCAGTCTGTGCAATAAAGCCTTGGCTGGATAGGCGCAGGCTTTCTTTTTCCAGGCCTTTTAGTCCATGTTTTAACAGGGATTGTTGATTATTTTCTATTAGTAGGTGTAAACGATTCGTGCTACTCATGCTCAATATACAAAAAATCCTGATAGATGCGGGAACGCTTAATTTATAATAGCAGTATTATATAACTGTTTTAGCTGAGCGTACGGAATAAGTTATCCAAGCTATGCCGTATATCTTGCTAAGTTCTAAGGAAACAATGTGAATCAATCTGATGATAAAAGGAGCCAGGCAAATGCTGTTTTACAGACGGTGTTTGGTTATGAAAATTTTCGCGGTGATCAGGCTGAGATTGTTGAACAGTTAATTGCAGGGCAAAGCGCTGTTGTCCTGATGCCAACGGGTGGCGGTAAATCCTTGTGTTACCAGATCCCAGCGATTGTCCGGTCAGGTGTTGGTATTGTTATTTCGCCTTTAATCGCATTAATGCAAGATCAGGTCAATGCTTTACATCAACTAGGTGTTAAAGCCGCATTTTTGAATTCAACCTTAAGTTATGCACAAGCTCAAGCAACTGAGCAGCAATTATTGCGTGGAGAGCTGGATTTACTCTATGTTGCACCTGAGAGGTTAACATCAGAAAGAACTTTGCAATTATTTAAGCGTTTGAATATTGCTTTATTTGCCATTGACGAAGCGCATTGTGTCTCCCAATGGGGGCATGATTTTCGTAGTGATTATTTACAGCTATCTTTACTCGCTGAGCGCTTTCCTGATATTCCCCGAATAGCCCTGACGGCAACAGCTGATCAGCGTACTCGTGAAGAAATTATTACTCGATTGACACTAAGCCAGGCAAAGCTTTTTATTGGTGGCTTTGATCGCCCGAATATCCGCTATAGTATTGTGCAAAAGCAGAACGCGCGACAACAATTATTAAACTTTATTAAGACAGAGCATCAGGGTGATGCCGGGATAGTATATTGTTTGTCGCGTAAAAAAGTGGAGGCAACTGCAGAATGGTTGCAGACTAAGGGTATTGATGCATATCCGTATCATGCGGGACTATCGCATGAGCTACGTAATAAACATCAACATCAATTTTTAATGAACGAAGGCGTGGTCATTGTTGCCACCGTTGCTTTTGGTATGGGTATAGACAAACCCAATGTACGTTTTGTGGCGCATCTGGATTTACCCAAAAGTATCGAAGGCTATTATCAGGAAACCGGTCGAGCAGGACGAGATGGCGAGCCAGCAAATGCGTGGATGACTTACGGCTTGCAGGATGTTATTACGCTACGCCAAATGTTACAGGGTTCTGATGCCGATGCAATGCATAAACGGGTTGAACTGCATAAACTGGATGCCATGTTGGGCTTATGCGAACAGGTGTCATGCCGGCGCGAAGTCTTGTTAAATTATTTTGGTGAAATGGATACTAGGCCCTGTGGCAATTGTGATACCTGCCTTGAACCAGTAGAAACCTGGGATGGTACAGTTGCTGCTCAGCAAGCTTTATCCTGTATTTATCGTACCGAACAACGCTTTGGGGTGAATTATTTACTGGATGTCCTGTTGGGTAAGGATGTTGAGCGTATCAAGAGTTTTGGACATGATAAACAAAGTACTTTCGGTATTGGTAAAGACCTGGATGAAAGTCAGTGGCGTTCAGTATTCAGGCAATTGGTGGTTAAAGGCCTGGTTGATGTTGATTATGAAGCATATGGTGCATTAAAACTCAATAGTACTTGTCGCCCATTATTGCGTGGCGAAACACAAATCCGGCTGCGTAAGGATTTAGCCAGGCCGAAGAGTAAAAAAGCTAAAGTTACACGCGGTGATTTTGCGCGTCACAGAGATAATGTGCTATGGGATGCCTTACGTGCCAAACGCCGTGAGTTGGCCGATGATCAGGATGTTCCGCCGTATATTATCTTTAGTGATGCGAGCCTGACTGAAATGGTGGAAAGGGTGCCCTTAAACCATCAACAATTTGCTCAAATTTTAGGTGTAGGCGAGAAAAAACTGGAATTGTATGCGGATGAATTTCTGAAAGTTATTCGAGATATTCATCAGACTCAGGAACAAAATTCAGAACTTTCTGCAACAGTAGATGAGTCAGTTGCTTTATTTAAAGTTGGATTTTCTGTTGAAAAAATAGCGCTACAGCGAGGTTTAACAGACACAACCATATATGGTCATCTTGCTCAGGGTATTGCTCAGGGCGTTATTGAATTAACTGATGTGATTGAACTAAGTGACCAGGAAATTAATTCTATTCAGGATGAAATCAGAAGTCTGCCAGCAGAGCAAAATAATGCCTTAAAACCTGTATACGAAGCTTTAGATGAAATTTATAATTACGGGGTTATTCGTTGTGTAAGGGCCGCCATGGAAATTTAATGAGAAAATTCCTATAATAATTAAGCTTGTAGGATAAATAATGGAAAATAAATAATTTTGTCGAAAATCCAGGCTTTAGATCGAGTACTGATAGCTATATCTTAGTTTTTGTACATGACAAAAAATATAAAAAGAAGCTCACTATTCTCTGTTAAATAAAAAATGGCCGACTGATTTTGTCTGTTAGTTACCTGGTTTTTGAGGGGGACTGGTTAGGCATTACGCTTTTCTATAAATAAACAATATCCCATAGCGCACAATTTAGCTTAAAAAGACCATACCTGCGGAATTATCCATAGAGTTATACCGGCAACTAACAGACTAAGTGGCAAGCCTAATTTCACATAGTCACTGAATCGATAACCACCAGGGCCAAATACCATTAGATTTGTTTGATAGCCAATAGGCGTTATAAAGCTCGCTGAAGCACCAATCATGACTGCAATAGCAAAGGGTGCTGTATTTACACCCATAGCCTGTGAGGCGCTTAGGGCAATTGGAAACATAATAATCGCAGCTGCATTATTGGTTATAGATTCTGTTAGCAGTGCAGTAGCGATATAAATTAGGGCTAACATTACCAGAGGGTTTCCATCTGCGATTAATAGAGCCTGACCAGCAATTATATCAGCAAGCCCGACCTTTTGTACGGCCGTTCCTAATCCATAGGCACAAGCAATAACCAGTAAGACTTTATAATCAATGCTGTTGCGCGCATCTTCTATGTTTAAGCAGGCGCTTATCAGCATAGCGCCAGCAGCCAGCACAGCAGCGGGTAAAATATTCATGGTGCCGCTGATAATCAGCAGAATCATCAATAGCATAATGCTTATCGCCCAGGGCGCACGATTATGGCGTACATTATGCGAATTTTCTAATTTGCTAACCAATAAAAAGTCTCGACTATTACGAAATTTAAACAGAAATCCTTTTTGTGCTTCCAGTAATAAAGTGTCACCAGCCTGAAGCACTGTATCGCCAATTTTGCCTTTTAAGCGATAACCATTTCGCGCAATGGATAAGATAACTGCGCTATAACGGTGTCTGAATCTGGCTTCGCGTATGTTAAGTCCGGCAACTGGACTTTCTGCCGAAATAACTGCTTCAAATAAACGGCGTTCATGGTCGTGTCCCTCGAGTTTAAATACTTGGTCTGAAGCAACCACAAGACCGCGGATACGACGTAATTCCACAACTGAATCTACAGCACCTGCAAATACCAGGCGATCATCTGACTGAATTACAGTTTGCGGAGAAACTACCGGGATAATATCTCCGTCGCGCACAATTTCTATTAAAAATAATCCTGGCAAATGACGTAAGTCTGCATGTTGTATGCTTTGTCCTAATAATTCGCAATTAGGTTTCACTAACATTTCGACTAAGTATTCACGCACATCACTAAATTTTTCGATTGCACCTGTTCTGTCGGAAATCAGGTAGGGACCGATAACAATAAGATATATACAGCCTGCGATGGTAATTGGCAGACCTACAGCGGCAATTTCAAATAAGCTAAAGCCGGGTAATCCAGACTGACGCATTAAGCCATCAACAACAAGATTGGTACTAGTGCCTATCAGCGTACAGGTCCCTCCTAAAATAGAGGCATAACTAAGCGGTAATAGAAAGTTTGAAGCATTAAATCCGCTACGTTTACACCAGTCTTGTACTGCGCTGGTAAACATGGCAACTACAGGGCTGTTATTAATTAACATACTGAGAGTAGCCGCTGGTAATAGTAATCTTATAAGTGCCAGAGTCATATTAACAGGGCGACCTAAAAGCAAGCGGCCTAGCCATGCGATAGAGCCAGTCTCACGCAAACCTGCAACAGTTACATAAAGTACCGCTATAGTTGCCATGCCCGGGCTTGAAAATCCAGATAAAGCTTCTGCAGGCGTTAATATTCCGCTAATCAGTAATAAACTTAATACGCCTAATAATATACTGTCAGGAGGAAACCGATTGCTGGCAAGAACTAATAAAGAGCAGGGCAATATAATTGCGACTGCAATAAGATCAATCTGCATCAAGATAAATGACTCGTGTATAAGGGGCGAAAGTAAAAGGTTAAGCGTTCAATGCTGATTTTAACATGACTAGTTTATATATGGCTTGCTATCTAGCTACCTAAACGGTCTTAAAATGATTTCATAGAGATAAAAAATAAATAAAAATTTGTTCTTTATTTGTTCTCCTGTTATTATTTTAGAAAACAAAAGGAGAACGATATTGAAAGAACTGACTCGTAAACAACAGGATATTTTTGAATATCTGCTTGGCAATCAAAAATATTTTGCTTATCCACCTACTTTAGATGAGGTATGTGCCGCCCTTGGTTTAAATTCACGCGGTTCTTTGCATAAGCATATTAAAGCATTAACGTTGGCAGGTCTGGTTAAAGCATCTGATCGTAAACAAAAAGGCATACGCTTAACTGAAAAAGCCAGACAATTTATGCAGCCAGATAATGAATCAGCGGGTACACCTTTTGTTGGTTTTATAGCGGCCGGGAAACCGATAGAGGCAATAGAGCAAATCAGTTATATCAATATTCCAGAGCAAATTAAAACGGATAATTCATGTTATATCCTGCAAGTAAAAGGGGATTCAATGATAGAAGAAGGCATTTTTAACGATGACTGGGTCATTATTGAACAAAGAAGTTGTGCACGTAATGGTGAAATTGTTGTAGCTTTGATTGATAAAGCAGAAGCAACCTTGAAGTTTATAGAGCAATACCCGCATGAAACGTTATTGATTCCGGCAAATTCAAATATGTCTGCGATGAAATTCAGACCTGAACAAGTGGAAATACAGGGCGTATTAGTCGGGCAAATGCGTAGTTATATTAATAAATAGGAGAACTAAAATGCAACAGAAAATCCATATGCAAGATCAAATAACCAATCGAATCGACATGATAATGCAAGACCAGCAACATTGGCTGTTAAATGTCATAAAAGATTTAGCAACATTATGCTTTGTTGTGTCAATAGTTGTAGTAGGCATTATCTGGTAAATAAAAAAAATAGTTTATTTGCTTTAACAATCTGGTATCTTTAATTATAAATTTACTATGAGTAAAGATAATGCACCGAAAGGTATTACATGAGTGGTTTACCACTTCAAAAGGGCAGATTTTACAACAGCAGGAAGCGGCTTTTTTAAAGCGCTCTATTACAGTCAGTTGTAAGCAGATGATTGTACAAATTGGTGCCTTGGGCTGGGAAAATGAATTTATTGATTGTAGTTTATACGAGCAATTTTATGTCATGGATGACGAACAGGACTCATGGTATAAAACTAAACTACTAAGGGGAACCGCTGTTGCCCTGCCATTTAAGTCTGAATCGGTAGATATGGTTATATTGCCGCATTTACTTGAATTCGATAGCAATAAACATCAGGTATTACGAGAAGTGGAACGTATATTAAAACCTGAAGGCAAGTTGACTATTATCAGCTTTAATCCATGGAATATTTATATCAATCTGCAATATATGAAGCGCAGAGCAAGAAATACGCCCTGGTTTCCTGGTTTGGTCACTCGTACCAGAATTGAAGACTGGTTGCGTTTATTAAATTTTGAAGTCGAGCTCGCTGCCGGATTTAATTTTGATGCAACACGGATTCATTCTGGACATGCTGAAGGCAGAGGGCAGGAGTTGAGGGTTGCTGCTTATGCTATTAAAGCAATTAAAAGATGCTATCATCTTATCCCTTTAACACCAGTACGAGAATATCAAGCTAAATTTGGGATGGCTAAATTAATTGATATTTCCATAAGACAAAGACAATATGATACAGATAGTTGAGATATATACCGATGGTGCCTGTCGTGGAAATCCGGGGCCAGGCGGCTGGGGAGTTTGGTTAAAAAGAGGCGATACAGAAAAGGAATTATTTGGCGGTGAACAGCAAACCACTAACAATCGTATGGAATTAATGGCTGCTATTCAGGCATTAGAAGCTTTAAACCGGCCTTGTGCCGTTAAGTTATACAGTGATTCCAAGTATGTTTTACAAGGAATTACCGAATGGATGGCCAACTGGAAAAAAAGAGGCTGGAAAACAGCGGCAAAAAAACCCGTTAAAAATGAAGATTTATGGCGACGTCTGGATGCTGTAATGCAAAAGCATGAAATACACTGGACCTGGGTAAAGGGGCATTCGGGTAATAT
>Ga0208648_1001141_pt1 | contig 22994 bp, 27 predicted proteins | sample AntAceMetag02UKL_FD_184772 | JGI IMG/M metagenome (GOLD analysis project Ga0208648, IMG submission 184772) | Saline lake microbial communities from Ace Lake, Antarctica - Antarctic Ace Lake Metagenome 02UKL (SPAdes) (version 2) | ecosystem: Environmental > Aquatic > Non-marine Saline and...
GGCAGAGGCAAGGAGTTTGTTATAGTTGATGCAGGCATGAACGACTTGTTACGTCCAAGTCTTTATGATGCATTCCATGCGATTAAACCGGTTATAAAATCTGAAAATGAGATGATAAATGCGGATGTTGTAGGACCTATTTGTGAGAGCGGAGATTTTCTGGCTGCAGATCGCAGTATTTCCAATGTAAAGAAAGATGATCTTCTTGCAGTGATGAGCGCCGGCGCATACGGATTTACAATGTCGTCCAATTACTGTTCCAGGCTTAAAGTAGCTGAAGTAATGGTAAAGGAAGACCGGTTTTATGTTATAAGAGCCCGTCAGAAATACGAAGATTTAGTTAAAGGAGAGTCGATACCGAAGTTTTTAGAGAAAAACTGATTGTTCACAGTTTACAGTTATCGGTTCGCGGTTGAAAAAACTGTGAACTGTAAACCGACAACCGTAAACGGTTATTAATTATGAAACATATTGAATTCTTAAAAGCAAGCGGCAGCGGTAATGATTTTATCATAATTGATAACAGAAATAAGATTATTGATGAACATAATCTTAAAAATCTTGTCGCAAATGTGTGCCGCAGAAAAATGTCCGTAGGCGCTGACGGATTAATACTTGTAGAAAATTCTGATCTGGCTGATTTTAAGTGGCGTTTTTTTAATTCTGACGGAAATACTGCCGAGATGTGCGGAAACGGAGCAAGATGCGTTGCGCGTTTTGCACATTTAAACAGGATAGCCGGCCCTGAAATGTCATTTGAGACAGATGCAGGGATAGTTTCCGCACAGGTTACAAATCATCTGGTTAAGGTTAAGATGCCAGACCCTGTTAGTTTTAAGGTCGACTACTCTATTAACCTTAAAAACAGTTCTTTAATTATAAACAGCGTCAATACAGGAGTTCCTCACGTAGTTATTAATACTGACAGCATCGATGATATTGATGTTGTTAATCTTGGCAGGGAAATACGGTTTCATGAAATGTTTTCTCCTGGTGGTACAAATGTAAATTTTATATGCCTGCAGAAGAACGGAGTCGTAGCTATACGAACATATGAGCGCGGAGTCGAGGATGAAACCCTGGCCTGCGGTACAGGTTCTGTTGCAGGGGCCATTGTAACGGCGAAAAAATCAGAAAAAATTAAATCCCCGGTAACCATGAAAACTAAAAGCGGAATGCATCTTTATGTATACTATAAAGAAAAATCAGACAGCTTTTACGATGTTTATCTGGAAGGAGATGCCCGCATTATTTATACAGGCGAATTATATGAAGAGGCATGGCTGCCTTAAATTTAAGCAGGCTTATTCTATAATATCAAATCGTTACGAGTGGTTAGAAAAGAAAAAATGTAATTATTCAGGGGGTACACTGCTAACTCAAAGAATTTATTCACCGCAAAGCCGCAAAGAACGCAAAGAGAATTTTATTTTTCTGTTTACCGTTGAGAGGACGGTAAACAGAAAGCTTCAGAAGCTTCGCTTCATGTGATGGTATTATAGAAAGCTATAATATGAGGCCGCCCCAATTATCTGAATATTTTAGTTGATCAAAGTTAGCGTGATCTGCCCGAAGGGCTTGGGTTTATTAATTTTCGCCCCTGCCCGCCATCGCGAGCTCAGGCAAGGCAGGCGGGTCTCAGCGAAAACTAATAAGATAAAACCCTCTGCGTACTCTGCGACTCTAATGAGTGAAGCGAATGGGCGGTAATATAATACCCTCTGAATAGATACAAAAATTATTCTTAAACCTGACGCAGTAATTGGGCAAAAGGGGAGGTTTTGCAAAGGTCTCCCTTTGGGCCAGGTCAGAGATAGATGGCTTTGCCCTGGAGTTTTGTGTTTAAAAAAAGAACGTCGAACGTCGAACATCGAACTTCCAACGTCGAATTAAGGTACGCCTTCGGCGTTTCAATTTTATTAAAGAAATGAGTGATCCGATATCCACATTCGATGTTTACCCGCCTTCGGCGGCGCCAGAGGCGACCAGGGTTCATCTTTTTCATGCAAAGCAAATTCCCTCTGGGGATAGCCAAAGCATAGTCCTCTGGGCCAGGATTCCTTATATTTCTTTAGTGTTCTTAGAGACCTTTGAAAAACGGTTCAGGATAGCTGGCGCTATACAACAAAACAACTATGCCTTGACAAAAAACAACTCAAAATATAGAAACTGGCCATGAATTTTCGAGAAAAATCAGTAGTGTTTTTTGCAACTGGCTGTTTTATCGGAAACATTCCTTTTGCTCCAGGCACATTTGGAACCATGCTTGGACTTCCTATATGTTTTTTATTGTCTATAATTGATTTTTCAGTTGCTTTTTCTTTGACAGTGATTTTTATTTTTTTTGCTGTATTTATAGCTCATCATGCTGAAAAAATATTAAAAAAAGAGGATCCGGGCTGTATTGTTATTGATGAAATTGCAGGTATTATGATAACTTTATTAGGATTGCCTTTTAATGCAGTTTATGCGCTGGCCGGATTTGCAATATTCAGATTCTTTGATATTCTGAAACCCTTTCCAATAAGGCTTGTTGAAAAGAAATTATCAGGAGGAACAGCGATTGTTATGGATGATGTGGTTGCAGGAATATTCAGCAATCTGGTATTAAGGGTTTTATTCTTTACGCTTTCGTAAAAATTCATCAGGAATCAGGGGGTGGGTTGCAGAGGATTAGGAGACTTATTAGACAGGATTTACAGGATTGACGGGATTTTATTTTTAAGACTTACAATTTTATCTTCGTGTTCTTTGTGTTCTTCGTGGTGAAAAGCAGTTTTTTATGAAGTCGTAAATATTATTTCGTGTTTTCGTACTTTCGTGACTAATTTTAAAAGAAAGGATTCTATATTATTTTGAAATCAGATAAACCGGAAAAAGACATCAAGCCTAAAAAAAAAGGCGTTCTTCGCGAAAACATAGAAGCAATAATTATTGCGATAGTTATAGCTTTATTTATACGCACATTTGTTGTTCAGGCATTTAAAATTCCATCAGGTTCCATGAAGCAGACTCTTTTGATAGGAGATCATATACTTGTTAACAAGTATATTTATGGAATTAAGCTCCCATTCTCAAACATTACACTTATACCTGTAAAAAACCCGAAGCGCGAGGATATTGTAGTGTTTAAGTTTCCGGAGGATCCAAAAAAAGATTTTATCAAAAGGGTTGTTGGTGTTGCCGGAGATGTAGTTGAGGTGCGTAATAAAATGGTATATATCAATGACAAGCTTGTTGTTAATAATGATTATGCTATTCATACAGATTCACACATAATTCCAGCGGCTTTTCAGCAAAGAGACAATTTCGGACCTGTTACAGTGCCTTTTAAATCCCTTTTCGTGATGGGTGATAACAGAGATCATAGCTATGACAGCAGATTCTGGGGTTTTGTTGATTTAAAAGCTGTAAAAGGAAAAGCATTTATTATTTATTGGTCATGGGATAATGGAAGTTTTCCGGGAGGATGGAATTGGTTGACTTGGTGGAATTGGACGAGGTGGAGCAGGATTGGGCATTTGTTAAAGTAAAGAATCCTGGCCAAAGGACCAGGTTTTTCATGGCAAAATAAAACAGGAGGATCATGGAGTTTGTAAAAAAAGATATTCTGGATATGGAATCGCTTTCTGTGGATGAAATTACTTTGATTCTTAATGTTGCTGAACAAATGAAGGAAATTTCAAAAAGGTCTGTTAAAAAAGTCCCAACCTTGAGAGGCAAGACAATAGTGCTTTTTTTTCATGAGCCCAGCACCCGTACCCGAACTTCTTTTGATATAGCGGCAAAACGGCTCAGCGCAGACTGTTTTTCAATAGCAGGAAGTACCAGCAGCCTGGTAAAAGGGGAAACTCTTATAGATACGGCTCGTAACCTTGAAGCTATGAATCCCGATATTATAGTTATGCGCCATTCTATGGCAGGGGCTCCACATATGCTGGCAAAAGCACTAAAAACTTCCATAATTAATGCAGGCGACGGTATGCATGCTCATCCCACACAGTCACTTCTTGATATTATGACTGTTATAGAAAAAAAAGGATCAATAAAAGGACTGCGTATTGCTATAGTCGGAGACATATCACACAGCAGAGTAGCAAGGTCAAATATAATCGGATTCACAAAAATGGGTGCAGACGTCGTTTTAGCCGGTCCGCCAACTATGATTCCCAAAGGGATTGAAGATTTTGGGGTTTCTGTTACATACAGTGTGGATGATGCTGTTTGCAATGCTGATGTAATAATGATGCTCAGGATACAAAAGGAGAGGCAAAACGGCTTTCTGTTTTCAACTGAACGTGAATATTCCAGGGTTTATGGATTGACAGCAGAAAAGATGAAAAGCGCTAAAAAAGACGTGCTGATCATGCATCCCGGGCCCGTTAATCGAGGCGTTGAGATAGCGCCTGATGTTGCGGACGGACCATATTCAATAATTATTGATCAGGTGACAAATGGTGTTGCCATACGTATGGCTCTTTTATATCTGCTCGCAGGAGGTGCGCGTAATGTTGACGCTGATTAAAGGTGGAAGAGTAATTGATCCCGGTAATTTAGACGGCATCATGGACATTTTGATTGAAGATGGAAAAATAATTGAGATAAAAGCTGAAAGCTCAAAGCTCAAAGCTGAAAGCTCAAAGCTCAAAGTCATTGATGCTTCAGGCAAAATAGTGGCGCCAGGACTGATTGACATGCATGTCCATTTTCGTGATCCAGGGCATGAATATAAGGAAACAATAGAGACAGGTTCACGAGCCGCAGCATTTGGCGGTTTTACCGCAGTATGTACAATGCCGAACACAAACCCTGTAAATGATAATACTCAGATTACAGAATATATATTAAAAAAAGCACGGCTTGCAAATATAGTCCGTGTTTATCCTGTTGCTGCAATAAGCCCGGGGCTAAAGGGAAAAGGTCTTTGCGAATATGGTGATTTGAAAAAAGCAGGGGCTATAGCGGTTTCTGATGACGGCAACCCTGTAACAGACAGCCAGCTTATGCGCAGGGCTCTGGAATATGCAAAGGGATTCGGTCTTCTTGTAATATCTCACTGCGAGAATTTTGAGCTTGTTGCAAATGGTGTTATGAATGAAGGGGCTGTTGCAACACGAATGGGTCTCAGCGGAATACCAAATGCTGCTGAAAGCAGTATGGTTATGCGTGATACAGGTCTTTGTGAATTAACCGGAGCTCGTCTTCATATCGCACATGTAAGCACAGTTGAATCTGTAAACGCTATAAGGAATGCAAAAGCCAGAGGCGTTAATGTAACTGCTGAAACAGCGCCGCATTATTTTACACTTACAGAGGATGCTGTTAAAGGCTACAATACAAATGCAAAGATGAATCCTCCTCTGCGTTCCAGTCGTGACAGGGAGGCAATCCTTGAAGGTCTTCATGACGGAACCATTGATGTTATTGCTACAGATCATGCTCCTCATTCATCTATTGAAAAAGATGTTGAATTCGACCTTGCGGCAAACGGCATAATAGGCCTTGAGACATCTGTTTCTCTGGGTTTAAGGCTTGTTGAAAACAAAGTAATAACAATGACCGATCTTATAGCAAAAATGTCGACAAACCCCGCCCGTATCACAGGGCTTTATTCCGGCATAAAAAAAGGCAGTCCTGCTGATATAACAATTATTGATCCGGATGTAGTTTATGAGGTTAACGCAGACAGCTTTCAATCTTTAAGCCGCAATACCCCGTTTGACGGCTGGAAAATGAAGGGCGGAGCTGTCCTTACCATGGTAGGCGGGAAGGTTGTGTTTGAAAGATAATTCTTTGAAGAAAAGAATTCAATGGTTGATATTTTTCAGGGTTGTAATTGCAACCTTTTTGCTCAGCATAGTCAGCTTTATACAGATTAAAACAACCGGATCCTTATCTAATGTAGCACTTACGCCAATATATTTTATTATAGTATTAACTTATCTCCTTTCTTTTTTCTGCCTTTTTATTCCAAAAATCATAAAAAACATCAATGCAAACATATATCTGCAGAGCCTTTTAGACATATTGCTGATAACCGGACTTGTATATGTAACCGGCGGGATTGAAAGTATATATCCTGTATTGTATCCACTTGTTATCATCTATTCAGCATTTTTTTTGTCTGGCAGAGGAGGGTTGATTTCAGCCTCAGTCTGCAGCATATTTTACGGGCTTATGCTTGATCTGGAGTATTATGGCATTATTCAGCCTTTATATCCATTGGGCTATGATTATAAAGGCGATGCAGGTTATGTATTTTCGAGAATTTTTGTCCATATCATAGCCTTTTATATTATTGCATTGCTGACAAGTTTTGCCGCCAGGCAGGAGAAAAAAACCAGAGAGCTTCTGGCGAAGAAAGAAAGCGCTTTTGATCAGCTTGACCTGCTGCACAAAAGCATCATAGAATCTGTAGATACAGGGATTTTAACAGTTAATCTTAATAGTGATATAAAATCTTTTAACACAGGCGCTGAAAAGATCACCGGTTTTTCGCGTTATAAAGTTATAAATAAACAGATTCACAGTGTTTTTTCTTCTTTGCCGGAAATGCCTGATAAAAAAAGTCTATGGAAGCCGGCAAGCAGATTTGAAGTTTCATATTCAGGGAAAATACTTGGTTGTTCCGTTTCTCCCCTTGTTGACGGAAATAGAGTAAAAATAGGCAATATTATGATCTTCCAGGATCTGACAGCCATTAAAAAAATGGAACAGCAAATCGAAAAAAACAAAAGACTTGTCTTTGTCGGTGAAATGGCCGCAGGTTTTGCCCATGAAATAAGAAATCCTCTTGCGTCAATCAGCGGGCCTATTCAGATGTTAAGCAAAGATTTAAATCTGGACGAAACAGATAAAAGGCTTATGCAGATTGTTTTGAGAGGAAAGGAACGGCTTGAAGGTTTTGTTAAAGATTTCCTTCTTCTGGCGCGCCACAAAGAGTCTGAACGAAAAGATATTGACGTTAAAACTATTATCAATGATGTCCTTGAATCTCTTAACTTTGTTCCTGAATGGAACGAACATATTGTAGTAAACAAAGATTTATGCGATCAGGCCAGTATATATGGAAATTATGCGGAAATAAGGCAGGTGATCTGGAATCTTATTTTAAATGCCATACAGGCGATGCCTGAGGGCGGAACTCTGAGAATAAAAACTCTTCCCGAGAAAGAACAGCTCAGGTTGCAGATAAGCGATAATGGATGCGGAATAGAAGAAAAAGATCTGGATAGAATGTTCGAACCTTTTTATACAACAAAAGAAAACGGCACAGGCCTTGGAATGGCAATTGCGAACAAAATTGTGGAGAGCCACAAGGGTAAAATTATAATCAAAAGCGAACCAGGGAAAGGCACGGATTGTATGGTTTTGCTACCGATAAAAGAGTAATGAAGAGTGCCTAAAGTGAGCTAAAGTGCCTAAAATGCCTAAAGTGCCTAAAGTTGAGGAATGCGCCTTCGGCGCTGCTAATTTTAAAGTGAAGTAATGTTAGGGGTGGGAAGGTGGATAACAAAAAATTTGCTGTAGTACTTGAAAAACGGACACGGGAATTTGCAGTGCGAATTATTCGCTTATCTTCAAAGCTGCCGAACACACCCGAAGGCAGAGTGATACGGAATCAGATTACTAAATCCGGTACATCTATAGGCGCTAATTATCGCGAGGCAAATCGTTCCAGAAGCAAAGCAGATTTTAAAAACAAAATTTTCATTTGTATAAGCGAAGCAAGCTAAACTCAATATTGGCTTGAAGTAGTTGTAGAGGCAAAAATGTTGCCGTGGGAGCAGGTAAAGGCAGAGCACGAAGAATGTGGTGAACTATTGGCCATTTTCACTTCGATTTCTACAAAACTTTAAAATAGCCAGAATACCTTAACTTTAGGCACTTTAGCTCACTTTAATATACTTTAGGCACTTTATTAATTCAGGAGTACTAAATGGCAAAAATTCTTGTTGTTGATGATGATCAGGGCATGAGAGAATTTCTCGAGATTCTGCTTATAAGGGATGGATATGAGGTTGCCATTGCTCGTGGAGGCAAAGAAGCAATAGGTTTGTGTAAAAAGCATAAATTTGAGCTGGTAATTACTGATCTGAAAATGCCCGGAATCGATGGAATCGATGTTTTGAAAAATATCAAGGAGATTTCACCGGAAACAATGGTCATATTAATCACGGCTTATGCTTCCGGAGAGACAGCTGTTGCCGCGATGAAAGAGGGTGCATACGACTATCTTGAGAAGAATTTTGATGTTGATGACCTCAAGGCCGTGATAAAGGATGCGCTCAGCAAAAAGGGTATCAAAGAGGAAGACGCGGTTTTTATGAGAGATGTGGAAGACGGTCTTTCCTTTGGAAATATGATCGGGAAAAGCAAGGGGATGCTAAAGGTTTATTCACTTGTTAAAAAAGTGGCGGATACTGCCGCCAACATTCTGATTACTGGTGAAAGCGGCACAGGCAAAGAGCTGGTTGCCAATGCAATTCATAAAAACAGTTCCAGGAAAGATAAATCATTTGTGGTTATAAACTGCGGCGGCATACCGGAAAACCTGCTTGAAAGCGAACTGTTCGGTTATATGAAGGGGTCATTCAGCGGAGCTGTTGCTGATAAAGCCGGTCTTTTTGAGGTTGCCCATAAGGGAACTATTTTTCTTGACGAGATCGGTGAACTGCCGCTGTTTCTTCAGGTAAAACTTCTTCGGGTGGTTCAGGAAAAAAACTTCAGAAGGATAGGTGGAACAGAGGATGTAATTGTGGACGTGAGGATTATATCCGCCACAAATAAGAATCTGGAGCAACAGGTTAAAAACGGCGGCTTCAGAGAGGATCTCTATTACAGGCTCAACGTGATTCCGGTGGAGATCCCGCCTTTAAGAGAAAGAAATGAAGATATTCCTTTGCTTGCAAATTATTTTATAGAAAAATATTCAAAAGAATTTAAAAAAGAGATTAAAAAGATCTCTCCTTATGCGCTTCAGCTTCTTATGCAGCATCCTTTTCCCGGTAATGTAAGGGAACTGGAAAACATTATTGAAAGAAGTGTGGCGCTTGAGACTACTAATATAATCCTTCCGGAAAACCTTGTTATACCCGGATCCGGGGGATCAGATGAAAATAATGTTTTAAGTGCCGACATTTCTGAGGAAGGTGTAAACTTAAATGACGAGCTGGCGAAGTTTGAGAGAATTCTGATAAAAAAAGCTCTTCAAAAAGCAAATGGTTCAAAAACAAAGGCCGCTAAATATCTTAATATAAGTTTTGATTCACTTCGTTACAGACTTGAAAAACTCGATATTTAGTAATAGTATAACCATTCACGGTTTACAGTTATCGGTTTACGGTTGAAAAAATGTGAATTCGATAAAGCGCTCTGGCGGAACAACCGTTAATGCTTACGAAATAATCTAATGAAAAAGAATTAAAATGAAGCAATTGACACCGGAAGATAAAAAAAAATTATTATCAAATGCCTTCTGGGATAAAGATGTTGATGAAAACCAATTATATGACCTGATAATTGGTAAGATTGAAACTTTACCACTTTTTGATAAAAAATTAATTTTTTGCAGACTGTTATCTACATACGATTGGTACACATTGATCAAACTTATTCCAAAAAAATTATTGAGAGAAGCCTTAACTGATGATGTCCTTGGCAGATTGTATCCAAAGGAATTAAAGAAAAAATATAAGTATGCGAGAGAAATATTATTTAAATAAACTATATCCATTTCAGGATGAAATTTTAAGGGAAATTCAGAGCCTGGATGTTGACTTTTATCTGTCTGGCGGGACTGCGTTAAGCAGGTGTTTCCTTGAACACAGATACTCTGATGATTTGGATTTGTTCTTAAACGACCATCCAAATTTTAAACATCAATGCGAGATAGTCATAACTCATTTAAAAAAAACATCTTTTCAGTGTACTGTCTCAATAACCGGTGAATCTTTTTTGCGTATTTTTTTAAGCAAGAATCAACTTGTTCTGAAAATTGATTTTATAAATGATGTTCCTTTTCATTTTGGTGATTTGGAACAATGTAATTTTTTTAAAAATGTCGATAACTGGAGAAATATTCTTTCCAATAAAATTTGCGTTTTAAGTCGGATGGAACCAAAGGACTATGCGGACATACTTTTTATCGCGGGGAAATACCCCTTTAGTTGGGAGGATATTATTGAAGAAGCAAAAAAGAAAGATTTATGGGTCGAACCAATTGAGGTCAGCAGAATAATAAAAGAGTTTCCGGTAGAACTCCTGACTCCAATAAAATGGGTAACTCAACCTGATCTGAAACAAGCACAAGTCTCTTTAGTTTTGATTGCTGAAGATATTCTTAAGGGAGAGCAAAACTCTCTTGTTTCCGATGGGCAATAAGAGACCTTTGCAAAACACTACCTTTTGCCTAATTTCGGTCATTGCGAGGAGCAAGGCGACGTGGCAATCTCGTGGCTTATCAATGTGTTAAGAGATTGCTTCGCTTTGCTCGCAATGACAAGTTCTTCGACTTTTTACGAATCATTATTGATAATTGTGCCTGAAAGAGATATTGTGAATATCACATTTTACTTAAATTTGATATTGGAAATATCAACATGCTAAATCAAAAGAGCAGAACCCTTGTGACTTTTTTGAATGTTTATTTAAAATAGTTTGACTTTTTTAAATATATATCGTAAATAGTCGCTTATGATTAAGAGAAATCTATACAATATAGCATTCTCCCCTCAATGGGGACGTCAGATGCGGTTTATCACCGGTCCTCGACAGGTCGGGAAAACTACCCTCGCCAGGCAAAAGCTTTGCGAAGAAAAGTCGGAACAGTTATACTATCTATGGGATCTGCGAAATGTTCGTCAAAGGTATAAAGAGAATGAGCTTTTTTTTACGGCAGACGCGATGGATCCCGCAAAGAAGCTATGGGTCTGTTTCGATGAAATCCACAAGATGCCGAAGTGGAAAAATATCCTTAAAGCGGCTTTTGATGAGACATCAGACCGATACCAATTTATTGTCACAGGATCCGCGAAACTGAATATCATGAAACGCGCAGGAGACAGCCTTGCAGGCCGTTACTTTACGTTTCATTTAATGCCACTTACTCTGAATGAAGTACATTCTGATTTTTCTGTGCAGATTAATGTTCCGGAATTTGCTCATGACTTCATTGAAATTGCGCTTGATGCAGCGCCGGCTCCGCAGAAATTGCTTGAGCAGTTAGTGGAATACAGCGGCTTTCCTGAACCCTTTTTGAAACAATCGCAGGTATTTCACAAAAAGTGGGCACGGGATTATATAGATACTGTTATACGCGAAGATATCGGGGCGTTGACAAGAATTATTGACCGGGAATATATCTTTGACCTGTACAACCTGCTCCCCGAAATGATCGGCAGTCCTCTGTCGCAGTCGTCGCTTGCTTCTCACATTCAGATCAGCCCGGCGACTGTGAAGAATTATCTCCGTCGGCTGGAAGATTTTTATCTGACGTTTTCCATAAGACCTTATTCGAAAAACATAAAGCGGTCACTGCTGAAGGCCGGCAAATACTATCTTTATGATTGGTCAAGGATTAAAAACAAAGGAGCTCAGTTTGAAAATTACATAGCCTGCGAATTAAACGCGCGACTGAGCCTGTGGGAAGATGCAACTGGTGACGATTTTCACCTGTTCTACATCCGAAACAAGCAAAAACAGGAAACCGACTTTCTCGTCGTCAGAGATGGCGCTCCATGGCTTCTTGTGGAATCAAAGCTTACAGATGGCTCCATTGATCGTCATCATTTTGAAACAATGAGCGCTTTAAACAATGTGCCGTTTATACAGGTCTGCCTGGAGCCCAATGTCGCGTCAATGCAAAAACGAAACGCATACAGAATATCGGCAAACCGGCTTTTTAGATAATGATGAGCATATGAAGGGCATTTTCATCATCCCAGTTAGCAGGTTACTTTTTCAGTTTATAAATTTCTGAAGATGTTTATTATTGACAATTGTGCTTGAAAGAGGTATTGCAAATATCATATTTTACTTAAATTCGATATTGGAAATATCAATATGCTAAATCATCTGATTAATCAAAATATCTGGTGGCAAGACGCGTCCCTGATTGAAAAAGACCCAAAAATCATGGAATGGCAAAAGCAATCGCTAAAATGGCAGCCTTCCTTGATGGATGAGTTTGATTTCTCTTCCTTTCATATATACACATTGCGGGGTCCGCGGCAGGTGGGCAAAACTACACTGCTCAAGCTTATGATCAAAAAATTACTTAAAGACCCTGAAATCAGGAAAGAACAGATTGTCTATTACAGCGCAGATAATCTGGATTCTTATAAAGATATTATAGAACTGATTGAGACATATTTTGATTTTTTAGACAGATTACCTAACCCTCCGGAAAGGGCATTTCTGTTTTTGGATGAAATAACCGCAGTCAACAATTGGCAAAGAGGAATCAAACATCTAACTGATCTTGGAAAGTTGAGCAACTCTATCCTGATTCTTTCCGGCTCAAACGCTTCTGATCTCAGACTGGGCATAGAGAGGCTTCCAGGCCGCAGAGGAAGAGGGGCTCATCCGGACAAAATTTTATTGCCGCTTACCTTTCGGGAATATGTATCACTTACATCACCGGATATGGCAGCACATTTCAAAGAAATACCCTTTTTTGATGTTTTTAATCTTACAGAGGGCAATTTCAGGGATATCTTTGCATTCAATCCTTACAAGCGCTCTCTTTCCAGATTGTTTGATCGCTATTTAATCAGCGGCGGATTCATAAAATCAATTAACGAACTGTATAGTTCCGGCTTTATAGCATTTGACATCTATGAAATCTATCTTCAATGGATCCGGGGCGATATGGCAAAAGCAGGTAAAAATGAAAGAACTACGCGACAGATTATATCCCGGTTATTGAAAATAAAGGTTTCTGTTTTTGGATGGGAAACAATTGCCAAAAAAATTGATATTGCCACTCATAAGACTGTTTCAGAATATATGCAGGTCATGGAGGACTCATTTACACTAAGGCTTCTTTACCAGGCAGATGTTAATACCGGACTGCCAAGGATAAAAAAAATGAAAAAGTTCTATTTTCTGGATCCGTTTATCTTATGGTCTTTATGGGGGTGGGTTGAAAACTGGTTATTATTTCAGGAGAAAAGTGAAGAAAAGCTCAGAAACATAAAAATTAAGAGCTGCCTTGCCGAAATGGCAGTGGCTAATCTTCTTTTTCATTGTTACGAGGTAAAAGACTGGACCGGATCTCGAGTCTTTTTCTTTCGAAATAACGGCGAGATTGATTTTTTGATTAAACAAGATAATATTTTGATGCCTGTTGAAGTTAAGTATCAAAATAAGATTGAGAAAAGCGATTTCAAGTTAATACATAAGTTGGGATTTAAGAAAGGAATAATCATTTCTAAAGATACTTTTTACTATAATGACGAGTATATAAGTATACCGCTGGAAATATTTTTAATGTTTTTTTGAAATTGTCTGTAGAACCGGATCATTTTTTATTTGCCAGCCCTTTTAACATTTGATGACCCGAAGAATTTGTGATGGCCGCAAAACGGCACAAAAATATAAAGGTTCACCGCGGATTAGTGGGAAAATTGTTAAGATTCAAACCATTTTGCGCTTTTTGCGATTTTTTGCGGCTAAATCAAAAGAGCAGAACCCTTGTGACTTTTTTGAATATTCATTTAAAATAGTCTGATTTACGAAAGCCCCTTTTTATTCAAATAAATCTGAATGTGTTCCTGTTCGAATGAGGCAAAGTTTGCTTCCTTCTATGCGATAAACGAGCAACCAGTCAGGCTCAATATGGCATTCCCTGCAGTCCTTTAAGGTGCCTTTTAGTTGATGATCTTTATTTTGCGGCGGCAGTTTTTCAGCATTGGTCAGGTGCTTAATAATATCTTTCAACTTGTTGATATCTTTATTGCGTTTGATTATCCTATTAACGTCCCTTTTGAACTGTGTGTCACGTCTGATTAATCTCATTATATCATATTCCAAGATCATCAAAAAGTTCTTGAGGTGTGGAAAATGCTTTCCCCTTACCTTGCCTGGAATTCTCAATAGCTTTCATGGTTTTTTCGTTGGGAACGTGAAGTTCAAAAGGCAACCCGCGTTGGGCAATAACCTGCCGGTAAAACAATTCAAATGATGTTGAAATTGACAATCCCAGGCTCTTGAGTATTTTCTCAGCCTCTTTTTTGACCTCGGGTTCTATTAATGCTCTGGCGCTGGCAGTTTTTCTTGATCCCATATTGTCCTCCCTGGTTGATGTTACAGCATATAATATGCTATGATATTTTTAAAAGTCAAGCAAAGTATTGAATGTGAAGATACTGAACTTAGCGTCCTTTGGACGAACATTTTTTGACAGGATTAACGGGATTTACCTGATTTTTTTACTTTCCTGCCGGCAGGCATATCTTATATCCTGTTTATCAGCCAATTCTATCCTGTTAACGCTTCAAATGTACAGTATGTGATATAGATTGAAACTCTTGCAGCCTTCTTTCAAATTCTCTTTTCAGGAACTGGGCATAGCAAAATCTAATAATATTTTCGTTTGTAGGATTTTATTTCATGATTAACATGAACATTATCCAGTCTATCCTGTTAATCCTGTCAAAAAAAGAAATTTCTCCGCTGTTCGGTTGGTGGCGAAAACAACATGACTTTGGTGAAAATAACCGGTTTTATTTCTGGGAGTTGAAAAATATATACAGGCTGTTAAAAAACATACAGGGTCTAACCTTTTGCTATTAAAGAACTTTACCCCTTGCCATTAACAGTGCAATATGTCAGATGAATACATGGCATATTAATTGCTTTATAATACCATTAAGTTGAATTAAATATTGACAAACTAAACAAATTTATCCCGTAAGCATCGCAGAGCGATTTAATCGGGGAAAACAAAAAAAGGAGAAAGACTATGGTACAAAAACTAAGATGCAACAATCAAAAAGGTTTTACATTAATCGAGCTGATGATCGTTATAGCAATTATCGGTATTCTGGCAGCTATTGCTATCCCGAACTTCCTGTCATACAGGACAAAAGGTCAAAATGTAGCAGCTGAAGCCGCGGCCAAAAATTATTACAACACTGCCATGGCCGACTTTGCAGACGTTGAAACAACTGCCACTACTTTTGGCACTTCTGGAGCTCCGGCTTTTAACGTAGATACTAATGAAATTACAATTAGCGGCACCCATCTGACAGAGACTGGTGGCGTCATTACTACTGATTTGAAATTCAGTCACAATGGATCAACTACAGTTTACACACTCGCCGCTGATGGCAGTCTTACTAGTACCCCATAAAGCAGGATAAAATTTTTCATTGATAATAAAAAAAGGGGGTGGATGCGCCCCCCTTTTTTTATACAGTCATTAGTCATCGATCACTGATCATCAGTCCTGACTTGATTGAGCGAGACATGGGGACGCCCATGAAAATATGCGTTTCATGACATGTTAAAGCTCGTAGGTTGGGTTGAGGAACGACACCCAACAAAACCCCACAGTCGCTTAAAAGAGAAGGGGGCCTAACCGCCCCCTTTTTCATGTTGTCATTTCGAACAAATGGGGTTTTGAGTTTTCCGATCCCTGACCCCTGACCACTGAACCCACCAAAGTTCTCGCAAAAAGTACCATAACAGAGCATTGCTCTGAGCATCTGTAATATAAAAACACACGGCTCACGGTTGTATGCGCCGATTTTTGCAGCCATCCGACTTCTTAAACATTCCTGCGGAAAAGGATATTATGTTGTCGCGGACGGCCTTGATCTGCCGTTTAAATCAGGAGCTTTTTCTCACACTATCAGCTCGGAAGTACTTGAACATCTGAAGGATGACCAAAAGGCCATTAAAGAATTGGCCAGGGTTACGCAGCCGTCCGGGAAATTTGTCATAACCTTTCCGCATAAAAAATCATATTTCGCCAATGATGATTATTTTGTAAATCACTTTCGCCGCTATGAACTTTCTGAGATGAAGGATCGATTAAAAGAAGCGGGGTTCAGGCCGATTAATATACACAAGGTATTGGGCCCACTGGAAAAGATTACGATGTGCTTTGTCGTGTATTGTTTTTCCTTGATACAAAAAAACAAAATTGAAAAAGCAAATCAGCCCGACAACACCGTGCTGATGAATATTTTTGGTAAGTTTTTCAAGTGGGCCAATCGATTTTACATGTTGCCTGTATGGCTGGATGCGAAGATTATGCCCCGCTCTTTGTCAGCGGTCTTATTGATTAAAGCGGAAAAGAAGTAAAATTACAGTAATGGTTTTGCCATTTTTATTGCCGACATTTTTTATGCGTGGTATTTAAACAGAAAATCATATAATTATTTGTTGGGCAGCAGTACATGAGAGGTAAAATGGCAATAAAAATTATATGCTTAGCTAATTCTAAAAAATTTAATGAAAGGTGTGTGGCTGGCATAGAGGTTGGCGAAAGCTCTGCAGGCTATAAAACCATTTTTTCAAATTCTAAGCCTAAATGGCTTCGACCTGTTTCAAAAACTGAACACGGTGAATTCCCTGCAATGATAGCGCAAAATATAGCCCTGCTTGATGTTGTTGAATTTGACCTTGTTGCCAATTGCCCTTCCGGTTACCAAACAGAAAATGTGTATTTTGCTGAGAATTCTGTAAAAAAAGTGTCTTCTATCAAATTCGCCAGTACCAATTTGGACAAATTAACATGCGATACCAATACGCTTTTCGGCAACAGAGGAAAGGCTGTTTACGAAGATGATGTAAATTTCATAGATCATTCATTGGTTTTTATTAAGGTTCATAGATATAATGTGTTTATTAAGCCCGAAAACAACCAACTTAGAATGAATTTCGATCACAATTCTGTTGAGTACGATTTGCCAGTTACAGATATAAAATTTGAAACAATATACCGAAATAACAATCGAATACTTGATAGAATTCGGCATCTTTACCTGACAATTTCTCTTGCGGTTGTACATAATAATTGGCACTCAAAATTAATAGCAGGGGTAATTTACATTTAAGAAATGAATCCTGACAAAAAAACCATATACACCATAGGGTATGCCCCTTACACTCTTGATGCTTTCGTTAATATTTTAAAGAAGTATAAAATATCTGCTATAGTTGATGTACGTTCATCGCCTTATAGTCAGTTTAAATCAGAATTTAACAGAGAAACTCTAAAAGATTTTCTAAAAGTCAACCAAATAGCCTATGTGTTTTTAGGAGATTACTGCGGAGCAAGAGTTGAAGACCAATCTTGTTACGTAAATGGGAAAGTTGACTATAAGCTTGTGGCAAAAAAATCAAAATTCAAAGAGGGGTTGGAACGAATCAAAAAAGGTATGGAGAAATTTCGCATAGCTCTCATGTGTGCAGAAAAAGATCCAATCACGTGCCATAGAACTATTTTAATTTGTCGGAATCTGCTGACAGCAGGTATAAAAATCCAACATATTTTAAGTAATGGCAAAATTGAGGAACATGTGGATAGTGAGAATAGGTTAATGAAATTATTCAACTTAGATCAACCCGAGTTTTTTCGCAACGAACAACAACGGCTAGAGGATGCATATTGTCGGCAAGGGGAGAAGATAGCCTATGAAATAGCTGAACCATCAAATGAGAATTAGGGGCAATAAAAATGCCAAAAAATACATTGTATACCATAGGCTTTACAAAGAAAAACGCGCAGGCTTTTTTTTCGAAATTACAAAAGGCAGGTGTTACAAAACTCATTGATATCCGGCTAAATAATGTTTCCCAACTTGCTGGATTCGCAAAGCGAGATGATCTGATCTTTTTTCTCAGAGAACTTTGCGATTGTGACTATAAACACATGCCAATTTTCGCTCCAACAAAAGAGATATTGGATGCGTACAAGAAAAAACAAATCGATTGGAATGAGTATGTAAGGCGTTTCAGTAGACTGATAAAAGAGCGCACAATTGAAAAAAAAATAACAGCAGAAGAGTTAAATAATTCTTGTTTGCTATGCAGTGAGCCTACTCCTGAACAATGTCATCGTCGCTTGGTAGCAGAATATTTTAAGGAGCAATTCGGAGACATTGAAATCAAGCATCTTTAGAAACTGCCGAACCAGGCGGTTCTCGTGATGCCCCAAGATGCCGTAATGGTTTTGCCACTTTTGTTGCCGGCATTTTTTATGCGTGGTATTTAAACAGAAAATCATATAATTACTTGTTGGGCGGGCCGAGAAAAAGTAGCATTGATTTCATTCGGATATCAAAATATAATTTGCAACAAGTCTGAGTTTCGATTCTGGATAGATATCTTCAATAAAATTATTCAATCTTGGTGTTATAAATAGACATTGAATATGCTTAGAAACGACGTCAGAAGAAGGCAGTTTGGCTATTCTCTTGTATTAACTAATTGTTATTAGTGGAGGTTTTGTAAAAATACTCTTACAAACTTCTTGACAACGTGGAAACTATAACAATATATTTAAAGATATCTTAAATTTTTTTCCATGTAATATATAGAGGAATTAGCAATGACAAAAAAAGAAAATATAGGCTCAAGCAAAATTGTTCACTTGCAAAACCCAATTGAAGAGGAATTGCCTGATTTTTATGTTAACCAGGCAAATATGGCATTCTCAGTTTATGACGTAACATTTACCTTTGGCACAATGCCTCTACCGGAAAGAAAGGATACTACTCCGGTCGTTAGAATTAGAATGAGCCCTCAACATGCAAAGGTTTTTTCAAAAATGCTTGCGAAAAATATTGATAAATATGAGGAAGACATTGGTAATATACCTATTCTTACTAAATTACTTAAAGAATTAGGGCTTGAATAAAAAGAGGTGACAGTATGGACTCAACCTTTTACAATAAAAATCTTAAGTTCGCTAATACATTTATTGTTGGCGTCTTAATAGCAACTGCTGCTGTTGAAGCACATATAAATACAATACAATCAACTAAGCAAGATTCTGTTTTTTTTATGGAACAGTCTTCGAGGTATGGTAAGCTAAACTTGGATGCTTTTCAATCTACCATGGCACCATTGGAATTTGCTATTTTTAAAGATTTTATTGGAGAGGATTCATTGGAAATTCATATAGATGATTTTGAAGTGTTTTATCCCGATTACGAGGAATAAAATCGTTGCCGATTGATATTGTAAGCTATTCAGAAGATACTCATTATGTAAATTCAGTTTACGTTGATGCCAATTTGATTATTAATTGCAGGAATCGAAAGGCAGATAAGTATAATGAGGCTGTTATGCTACTCGGCAGCCTAATTCGTCAGCACATAAATTTATATATTTCAAATTTAGTAATTGATGAAGTTTGGTGGATTTTATTGAAAGCGTGGTATAGGCAAAGAACTGGAGATAATTTGTATCCGTACATCCTTAAAAAGAATCCATCCATTGTTCAAGACTATTCATCCTTGATAGAAAAAGTTACCACAAAAATATTAAGATTCCCCAATATTTATATAATTGAAAACACTCAAAATGGGAAAGATTTTATTCGTGATGTATTGAGTATTTTTACAGCGGAACAGTTCGGGCCGAGGGACAGCTTTCATCTTGGTTTAACGATTGCTCATAATATACAGGGATTTGTTACATGTGATGGAGATTTTGACAATCTAAACCTTCCTAATTATAATCTCATCGTTTATAAGTATTAAATCCGTTTTTCAAGACAAGGTAATGTTTCGATATCTGCTATACATCAAACATTCAGGCTCATTCACATACAGTTGCGATATTTATATGTAATCTGCACCGGCATACAACATAATTTGATAATCACATTCTTTTTCTCCACAAGTCCCACACAATCTATCTAACGGAGTGAGGGACGTTCTTCAGTTTATAAGTTTATATCATGGGGGTACGGGACGTTCTTCAGTTTATAAGTTTATATCGGAGACTGGCTTAGATTCCATCAGTAAATAAGCAACCCTTCAATCACATCTTCATTCTTGAGAAAGTGACATTGTGTTGTGCGGGCATCATGTTTTGCCTTGCCTACATCCACTCCAACCAGCAAAAGTCTGCTTCAGTATTGACAATAACAATATCTTTTTGTAATAATTTAATATGGAGATTAGAGAATTTGAATGGGATGATAATAATATCGAACATATTGCAAGGCACAGCGTGTTTCCTGATGAAGTTGAAGATGTGGCGTTTGACGATGATCCCTGGATAAGAAAAGGTAGAAAAGGAGCAAGATATATGCTTGGTTATACCGTTGCCGGAAGATATTTGTTTGTCGTGTATGCCCTCAAGGGTAAAGGTATTGCCAGGGTCATTACATCAATGGATATGGATGACAAAACGAAAAAGCTTTATAAAAAAAAGAGGTAAACAATGAAATTGCCTGATTTCAAAACAGCAAAAGAAGAGATAAGATTCTGGGAAAGAAACTCAATTGGAGATTATTGGGAGGATCTTTTAGAATCCAAAGATATTTTTAAAAGGCCAAAACTAAAACCTGTTTCAATCAAATTTGACCCACTTGTACTTCAAAAAGTCAAGATGCTTGCGAAAAAGAGGAGCCTGTCTTACAGCGCATATATAAGATATCTGCTTGCAAAGGGCATTGAAGATGAGATGACACACAAGGCGGGGGGGAATACAGGACGTCCATAAGTAAATAAATAACTTATTCATCAAGAAGCCCCTGTTTTTTTAACTTCGTTCCCCTTCCTACTGCTTTCTTGACGTCAACTCGACTGATTCCCAGAAATCTTGCAACTTCCGTTGCCGGATGACCGACTTCTTCAATAAACGTAGTACGGGACGTTCTTCAGTTTATAAGTTTATATCAGGGGGGACGTAATGCGGGATGTTGTTACCTTCTGAACTTATGGCAGATATTCGTTTTCCAAGTGTCATTATAGTTACAGGGGAGCGGGCGCTGGTTCATTATGATCTTTTTGCGATTAGCAGGGTTCTTCCAACAGTTCCTAAAATACGTTTGTCCTGCATTTTCTGAACCTGGTGTCCGCTTAGACGTTCAGATGATAAGGGGCACTCTATTCGATGGGTTATTTTCCATCCCATTTTTGTTAATATCCTGTGGTAATCAAATATTGTGATTGATTTGTCGGGTTTTTCTTTTGATGCCGGTGTGGATTCAAAATCCCGCCAGTCGGCATTTAAGAATGCCATTTTGGTGGTTTCTTTGGCGTTTTTGTGGACAATGCTGAAAAAGCTTTCAAAAAACTCTTCATATTCCTCTTTTGAATAGGATGAGATTGAAGGTGCATCCGCTGTTACCTTTTTGTATGCCTTTTCCATTTTAGTGTAATATGGCGGATCAAAAAAAATCAGATCGGGTTTTTTAATCAAAGGCCAGTCAGTACCCTGGGAGCCCCAGTGGCGGTATTGGATTTCCGGCCGGTTATCTCTTATTGCAATATCAAAAGATTGACATTTTCGTTCAAAGAGAAGGCACACATCAGAGACAACTCCGCCGCCGGACATTGGGTCGAGGATAAGGTCGCCGGGTTTTGTGAAATAGAACAGTGTGTGCGCAACGAGCTGGGCCGGTATTCTCCCTGGCCAGTCGTCTCCGAATCGTTCATCGCATTCGTTAAAATTCCACTGATCCCATGTGCGAAGTCCCCAATTCAGGGCCTTGAACTTCTCCTGGTCTGTCTTTCCTGACAAACGTAAGGCCCAGGCCAGAGCAATATCCATGTGAAAATGTCCGGCTATGTAATCCATGTCCCGCCCCTGGGAGAGCAAATTATTAATTTCGCCAAAATTGGCATTATTAATAATTTGAGCAACCCTGCCCTGGCTCGTTCCAATCGTCTGCGCTATCTGTCCTTGGGTCCAGCCAAGGCGGCTTAAGCGGATGACAATGACGTCTCGACCAGCCCGCTGGCGCGCTCTAATATCTGAGATCCAGGTATTTACTGTCTGTCGTATTACCCCTAATTTTTCTGCGAGGGCCTCTTCAGTCCATGTACATTCCGGGTCCGTTGATGCAATCTCACGAGCGATCCGCTTTTTGTCTCCCGGGCTTAAACGATCGCCATGGCTGATGTTGTATTCTGCTGATTCAAGGAGAAGGGCTGTTTTGTTTTTTTTGTAATCAATGGGCTTGTCCTTCCATTCAACTGCCGCAATTTTTTTGATTCCACTTTCCTTAAACGCAAACCAGCGGTGGATACCATCTAAAATTATAGTCGCTTCGGTTGTTTCATTGCCATCTGCATAGTTGAAGACCCTTTGAATCTTGATTGGCGGAAATTGCGCGCCGATCGCAAGGGCCTCGACATAGGCGCTGATGGTCTTGTCGCTCTTCCCTGCTCTGGGATAGATAAAATGGTCCCAGGTTAAAGATGAGACAGGAAAAGGCAATGTTGAATTTTTGGCATCCTTCATTTCAAGGGATTCAGAATTAATAATTTCAGGAAGTTGATCGCCTTCTGTGAAGGATGCCGAATTTTTACTGTTTAATTTTGAATCCACAGATTTCGCCTTCTGCCCCTTTGTGTCTTTATTTTTACAGCAGTTGTATCCTTATTCGCCCTGGGGGCTTACGGGACGTTTTTCAGATTATAAGTTTCGTTCCCTTTCATTAACTTTGTCCCTGCTGAATCCCTTCTTTAGAGCTTTCAGAATTTACGATATTTTTTATTTTCAGACAGGATTTACAGGATTAACCGGATAGTTATTTTGTTTTATCAGTTTCCTGATGAAACTGATTAAGAATAATCCGGCTTTGCCGGAGGGAAACTATACTCATATTCGGCTTATTTTCAAATGGAGGCTCAACTCTAAGAAGACTTGGTCTTCAGGCCATTGAATCGGATATTCGTCCTCGAGTTTATTGAATTCAAGGTCACCATTAACTACTTGTCCATCACATATTTCTTCACAGTTCTGCTTCTTTCTTCCTGTCCTTTACAAGGGCTCTTAAAATCTTTCCTCTTGTTTTCAGC
>Ga0208648_1001142_pt1 | contig 22959 bp, 14 predicted proteins | sample AntAceMetag02UKL_FD_184772 | JGI IMG/M metagenome (GOLD analysis project Ga0208648, IMG submission 184772) | Saline lake microbial communities from Ace Lake, Antarctica - Antarctic Ace Lake Metagenome 02UKL (SPAdes) (version 2) | ecosystem: Environmental > Aquatic > Non-marine Saline and...
GCTTGTTCCAATGCAACTGCTTCTATTTCTTCATCTAATCAATTCGTAACAATAAACTCATCAAACTTTGATTTAGACAACTTAGAAATTGGAGAAGAAAAAGATGCTGTTTTCTCAATAAGTGTTGGCGAAGAAATTCCAATAGGCATATCGGTGGACATTTTATTTGAAATATTGTCGGGAGAATATAGTGCTGAAAATGAATATGGTCTCAAAGTTGGGCAAATACTTGAAGATTTCGAAGAAGGAGATTTTAGCCAGTTTAACTGGACGTTTTCCGGAAATGCCGACTGGATAATTACTCAAAGCGATGTTTATGAAGGTGTATATTCTGCTAAATCAGGAAGTATCAGCCATGAAAAAACTTCAAGCCTTATGGTTGTTAGTAATGCTATTGCTGACGATTCTATTTCCTTTTACAGAAAAGCTTCATCAGAACAGGACTTTGATTTTCTGAGATTTTATATCGACAATTCACTTGTTGAACAATGGTCGGGTGAAACAAGTTGGGGTAAAGTAAGTTTTCCCGTTTCGGAAGGTGATCATACTTTTAAATGGGAGTACTTTAAAGATTCTTATGTCAGCAACGGAAGCGACTGCGGTTGGATTGATAACATTTCATTTCCTGCAACTTTCTCTTTTTCTGTCGATGCAGGGCCTGATTCTACGATCTGCCATGATGGATATTATCCGTGTAATGCTACTGCCGTAAATTGCAACTCCATTTTGTGGTCAACATCAGGAACAGGAACTTTTGACAATTATAATACCTTAAATCCAATTTATACACCAAGTCAGGAAGATATTGATGACGGAAGAATAATATTATCTATAACTGCAACGGCTTATAATATGGAAGAAAAAATCAGCCGTTTACAATTAAATATTACTACCTGTACAGGAGTTGAGACGCTTTCTGATGACTTTGATATTTTGATTTATCCAAATCCATCAAATAGTATTGTGAATTTGTTAACCAATGGAATAAATGAAACTATTGGTTTAAAAATCTATAACTCATTAGGTATAGTAGTTTATTCTGAAGAAAAAATCATTTTGAATAATAATTCTCTTATAAAACTCGATCTTAATGAATTGAATTCGGGTATTTATTTCATGGTTCTTGAAGGAGAAAATATTCATAAAGCCGAAAAAATTAGAATTCAAAAATAGACAATCATTTTCTCATTGTTTTGGTATTAAAAATCAACACTCTATTTAGTTTTATTGAGTGTTGATTTTTTTTTGATAATAACATATTATTTTTAAAAAAAATACTACTTGCATGTATAATTTTTTTGTAGTATTTTTGAATATGTTTAGAAGTAAAGGTTTTTGTCTTTTAACATATTTTTGTTTATCAAGAACTTAAAGTTTATGAGAATAGAAAATAAATCTAAATCAATTGCTTTAACTTTAATTTTGATAATTGTTGTTTCTTTACCTGTAAATGCACAATATTCAAATTATGAAAGAAATACGATTAGATTTATTGAGGGATGGTCGGTCAATTTAAATATTGGCCTGACTTCTTTTTTCGGAGATTTAAGTGTTTATGATTATGATATTATTAAAAAATTCAGCGATGAAAGTAAAATTGGTGGCGGAATAATCTTATCAAAAAAAATCTCCAATACTTTTACTATGAGTGGCCAAATACTTTATGGAGGGCTGAAAGGAACTAAAGAATCATCAAATATTTATTTTATTGGACGTGTTTTGGAATCCTCATTTATTGGATTTGTAAATTTAACACAAATTATTTCTCCTAATAATCCTAACCGAAAGCTTAATGTTTATGGAACTCTCGGTATTGGCTTGGTAATGCTAAAATCAAAATCATATGACCTGAAAACCGATTCATTAATTAAAGAATTTGGCTATGGTACAAATACTATCGAGACCCTTATTCCTCTCGGTGCGAGACTTTCATATTCTCTTAATACCTCTTTTGACTTTACTTTCGATATATCAATTCGTAGAGTGGATACCGATAAATTGGATACTCAGTTAGGTAATAACAATCGGGATTATTACTCATATATTTCATTTGGTATCAGCTACAATTTATTTAGCTCAAAATATTCCAATATTCGATATGATCGAACAAAAACAAAACCGAAACCGAAACGAAAATATCCAATAAAGAAAAGGAAAAATATATAGCTCAAAAATACAGCCTTTTATAATCAAATTGAAATAGCCTTCATTTATTATATTTAATTATTGATTATCTTTATCAACAATTAATATAATTATGAGATTGAAAGATAAAAATTTTCGGCTAATATTCATTTTTCTTATAATTATTATTTCCCCCTCTTATCCTTGAAGCACAATATCATAGGCCTAATAAAAAAGGAGGGATTCGCTATGGATGGTCAGTAAATTTTAATATTGGAGTAACTTCATTTTTTGGTGATTTAAATGTTTTTGGAAAAGAAAAGGGTAATATTGAATTATTTCTTATATTTGTAACATTATTAAATTTTAAAATTAATTTTTATGAAAAAAAATCTACTTTGGTTAATGATTGTTCTGCAAATGGCAGGCATTCAATTTTTATCGGCACAAACAGAAAATAAACAAAAAAGTTTAGCAAACTCGGGATCAGAAAATCTTAGAATGCAGAAAACTATTACAGATGCCAACATTGGTTCAAAAAAGATATTTTCGGAAAGAAATTTCGAAAATGTTTTTAATCAAAAGGGATTCCTTATTGATAGTCCGGAAGTTAATTGGCAATTTACCGATCCGGCCGCAATTGTATCAGATATTAAGGTTTCCACACAAAGCGAAAACTCATTCGTTAGCTGGGAATTAAATAATGAAAGAATTTCTTTGTATAAGGATAGCTCAACTCCTTTATGGGAAAATCCTGTAATTGCAGATTGGAATATTCCTATTGATATGACTGAAGACGGAAATGTTTTAGTTTTTAGTGCTCAAAATGTTTTAAAAGTTTATGGGCCTCAATCTTCAGTTCCTACCTGGGAATTGAATCTAAATGCAAATATCAAAGGTGTTGTACTTAGTCCCGATGGAACAAAAGTTTATTGCGCAGCTGAAAATTATGAAGGAACCGGATTTACTCATATTTTTTGTTATAATATTGGTATAAATGACCCTGTTTGGGATGTTGCATTTGAAAGCTTTGTTGGAACATTTGGTGGTTCCGGCGACGGTTCTACTCTTGTTTTAACACAATATAGCGGAGTATTCAGATCAATGTTTGTAATATCTTCCTCAGATGGATCAGTAATTTTTGAAGCAGGTGGTAAAAATCAAAATCCTCCGGCAATTTCCTATGATGGTTCATTAATTGTAAATGGCGATTATAATGGATATGTTAAATTATATGAATTCGACGATGAATTAAATACTTATTATGAAAAATGGAATTTTCATGTTGGGGGAGGCGGTACTTCTGCCTGGGTAATTGGAATGGGAATCTCAGGTGACGGTAGTACGGTTGTCGTAGGAACCTTAGTGTTTATTCCTGGAGGATACGATGGCGAAATATATTGTTTCGATTCATATTCGCCCGAACCATTATGGGTTTACGAGCATACAGGCGATGAAATCGAATCTGTTGACCTTTCTTTTGATGGTTCAATAATAGCAGCAGCAGGTTATGGGCCACTTGATCACTCCAGGCCCGATTTCTTTTTATTCCGAAAAAATTCCAATCAACCTATTTTTACTATTAATACTCCCGGTTCAATGTTTGATACAGATATTTCTCCAGATGGAACAATGTGTACTTTTGGTGGTAAAGCTGTACATGCCCGTGAGTTTGGAAGCGGAGGTATTTTATATAACATAAACAGCTATCCCGGAGGAGGTGTTGTTGAAGGAATCGTCGATCTTGAAAATAGTGAGGATAATTCGGGTGCAAGAATTGAAATTCCGGAATTGAACGAGTATTTTGGATATTCCGAATCAGATGGCTCATACTCTATAGAATTTATTCCAGATGGCACTTATTCAATTACAGCTTCTAAGGTCGGATACTTTCCAGTCACTATTGACGATGTAGTTGTTACTGAGGGTGAAATCACCAGTCTTGATTTCGATTTACTCTCAACAGGATATCCTCCCGAAAATCTTTTTGTTACAAATGCTGCAGGTTCAACAGTTGATTTGTTTTGGGATCCTCCACAGGAAAAATCATATACAGGATTCAATATTTATCGTAAAAAATATTTAGAAGGACTTTTTCCTGAAGAACCCTTAGCAAGTGTTTCAGCAGAGATTTTTGAGTATAGTGATACAACTGCCTTACCGACTATAAATTATTTTTATGCGGTTACGGCAATATTAGAAGGTGATGCTCAAAGCCCTTATTCAAATATTGAGGAAGGCTGGGTTAGTACCGGTTTCGTAACAAATGAAATTAGTGTTTATCATGGTACAACTCCGGTAATTGACGGAATAATTTCTGAAGGCGAATGGGATGATGCTTTCTTGATAGACAATTCCGATTTTTTGGGAACCTATGACAATACAATTATTCCTGTTGGAAGTGTGATGGGATATTTTAAATCAAATGATTCAAATACGGAACTTTATGTTGCATATATAAATTATAATGATGTAGTGCTCGCAGACCATGATGAAGTAGCCTTATATATTGATGATAATAACGATGGTACGTTTCCTCCTCCCGAAGATTTGTCGGAGGGTAATTACTGGGCTGCACATTACGCAAGCGGAGACGTTATAAAATACAGACCAATATTTAATACAGGTGGAGTTGGCGATGTGATTTATTTAGATGCTCCTCAAATAGCTGTATCCAATTCAGCCGGTTATGTTGTTTATGAATTTGTAATTCCTATCGGAACAGAATATTGGGAATTAAATCCCAGCCCTGAAGGGAAATCATCATTAGCTATTTTCGTTTTAGATGACCCGAGTGCGTTTGATGGTTGGTGGCCTTATAATAATCAAAATTTATTTGCTCCCGAGGGTTTTGGAACCATGAGCCTTAATGCCGTGAATGAAATTCCTCCGGCTCCCGAAAATCTTTGCGCCTCAATTAATGAAAGTACAGCAATTATCGAATGGGGTATGCCGGAAATTAATGATTTCAGCTATTTCAACATTTATAGTGAATTTAACAGAGAGTTTTCTTTGCTTGGAAATACTGAAGGCACACAGTTTTTATACGACTTCCCCGAATATGGTTTATACCAATTCTATGTTACAACGGTTGATAATTCAGGACTGGAATCAGATCCTTCTGAAATTATTGAAATAGAATATGGTGGAACTATTGGACAAGATATTAGCTTACATGAAGGTTTTCAATTCATTTCTTCATATATTATTGCTCCTGATCCTGATATGATGGTTGTTATGGCTGATATTTTAAATGATAACCTTGTTTTTGCAAGAAATTCTCTCGGCCAAACATTGCGAAAAATCGGGCCGAACTGGGTAAATGGTATAGGAAACTGGATTATTGACGAAGGCTACCTCGTAAAAATGAATGCTGACGACTCTTTTACAATCGAAGGCATCAGAGTAAATTCCTCAATAGGAATTCCGGTGCCGGCCGGGTTCAAATTCGTTAGTTATTTCCCTGAAAATGCTATGGATGCACTATTAGCCTTTGGCTCAATCATAGGTGATGACTTGGATTTTATTAGAGATTCAGAAGGTACGATGATTAGAAAAATTGGCCCTAACTGGGTTAACGGTATTGGCGATGCTATGCCCGGCGAAGGTTATTTGGTTAAAATGTTTGCTGATGGTGAAATAGTTTATCCGGTTGCAGCAAAATCAAGTGGATTGCTTAAAGTAAAACCATCTCACTTATTTTTCGAAGGTGGTAACGCTGCCGAAGCTGTTTATACACTTTACATTAAAGGCTTAGAAATTGGCGATGAAGTTGCTGCTTATAACGAAAATGTTATTCTCGGTTCAATGACAGTAACTTCAGACAATGCTTATAACAATGCACTTCCAGTATTCAGCGAGTTGACTAACGGAACAGGATATGTAGCGGGTGAACCTATTTCATTGAAAGTTTGGTCTGATGACAAGCTTATTATTGCCGATTTCGAAATGGAATCAGTTTATAATTCTTATGTATCTGATGTTTATCCAAGCAATGATGGTGAATATAGTGTTGTAAGCATTACAAAAGGTGCTACTCTAACAGGAGATTTGCTAGTTTATCCAAATCCTGCAACAAATATGATTTATATTTCATCACCAAACCAAATCAATAATGTTGTGATTTTTAACTATGTAGGCCAATCGGTTTATGAAGGAAATAGCCCGCAAATCAATACAAGCAATTTCGAAACCGGTATTTATATTATCAGGATAGAAACTGATAATGGTATTGAAACATTCAAAGTTACAATAAAATAATGTTAAAAATGCGAATCAAGTGTTGAAAGTACATATGGCAGGTTTTCATATCCAAGCCTGATCTGTACGTATAAGGATTTTACGGGTGATAATCATTATGAAAACTCAAACTTGATTCGCATTAATAAATGTTTCAAAACTAAACATGTAAAACATTATGAAAAACAATAAGAAAAACATCATCTTTATTTTCTTGATATTCCTATTATTAAGTGTATTTCAAACAACATTCTCACAGGAACGAACTGAAGTAAATATTCCCGATATTCCCGGCTTTTATACATTGAAGGCTGATTTGCACATGCATACAGTTTTCTCTGATGGTTCTGTTTGGCCGACTGTAAGGGTTGAAGAGGCATGGCGTGATGGTCTTGATATTATAGCCATCACTGATCATCTCGAATACCAACCTCATAAAGATGATTTGCCGACTAATCACAATCGCTCGTATGAGTTGGCATTACCTTTGGCAAGATCCATGGGAATAATTTTGATCAAAGGAGCAGAAATTACGAGGAATATGCCACCAGGACATTTTAATGCAATTTTTCTAAAGGATGTTGATTTGCTTGATACTGAAACATGGGAAGAAGCTTTACTCGCTGCTTTTGAGCAAAATGCATTTATTATTTGGAATCACCCAGGTTGGACTCAACCTAATGAAATTCCAATTTGGTATGACGAACATTCTGAAATTTTTCAAAAAGGATGGATGAATGGAATCGAAATAGCCAACGAATTTTCATATTATCCTTTGGCTTATCAATGGGCTATTGATTCTAATCTTACAATTCTTGGGAATTCGGATATTCATCCCCCTGTTTATCATTATTATAATTTTGAAAATAAAGAACATCGAGCAATAACTTTGGTTTTTTCAAGACAAAAAACAAAAAATTCAGTAAGAGAAGCACTTTTTAGCAGGCAGACAGCGGTTTATTACAAAAATAGAATTATCGGAAATGAAAAGTTTCTTGAGCCTCTGTTTCTCGAATCCGTTAAAATTATTTCACAAAAACCCGTATTTCAGGACAATAATAAAATAAATATTCGGATTCATAATTATTCTGATATTAATTATTCACTTTTAGCAGACACAAGTTTTAAAAATTTCAATTTTCCTAAAAAATTAAACTTACCTGCTAATAAGACAATTATGCTAAAAGCAAAATCAAACAGTGAATTGAATCCCGGAATAAATAGGATTGAGTTACCATATTTTGTTTCCAATCTTGAAATTTCTCCGGGTGAAGCTTTGCCAATCAATTTTAAATTTGATGCTTACTCCATGAAGGGAATTAAAATTCTTCCGGAAGAAAAAAATGCGGATTTGTATAAAATTCATAATCATAAAAATGCTGAGTTTGATTTGTTTTATACAATTGACGGCAGTAATCCATGCCAATCGTCATTTAATTGTTCAGAAGCTTTTGAATGTAAAGATGGTATTGAATTAAAAATTGCTGCTTATATTGGTGAAGAACAAATTGGAGAAATTATCGAAAAAGATTTTAATCCACATCTTGCGATCGGGAAATCGCTGGAACTGAAAAATGATTTTAGTTCATCGTATTCAGGGGGTGGAAAAACTGCAATTATTGATGGTGTAACTGCTTCAATTGATTATAAAGATGGGAAATGGCAAGCTTATAGATTTGATGATCTTGAAGCTGTGATTGATCTTGGACAAGTTCAGAAAATTAAATCGGTGAGTATAAGTTTTCTGGAAAATAATTATTCATGGATATTTTTACCTGAAGAAGTGAAAATATATGTTTCAAAAAGCGGAAAAAAGTTTGAAGCGGTTTTTAGTGAAAGTTTTACGCCAGATCCAAATTCCAGAGAATCAAGAATAGTAAAAGTGTCGGCTAAACTCAAAGAGGTAAATGTCCGATATATTAAAGTTATTGCTAAAAATATTGGTAATTGTCCCGAATGGCACCCAGGGACAGACAAAAAAGCATGGCTTTTTATTGATGAAATAATTGTAAGATAAATAAAAAAAAGCCAATCTATATAAAATGGATTGGCTTTAGTAAAAGTTAGCTTAGAGTTTATAATAGAGTAATTGGGTCAAGATTTTCCGACTCAATATCTTTAAAATAATTTGCAGTTCCAACCATTAATTCAACAGTTGCTGCATCATCGCATACAATTATTCCTTTGGGGTGTAATTGCAATGCACTGATAGTCCATAGATGATTTACGCTTCCTTCGATAGCATGTCTCAAAGCTCTTGCTTTACCATGCCCGTTAACGATAATCATTACTTCATCCGCTTCTAATACAGTCCCAACACCAACAGTTAAAGCTGTTTTAGGAACTTTTGTAATATCATTATCAAAAAACCTTGAATTTGCTATAATTGTATCGTGAGTTAAGGTCTTAATACGGGTTTTTGAATATAAAGAAGAACCCGGTTCATTAAATGCAATATGTCCATCAGGCCCTATTCCGCCAAGGAATAAATGAATACCCCCAACATTTTTTATTTTTTCTTCATATTCAGTACATTCTCTTGTAAGATCTTCGGCATTTCCGTCAAGTATGTTTACATTTTCTTTCTTAATATCAATAAACATGAAAAAGTTATTCCACATAAAAGAATGATAACTTTCAGGATGGTCTTCAGCGAGGTTTACATATTCGTCCATATTAAATGTAATAACATTTTTAAACGAAACTTTTCCGGTTTCATAAAGCTCAATCAATTCCTTATACATTCCCAATGGTGAAGAGCCTGTTGGTAAGCCAAGTACATAAGGTTTGTTTTCATTAGGTGAAAATTCATTAATTTTTTTTGCTACATAATTTGCAGCCCATTTCGATACGAGATCGTAACTCGGTTCAATAATAACTCTCATAATTTAGTTTTTTCTTTAAAAATTTATATTTATTATAGTTTTACATATATTTTAAAATTCACGTTTTTTTTTAACATCAGGCTTGGCCTTTTATATAGTGTTTGCACGAAAACTCAATATTTTGGAGTGCTTAGTCAGAAAACGTCAAGTTCGAGGCTTGCGAAGATCAGAAAACCATGAGTTTACTATTGTAAATGATTGGTTTTATGAACGAGCATAACGATGAAATTGGCATTTTCTGGCAAGCACTATATAACTTTCTTCATTCTTTCGATAAGTTCATTACCAAGATTTGTTTTCTTAATAATATGTTCTTTGATTTCGGAGACAGTACTGTTGCTTTCAAACTTTCCTCTTACTTGTTCAAAATCTATGTTTTTATCAGTTTCTTCCCCGTCCATACCAAATCCTGTTTTAGTATTAAGTCCAAATTCTTTTTTAGCATCTTCATAAAGCATATTATCTAAATCCGTAACACTTTTAATCCATTTTTCAACAAGTTCAATAATATCCTGAGAGGTTATTTCATTAATTTTTTTACCAATACGTTGTTGAAATATATTAATCACCCATGTCCATTCGTATGTATAATAATTATCATATATTGATTTGAAAAAGTTGTCAATTTGTTCAAGTGTAGTAATTTTCTTGTTTTCAATTTCAGAAAGCATTTTACTAATGATTACTTCAGGAGCTATTAATCCAGCTAAATCAACCCATTTTCCTGTACCAATTGGAGTATCAGGTTCTAATCTATTTTGAATTTCTTTATTGTTTTTAAAATTTGTTTTTTCAAGTCGTTTAATTACAGAGTTTCCCAGAAATTTATTAATCCCTATTTCGTATAATCTAAGCCCTTTGTTAAGTGAAGGATTAAGAATTTGACATCTTTGATAAAAATAATGATCCGATGATTCTCCCGATGACTTTTTCAATCTTTTTAGAATAGCAATCCCCTTTATCATCTTTTGGATGGTGTATGGGCTTAATAGGTTGAAATTTATATAATCAAGTTTATTGGGGTCTTTTCGTTTATCACGTTTCGGCCATTTTTGTGCATCTCTTACTGTACCTACGCTTCGAAGATTTATTCCGGGGGCCAAAACACTATTATCATGTCTTTCTACTATATACGAAAATGGCAAATCAGAGGTGTCTGAATTTTTATAATGTCGGCCCATTACGAGAGAAAATGCTCCGACTTTTGCGGGCCACAAAATGTATGAATCACTGGTTGTTTTTGAACCTCTTTCAACAATACCCTGATGAATTGGTCCTAATTTGTACATGTGATTGCTTTGATTTGATCCGCTACCGGCATTTAAAAATGAAAACAAACCTGCAATCAATAAAGTAGATTTATGATGGGTCACGGTATAAGGCCCTGCAAAAATAGCACAAGCTTCGCCATGAAATCCCTGGCAATTAGCAAAAAACAATGAATTTTCAGCAGAATAATGCTTGCTCAATTCACATCCCTGACCAACAAAACAATTTGAGATTAAAGTTGCGTCAGATATTTTAGAACCTGAACAAATTATAAAATCTTCAACTATTACACCGGGGCCTAAGTACACAGGATCTTCAACTGAACTATTAATAGAACCATTTGACAATCTATATACTCCTTCGATTACACTATTCACTCCGATTTTAACATTTATAATGGTTCTGCAATTAATGAGTCTTGCACCACTTGCAATTAATCCCATAGAAGAAGTAACAGATTTGGTATAGTCAGCTATTAATTTTTCACATGAGTTAATAACCTCAGGTTTATGTCTATATAAAGCTAATATATACGCTGTGTGTGCAGAAAGATAATCATAAATTGGAATTTCTCTTCCGCCACCTTCGTTAATTGCTTCAACTCTTACTCCGTTCCCAAATGAGCTTTCACCTTCAACGGCTATCATGTCAACATTTTCAATAATTACATCATCTTCTATAACATAGTTTGCCATATAGTTTTTGACCTGCCCTATATATACATTATCACCGATAATACAATTATGTATGGTTGAGTTACTTATTCCTGCATGTTTTTTAACTCCTCCAAAAAAAGTAATTTCTTTATCATATACACCTAATTTAATATTCCCTGAAAATTTTGTTGTAAATATTGTTTTTGGATCAAATTTCTCGGCAACCTGAATTGTGCCCCAACTTGAAGACCAACATCCTTGCGATTTTAATTGCTTTATTTCCACTTCTGTTAGTGGTCGGAATTTTTGTGTCATTATATATAATTTATTTTAATTGATTTTAAGATGCAAAAAAAAGCATTAATTTTTAATTAAAAAAATATTACACCCTAACAAATACATAACATATATAAATTAATCACCCTAACAATTTCAATATACTATTAGTAAATTTCTTTATACAATTGTTATTATTAAATTTATTTCATCCTGTTTTTAAGGTACTATAATTATATAATTTTGAAGAATATTGTATGTTATGATAATCAATTGCTATTATTATTCCCTAAAATATTGCTTACTAAATAATATTGATTATGGATTTCAACCATAATAAAAACACAATTAATCTTAAATTATATTGCTGAAATAAATGAAACCAGATTGATTTCTTTTGAAAGGTTTAATTTTTTTCTCAGTCGGATTCGGCTAATTTCAGCACTTCCGGGTGTAATATTTAATAATTGTGCGATTTCTTTGGTGCTTAGGTTCAATCGCAAATAAGCACATAATTTTTGATCTTTGGGGGTCAGATTGGGGAATAATTTAACTAAGCGATAGAAAAATCCTGTATGCACGTTTTCAAAATGGAGTTTAAAGTTTTTCCAATTGTTTTCAAGTTGAATATTTAATTTTATTTTGCTATTAAGTTGGATCAACTTTTTTTTAGATCCTGAATTAATTTCTTCAATTAATTTATTCAACTCTTTAATTATTTGTAGCAGAAATTCATCTTTTTGGGATAAATGAATTGCAAAAGAGGCTAATTGACGATTTTTTGTATCAATATCATTTATAAATTTTTCCTTTTCAATCTGACTGGATTCTTGTTGTTTTTTAGCTTTTTTAATCTTTTGTTCTGCTTGCTTCAAATTTGTAATATCTCGATTAGAGCCGCGCTGTCCTAAATATTTTCCTTCTTTATCAAAAACAGGCTGGCAATGAAGTCCAATCCATCTTTGTTTTTTACTTCGTGTTTCAATACGAAATTCAAATTGTTTGTCTTCGACATTTAACTCAAGTGCGTTTTTTATATATTTTACAAACTTATTTAAATCATTAGAGTGAATAATTCTATACATTAAATGAGGGTCTGAGATAAATTCTTCAGGTGAGTATCCGGTAATTTTTTTACATGAGGGAGAAGCATAAAGATATTCGCCTTTGGGGCTTAGCCAAAATTCCCAATCATAAGTGTAATCAGCAATTAATCTGAACTTCTCTCTACTTTCAATTAAGCCGGTTAAAATTAATTTTTGTTTTTCAACATCAAAAGATTTTGCAGTTAAAGCGTCAATATCTTTTTCAAGGTCTTGAATTTTGGTAATCAAATCAGAATATGATGGTTTTCTGCTCATTTTTTTAGATATAAGCTTAATTTTCTTTTATCCTGTCATCCTAAGAATTATCCTTTTTATTTAATTTACAAGCTAGGTTTTGGTTTTTATTTATTCAACTGTAACAGATTTAGCAAGATTTCTGGGCTGGTCAACATTACAATTCCTTAGAACAGCTATATGATAAGAAAGTAGTTGTAAGGGAATTGTGGCTAATAATGGGACAAACATTTCTTCTGTTTCCGGAATTTCAATAACATAATCAGCAAGTTCTTTAACAGTTTTATCTCCTTTTGTAACTATTGCAATGATTATCCCTTTTCTTGCTTTAACTTCCTGAATATTAGAAATCACTTTTTGATAAGTTCCACGATTGGTTGCAATGACCACAGTAGGCATTTCTTTATCAATGAGTGCAATAGGACCATGTTTCATTTCTGCTGCCGGATAACCTTCTGCATGAATATAAGAAATTTCTTTAAGTTTTAAAGCACCTTCAAGAGCAACAGGAAAATTATATCCTCTTCCAAGGTATAAGAAATTGCGGGCATTAGAAAAAATCTTTGCGATTTTTAAAATAACTTCATCTGTTTTTAATGTTTCCTCAACCAATTTTGGGATATTTATGAGTTCATTAAGAAGTTGTTGAAATCTTGATCTTTTTATAGTTCCTTTTTTGAGTGCTATGGATAATGATAATAATGCCAAAACAGTAATCTGGGCTGTAAAAGCCTTTGTTGATGCGACACCAATCTCTGGTCCTGCATGGGTGTATGAACCTGCATGAGTAGCTCGGGGAATTGATGAACCTACTACATTACAAATACCTAGTATGGTTGCTCCTCTTTTTTTGGCAATTTCAATGGCTTCAAGGGTATCAGCAGTTTCCCCTGATTGAGATATGGCAAGAACAATATCTTCCTCATAAATAATTGGATTTTTATACCTAAATTCAGAGGCATATTCAACTTCAACCGGAATCCGTGTAAGTTCTTCAAGCATATATTCTCCAACTAATCCGGCATGCCATGAAGTTCCACAGGCAATAATAATAATTCTCTTTGCATTTATAAGTTTTTGTTCATAATCGCTTATTCCTCCTAATACAACAAAATCTTCTGCAGCATTAATCCTTCCACGCATGCTATCTTTTATTGACCTTGGTTGCTCATAAATCTCCTTAAGCATAAAATGTTCATATCCTCCCTTTTCAAGCTGACTTAAATCTAATTCAAGTCTTTGAATATAAGGGGTATGTTTTTTATTACTAATAGTTCTGATATCAAGTGCTTCATTTTTCTTGATTACTGCAAATTCAAAATCATTAAGATAAACAACATCTTTTGTATATTCAACAATAGGAGTTGCATCGGAGGCAATAAAAAATTCACCTTTACCGATTCCGATTACTAAGGGACTACCTTTTTTTGCTACAATTAATTTGTCGGGTTCGGTTTTTGAGATCACCACAATAGCATAAGCACCAATTACTTGATTTAATGCAATACGAACTGCTTCTGCAAGATTATTTTTTTCGTTTTTCAGAATATCTTCAATTAGAAAGGCTAATACTTCACTGTCTGTTTCACTTGAAAACTTATATCCTCGTTTTATAAGTTCATCTTTCAAAATAGAATAATTCTCAATTATTCCATTATGAATTATTGCAATATTTTTTGATTGAGAGTAATGTGGGTGAGCATTAACATCATTTGGTTCTCCATGTGTTGCCCAGCGTGTATGAGCAATACCAATGTTTCCGTAAATATTTTTATCTTTAACATATTCTTCAAGCTCAGAAACTTTTCCAATCTTTTTGAAAGTATTAAGTTCACCATTTAATAGTGCAACCCCCGCACTATCATAACCACGGTATTCAAGTCTTTTTAATCCTTTAATTAAAATGGGATATGCTTGTTTCTCTCCAATGTATCCAACGATTCCACACATATCAATAATATTTAATTTTTAGTTTAATGTTGATAATTTAAATGAAATAGAATATATGAGTTTGGTCTGATAAAGTAAAAAATTCTGTTTTGTCATCATGTAATAAGCTGTTCAACTGAAACATAATTTATAGTAGTTTGATAGTCTGTGTATTTTTATTATGGTCTCATATATTAAAAACATTTAAATGCTGATTTTTTTTATGATTACTTAATATCCTATTCAAAGATAGTATATTTTACATTAAGCTTTATTCTGTCAGTTAATGTTGAATCATAGCCAGAAACTTTAATTCTGTTAGCTTTTATTGATCCGCCTGAAACAGATATATAAAGCCCATTATTTAATTCATCGGTGTTTATTAAGTCTTGTATATATTTTGTGATCCTGAACCTATATTGGTTGTTAATTGAATCATAAACTCCCCCGAAATATTCTGTGCCATTAAAGTATCCCGGAAGAAAAGAATAGGTTCCATCTTCTAAGATTTTTAAAACAACCAAATTTGTCGGAGGTTCATAATTTTCCTTAAAGGCTTCCTGATTATTAAGTATTAAAATGGCTTCATTTATTCCGTATAGATTCCCTGAATTTTTCCAAGCGTCAATAAAAGGTAGATTAATTTTTGTTTTCACTCCACCTAATGATTGAAGATATAATGAGCTTTTTCCTAATAAAGTGTCTCCGTTTAAAACTTGCTCTTTAAACTCCTGTGAAGCATCTTCATAGTCGTAATGATTTAAATTATGAAACCTTGCACAATATTCATTTATTGGAAAAAAGTAACCTAGAGCAGTATCATCATCATTTTGATAATAAAGAATCATTTCTGAAAATGTAGTTAGAAGGTCAAAATACATTATAGATCCTGAAGTACTCACTTGTTCAGCCTCAAAATATAAACCATGAAAAAATTTCAAAAACGTTTCATAATCTCTGTACTTAGACGTATCATTAAGAAGTTTATATCCAAGCTCCTCTGTTAAATTACTAATATTAAAACGAAGAAATGGTGCATAATTTTTTCCATCAATCTCAACGCTATCATATGGTTTGGGTTGAAAAGTCTTCTCAGCTAATAAGATTTCATAATGAGATTTACTTTGGTTTGAGTAATATGATGAGTCAAGGCTTAGGGAATCAGAATCACTCAATTCATATACTCTTATTGTTTGTTGTGTTGTAACATCTCCATAAAAACCACTATAATTGAAATAAACAACTAAAGAATCAAGGACAGGATTTTTTCCGAAGTCAACTCCGGTAGATGAAATTAGAAATTGAGTGTAAAGATTTGCCGTTGTTGTTCCAAAAATAGGATCATAATAGGAGCCTAATAAGCTTGTTGTGGTGTTGCTTGTCCTTACAGAATCAACTAATTCGGAATGGCCTGTAAGTGTTATGGAATCAGTAAAAAACGCATTAATCACCGAATTAGGAGGCTGAATGTTTAATCCTATTTCACTTGGATCTTTTTGGCATGCAAAAACTATTAGGCTTATGGCTATTGAAAAGAAAACAATATGCCTGAGTTGTAATAATAAGGATCTGAATTTCAATTTTAAGTAAATTAGTGTAAAATAAATTGATTTTAATTTTAGGAAACAGCATTTTCAGCCAATAGCTTTTCATAGAACTTTGAATACACATCTATATAATTTTCCATGGATTGATATTCAAGCATTGGTTTTCCTGTTTTCTTAATATATTCCAATATTTCCTGATTGATTGTTTCACTGCCGTGAATTATTGCATCTGAAAAATCAATTGCAGCTTTACTTAAATTAACGAAGTTTGGCTTCTTATAGTGTTTAATATCCTTATTTGTTATACCGTCAAGTTTAATTTTCTTAGAAAAATCTTTATTTAGATTTTCGCTAAAATCATCATCGTAAATGGAATAGATGATTTTTGCATCCGAAAAAATGGGATTATCTTTAAATGCTTTTTTAATATAAAGAGGTATTAAACTCGTAATCCAGCCATGGCAATGAACAATGTCTGGTGCCCAACCTAATTTCTTAACCGTTTCTAGAACTCCTCTTGAGAAAAAAATCGCCCTTTCATCATTATCCTTAAAAAACTTATCAGCCTTATCGTGGAAAACAAATTTTCTATGAAAATAATCTTCATTATCAATAAAATAGATTTGCATTCTGGCTTGCTGAATTGAAGCAACTTTAATTATTAGAGGATGATCGGAATCATTTATTATTAAATTCATTCCAGATAATCGTATAACTTCATGAAGTTGATTTTTTCTTTCATTAACACTACCGAATCTGGGCATGAAAGTACGTATTTCTTTACCTCTTTCCTGAATTCCTTGAGGTAGATGTCTTCCAATAATTCCCATGTGACTTTCCGGGAGATATGGTGTAATCTCTTGTGTAACAAATAACACCCTTGTCTTTTTCATATGTATATATTTTATACAGGTTTTAAAAATGCAAAGTTAGGTTTTTTTTTTGACATTTTCAATTTGAAAAGCAATAAGATATTTTCTATATCATTTGCAATCATTTTTCAAATACATTTAGTGAACAACTATTTTTGTAGTTTCACCTCTATTTGTAGAAAGAATGTAAAAACCTTTGCTTAAATTACTAATATTTAGGACATCTGTTTTTGTTGCTGTAAGAACTATTTTTCCACTGAGGTCTGATAATTTAATTTCTTTTCTTTTTTCATTAAAAAACAAAAAATCTCCTGAAACCGGATTTGGAAATATCGTAAAATGTCCAATATATGACTCTATGATACCTGTTGGCACATTATTGAATCCGGGTGTTGCCGTATCAAAATACATCCATTGCATGCCTCCATCAGGATTTCTGCCAAATGAGGTGTCGGTTTGCTGCAATCCAAAAGTTAATGTATCTATGGGAAAGAAGCCTGTTGTTTCTGAGTCAAATATTCCAATTTGTTCACCTTCCTTTTTTAGTTTGAAAGTTGCATGATTTTCACCCTGTTCTGTGTCATTATCAGCCCAAATCAATAAAAATTCTTTAGGAAGCAACTCTATTTGAGGCAATTGCCATTTGTCAGGATTATCAAAATCGTCTGATAAATATTTATCGCCAAGCCAGATAGATTCCGAATCAGCATTATAAACCTCTATCCAATCATCAAATTCTCCAAATTCATCAGCTATGGTAGTGTCGTTACTCGCCATAAATTCGTTAATACATATTAATTGATTTTCAGAGGGAAAGATTTCAAAATGAATCATTTCACATGGATAGAACACGGAATTTGAATAGTTATCAGATGCTTTAATCTGAAAATCAATTGTTCCGGAAGAAGTCATTGCCGGGATTGAATTCCCGTAAAAATTATCTCCTTCTTCACCATCGTTATGCATCCCAACATCGAACATTTCAATTGAATTATTTGCACCTCCATTCTTTCTATATATTATCTCAACATTTGGATTTATATTATCGTCTTCAATATAGACTCCAACTTCCAAATTTGAATTTATTATAGGCAAATGGTATTTCAAATACTTAACAATTGGAGTAATGTTGTTTAATTCCAATTGTTGATTTGCCGAATTATTTCTAATTTCAAAATATGGTTTAATTCCATAAGCAACATGGTCACCAGTTGGTTGATCAAAAGAGTTTAGAAAATCCTGATATGAATAACCATAATCAAGTGGATAATATGGATCATTTTCGACGTAAGGGCTTATCATAGATTTAATTATCTCAATTTTTGGAAAAATTATTTCGGTTTTGGTAATTTCATTTATTAGAACATTTAAATAGAATGAATATTGATCCTTTAGCTCAGGAATATTCATTATTTTTGTATATAACGGCCTGACTTCGTTACCATGCTGTTGCCAGTCATAAATGTTTCTGGTTCCCCAATCTCTTCCAATCCAGTCAATTCCAAGTGTATTATCAAGATCGTAAGGAATATATTCAAATTTATCTGTTTCGGTGTTATGATATAAATAAAAATTATTTTTATTATAAATATAACCATCCCAATTCCCTGTGATTATGTCTATTGCAATAATTTTCAAATAATCTTCGAGATTAAATATCTTTCTGATTTCACAGGCAAAGTCGTTATCGGGAGTATTATTTAAAACATCAATAAAGTTTGCAATGTCTGAATAATCGTCTTCTGCTGTATTTGTTTTCAGGTTGTAGGCTCTTCTTCCATTGTTTTCAAATTTATATAATTCAGGGTCATTGCCTAAGTAATTTAAATCGGCCGGCCAAAGACATTTAAACAAATTTCCGCCATTATTTCCAAATCTTGAATCAATAAATTCTTCATCAATATGTTCGACATTTAGATATAAACCATAATAATTATTATTAATGAACAATTCAATATGATTTGATCGGGGAGCAGGGATTTCAAATTCACGCAAGATATCCCAACAAATTTTTGCCCTTGAAATTGATGGATCATTATGTTCGCCATTTAGGTTCATTTTTTCAAGGCCGTGATATTTTCTTCCTTGCTCGAATGTATTAAACGAAACTTTAAAAGATTTTTTTTGTGAATAGCGAGAAGTATTACCCCGAAGACGAAATCCAATATCCTCTATTGTATCTTTATCTTCACCATTATCAAAAATGAAATTTGCATGAAATTCATTATTACTTTCAGGATTATCGTAAATCCATTGAAGTGTGTCGGGATTGATGAAAATATCCACCCTCGGTACAATTTCATCAATAAAAACTTTTCCGTTCATGGGAAAAGCCGGCTGGCAATGAAGAATTTTTATACCGAACCCAATGAGAATTATTGTGAGTATTAGTAGTTTTTTCATTAATTATTTGTTTAGCCGATTAATCTAATCATTAAGCATTTTTTCAATTACTTGTGGGAAATATTTATATTCTAATTGATGAATTTTTTTTGCAAGGCTTTCGTGATTATCATTACTCTGAATTGCTACTTTTTCCTGAAATATAATTTTTCCTTCATCATATTTTTCGTTCACAAAATGTATGCTAATCCCGCTTTCCTTTTCACCTGCTTCAATAACAGATTTGTGAACTTTGTTGCCATACATTCCTTTTCCACCAAATTTTGGCAATAATGCGGGGTGAATATTAATAATTTTTCCACTAAAATCTTTAATTAACTTTTGGGGGATCAACCACAAAAAACCGGCCAAAACGATTAAATCAACAGAATTTTGTTTCAAAATAGTATTAATTTTTTCGGTTTCATGAAAATCGCTGCGATTGTAATATATTGAGGGAATACTCAAATTTTTTGCTCTCTGCAAAACAAAGGCATCTTTGTTGTTCGATATTATCAAGCAAACATTAATGTTTTGATTATCGCTAAAATATTCAGCAATTCTTTGTGCGTTTGTGCCGTTTCCTGAAGCAAAAATTGCGATGTTTTTCATCTTTTTTATTTCTCGTAAAAGTGCATTTCACAAATGTATTTAGAAACCTTTTCGGGTAACATATAATTAATGTTTTTTCCGTTTTTGATAGCATTGCGAATAAAACTCGAAGATATTTCCATCAAAGGAGCATTAAATATTTTTACTTTTGGATGATTTGTATAGAAGCCTATATCATAATCCGGCCTTGAATAAACATAAATTTTATAATTTGAAAGGATTTCTTTATAGTTTTTCCATTTGTGAAAACTTGGAAAAATATCGGTTCCTGCAATAAGCACGAAATCTTTATTCGGATATTTTTCCTTCAAGTAAGTAAGTGTATCAATTGTATATGAGGGTTTGGGCATGTTAAACTCAATATCGGAGGCTTTCATTCTCGGATTATCTTCAATTGCTATTTTTACTAATATAAGCCGATGATGATCAGCCAAAAGAGTTTTGCGTTCTTTTAAAGGATTATGAGGTGAAACAATGAACCAAATCTTGTCAAGGTCAGTAAATTCAAGCATATATTCGGCAATAATTAAATGCCCGATATGAATTGGATTGAAAGAACCGAAAAAAAGGCCGGTTTTTTTGCTTTTTATCTCATTCATATTATTGCTTCTTTATTATTTGTTAATCAATGGTTTTAATATTTCAATATCAAATTATAAATCGTGTAGATGATTATTTTGTACAAACAATATTTTCCCACCCGACATATTTCCAATATATTTTCTTATTCCTTTTATTGCATCTTCTAATTTATATTTACCGGCAATTTTTGTCGATATTTCATTTTTAATAATCATTTCCTGCAATTCATTCGAAATTTCATTAAATCTTTCTGTTCCGATTTCTTCAATCCATTCATTTAAATTAAAACCACTCAATATCTTATCTTTAAAAATTAGCTCTAAGGTATTGATTTCAGATATTGGTTTTCCCGATAATCCACCATAAACAATAACCTCCGAATCTTTTGGCATTGCATTAAAAATCAACCCTGTCATTTCGCCACCAACCGCATCAAAAGCAGTTGTTGCTTTCAATTGATTAGCTAATTCGGATAATTTTTCGGTAAAATTTTCATCAGTCGATAATAAAACATATTCTTCCCCCTCCTTATTTAATTGATTTAAAACGTCTTCTTTACGAACAATATTAATTACTTTGACTTTGTTTTTTTTTGCAAATGAAGAAATAAAACGACAAAGCTGACTTCCGGCGCCACTTTGGATGATAGCTTGATTTTCACGTTGTAAAGCAATTTCAAAAAGTCCAAAAGCAGTAATAGGATTTATTGCTAAGCAAGCTGCCTGATCCATATCAATCTCATCCTTGAGAACAATACAATTATTAGTTTCGGTTAAAAAAAACTCGGCCCATGTTCCATCTCTATCATCTTGCGTAAAGCAACTTACTTTTTTACCCAATAAGGTTTTTGATGTCTTATCATTTCCGGTATCGACAACAATTCCACTTCCTTCAAAGCCGGGAACACATGCTAATGTTTTGACAACATTATATCCACCTTGCAAAAATGCAATATCGGATGGGTTACATGGTGCGGCTGACATTTGAATTAATACTTGTCCATCGTCGGGTTTGGGGACATCTTTTTCTTCTACTTTCAGGCTTAATAATGCCCTGATAATATTTTGATTATATGCCGGTAAAACTATGGCTTTCATTTTTGTTGGGATCGAATTTATTGCCATGTGTTTAAATTTAATTAGTATTCCTTTCCAAAAACTATTCTTTTAAAAAAATTTTAACAGTTTCAGCAACAATTATTATTGCTTTATCAATATCATCATTAACAATTATTTTATCAAATTTATCGGCAAAAGACAATTCGTATTGAGCTTTTTCTAACCTGATATTTAGGCTTTTTTCATCCTCAGTTGATCTCATTTGTAATCGTTGTTTTAAAACTTCGATTGAAGGTGGTAAAATAAAAATCGCTAAGGCTTTTTCTTTATAAAATTTTTTAATATTTAATCCGCCTTTAACGTCAACATCAAAAATTACATTTTTTCCATTTTTCCAAATTCGTTCAACTTCCGATTTTAGAGTTCCATAGTAAGTGTTTTTATATACTTCTTCCCATTCCAGAAATTCGTCGTTTTCGATTTTTGATTTGAATTCCTGTACAGAAATAAAGTTATAATCTTTTCCATTAATTTCTTTTGGCCTTTTAGGGCGGCTACAAGCAGAAATTGAGAATTCAAGGCCCGAAACAATCTTCAACAGCCGGTGGACAATGCTTGTTTTTCCGGCTCCCGAAGGTGCTGAAAATATTATTAGTTTTTCGTTTGCTATTTTCAAAGTTGTTGATTATAAAACATTAAAAAGCTGTTCTTTAATTTTTTCCAATTCATCCTTCATGTTTACAACTATTTTTTGGATGACAGCATTATTTGCTTTCGATCCAATTGTATTAATTTCCCGCCCAATTTCCTGGGATACAAAAATTAGTTTTTTGCCATTAGAAACATTTTCATTTAAAGTATCCATAAAAAAGTCAAGATGTTTCTTGAGGCGAATTTTCTCTTCAGTTATGTCGAATTTCTCAATATAATAAATCAATTCCTGTTCAAAACGATTATTATCAATTTTTGATTCCTCAACGGTATCAAGTAATTCTTTTTTTATTCGTTTTTTAAAATCCTCGATTCGTGAGCTTTCATGTTTTTCAATTTCTAATAGGAAATCATTTATCAATAAAATCCGTTTAATAAAATCCTGTTCAAGAATTTCTCCTTCATTTTTTCTAAATTCATTAACTTCATTTATTGCGGCTTTGGTTTTTAATAGAACTTGCTTCCATTCTGTTTCAT
>Ga0208648_1001143_pt1 | contig 22942 bp, 19 predicted proteins | sample AntAceMetag02UKL_FD_184772 | JGI IMG/M metagenome (GOLD analysis project Ga0208648, IMG submission 184772) | Saline lake microbial communities from Ace Lake, Antarctica - Antarctic Ace Lake Metagenome 02UKL (SPAdes) (version 2) | ecosystem: Environmental > Aquatic > Non-marine Saline and...
TAAAGTTTTATATAATATCTTTAATTGATGCTTAGGTAATTCAAGAAGTTTCCTTGGTATTTCCTTTTCGCCCCCCAGTATATCTATATATTTTTTAATTTGTTTAAAAGAAAAATAATAAACAACCCAGTCCTTTTCTTTCGTTCTATTGCTTCTTCCTTTATGAAAATGATGAGAAGGCTGTAAGTTTAATCTTTTAAATAATTTTATTAAAGCATTGGTGTGCTTAGATGCCACCGATTGAGTAATTTCTATAACTGGATTTTTTGACCTTTTATAATCTATGTGCCCTTCTGCTATAACCCACCCAAGAAATCTTACTTCATCAGAAGTTAAATCAGAGGAGAATATATTTTTAAATTCCCTTATTATTGGAATTTTTAAATGTCTGCTTGTTGTTAAGTCCCCAGCTCTTTTATATTTATATTTTTTAGGACCACTTTTTAAAAGTAAAACTCTATGGTCGGGTGTAAGTTGCTGGTCAAGAGTTTTTGTCTTAACTTTAATAATTTCACCCTCATAATCTTTTGGGTGTATTCCAGTAAGATTTGTATACTCCAATTTGTCGGTTTTTAAATTTAATGATATTACCTTATTATCCAGTGTTAATTCCGTGTAGTGCCTCCATCCTTTATCCGTAAGAACTTTTGTGTCCTCGGTAACGCTAAGCATTATTAAAATCTTATCCTTAATGGGCTCGAGAAGGGTCTTAATTCTCTGCTTAATGGTGTCTATTGTCTGAAAACCGGCCATCGCATCATATCTTTTGTCAGAAGGTAAAATGCACTCCATGAGGTCGCCCATTCCTATCATGTAGCAGTTCTTGGTCTTTTCTATATAATCTATCTGTTTTTGAAGCTTATCAAATCGGCAGTTAGGGTTGCCATCGTGAGCATCACCGACGCAAACTATTTCTATTTGTTCCGCAACCGGTAAAATTCTTGTTACCTTATACATAACAACCTCTCGTAAGCGTTTACCTTTTTAAAAGGTTCTTCAAATATTCCTTACCTTTATCCGTGAGCCAGGCTGTAAAGATATTCAGTTTATAATTAAGGTATCCCTGTTTTTCAAGTTTTTTTATTTTATAGGAGATTTCAGATGGGTTTGAATTGAATTGCAAAGCCTTGTCAAGTGATGGGCCTGTTCTGTGGTGGTAGTAATATGAGTTTTCCAATATGTCTCTGTCTGTGGGGGTCATCACGCCCTCCTTGAGTTTAGTGCAAATACTGGTATTTTTTTATAAGGTGTTTCTGATAATTTCCATACAATTTCTTCTTTGTCTTTAAAATAAAAAGTTCGATAGTATCGTTTTTTACTTTTTTTATGTTTATGTCCAACCTCATCATAAGAAGCCGCATATCTACCCTGGGTCATTGAGCCCTCCTTAATTGTTCTAAATCAGTTAAAGGAATCCAGACTCCCTCCAGACCTCTTTTATTTATAACACTGATGCCGTATTTTTCAGTGGCGCGTTCTCTATTGATAGCAAATGTTCCCGGATAAAACCTTTCGAGCTTCCTGTCAAGCACAGTTACTTCAAAGAGATTGACTCCGAGCGTCATGCTCTTTAGGGCTATGCCTATCTTTTTCTGACTCCAGAATATTCCTGATATTTTAATCATGCGAGTCTCCCCAAATAAAAAGAGGGTAACGGCTTCGGACAGAAGGTCTCCTCGTAAGCGAGAAGATTTGGTGGGATATACCAACCGCTACCCTCATATTTTTTTGTTTTAAATTCGTCAAAGCCTTTCCTCCTGTCCACTAAGAAGTATATATCATGTTTTCGATTTTGTCAAGGGCTACACGATGAGCCTCGCCCATGACAGACCAACGCAACCCCAAACTATTGCCTCACAAGCCTTCCAGAAAAATGTATCAGCATATTTTTTAGAGTTACTTAACATAAAGGTAAGAATAAATAAGACGCTTCCGATGGCTTGCCATCGAGTACCACCCATCAGGCACGAAGAATTTGCTATTAGGACTCCCACAATGGCCTTTAACCAATAAGGTGTTCTCTCACCATAGGGCAGATGCGCGGTAATGCTTCCGAATAACATTGATAGTAAAATTAGATTTAAGGGCTGAGTTCCTGCGAGAATACCACAAAGACCGAAGATAGCAAACATTAAGTATCTTCTCAAAAATTTGAATTTCCAGCCGCCCAGCATGCCCAGTAGAACGCCATTTGTAATACAGATTATTTGTAATAACTCAGGGTCTATCATTTTTTCTTTCTTTTAATAAGAAACCATATAATACCAAGGATAGATGTAATTGAGCCACCTATCCAACCTGTCTTTTTAGTGATACCAAGTTTTTTAAGGAGTTTCTTATCTTGTATTTCTTCTGAACGGATTATATGAGAAGCGTCTACTATCTTGCGGTCAACATTCCAAACTTTCTGCCCTAAGTGTTCCCTACCAAGCCAGACATCTACTGAGGTTCCGGCTTTTACTGTGTAAATCATGTCCTCGTCGAGAAGAACGGTAGGTTTGGGTTTTAAGGAAATGCAACCAGATAGGACAAATATAAAACATATAATACTATATAGTCTTAGAGCCTTCGAGTTCATCGCGTAGTCTCCTTTTCTCTTTCATTAAGACTGAGGCTTCGTAGTCTAGTCCCCTTGCCAATGCGACAGAAAGTGCGTCAAGCAGCTCGCGCATTTTGACGCAGTCTCTCCGCTCCTTTGAGGGGATAAGAAGGTTGACTAGTTTTAATGCTTCTGAAATCATTTAGTTATCCTCAAAAAAGTGGCGTATAATCCTGAAGCGAATTCGTTGTTTCCGTTCATACCGCCACCAATTTGTATCCTACCATATCCAACCCAGCCACCGACATCAAGTCTTAATAAGTTTATAAGCGGTATATCTGTGAAATCTCCTACTTTTAAAAGATTAACACTTGCCCCGGCCATTAACTTATCAGTTGAGGTGTATCCTATTTCAAGAGCGACTCTCTTGTCATACCACTTGCCTTCTTTTTCAAGTATCCATAAAGGCTTTGTGAATGTATAACAAGTCCTACCCTCATTGATAAAGTCTATCGCGGTTCCCTGGCGCATATCTTCGAGTTTTAACTTTGTAAGAGCATCCTCAAGCATACCAGTTATTGAAATAGACGCGTCTTCGGCAAATACCGGGCCAACTAAACAAAACATCAACAACAGACAAACTATGCTACCTAAAAATCTTTTCATACTGCCTCCTTGTGTTTACTGCTGTTTCGGTACAAGTGTCGCACCATGGCCACCCCTGTAGCAGTAAGAAACCCAGTGACAAAATCGGTTCTTAAGCAAATACTAATAGCTACTAAGCATAGTATAGCAAATAAACCCAGATATTGATAATCTAATTCTCTTAGTGGCTGATTGAACATTTTGTCCTCCCGTCCGTATACTACATGGCATTTATCTTGATGCTATATAATATACCATACATTCTGTGATTTGTCAAGGTTAAAAGTATTTTTTCTTTAGGTCATCAATCTTACTATCGGTTCCGAAATACTTTTTCTGAATTTTCCCAATACTACTTTTTGTTGCCCCAAAATATTTATCTTTTATTGTCTCAGTTTTAGATTTTCCACCTAACGCATACTTGCTCAAAAGTAATCTTCTTAAATCATGTGAGGTTCCTTGCATTAAGTCTATAAGCCCTGTCGTTGTAATCCATCCCTGCGGAGTAGGAAGTCCTGTCGAATAACCCACTGTATCAGAGACAGCTTTCATTATTGTTTTTGGTTTCTTCTCTTCTGCCATAAGGGATATTCCAAGCTTCGCTACTGCTGTCGGAAGCGCAAGTGCAGGAGAAGTCATAGGGTCATATCTTTTATCTATGATATTACCAACCACATCTCTTATCCCAATTAAGCCACTAAATCCATATTTTATAACTGCTTTGGCGTATTCTTGCCAATTTCTTTCTTTGCCACCAGAGCGAATGAACTTAGCCATAAGAGCCGGAGCAACCGCAACCCACCAATACGCAGTAAGGGCATTTCCAGCTTTCCTCAATGGGTGTTCCGGGGAGAACTTTAATGTATCCATTATGCTAACCATTTGATTCTGATAATTTGAGAAATGGGTATAGAACATTGTAAACAATTTCTTCCACTCACTACCCTTTGACATAGCAGATAAATCTTTGGCACTTCCTGAAGGCTGAGTTCTCCTCGCGACACCGTCGGCAAACCTAACCGACTCTTCAATGTTGCCATTGCTTAATTTCATGTTCTTGTTATATGCTCCCAACCAAGAAGGCAAGGTTGTGAATTTATCTACAGTCTTTATCATTGAGTAAAGAACTGCGCCTTTTTTAGCGTCTCCCTTAATAATACTCTTAGCATCTCTTGATTCAAGCCAATCTTTTACATCTCTATCAAACGTCTTTGCCCTGAACTTCATTTGGGGAGATTGACTGTATATAAACTCTATGTTTTCTATCGGGTGTTTATAAAACTCTAATAATCCAGCCGTAGCATCTTTGAATCCGATTTCGTGAACAGTTAAGGTAAACGAACCAGACTGAACCAATGATACTGAAGTCTTCAATCCCAACATAGCAGAAGTAGCTTTCTTTCTTAGCCACGCAGGAACCTTCTCTGAGGAGTCCATTGAATAAGTCTTGGGATTCGCTACGCTTCTTAACCAAACGGGGAACTGTTTATAATAATTTTCACTTAATCCATCAGTTATGGCTTGCTTTATTTGAGGAGTAGTTATAACCTTTTGGACATTCTTTACTGGTATTGCGTGGGATATGAAGTGATTTACCCTTGATATATGATTTGAAAAGACGCTGAAGGCGTTTAGGTCTACTGGTGCGGAACCCCCAACCCTTTCCTTTGAAAACCCTCGCTCTATGAAGGTTTTATTTAACACATCTTGAAACAAGTCCTTCTGGGCCTCTTGGAGCATTGCCTGTGCTGATAATTCCTTGTCTGTATAGATAGGCCAGTAGCCTTCGACCTTACCCATTCTCTTGCCAGTAAGTTTTTCCTTAACGCCAGATATAGCGTTCCATTTGCCATCGACTGTTCGTTGCATCAAATTAGCAAGAGCTTTTTCCTTAACAGATAACTTTCCAGAGATTATTGATATTTCTTCAGGAGACATACCAAACCCCCTGACAAGTCTTTCAAGGTTGCCCTCGTTTAAACTATTGAGATAAACTCCCATCATTTCCTGCTTGGTCATTTTTCTTCCAGCAATAGGAAATTCTTTTGAGAACAACTCGTCAAATTCTTTATCAGAGAAGTTTGCTTTTATATGGTTTCTAAAAGAGGTTAAATCTTTTTCGTTAGTAAGGACTTCCTTGTTATAGGCTTGCTGTATAGGCTCACTTATATACTTCTGACACTTCCCAAACTTATTGCCATCGAAGGTTCTACACATAAACTCTACTTTTCTCTGATGTGCGAAATAGGCATCTATCTTGTTCATCGTAGATTGAAGAGTGCCTTTTCTTCTCTGTGAAGGGAATTTTACCTGACCTTCAAAGCCCTGTGGTTCCTTTCCAGTGGTCGTATAGATTTGATTACTTGTCTGCTGAATAACTCTATCTAACTCTATACGCTCGTTCTGTAAGGTTACATATTTGGCTTCTTTCCCGATATGTGCTATTTGTTTAAGTATGTCTTTCTTTCTTTTAAGTAAATCAAGAGTTGCGGTGTTTAAATCAGTATAATCCGCTAATGCGACCTCTGATTCAGATAAGGGAATCAACTCTCCTTTGGCTTTTTGTTCTTCTATAAACTCAGCAAGTTTCTTTTTAGCCCTTAATGGTCTTTCACCTTCCAATAAACCGAGCGATTCAAGCTCAGAGTCTATAATGTCTTTGTATTCTATCGGCAAATCAAGTTTTCCTAAGTGAGTTAATGATTTTACCGTGGCCTCTGTATCTTTTTTTATGCTTTCAAGGCTCCTGACTTCTTTTTTGCCTACTCGATAACCTATCTTTGCCCCTTTTGCTTCGGCTCTTAGCTGTTCTTTCAATACCTGATACTCGGTTGTGGATATTTTATCTACTAATTTCGTATATCCAGTTTTTTCATGTATGGCAGGTTTTATTTTACCCGGAGTTGGTTTGGCAAGGTATTCTCCAAGTTTTTCTTTTTCTTTTTGTAGTTTTAATTTTCTTTGTATTTCTGCTTCTTGCAACTTAGCCATTCTCTGTTGTTCTTTTAACGCAGGGGACTCTTTCATGGCCTTTATCTCGGAAGGTGTTTTATATAATACAAAGCCTTCTCCCTCTGTCCCAAACTTAGGAAACAGTTTTTGTTCTTCTTCCGATATAGCGATTTCAGGCGTTTCCTGAATACGATATATTCCAGTATCTCTTGGTTTTTCTATTGGCTGACGAATGCTCCCCGATATAAATTTGTTTCCTTCTATTTCTATAACATCAAGCAATCCATCGGGAGCTGTTTTCAGTTTAAGGTCAAATCCCTTCTTATGTGCAATAACATATCGTGGAGAACCGTAATTCTTTTTAGCATCTTCAATGTATTGATATAGGTTTTTCTCTAAATCTATATTGTCAATGCTTAAAATATGAGATTTAATATCTAGAAACACAATGCTTGCTTTATTGTCCTTAACAAATCCTCTAACAATTTTTGCCACACTCGTAGCGTTTAATTCTTTCCCTATTTTATAAACACCCTTCCTATAAGACTCTTTCGGTTCTTTAAATGAAAAATACTCAGCCGAGGCAGACTTTCCGCCAATGTCTATTGTAATTAACCCATAATCTGTATCATCTATTACAATATGCCCCTTTAACTTTCCTGACAATTTTTTTGATAAACTTGCCGTCATCTGAGCATCGGATTGTGATACGCTTGGGTCTCCAGATGGGTGATTGTGTGCCAAATAAACTTCGTCTGCACCAAGCTTATCAGCGACTCTTTTTATGTTGTAAGCTAATTTTTCACCGAAATAACCAGTATCAGGCAACCCCGAAGAAACTACTTGGTGGGCTATTATTTCATTGTTTTTTATAAAAATAGTTTGGAGTTGTTCTATTTTGGGATGGCGAAAGGCGGATGCTATTTCTGCTATTTCGTGAATATCTTGAACTTCTCTACCCCTGAAGTCAACAAAACCCCTTCGTTCGATTCCTTCAGCAATTTTTGAGAGAGGGAATTTCCGTAAGGTTCCGGGGGTGTGAATGTTCCGTATATCTTCTGAGGCTTGACTGATATTTTTTTGAAACTGTTTTTCGGAGCCATGAGCTATTGTCCTTTCGTTTATAGTATACTTTGTTTGTTCAGATACGTCAAGGGGTCTATCTAAAATATCCATTTTAGCCGTTTTAAGAGCCCCCCCTGGTGCAACGACCTCTTTTACGACTTCAGGGGTCTTTGGGGCTACAGTAGAAGGTTTTAAGGGCGAAACAGGCTTTATTTTCCCCTGTGCCTTATTCCAGATGTCGGTGAGTTGTTGTTTGGTTTGTAATGGTTGTAAATGTTCTCCACTTGGAACAGTAGCAGAAATAGAACCCTCATCTTCTGATATATTCTTATAAAAATATCCACTTTTGGCAACGCCTTTCTTCTTTTGTGCAGCCATATACCCACCTGCCTTCCAATCAGGGTGGGGTGTTTCAGGAGTATTGGTCATTTTACCTTTTATCTTATATGGTTCAATAGATGGCTTAACTGACATTGGCATAGCAGAACCATCTGTGTATTCTAGTTTTTTAGTAGGATAATAATCTTTTTTTGGTGCATCTACATTTTGTCCTGTAGCAAAAAATCCTTGTTTTTCCATTGTATCTGTTCCTGCCAAAAGAGTTTTTCCATATTCTCTTGTTCCATCCCAAATTCCCTTTGCAGGTTTGCCAATTCGTGCTTCAAGTGCTTCGGTTGCTGCTTTCTTTGTTCCAATGTGTAGTCCTGTTAAACCACCCCTTAAATCCCCACTTGGAGAACCATGCCAATAAACATTAGGAGTTTTTTCTGTAACCCCACCCTGCACCCCCACAAAACTCTTTGCATCAGGATACTTCTTGGCTTCGGCTATGATGGGTTCTTTTGTTTCTATTGCTTCGGGGGTAGGCTGTAATGCCTGAATTGCCTTAACTGCTTGAGCTGGAAGACCCGTGAAGACCCCTGTTTTAACAGCTTCAGTGATTAACTTAGGGGATACTTTAAATTGCTTTGCTATGCTTGCGATTTGTTTGGTTGAAGGGCCACCTGAATAGAATTTATCTGGGGTAATATAAATCTGCTTAACAATATCTCCTACCTTAGGATTTGTTTGCGCTCCTTTTAATATGGCTACTGCTTTATCTTTTACAGACATTCCTTCCGGAAACTTTACACCTGCTTTTTCAAATGTAGGAACAGAACGCTCAATCTTGGCCATTAAATCTTTCTGAGCCCCCGTCCTGGCAATGTCCTTAGTTAATCTCACGCCACCATAAGTTACTTGATATTTAGCAACTGTTTCTACTGCCTCAGCAACAGCTCTTGGGATTAAACCCACTATTCCTTTTTGTTCAAACTCTTGGAATGGTATCCTGGAGGTAAGGCTCTTGACTTCTTCGGGTCTCAGAAAGCCCGTAATAGCCTCTTTTACTACTTCCCTTGAGTCTTTTCCGTCAATTAACGCATTTAAGGTAGCCCCAAGTGCTTCCGCGGGCTTCTGTATGGGCCTTAAAAGGGTGTCAACTCCCCTTAAAGCACTTTGTTTTTCTTCGTCCGATAGCCTACCCATTAAGCCAGGAGCTTTTATTTCTCCTGTTAAATAAGCATTAGCTTTTCTAATATCATCAAAAACAGTCTCGTCTATTGTTTTCCCTATTACCTTTCCTATATTCATAAGGTCTTTAGGTAAATTCTTATATCTTGCTTTTTCTGCTACGCCCAATTCTTCCCAATCCTTTAAAGGCATAATCTCTCGAGCGCCCTTAATAAAACCTTCCTTGGCTCTGTCTAATATTCTTTCAGGATTTAAGGCATCTTTTACACCACTGGCTGTCTTCTCGGCAAGTGTTGGTTGCTTGTTTTCATTAGTATCTAAAAGACCAAGTGATTTCATGGTAGCCATATATTTTTCAGGTGTGCCTTTTGCATTTTTAGCATAGGTATTATAAACATCTTTCCATACTCTTGACCTACCCTCTTGAGTTTTAACTAATTCTTTATTATAATTAGGATTAGTCATATATGTCATTGTTCCTAAAATTATATTTGTTCTTGGGTTTGATAAATCGTATTCTCCTGTTTCTTTATCTGGAAAAACTCCCAATGCACCAAGTTGAGGACGATATTTAGGTTTCTTCATTTCTTCAACCTGAATCGGGTCTACTCGCATTATATTATTTTGGTCTAATTTACCGAAGTGTGATTCCTGTGCGGCGGTTTCTTTAATAAGAGATTTTAGGTTGGAATCTCCACCGAAAAACTTATCTACCATTGTATCTGTGATAGTGGATATTTTTTCGCGCAAAGGAATACCCTCTTTATCTTCTTCACCCCCGAAATATTTAGCTTGAAGTTGCTTTAAAAAATTGGCCATTATATCCCCTTAGAAGTTAAAAATATTAGACAACCCTCTTGCGCCTTTTTGAAGCAAGCCTTCCTTCGGAGGGTTTTGGGCTTTTACTTCATTCACCTTATTTTTAACCCAATCTGCTGATAAGCCAGTTGATGCCATTGTAGCTGAGATTATATCCTCATCGCCAACCTTGTCTCTTATCATGGCCTGTATCGCTCCTGTGGCCTTGTTCTTTCTCTGGACACCTTGTTCTTGCTGAAAAGGAGTAAGTTCATCACTCGCCCTCTTAGTCGTTACCGTAGTATCTCCGACTTTCTGAGTAACGTTAAGATCAGGAAACATTCCTGCCACTTTGTCTTCCATTATCTTCTGCCCGCGCTTTATGTCCTCGGCTTGTCTTCTATTATCAGACTGAGCTTTATCGAGATTAAAAAGAGACTGTTGGAACTGAAGCTTTTTTATCTTAGCTCCTTGCTTAATTTTTTCTCTTTCAGCCTTAACATAAAAAGGGTCTAGCCTCTCCTCTGCTTCTTTGAGTTGGGCTTCCTTAAGCTTCATGTTAATATTAAAAGCTTCTTCGTTTTGTTTTAACTTAGCCTTGGCCTCTTTAATTTTTGTATAGTTGCTAACGGCATCATTCATGCCCTTGGCTAATCCTGTTGCTATTGCTAATCGTCTATTTGCCATAAATCCCTCCCGTTATAAAACTGCTGTACCTAAATCATAGCCACCATAGCTTCCACTTAACATAGATGAACCCCTGCCAGAACCAATGCCAGGAGTAACGCTCGGTGTGCTACCGCCACTCATACCAAGACTAGCCACTGTTCCTGCCATACCTACTCCGGCTTGCATTAAATCAGACCACATTTGATTTTCCTGTTCTTCTAGCGCTAATTGATTTGCTATATTTTTTCCTTGTATATTTGCGTCTAATTCAGCAGCTCCAAGTCCTTGTCCTGACCTTAAGCTACTTAATTCAAGACCACTGCCACGAACTCCGCTTAATACATCAGCGCCCATGCCTCGGCCCGTTAAATTTAACTTAGCTGTATCCATCCCAAATGCATTTGCCATCTGAGCTTCAGTTAATCCTCTTGAGCTCACGCCAGCTGATACATCAGCACCAAAGCCTAATAACTTTGCCTTATTCTCCTGTGTTCTTAAGTAATCTTCATATCCATATTTTCCTGAGACTTCACCCATAGCTTTAGATATAGCTCGAGAGCCTATGCCTCCGCGCCCTATTCCGCGCTTGGCTAGGTCTTCCTGAACGCCCGTTGTTACATCTCTCCTAACTCCTCCCATAAAATTCTTATACTCATCTCCACCAGGAGTTATTAAAGAACGGTATGCCTCAGGCACATCACCTTTTAATAGACCGCCACCAAGACCAGATAAAGCCTTTTGCGACTCTGTGTAGTAGGGTGATACTCCATATTCAGGCATATCAAATCCGAAATCACCCTCAAGCCACTCTTGCCCTTTGGGATAAAGTGCTTGTTGGCCCTTTAGGATATAAGGGTCTTCTACAAATTCAGGTATATCTACATTTATGCCACCAGCTCCATTCTTGGATGATTGATGAGCAGAATAAGCACCGATGGCCCCTACTCCTAATGTTGCCCCTCCGATTATTGCAGCAGCAGCTATAAAAGACATATTATTCCTCCTTTTTTTCTGAAACAATATCAATAAAATTCTTTGCTTCTATCTCGTCAATTTCTTTAAAATCTTTTGCTATAACTTCATCCTCTATCTTCTTTAAGTCTGTTTCTTTTGTAACATGAACCGTAACAAAAATACAGTCTTCGTGAGCATATATAATTCTTTTTGTTCCCACCTTAGTAATGCCGTGATAAGGAGCCTTGACTCGTTTCACACCAGTTTCTGTCATTATTGACATATCACCCTTCATCAGAAAAAAGGGATGCGACATTTTATGTATTTTTGTAATTAAAAGTTCGCCCTTCGGATTAAATATCTCTCTGACATAACAACCATCTGCAAAAGAGTGTTTCAACGGATTAACTTTATCTACTGCATCTCCCACAAGACACTCCGGTAATTCTCTCATTTTTACTTCTGCTTTTACAATAGAATTTCTAAATCCAACTATGTCGGGTAGTGTTTTTACTTCACGGGTAGTAAGCTTTTGTTCCCGCTTATATTTTATAAACTCCCATGCTTCATCAAAAGAAAAGGTGTGCTTTATGTCAAGCGACTTTGTAATATCATCAAATTGTTTTCTAGCCTTCTCTTTGTTTGTATCTTCTATCATTAAATTTCCCCGTCTTTTTCTAATTCCTTAATCGCCATATCTCTCATCTTGTCCTGTATTTTTGCTTCCTTTGCTCGCTCGATAACTAAATCTTCTTGTTTCTTATATTCATCGCTTAACTTTTTTCCGTTGACGACAAATCTTCCATCTTTAAAGAAACAATCTGTCGGATGTGCAGGAAAACTCCAATCTTTCATCTCCCCTTTTAACTCAGCCTTTTCGTAGCCATCAGGTACTAAAGTATCATCATAACTGCCAACAGTGAGTACTTCTTTTGTCTCAGAGTCATAGATTACAATTAAAGCGTGTGCGTTTACTGTGAATAACAGTATTGCCAAAATCATTGATATAATCTTCATAAATCCTCCTTAGTCAAGTGCTACTGCAATTAGTCTAAGATAACCGGAAGTCCAGCCATCGCCACCGCTTGGTACATGTGTTCCAATTACTGCTGCTATACGATTTGAAGTTCTGATATTGCAAGTAGTCGTTGTTACATCCGTTATAAAAGAACCATGATTTTGCATATTATCATAAGAGGCATAAGCATCGCCTAATACAAATACATTGCTTGCTCCTGTTGCGGAATCAGACGCATAGAGCGTCCAAGAGACAGCAGTGGTTCCTAAACTGTGCGTTTTAGCATAAGTAGAAGACGCAGATGCAGCAAACCAATCGCTATCATAAGTTTCAAATTCATCAGTAATATATCCCGAAGCATTACAAACAGCCACGCCATTAGCAGCATTAGCAGTCGCAGTTACTCCAGTTCCACCACTTCCTACAGGGAGCGTTCCTGTTACCTTAGCTGTTAAATCTATCGTGGCATCGGTTATCTTGATATTTGTTACAGAATTAGTAGCAAGTTTAGCAGTTGATATTGCTCCATCGGCTACGGTTAAACCCGCGTCATCTACTACGCTATCAGAGTCTATGTCCAGGTCTGAGTCATTGGAGAATGAACCAAGGCGAGCGTAATAACTTGACCCCGTGGGCGCAGAGGAAGAAAGAGATACAACGACGGTGAAAGTAGTCGCGTCAGTCTCCGAAACTGCGTAGACGTAATATGTAGCCTCTGCTTCCACGCCAACATCCAAGTTGCTAAAGGTTACAGAAGTTGCAGATGTATTCTCTCGCCATTTTCTTAAACTCCTTGCTGTGTTATCGCAAGCTATCTGACCTGCGGCTACGCTAATCGTTGTCGCTGAACTATAAGAAACCGCACAACCTTCTCTGTAATCTGCGAGAAGTCTATCGGTAGCATTATTATTTACTTGAATGGTGTCATCTATGGTCGCAGGGCTATCAGTTCCCGCTGGCTTTCCTTTTAACCATTGGTCAGCTCCATAAGCATTTCCTACAAATGATAATCCTATCACTAATACTGATATTAAAGTTTTCATAAAAATCTTCTTCATTGTTTCCTCCTTAGTTTTCTAACTTTTATATAATCGGGTATTGACTTTATCATTACTGGTTTTTCGCCTAAGAATTTACCACTATGTAACGGTTTGTATTTGTATTCATTTTCTCCTATATCGTAATCTTCGTTTATAAGCGTTAATATAGATTTTCCAATTTGTTTACTTTTTGTTTTAACTATTTTACAAGTATCTTTATCTAAAAGTATTATTTTTTCGTTTTCTTTATTATAATCTAAAAATGGATGTGGCATTTTATCAGCATCTCCGCCATTTCCGTAGCTTGGATGGTCAGGAGATTGCCAAGCAGCTTTAATCTCGTTAGTAGTTTTATCCACCAAAAGAAATATCCAATAATCTAACCCAGAAGCAGTAATATATGTGCATTGTGCATAAGCAAGTGTTCCATCAGTTGACATATAAATTCTTTGGACATAGGTATCTGTGGTTACACTGCCAGCCTCAGATATTTGAACAATTAATGATGGAGTTGTTCCTGTTGCCTTTGTTTGAGGATAAAAAGCATAAGCACCCCCAGGGAGAACATAGTTTGCTCCATCGCCAGACACTTCTCCTGTTGCTGTTTTTAATGCCGTGTTATCTACTGTATCATCTGGTAAATAAGTTGTTCCTGTTAAAGCAGAAGTATCACAAGTTCCTGCTCCGCTTAAAGAGCCATCTGCTAAATCTGCTAATTGTGCGTCATAGGCTTGTACGTCTGTTCCTATTACAAGACCTAGTGAAGCCCTTGCGGTAGCCCCTGTTTCAGCAACCCATGTATCACCATTTCCTACTATGATATTACTGTCTGTATCTGCTAATGCCGCTATTGCTGTTAAATCTGCGTCTAACACCTGATAATTGGTATCAGCGTAATTTAAAGTCATGGCATCTTGCGCATCAGTAGGGTCTTCTACGTTATCAATGGGCTTGTCATACATGTCTAACTTCCCATCTGACTTAATCTGATTTGCTATACTCAAAGAACGAAGCTCCTCATTGGTCATGGCGGTATTGTCTTCTTCGAGACCTGGGAGCTGTTCATTTAAGGCCCAAGAGCTACCTGCTATAAGTAATATTATTAAACTAATCCAAAAGGTTTTCAGCATTATATCGCACCCCAAGCCTGCGTATTGTCCAGTCTATGAGGCCAGACTCAGACAAAGTGAGCATCCAATATCGTCCTAGTAATTCGTCTTCTACGTCGCTTCTATATATATATACTTTTTCATCGGTAGTCCCTTCGTAAGCATCCTCGTCATCATCCGCAGGGTCTACGGAAAGATCTATCTCTATATCCCTATCTATGTCGCCTTCGTGGTTCTTTAGGTTAAGGGTCATGGTCCCACTTGTTCCTTGATAATACATCCTGACATCCCAGATGTTTTTCTGGTATCTCGGAACTCCAAAATCAAGCCAGCCACTTCTCCACTTTGAAAGAACCTCTGTTTCATACGCTGTTCCTACCTTAGAATATGTTGCCTTAATAACATAACCATCTGAAGAAAACAAATTGGGTGTATAAAGTATATCAGTGGTAGACAAGTTCGCTTTAAATTGTATATAGTTCCTAGCAGTCAATGCAGATATATCAGACCCATTAGGGTTAGTATATGCCACTGACCAAGCACCCATGGCTCCTGTAGTTGCTCCGGTCTTTATATTAAAGGTAATATCTCCCGTTGGGCCTAGGTTCTCATTCCAATATAATTTATCCAACGCAGATGCTTGAATATAATAAATAGGCGAAGTCCATGTTCCATCTGTGTCCGGCCTGTCTATGTCAGCATTTGGTAGATATGTTCCTATTTCGTTTATATCGTCTATTAGTGCATCTTTGGTCTGTAATTCTGTGAGCCAGCCGTCTATTGTGCAATCCCATGCTATCTCTATAATAGGAGCGTTCTCTGTGCCGTATGCTCTAGTATCATCATAAGTTCCTGCGTCAAATTGCGAATCATATCTTATGGAAAGCGTTTTATCTGCGCCCGTATGCGCGAATGTAAGACCATCGGTCGTAGATGTTCCTGAATGCAATACACCTAAATCCGTTCCTGCATCAAAAGACTCATAACAATTTATGTTCTTAGTATCTACAACATAAGCATCTCTTGTTATGTCATAAACTAATTCCCTATCATTTACGGTTTCGCCTGTTTCAGATGATGTATAAGCTAGGTGATATTGATTGTCGTGAAAATATCCTACTGTGTTCTCTATGTTTATTTGCGATATATCGGCTATGACATCTGTAACCGCATCCGATATTAAATTAGAAGATTGACCGTTAAAAGTATAAATACCATGTCTTCCTAAATATATTATTCCCAATGGCGACGAAGCAACTGAATAAGGTGCTGGACAACCTGTGAAGGAATACGGACTTGATAAAGTCCAATCTGTATCAGATGACCCGACTGTATAAAACTTCTGTATTGTATTAGTCTTTCCTATTGTTAATATTCCTAAAAGTGTTTCCAGGAATGTTATTTTATCCCCATCATCATATCGGATTCTCTCAAAATCAAGAGGGTCAAAATAATCAGGATTATACTGGTCTGACCAGAATATGTCTGATGGATATGTTGAGTTTCCTGCTATGAAATATCTCTCATTGTGTATATGTCCATAGGCTCCCGTTGGAGGAGTTGCGTTTGTTCCCCCCGAGGCTGTAGTCCATGTAGGAGCTGCGTCATCATCAGCAGTAGCATCGGTTACGCTATCCGCAAGGATAGTTACTGTGTTATTAGCCAGCGTTCCCACAAGATAGAAAGTCGTGTCTGCCTCTACTGTGGCCTGGTCAGCTGCGCCTAAAGTCCTGTAAATATACCTATGGGTTGTTCCACTTGGGCCCAGGGGTATATCTGTCAAGGCTATGTTGTAAACAGCTGCTCCTGTTAGTATAGGATTACTCCTTGCAGTAGAATAAAAATAATCTGTGCCATCATACCATGCTACTTTATATTGATACCAGCTTGAAGCGTCCAGGTCTGTTCCTGTGTCGAGTTCCGCAAAAGGCGCACCTAATTGTGCACAACCTAATCCTACTGTCCTATGGCCGTCTGTGTTGGCCGTAAAGGAAGTCTTCCCATCATATTTAATCGGTTGGTCTGAGGCACTTGTTCCTATGGCCACATCTTTATAAGTTACCCAATCCCACCGCTTACCATCCGTGAGTCCTGTATTTACTGTAGTAGCTGTTCCGGAGTTATAAATCCTTGCTAGGGTAGATGTAGTTATAATTGTCTCTGTAGCAGATACACCATAATACCTGTGCATGGAATTTACAGCCGTAGAGCCAAAATCAAGATAGGTTAAAAGAGTCTCTCTTTTTGACAAAGAACCATACTCGTCATTCATCCTTACATTTAGACATTCAGCCCCTTGGTTCTTAAGCAAGACAAATTCGTTAGCATGGGAGTTCTGGCCTTTGGAGAAGTCGGATATAGGAAATATCTTCTCCTGGTTGTCACAGAAACCCACACTCGCGAACAAACTAAACCCTATTATAAGTAATAGTAGTTTTTTCATAAACCCTTTATTCCATGCCAAGTTTTGCTACTGCCGATATATCAATTCTCTTGTCAAATTCAGCACTTGCTTTTTCAAGAGCTTTTGTATAAAAATCTTCGTCCTTGTTGTATTCAGCAAGGCTCTTATTCATAATAGCCTTAAGTTTCCAAACCACACCATGAATTATAGCCCAATCAAATATCTTTAAGAAAGGATATTCTGTTGTTGAGCCTGAAAATGGATAATGTGTTATAGACGACATGTCCACTGGAGCTTTTATGTGGTAAATCTTAAACCCGCTTGCCAAAGTTGTATTTGGAGTAGGATGAAAAGTTATAACATCGCTATCTATGGCATATCTTAATGGGTCGCCTGAGCCATCGTTTCTCCATGTAGGATAATTGTCATCAAGGTATTTAATGGTAACAGGGTTAAGTTGTTGCCATTGGCTACCATCATCCCACCATATTCCTGGGGAATCCATGCTTAGAAAGTCCGATACGGCACTTGTTATGTTATACGTTCCTGTTCCAGAAGTTACATTAAAAAGAGTGCTTGTTTTTAAGCAACGACCCATCTGAGTTACGTCGGAAACCATACTATTTATAATAGCATCCAGTAAAGCATTTGAGACAACCGTTGTTTTTAACCCTGGAACCATTCCGCGAGCTATTTTCCTTAAATTTTCTAAAGTCATTGTTTCCTCCTATTAGTTAATAGCTTTAATATCGTCTTTTAACTCAGTTATTGCTGCCAATATTTCATGCTTCATATCTTTTAAATCGCTCTTGACCTCTTTCCTGAGTTCGTTTCTTTCAAGGCGCGCTTCACTTGCCACATCTTTATCTCTTGTTCGGGATAACTGGTCATTGGCTATAACTGCTTTACCCATAAATAAGAATAAAGTTATTAGTATGGTGGTGATTGTGCCGACCAACCAAAATATCCAGCGTTGTTTTCCATTCCCGTTTATAGTCATAACTTCCCTTTCTTTTCCCAATATCCCTTACACACCCTACACACTTTGTTTCTCTTTGATGTTGGTTTAAAATAGCGTTTGCACTTCTTACACTTAATGGGCATCTTTTTCTTTTTTAATCTTCTTTACCTCTGCGAGTATATCTTCTTCGGTTACTACTATGTCTTTCTTAATGGCATCCATCATTCTTTCTTTTCTGCGAGAATTGTTTGAATCACAGGCGTTCCTTATCCACCCTTTAGGGTCGCCTTTATCAAGCGAGAAGAAGTCATACTCAGCCGTAGTGAAGGTTATGGATATTGTTACTTCGTTCTGTGTTACCACCTCGTCTGCTGTGATAGCGAAACAAGGTATTGCCCATAATACTAAAAGCAGGGTTAATAGTGTTTTCATAGTTTCTCCTTTTTAGCGTATCTTGTTTACTGACATATAAGTTGCGTTTGTACCTGCCTCTAGGGTTTCATCTCCACCACAATTATGATAAGCAAATAATTCCACATAATCATTTACAGCCAAAAGAACAACTTCTGAACCAACTGTATCGTGTGCTGATACTCCCGATGAGGCATTTCTACACCAGGTATAAGCGGCATTATTTTTATAAATACCCAACTGAATCCATTTTTGGTCTACTGGGCTGGCAAACCGAACCTTTGCAATAACTAAATAATATCCTGCCACTGTAGCTGTGTAGCGAGCTTGTGTCGCTATGGTATCTGTATAGGGAACATATTCTCCTTGAATATCATAATCCTCGCCAGATAAATTTAATTTTGTGGGCGAACCAGTTCCAACTGTTTGCGTAGCTCCCAGATACACCCTACATCCACTATTCTTCTCATTGGTAATTATCCCAGCAGCGGTTATTTCTTCATAAGGCGTTGTCCCTACTGCTGAACCTAATCCTATGTTTAAATTATTGTCAGTATCGTCTATTCCTATGTAAAAGTCCTGTTCGTTTCCGTCAAATACCACTTTAGTATCTTCTGTTCCAGCGTCCCCAACTGTTATTGAAGGAGATGTTCCCCCCACCACCATAGCCGAACCATCGAAAGTAAGAGTTGATTCGCAATCTAATTCAGTTGTTGTTGCACCAACGCTTACTAGTTCATTTGCTGTTGCATTGTTTAAAGCAGTTACTGCACCACCCGAAGTTAATTCAGCCCCGTCTACTTTCTTTAAAGTGCTATCGGTTAAATCCCAGAATAATACAAAGTCACCGTCAGCTATTGTGGTATCAGCCTTTCCAGATATAGCAGTAGGGTCTACTACTGCTGCGTTTCCACTTGAAGTTACTTCCCCCGTTAGATTAGCATTTGTTGTTACAGTTGCAGCATTACCAGTACAAGTAGAAGATGTCAGGGTATCTGATATTCTTGCGTCTACTATTTCTCCTTCTCCAAAGAAGTCAGTGGCACTGTCTCCTGAAGTCGCTACTGTGTTATCCCCTGTGTTACCGCCTGTGTTAGTTCCTGAGCTTGTGCCAGAGAAAGAACTCGCACCTGCACCTAGTGTAAGGGCAGAAGCACCAGCATTACCAACGAGGGTTACTGCACCTGTGTTTACTGTAAGTGCGGTTGTTAGGGTTGCGTTGGTTACTGTGTCGGCGTTACCAGTTAAAGGACCTGCGAACCCAGTAGCAGTTAATACACCTGTCCCAAAATCCAATGCCGTATCATCTAATATCGTTAGTATTTCAGCGGCAGTATCTACTGTGGGGTCTACTTCAGTATGTATAACATTAGTAAGGGAAGCACCATCTCCTGCGGGGGCTAAAAAGACCGTTCCTGCATCTGTGGTATATACACCATTGGTTACTGTATCGGCGTTACCTGTTAAAGCACCAGTAACATTTGCAGTTATATATTTTGAAGCGGTAAGGGTAGTCCCATTATAAGTCAAAGTCATATTCCCGCCAACGTCGTAGAAAGTAAGGATAGTCCCTTGCGTTCCGTCAAATGCGGCGCCAGTTGCTACATCTCCCACAGACGTTATATCGCCTGCCCCTGCACCTCCTTCCACCCAACTCAATATTCCATTACCTGCGGCATCTGTAAGGACATTTCCTGCCGCCCCCACCGCATTGGGTAAGGTATAAATTGTATTCGCTGCTAAAGCAGGAACTTGAAATGAGGCAAAGTTAGAACCAGCGTCTGTATCTTCCAGTAAAGTTAAAACTCCTGCGGTTGTGGCGGCGTTACCTATTGATAGATTTCCATTAGCGATAATATTTCCTGTGAAAGTCCCGCCATCGGCTAAATTAACTAACGCCTTGTCTGCCACAATAGCGTCTAATTCAGCGAAGGTATCTACTAATCCTGTTCTCAGAATCTTTTCTCTGGTAGCACCAAAGACATTTACTGTAATCCCAAGGATTAAGAATACTATCAATATAATTTTATTCATTTATAATGTCTCCTCTAGGGTTTTTACAGGTTCCTCTTTGATGCCTAGTTTCTTACATTCTGCTAAAGCCATATCTATCTCGACAAGTTCTTTATCCCTGAGAATATTATCCCTATCCTTCATCTCTTGTATAGCTGTTCTCTGGGATAGCAGAAATTCATAGTTATAAACATTTTGGTTGATTACCACAGGAAGCGTATTGATAACTTTTATTTCGTTATCCGAGACTTTCTCGTAAGTTGTTTCTGCGAATACCTGCGTGGCTGATATTAAGATTGCTATGGCTAAAATAACTATTTGCATGTGTTCTCCTTTAGTTAAAAACTTATCCATAAATCTGTTCCGTCCCATTCTAAAGCTCCCGCTTCCGCTGTTGTATTAACTACTCCACTTGTAAGTTTAAACGGAGCTGTGCCTGCTGTAGCTGTGCCTGCCTTTAAATGAAGCACTGCTGTTGGTCCCGTTGTCCCGATGCCGACGTTGCCGTCAAATGAAGATTCCCCATCTGCATGAAAAGTTCCTTGAACATCAAGTTTATAATCTGGACTTGAATCTGTTCCAATTCCAACATTTTTATTAACATCTGAAATAACAAGGGCATCTGTTACACCTGAGCCATCCCAAATCTTTATGTGGAAATTAGTCGCTTTTGGTTGTTGTAAAATTAATTGATTAGATGAATCGTAAGTAAGTATTGATTGTGGACCTCCAGCATTATCATCAAATTTAATAAAATTATCATTCATAAATTGTAAACTTCCATTAACATGTAATTTTTCTTCTGGACTCGTCGTCCCGATGCCGACGTTGCCGTCATCATCCCAAAGCATAACAGTTGTTCCAGCATTATTTAATATTCTTAATGCATTGCCTCCACTACCCCAGTTTTGTAAATACCAAGTCTTAGCATCATTTTGTAATTTTAAAGCAGACTCTGAATTTGCAGATGAGTCATAAATTCTCAAATTAGTATTTCCACTTGACCCAACAACATCTAATTTATTTAATGGATTAGTAGTCCCGATGCCGACGTTGCCTGCATTATCAATTAACATCTGTGTATGTAATGTTCCTGCTAACGATGTTTGAAACAACATTGAACTACTAGTATCATGGTTTTGTTTAATTACTGCAATTTTTCCATAACCAGGAGCTGCTGACGCATCGACAAATTTGAACAATAAACCTACACCATCGCCAGATGAAAATGAACCAGTATCAAATGCTGATAACTGCATTGCTGTATTTATTCCTGCAGCAAATACACCAGTAGTTTGAACATCTAACTTTTCAACTGGACTCGTCGTCCCAATCCCGACGTTGCCGTCATTCAATATAGTCATTAAATCATCTCCAGCGGTTTCAGCGATAACCTCCAAGGTTGCCAATTCCAAAACATTTAGTTCCTCATCACTTGGAACGTGAAAGCCAGTAGGGGCTGAAATAATAGCAGCTGGGTGGTTATATAAAACTCCGTATTCTGTATAATTAGATAATGCCTTTGCTGTGGCTACATCTGTTCCGTCGTATCCGTAGACATAATACATAGGGTCGTCTGTGCTATTGTCTGCTGCTGCGTTTACGCTTGGCAAATAAGCAAGGTTTTTAGTCATCCATACTTGTGTTCCTATTCTTACACAAGGATAAACTGTGCCATCTCTTGGGTCTGTGAAGTCAGAAGTGTCATCAGTATCTCGCAGGCAGCGAACAGAAAAGCCGCGCCCCTTACCGAACGCACTGCGGTAGACAGTAGAGTAGGTCGAGTAAATGTACCGCCTCCAAGCGAGAGTGGACGAAGACTCAGTAGAAGACCAAAGGTGCAGGTAGGAACCTAGATTGTAGAAGGAACCATTAGTAGTGCGGTTGCCAGGTAATTTTGCGGCAAAACCAACTAAGTCATTACCAGCTCCAACTCCTGAGCCGACACCAACTGCCTTAAGCGATTTACCAACACCATAAGTTCCGCCGTTGTTCGTGCCACTATCATCAGCACACCTTTGCCAACCAGAAACATTTAAGTCGCAAGCGTATTGGGGATTATTACCGCCTCTCCAAGTATGAGCAGTAGTTCCACCAATTCCAAGAGTAGATTTATATATTATTTTATCTCCTTCTTCTTTTCCACCTATTAAGATAGGAGAAATAACAGTTTCAGCTTTTATATCACCAGCTACTTCTAACCTTTCTGTTGGATTAATTGTCCCGATACCGACGTTGCCTGTTGTAGATACATCCCCACCAGTATCATCAAAAAGCCATTTATTAGTAGTTGCTCCTACTGTATCGCCATCTCCGACTATAATACCACCAGTTGTCAGGGCTTGGTTGGTAGTAGCTCCTAAATCTGATACGTTATCAAGTGTTTGTGCTTCCGTAGCATCAAAAGTGATAGTATCTGCACTTTCAGTGATAGTCATTATGCCTGTGTCAGAGAAAGTGATAGCCGTACCTGCTGTCACTTCTGCATCAGGAGTAGTTATAGTATTAAGCCTATCTGTTACTACGAAGTCTATATCCCCAGTGCCATCTTGATAGTCTACGCTTATTAGGGTTTCTGTACCACCTAGCATACCACCCACATAATCTTCAACCTCTTCTTCTGTAAGCTGTGGTGTCGGGACTTCGTTCTCCCAGTAACCACTTGCATTATTGTATTGGATTATATCATTATCGGCAGGGCTACTTATATCAAAGTCAGTAAGGTCAGATGTATCTATTGTGTCTGGGGCATAGAGACCAGTAGCGCCCATAATAAGGATTTCTCCTTCTGAAGCCTCATCTGTTCCTTCTACATCTGTTAAACGTCTAGTATCAATGCCCTCCCAACCACT
>Ga0208648_1001146_pt1 | contig 22903 bp, 16 predicted proteins | sample AntAceMetag02UKL_FD_184772 | JGI IMG/M metagenome (GOLD analysis project Ga0208648, IMG submission 184772) | Saline lake microbial communities from Ace Lake, Antarctica - Antarctic Ace Lake Metagenome 02UKL (SPAdes) (version 2) | ecosystem: Environmental > Aquatic > Non-marine Saline and...
TGTGAAGGTCGTCTGAATCGGATTTAAAATTAATGGGTATCAACTTTGAAATTTATTAGAACAAGGGTGCCATTATATCAAATATCGGAGACGAGACTTCTTGGACAGCCTCCTAGTACTACGCAAAAATTGACCGACACTGGTTTTTTGTTTGCTTGCAGCATTCCCCCATACAGGGTTGCCATCACGATTATCGGCATTCATGGGCATGGAGCGGAATTTAAGCATATTAAAGCTTTTGCCATTCCAGCTAATGCGCTCTTGTCTGTAAAACACCGGACCTGGTGAACTTAGCTTGACGGCTATAGCAATGATCAGCATTATTGGGCTGATTAATATCAGTATCAGGCTGGCCAGTATTTTATCTTCTAGCCATTTGAGCACTACGTTGCTGTTAGACATAGGTGAAACTGATATATTGATCATCGCCAGACCATCCAGATGGGTAATCGAGTAATTCAATAGACGCAGGCTGGCTATATCAGGAATTAACATAACATCGACGGCTACCGAATGTAGCTGCCTGCTGAGGTTTTCAATTTTGTTTATTTCCGTCAAGGGCAATGTGATCCAGACTTGATCTATATCATGCTGTTCTGCATATTCGGCAACTGTATTGAGGTCGCCCAGATATTTTAAGCTACTAACTTCTTCCTCAGCAGAGAAATATCCCGCAATTTTAAGTCCTATCCAGCTGGACGATTCAAGTTTTTTGTTTAATTGCTGGTTTAATGTGCCACTGCCCACTAGCACAATATGTCGTTGATTAAAGCCTTTATTGCGTAGGGTGTGTAATAGTAAGCGCAAAGTGATTCTGGAAATAATCAAACCCAGATAAGCGCTACCAAACCACAATATAAACCAGTGCCGGGAAAATTCCGTTGCTGTTTTGGTAAAGAATATAAATGCCAGTAATCCGAGAATAGCAAATGTCCAGCTGAGCAGTAGGGTTAATATTTCTTCAGCAATTCCAGAGCCACGCCAGCTTTTATAAACATTAAAAACGGGAAACAACCAGGCACTAAATAAAAAGCCGAGCACCAGTGCCGTTAAATAATTTTCAGGCATCAGGCCCTGATAGGTCGGGAAGTGTTTAACAGGCTCTAATATATAAAAACTTGCGACACCGCTAGCTAGAATAATTAACCAATCAAATAGCTTGATAGCAGCAAGCAATAAATTAGCTTTTTCTTTGGCCAGGCCGGTAAATTTCATATGGAGGGTCGTTGTTCACTTAATCTTGATGTAACTAATCATACATAAATTGTGCCAGAATTAGAATAATATTCTTCTCTGCAGTTAGAGCCTTGAGCTGTTTAATATAAATTGAAGTCATATAAATAAAAACTTGTATTTAAAGACGACCGGTCGCATAATCAAGACATGACAAAAAAGCAAAAAAACAAATCAAACGTGAAAAAATTACTGGATCAGGGAGTGCAAATGCTGATGGCACAGGGATATCACGGTACAGGTATAAAGGATATTCTGGATATCATAGGTATTCCGAAGGGTTCTTTTTATACTTATCTTGTGAGCAAAGAAGTATTCGCAGCAGAAGCTATAAGCCATTTTATTGAACCGTTTATACTGCGTTTAGATGCTTATTTGCAGAACCCTGAGCTGGATGGATTGACTGCATTAAAACATTATTATGCAGAATTAATTAATGAGGTTGAGCGAGCAGGTTACAAGGGCGGCTGTTTGCTGGGTAATTTAATGGGTGAGGTGGGTGATACCAGTGAACTTTGTAGACGTTCATTAAAGTTAACTCTGGATCGCTATAGAAATTTGCAGACATCGGCATTATTGCGGGCGCAACAGGAAGGGACGGTTCGTGAAGACCTTAAAGCAGAAACGATGGCTGATTTGCTCGTAGATAACTGGCAGGGCGCTTTACTGAGAATGAAAATTGAACAATCAGTGCATTCGTTGCGCCAATTTGTTGAGACACTATTGGCAGATTATTTTTTAAAAAAGTCATGTGAACTATCTGCTTTATCTACCGATTGGCAGGATAAATAAGATATTTTTTAGTGATCAGTAGATACAGCTAATCGTTTTTTTTAGACGACTGTTAATCGAGGAGGCTAATATGCCTAAATATATAATTGAACGAGAAATTCCTGGTGCAGGGTAATTAACCGGGAATGAATTACAGCAAATATCACACAAATCCTACGGTATTTTGCAGGATATGGGGCCAAAAAATACCATGGCTGGTAAGTTTTGTTACGGCTAACAAAATTTATTGTGTCTATATTGTTCTAGATGCAGAAATGGTGCGTACTTATGTCGAACGAGGAGGGTTTCTGATAAATTCTATTGCAGAAATAACAACAATCATAGATTCCACAACAGGAGAATAATTACCACCCATAATGAATACTATAATAATAATGCATAAAAACTAAATGAGGAATAACAATGAATAATTATGTTAGTAAAGCTACTTATAGCTGGCCAAAGATTCTACAGGCCTGTGTTTTAAGCACTGCTACGCTGTTTGTATCATCCCCGCCTGCTCATGCTGATGAAACCTGTCAGTCTCCTTATATGGCTAAAATCGTTGGTCAGGAAGACTTCGTCTATGTCTGGACATTAGGTATGCAAGGCGTGGGGGATGAGCAGGATAAATTAGTGACAGTCGATGTGAATCCAAAATCTGCTAAATATGGTAAGGTTATTAATAGCCTGTCTGTCGGCGGACGAAACGAGGCGCACCATTCAGGTTTTACCGATGATCGTAAGTATCTCTGGGCCGGTGGACTGGATACTAACAAGGTTTTTATTTTTGATGTACATACAGATCCAGCCAAACCAAAATTAGATAAGGTGATTACTGATTTTGTCAGTAAAAGTGGCGGTGTGGTAGGGCCTCACACTACTTATGCCTTGCCTGGCAGAATGCTAATCACTGGCCTTTCTAATAATAAAGATCACGGTGGACGTACTGCATTGGTGGAATACAGCAACAGCGGCAAGTATATTACTACGCATTGGACTCCGACAGATAGCGACTTGCAAGGAGCTGTTAAAACAGGTAAATATGCTGATGGCTATGGCTACGATGTACGTGTATTGCCCAGACGTAACGCGATGATTAGCTCGTCGTTTACGGGTTGGAATAATTATATGATGGACTTCGGTAAAATGCTGGGTGATCCAGAGGCAATGAAACAATTTGGTAACACGGTAGTGCAATGGGATTTACATGCGCGTCAGCCGAGAAAAGTATTTGATGTGCCGGGTGCACCACTGGAAATCCGCTGTGCCTGGGATCCAAATCATAACTATTGCTTTACCACAACAGCATTGACTTCAAAGATCTGGCTGATTTACGAAGATAAACAAGGTGAGTGGCAGGCAAAAGACGTCGCTGATATTGGCGACCCTAGTAAAATTCCACTTCCTGTCGATATTTCCATTCAAAGCGATGATAAGATGCTGTGGGTAAATACCTTTATGGATGGCAAAACTCGTGGCTTTGATATTTCTGATGCGTTTAATCCCAAGCAGGTTTACGAGCAGAAAATTGGCTCGCAAGTCAATATGGTGTCATCTAGCTGGGATGGTAAAAGGCTCTATTACACTTCTTCATTATTAGCGAACTGGGACAAAAAAGGCGCGGATAATGAGCAATATCTGAAGTTATATAGTTGGGATGGAAAAAAATTGACGGAGCAATTTGCGATCGACTTTGTTAAAGAAAAGCTAGGGCGGGCCCATCAGATGCGTTTCGGTGCTTATTCACTGTATGCAGCCAAACCAGCTGCACAAACGGTGGATTTATTAACCAGCTTAAATCCTTAAAGAATAGTGTTCTGGGATTGGGCTTTTTAGTCTAGATATGTTGAAAATTTGCTACAAAGCCGCTTCCCAGGTCATCACTAGCGATGCAGAAATGTATTTCTGATAAGTTTTCCTGATTACGTACAACTCACAGCCAAATTAAAAAAATCTTAAAATATCAGTATGTTAAGAGTCTCGTCATTCCCGAAGTCTACCCAGTCAAGCTGGGCACAAGCTTTATCGGGAATCTTTGCTTAAGCCACGAGATTCCTGCTAAAAGCATGCAGGAATGACGAAGATAGCTGAGGGTTATGGGTAATCAGGTAAGTTTTTATAAGTAAGAAACGTCTTAGTCTGGTCTGGTTCTTGTTGCCTTAAAATCTCGTTTCCTGGCTGCAATTACAAGGTATATTTCAAATACGTTTCCAGGCGGTATAAAGCTGCATCCATTGAAGATTATCATTATGAAGATATTGATTACTACAATTATTATAGGCCTGTTATCTAGTCAAAATCTGTTTGCCGATACCTCAGGCTCTCAAAGACTGGCACCTGGCTATCGCCCTTTAGCGTTTAAAATTCCCCAGACAGGGAGCTATAATTTGCCAGTTATTGATATGGCTGCAGATGGCGAAGTTTTGACAACAAATCATCAAGTGCGTCATTTGCATGAGTTAATGGGCGACAAAATTACTTTGCTGAGCTTTATTTATTCTACCTGTAGTGATGTTAATGGTTGCCCATTAGCCACACAAGTGTTTCATAAGATCAATCGACGTTTACAGCAGGAGCCGGAATTAGCTGGAAAATTACGTTTGCTGACCTTGAGCTTTAATCCTCAGCACGATACACCCGAGGCGATGCGCGAATATGCGACAAGTTTTACTAATGATAAGGTCGATTGGCAATTTTTAACTACTCAGTCAGAGCAACAGCTAGAGCCTATTCTGGAAAAATATCGACAAGCGATACAGAAAATTTATGATCAGCAGGGACAATTTACCGGCACATTTTCGCATATATTGCGCGTATACCTGATCGATAAGGATAAACAAATACGCAATATATATAGTGTTGCTTTTTTACATGCGGACACTTTGATCAATGATGTCAAGACTCTACTTCATGAAGCCAGTATACAAAAATCAAATGACACGGGCGACTCCAATATACGCTTGCAAACAAGTGATACCAGACAAAACTATTCCGCAAAGGATTATCGAACTCAGTCTGTCGCTTTAACTGATCGTCAGGGACAGCAGGCCGATTTGCTTAAAAATATTAATAATCCTCCTTTAGGCTTACCCGCTGTTGCTATTCCAGCTGATAACACTGTTAGTGCCGCAAAAATAGCTTTGGGGAGAAAGCTCTTTTACGATCGCCGCCTGTCACTGAACAATACTTTTTCCTGTGCCATGTGTCATATACCGGAACAGGGTTTTAGTAGTAATGAAATGGCGACAGCAGTCGGGATAGAAGGGCGCAGTGTACGTCGCAATAGTCCGACTATTTATAATGTCGCATATGCAACGTCCTTGTTTCATGATGGTCGGGAAAATACTCTGGAACAGCAAGTCTGGGGGCCATTATTGGCAGATAATGAAATGGGTAATCCCTCTATAGGCTATGTGATTGATAAAATACAATCATTTAGTGATTATCAAGGTTTATTTGAACAGAGTTTCAATACAGCAGCCAATATGCTCACTTTAGGGCAAGCCATTGCCAGTTATGAACGCAGCTTGAATTCGGCTGATTCACCTTTTGACCGTTGGTATTTTGGCAAACAGGCTGATGCAGTCAATGATTCTGTTAAACGCGGTTTGGCTTTATTTAAAGGCAAGGCTGCTTGTAGTAGGTGCCATATTATTGAAAAAAACTTTGCGTTATTTACTGATAATCAGACACATAACACTGGAATAGGTTATCGTGAATCCATGCAAAAAATACCCGAAAAACAAAACATACAAGTTGCACCAGGCATTTTTATTCAAGTCGATCGGCAGGATATAAGCGCTGTATCAGCTGTAAAAGCGAGTGATATAGGCAGATACGAAATTACGCAAGACCCGCAAGACAGGTGGAAATATAAGACACCTAGTCTGCGTAATATCGCATTAACTGCACCCTATATGCATAATGGATCATTAAGCACATTGAGTGAAGTTATTCAGTTCTATAATCAAGGAGGAGTGAGTAATGAAACACTCGACCCACTTATAAAACCGTTGCATTTAAGCGAAGCTGAAAAAAATGATTTACTGGTATTTTTACAGTCGCTCACCGGGAGTAATATCCAGCAATTGCTTGCAGATGCATATGCAGCGCCGGTCGGGAATTAGTCTGGGGGTTGGCTACAAGAGAAATTTTAAAGGATTGACTTGCGGGATGATATTTACAATTGTAGACATAAGGAAGAGAAGATACCCGTTTTTTCGTGTCAGTTATAATCAATTTTTTATTGGCAATCGATGCCTGGATTGATAGTATAACGACTCGAATAAAGAAACTAGCGTAGAACGATACTAGTCCGTACCTTCTACAATTTTTGAATACTGATATTCTTCAATCATGGCGAATATCTATTACTAGAGAAAATAAGCTTATGCCTACAAATTTACCTGAAATAAAACAACTTCTTGCTGACTGGTATTTGCTTACTTTAGATAATCCAGTATTTGTCGGGGCTTTAGTTATAGTCGTCTGGTTGCTTGTAGCTGTGTTGTATAATTTTAAGATACTGTTTTTAAATAAGAAACAAAAAAAATCAGAACAATTGAATGTTGAATTACAAGCTAAATTAACAGCTGTAGAGCAACAACTACAGCAACAGAAAGATAAACAGGCGATTGATGCTGAACAAATGGAAAAAGATAAGCAGTTAATCGCAGAAATTCAGGATAAAGTTTCACAGCGCAATCAGACAGTAGTTGAAAAAATCAAATTCATAGCGGGAAAATTTGATTTAAGTGAGCAACTTGTGGAATCAGATAAAGGCATGAAAGATGAATTTATCTGGCAACAACAAGATAATATTATTCAGCAATTAAGTGACCGCCTGAGTGTTGCGCAACAAGAAAATGCTAAAGCGAATGAAAAAGACTCCTTAATTAGTGATTTGCAGAATTCATTAGATAAGCAATCTAAACAGTTTGCTCAGTTGGAACAGACAATAGAAATTCAAAAACATGTCCTGCAAGAGCAGCAAAATGAAGTTCAGCAACAATTAAGCAATACGCTTGAAAAGCATCAACTAGATTTCAAACAGCTTATTGAAACTGTGTTAAACCGCCCGGTAGTTCTTGACGTGGAACAGCAATCTCCAGCAACGCCAGAACAAAGTGTTGCGCAGGAAGAACTAACGCCAGAAAATATAACTCAGCAACAGATTTTTGAATTTAACACCGTTGAGCCAGCGACCTCCGAAGCTCTTGAGCCAGTGACAGAGCTAGAAGATATTGCTAAGCAAAAAGAAACGAGTGAGCAGGAGCTTACTTATTTAAGTGAGCCGCAAGTCGAACCAGAGATAGAGCCAGTAAGCCAACACGATCCTTTGATACAAGACTTGTTGAATATAGCTGAACCTACCTTTAGTACAGTGACAGAAAATAAGACTCAGCAATCTGAAGTTAACAAGCCAGCTGATGCTAGAGCTAGCTCTAATGTGGCTGGAAAATTTAAAAGTTTACTGGGTAAAGTTAAAAAGTCAGATACAAAAACTACACCAGAGAACAAAAGTGAATCATTGGCGACAGGCTCTTTAAAAGCACCTGACGCAAATGCAGCGAAAGCACCACCAGCAAGCGTATCTGGAAAATTTAAAAGCCTACTGGGAAAAGCTAAAAAAACTAGCCCTAAAACAGAGCCGGAGCAAAAGACTAAAGTAAATATTGCCGAAGATCATAGAGCCCCAGAGCCAGAGCAAAAGATTGAAGTATTTACTGCTGAAGCCATTAAAGCTCCAGAGGCAGAACAGCAAATTGAAGCTTTTATTGCTGATGATTTTAAAGCGCCTGAAGTAGAAGAAGCTTATGTTGAACCGGATTATGCAACATCTAATTTTAAAGTACCCGGTGTATTTAAAAAATTGTTTGCTAAGGCAAAGAAATAAGTTTTCCTTAAGCGCGTAATACGTATACGTAGGTTGGATAAGCGTAGCGTAATCCGACAGGGTATGGCACGATGTCATGATTAACGGTGTCTTTGCCCGAAATGATAATACATGATGACTTGAAAATGGTTGGTGACACGTAAGACGGATACGTAGGTTGGATAAGCGTAGCGTAATCCGACAGGATATGGCACGATGTCATGATTAACGGTGTCTTTGCCCGAAATGATAATACATGATGACTTGAAAATGGTTGGTGACGCGTAAGACGGATACGTAGGTTGGATAAGCGTAGCGTAATCCGACAGGATATGGCACGATGTCATAATTAACGATGTCTTTGCCCGAAATGATAATACATGATGACTTGAAAATGGGTGGTGGTTCTGAACGCCGAGCGATTATGAAAAACGCTCGGCGTTGTTTCTTGTATATTTCCCTAAAAATCAGGATTCTGCGGCATAACTACTGTATTAGGAAGGCAGCCCAAAACCGGATTAAGCGGCGGCGTAACTGGTTTCCATCCGTCAGGACATTCTCCCTGTGGATTGTCAGGCACAGGCACAGGCAATGATTCGGCGATACGCTTCGGCAAACAGATAAGCGCCTCTTTATTGTCTCGCTTGGTAACGGGAACCCAGGCATTTGGACAAATGGAATGACGACGGTCAGGCCACCACCAACTATCTCTGTCCTGAAGACCTTCTGGGGGTGGCGCTGTTGTAAGCTGACCTGGTAGACAAATAAGCATCGGGTTGAGCGGAGGAGTTACCGGCTGCCATTCTTCCGGGCAGTCTCCATCGGGTATATTAGGTAACCTACCATTAGGGTCTAGCTGAATATAGAAATTGTTTGGTAGACACCCAAGTGCCGGATTTAATGGTTGTGTTGCTGGCCTGAAACCCGGTGGGCAATCACCCGGCGGGAGAGCTCGATTGTTCGCGATTTCCTTCCAAAAGTTTCCATTTTCCGAGTTTCTTGTTTCCGAGAGTAGCGGCATACTGATGATGTAGGCGCAAAAAAATAACAATGCTCCCAGTTTTGTATTAATAAACATAATATTCCCCTTATTAATTTGCGAAACCATCCGCACTAGCAGTGCGGTGTTAGTCCGCTATGACAAGTTTGAGCGATCGCTGTTAAGGAATATACCTCCTTGCTTACATTCTACTGCTTCTGTTGTATAGTTTACTTACGCCTACTATCGCGCCTTAAATAAAATATACTGCAGCGGGTAGATTCTTTTCCAATAATCGCAATTCGCCTTAAAATACATTGGCGATGATTAGGTAGACAACGCGTGGTACAATCAAAATAAGCCTTTACCGATAATGTCCAGCATATTGAGCAATATATATGCAACTACGCCAAAACGTAATCTCCCGATCTAAATTGAAGTTACTTCTTTTAGGGTGAGAAGTCAATAAATAAATATACTCATTATTTTAAAGTGCTGGAGCCCATGGTGTTTACCAACAGCTAATGCAGACATAGTATGGCACGATGTCATAATTAACGATGTCTTTGCCCGAAATGATAATACATGATGGCTTGAAAATGGGGGGGGGGGCTATGATGGAATGCGCTACGCTTTTCCATCCTACCTATTCAAGTGGTCAGTTACTCGATTTTCAAAATATTGAATGGGAAAGCAAACATGATGCTTTACTTAAGCTTTCATAATCAAAAAATTCAACCAGTCGAGCTGGTTATTTAAGTGATAGCACAAAAAAATGAAATGAGAATTAAAGGAAAAATTACATCCTGGAAGGATGAAAAGGGCTTTGGATTTATCACTCCTAATGGTGGCGGAAAACAAATTTTTGTTCATATCAAAGCCTTCAATACTCGAAAAAAAGCACCCGCAGTAAATCAAATAGTTAGCTATACTGTCTCGACAGATAAACAAGGTAGGCCTTGTGCAGAAAAGGTGACTAGGGCTGGTGAACTGTTATCTAAAAATACGCAAAAGGGAAACAAACCTTTAGTTTTTTTTATCCCGGTCTTATTTGTTGTTTTCGTTGGATTATCTGCATTTACAAATAAGGTAGAGTTTTTAGTATTGCCCTTATATTTAGCAGTTAGTCTAATTACTTTCATTTTGTATGCAATTGATAAATCAGCTGCTCAAAATGATTCATGGAGAACATCAGAAAGCACTTTACATTTATTATCATTAGCAGGTGGTTGGCCAGGAGCTATAATTGCTCAACAAACATTGCGACACAAGTCAAAAAAACAACCTTTTAGAGCAGTCTTTTGGGTAACAGTTGTTCTGAATATATGGGGCTTAATTTGGTTGCATACTACTGAAGGTGGAACAGCATTGAGTTCCATTATTGAGGGTCTACTATAAGTATTAATTTTGTTCCTTATATCTCCAAAAGGAACAATAACTGAGGTCAGGTACAAATTAAATGATACAGGAAGGCTGCGTTTAATGTTTACCTGTACTCCTGTTATTCTTTATTAAATATTCAAATTTCTATTATTTTGTAGTGCATTTGTACTATGTTTCCTTTATAAGCAATTAAATGGGCACAAAATTATGATTACAACAAATTCAGCTACTGTAAGATGTCGAATTACTTCAGAAGTCAAAATACAAGCTGAAGAGATACTAGCTTCAATAGGCATATCAACATCAGATGCAATACGTTAAATGAGTCTCATGTTAAAATCATAGCTAAACAGGTAACCCAATGATTATTAATAATGGGATCAGGTGTTCTGGACTTGAAGTGTGTAAAATAAGGCTACATTTGCAAACCAAGGTATTTAATCTACTCTATGTCTCGCTGGAAAGCTCCCCGACCTAAATCATCGCCGTATATCACCTCCGCTGGCTACCAGCATTTAGAGCATGAATTAAAAAATTTATGGTTGCACCGTAAAGGTGTAGTTACTGCCTTATCTGCCGCCGCAGCTGAAGGCGATCGATCAGAAAATGCAGAATATATCTACCGTAAAAAAGAGCTTCGGGGGATTGATGCACGTATCCATTTTTTACAAAAACGTATGCCTTCTTTAAATATTATTTCCGCTATGCCCGCCGATCAGGAGAGAATATTTTTTTCTGCCTGGGTATTGCTGGAAAATGATTTGGGGGAAGAAGTACTGTATCGCATAGTCGGTGCCGATGAGTTTGATATGGATAAGCGTTATATCAGCCTCGACTCTCCACTGGCACAAGTCTTATTGAAAAAGACATTTGATGACCAGGTGCTTATTCGCAATGAGTTTCAGGAGACCCGTTATACTGTATTTGATATTCAATATGGGCCTGAGTTTATTGCTGATTAAGCAAAGAGATTCCCGATAAAGATTGAATCCACCCATGACTGGTGACTTGAAGCGCTATCACTTTTAAATGATAGCGCTATGTCAATTTAAGCTTCTAAATCATCCAGGTACTTTTCTACATCCAATGCTGACATACAGCCTGCGCCTGCTGAAGTAACGGCTTGTTTATATACCGAATCCATGACATCACCTGCGGCAAATACTCCGGATATGCTGGTTGCTGTGGCGTTACCTTCAATGCCACTTTTTACGCGGATATAGCCATGATCATCCATATCTAGCTGACCTTTGAATATTTCAGTATTCGGGCGGTGGCCGATGGCGATAAAGACGCCGTGTAAATCTACGTCTTTGCTACTGCCATCAAGCGTGCTTTTGATGCGCATGCCAGTTACGCCCATATCATCGCCCAGAACTTCTTCTAGGGTGTGATTCCATTCGATCTCAACATTGCCTGTTTTTGCTTTTTCTATCAGTTTGTCGGAGAGGATTTTTTCTGAACGGAATTTATCGCGGCGATGGATAACCGTGACTTTAGATGCGATATTGGCTAGATATAAAGCTTCTTCTACGGCGGTATTTCCGCCACCAATAACGGCAACAGGTTTGTTTCTATAAAAGAATCCATCACAAGTAGCACAGGCTGAAACGCCTTTACCTGCATAGGCTGTTTCTGAATCCAGGCCTAGATACATAGCCGATGCGCCGGTGGCAATAATTAAGGCATCGCAAGTATAGCTACCTGCATCGCCGGTTAATTTAAACGGGCGCTGGGATAATTCCGCGGTATGGATATGGTCAAAAATAATTTCTGTATCAAAGCGTTCTGCATGTTTCCGCATTCTTTCCATAAGTTCCGGGCCTTGCACACCTTGATCATCACCAGGCCAGTTGTCTACATCCGTGGTGGTGGTTAATTGTCCGCCTTGTTGCAGGCCTGTTACAATTACTGGCTTAAGATTTGCTCTTGCTGCATAAACGGCTGCCGTATAGCCGGCAGGGCCAGATCCTAAAATTAGTAGGCGGCAGTGTTTTGAGTCACTCATGTATTGTTTCCTTGTTAATAGTGGGCAGTAAATTGCTAAGTATTATGCTTGGAATTAAGGGAGGCGTAAAGGCTGATATTGGATTTGTAATAGTGTAAGTCGCAGCCAGGTTAATTTAGGCAAATAATGATTTCCAATAGCGTTTGCAATCATTGACCACCAAATATAAGGACGGGATGAGTATTAAAGTAATCAAGGTCGCAAATAAAATTCCAAAACCAATAGAGACAGCCATGGGGATTAACATGCGTGCCTGGCGCGATGTTTCTAATATCATTGGTGCTAAACCAAAAAAAGTGGTCAGAGTGGTTAAAATAATGGGTCGAAACCGCTGGATACCTGCGGTTTTAATAATCTCTTGAGGCGTAAGGTCAGTTTCGTTTTCAAGATTTACGGCCTGGCTGATTAATACTAAAGAGTCATTTACCACGATACCTGACAGGGCGACGATCCCGAGCAGGCTTATTATACTCAGGTTATAGCCCATAATAATGTGGCCGTAAATTGCGCCAATGATACCAAAAGGAATGCTGGTAATCACAATTATAGGCAAGATATAGCTCTTGAAAGGAATTGCCAGCAGGGCATAGATGGCGAGCACGGAAAATATAAAACTTAATTTTAAACTACCGATGCTATCCGCCATATCTGCTTGCTGACCTTGAAAACTATACTGTAATCCCGGGTATTGCTCGACAAGTGCAGGCAATGCGTTGGCTTTTAAGTCATTAATAATTTCTACCGACTGGCTTCTGGGAGATACATTTGCAGTGACTTGCACATTACGTCGGCCGTTACGTCGTTTAATTTCGGTAAATGCATGTCCTTTTTGTATCTGGACAATTTCATTTAAGGGGATGGCAACCCCTTTGTCAGTCCAGACTAAAAAGTCATACATGCTCTGGATTGATACCCGTTCATTTTCAGGCAGGCGTAGCATGACTTTTATTTCATTGCGCCCGCGTTGCTGGCGTAAGACTTCAGCACCATAAAAAGCGTTACGTACTTGTCTGGCGACTGAGAGTGGTGTTAAGCCGAGGCTTTCTCCATCTTCGAGCAAAGTAAAGTCTAATTGCTGTTTGCCCAGGCTCATGCTATTAGCAATATCTTTTGCCGTAGGGTACGCACCTAATGCGTTTGCTAAATCAATGCTTGCCTGCTCTAAAACAGCAATATCACGGTGGGTTAATTCTATGGTAATGGCTGAACCCGATCCGGGCCCGCCTGAGTCTGATTCAAAGATAAGACTTTCTATGCCCGCTATTTCGCCCGATGTTGAGCGCCATTGTTCACTAAATTGATCCGTGCTCATGATTTTATCGCGAATCTCTGGTTCTGCAAGATAAGTACGTACAATAGCCCTGTGACTACCGTCTTTACCTACTTCGGCAAATATTCCTCGGATTAATTGCTCGCCATGGTCTACATGACTGATACTGGCGTATGCAGACTTGATTAAGTGATCTACTACAGCCTGAGTTTTTTTAACGGGTGAGCCAAAAGGTAAGCTTATTTGCGCCTGAGCGTAATCAGATTCCGCTTTGGGAAACATGGATAGTCCCATGCGTCCACTGGATGCATAAGAGAGTGTTGCAATAAGAATTGAAAAAGCTGTAATAACCGTTAAATAGCGATACTTTAAGGTAAGATCAAGAAAACTACCGTAGCGATATTTTACCCAGTGACGAAAAGCACGGCTAAATCTCTGCTGATTTTTATGTAACCAGAGTTGTAAGCCGCTACGTGGTTTATCACTTAAATGTGCTAAGTGATTAGGTAAAATAAGCAGGCTTTCCACTAATGATAATAAAAACACCAGAATCACTACAGTGGGAATCATGACAAAAATCTTACCCATGATCCCGGGCATAAAAAACAAGGGCATAAAGGTGGCGATATTGGTCAGGATACTGAACGTGACCGGAACTGCCATTTCCTGAGTACCTTTAATGGCAGCTGTCAGGGCAGGGTAGCCTTCCTGACGATAATGGTAGACATTTTCACCGATAATAATGGCATCATCGACGACTATTCCCAGCGCAATAATAAAGGCAAACAGGGAAATCATATTCAGCGAAACACCAAGCGCAGGCAGAAGAATAAACGATCCCATAAAGGCAATAGGAATACCGGCCATTACCCAGAATGCCAGACGGATTTCCAGGAACAAAGCCAGAGTAATAAATACCAGCGTCAAGCCTAGGGCGCTATTACGTAATAATAAATCTACCCGTTGCGAATAGGCTTCGGAAGCATCATAGCGAATATCAGCATGGATACCTGTCGGCAGGATGCTTTTGCTAATTTCAATTTGCTGTTTAACGGTCTCGACGATACCTATCGGGGTTTGATTACCCACTCGATAGACTTGCAGCATGATGGCGGGATAGCCATTGTAACGAGCAGAATAGTCGGTATCTTCATAGCCATCAGTGATCGTTGCAATATCGCCTAACAGAATGTTAGCACCCGATTCAGTTGTAATGATGGGTATTTGTGCAAAATCCAGACCAGTGTTCCTGCGTTCCTGCATACGGATTAAAATTTCGCCTGTATCGGTTTTAACACTGCCTCCGGGTAGGTCAAGGCTAGTGCTACGGATGCGTTGAGCAATATCGGACAGGGAAAGATTATAGCGCTGTAAATTTTCCTGAGAAATTTCAATATTGATTTCTAATGGCCGGACACCTTCCAGTTCAATCTGAGTAATATTTTCCGCTTGTAAAAGTTGGTCACGAAAATTTTCGGCTAATTCATGTAAAGTCTGTTCTTCAGTCTCGCCATAGATAACCAGAGATACGGTTTTTCGCTTACTCGCCATGACATTAATTTTCGGCTCTTCTGCCTCCTCGGGAAAGGTAGTAATACGGTCCACTTCCTTTTGTATTTCCTGTGCCAGCAGATAAATATCTGCGTCACTCAGGGCTTCTATAATGACAGAGCCAATACCTTCTTGTGCTGAAGAGCTGATTTCATCGATGCCTTCTATTCCAGAGACAGCATCTTCGATAACAAGAATAATGCTTCGTTCTATTTCCTCGGGATCTGCACCGGTATAGACAACACTAATGCTGATAGTATCGGTGACAAAGTCAGGAAAAACTTCCTGCTTCATGGTATTTAGAAATAAAAATCCGCCTAGCAGAAATCCTAGCATCAACAGGTTGGCAGCTACTGGATGTATTGCCATCCAGCTAATGGGGCCCTGTTTATTAATATCCATCGTATTTATTCCTGATTGCTAGTCTGGATGCGCACCATCATATTTTGCACAGGCGTATTGAGGCTGCTGGATATTATTCTGGCATTTTCCGGGAGCTGGTCAGCAGTGATAAAAACCAGCCCCTGTTCCTGCCAGACAGGTGTGATTTTTTTGATGTTCAGGGTGTTCTTGTCTGTGACTAACCAGATGTTCTCACCACTATGCATGACAGTTTCGGGGATTGGTAAAACATTTTTAAGAATATTGCCAGAAATTTCCAGATGCACGAATGCTCCTAAAATTAAAGTAGGTAAGCCCTTATTTTCTTCAAGTAGAGAAAGAGGGTCTTGTATTTCGATGATCAATTCAGCCATCCGCCCCGAGGCTTCTAACTCAACTTTTAGTCGCTTAACTATACCTGTTCTATAGGCTTGTTTTCCCCAGGCGGAAGGAAAGTATATTTTAACTTCTGAACCGGTTTCGGCATTAATATTGGGAATATTGATTTTATTTAGTTTATCAACAGACAGGGTTGCTAATATCCAGAAACTATCGGAACCCGCTAGCTTGATTAGCGGTGTACCTGTGGAAAAGGTAGAAACCCAGGAACCAATATGAGCATTGGTTTCCAGTACAATGGCATTAAAGGGACTGCTGGTTTTAGTGCGCTGTAAATCCAGGCGTGATTGTGTCAAGGCTGCTTCAGCGGCAGTGATGGCTGTTTTTGCCAGGGCCAGATGGGGTTTACGTAAGACCAGATTCTGGCTTTGTTGATCCAAATCAGCATTAAGTAATTTATATTCACGTTTTGCAATTGCCTGTTGACCGAGCTCCATAGTCAAATTAAACTTGGCTTTTGCCAACTCGTTTTCCTTTTGCTTAATGGCGAGTTTGTAATCGGTTGGATCTAATTGAACAATTTGTTCTCCCTTGGCTAAAAAGCCGCCAGGGACAAAATTTGGGCTGACTGAGATGACCATGCCATTAATGCGCGATGTTAAATTAACCGTTTGTGATGGAATAACACTGCCCATGGCTGAGATTGTGGTGGAGTAATCAATTTTATCAATTTGTAAAATATTTACTAGTGGCGCTACTTGTTGTGCGGTGTTGCGTTTCGCTTTGGGCTTGTTGCTTAGCCAGTAATAAGATAAGCCTAATGCAAGGCCAAGAATTAATATCGCAGGCATCCAGCGTAAAAGGCGTTTAGCCATTATTTTTTTCCCTAATATTTGCTACAGTATCCTGATAATCAGGCAATGGCCAGCTCCCTGCCAACGAGCGGTATAGCTGGATGCGGTATTCTATCAGCTGGCGCTGGGCAGATATACGACTACGCTCTAATGTTTGCAGATTGATTTGTGTGGTTAATACACGTAAAAAATCCATGGCTCCATACATATAACGCAAACGAATCTGTGTGTTTGCTTTTTGCGCAAAACTGTATTGTAAATTCAGGCTATCAATCAGCTGATGCTGCTGGTATTCCAAAGCTAAGGAATCTTCGACTTCTTTAATCGCTTGCTGGATGGTTGCTGCATAATTATTCAGGGCTTCAGCGGCAGCGGCCTTATTTCTATCTACTTCAGCAATACGCCGACCGCCATCTACAATAGGTAAAATCAGGTTGCCTGCCAAAGTTGCAATCCAGTTATTAAATAAGGACTGTAAATTAGGGGCGGTGGTATCAATACTCGCGGATAGGCTTAATTTTGGGAAGCGGTCGGCAATGGCCGATGCAGTACGCTGGTCAGCTGCTTGAACACGAAAATAGGCCTGGCGCAAATCCGGACGGCGTTGAATTAGTTCGCTACCAAGTCCCGTTTGAGGTTGTGGTGGTAAAACAGGAAATTGCTGATTGTCAGCGATATTGAACATACCAGGGGTATTACCCGTTAATATTGCTAATTGATTTTGCAGCACTCTAATTGTTGCCAGCACATCACTTTGATCACCAATAGTCGCTTGTAATGTTTGTTGTTGTTGAAACAGGTCAGCGGCACTCGCTTGCCCGCCTGCAAACCGGTATTTTGTGATTTCCACATTATCTTGATTGGTTTTGATTTGCTGTTTGAGTAGATGTAATTGGCTACGTTGTCCGATTAATCGATACCAGGCAATGGCTACTTCTGACGACAGGGAAATCGCTGCAGTATTCAAGTTTTCTTGTGCGACACGGACATCCAGTTCTGCAGCATGTTTCTGGGCACGTAAACGTCCCCATAAATCGACTTCATAACTGGAATTTAGACCCAATGCAAAATGGCTACTATCACTTGCGCTGGAATAGGTCTGTGTGCCTCCGAAGGCTGCACTGATGCTGGGAATAAGATCGGCACTGTTTTTGATGGCGATAGCTTCGGCTTGTTCAAGACGATTAAAGGCGGATATTAAACTAAAATTATTATTTAAAGCTAAATCGATAAGTTGGTTGAGTTGTGGATCGTTAAACGCCAGCCACCAACGTTCCTGCAAGGGATACGTACCTGCCTGGGAGAACTTTTCAGGCACAGCAACCGGGGTAGGAATTTCTTCAATCGGTACTGCGCATGCTTGAATAAGAATTAATATACTACAAGTCAGTAAGTATTTTATATTCATCTATGGAGGGTGTGGCTATGCTGATTGTAAGGGTTTATAAAGCGCTAAAGATGAATCAGTATCAGAGAACCTGATCTCAAGGATAATATTGTGCTACCAAAGCATGTTTTATTTGTAGGTTGGACAAAGGAGGTACGAAGTGCCCAACAACGAATAGCGCTGCATCTTTGTTGGGCACGCTAAGAGCGCTTTGCCCAACCTACAAAAAATGAGTCCCATGTTAAAATAATAGCTAAACAGGTAAACCATTGATTATTAATAATGGGATCAGGTGTTCTGAATTTAATGTAGTTTAATTTAAAAAAGCAACAATCATTGCTGCCTTAATTGAAATTATGCATGAAACGACTGCAACATTGGGTCAGAACTGGGTAAAGATTTGTAAAGACATCAAAACAACGAGTGAATCTATGCCAAAATTCAGTTATACAAATTACATATCACAGGCTTGTGACGTACATTCTTATCATTGACGATGACTCCGAGCTATCCTTCATGTTAGGTGACTACCTGTCAGTTGAAGGATTGAGTATTGATTCTGCCTTCCGGTGGTAAGGAACGAGAATTCAATAATGCCCGAGTCTGACTTGTCTTTTGACTTCACAGTCGCGCTAGAAAACCAGTTGCGTAGCCTGCTATGCGCCTGTTTTCCTAACACGCCTGTGAAGCCAAAATCCTGCGCCATACTTTCGGGTATTATTAAACCCTCGTTGCTAAGCAAGGATTACAAAAGGTCCTTGCTGGACAATATGACGCGGTCAACGAGTCAATCCCTTCAAGTATGGATTTTACGATGCTGTGCTACACAACTGTTGTTTATAAGGAAGATACTGGATTTAACAGGTAGTTATGTCGATGGCTGGTCTGCATCAAACTTTATGGTCAGAGTTTGTCCGGGTTTTAAATATTTGCCTAGTGTGGTGGTATTCCATTTGCGTAAACCTGTCACACTCACATTATATTTCTCAGAGATAGCATATAAAGAATCACCACTACGTACGGTGTATTGAATATGGGATCTCATAGCCGTATTTTTTATAGAATGCCGTGCATAGTCGGCGGGTTGTTTGACAACTAAATTTTGTCCTAAAGATAAGCCTTTATCAAGCCCGATATGATTCCATTGTGCAATGTCCTTGCTATGTAACCCCAGTTTTCTGGCAATACCCCATAGGCTATCGCCTGCTTTTACTTTGTAGGTAGACTTATTATAAATAGCTGTATTTTCTGTGACTTGCGTAAACGGGTATTGAGATGTTTGATTGCGCGAGACTGGGATAAGCAGATGACTGCCAGTGCGGATAGTATTATTTTTAGCTAAATGATTGAGTTCGCGAATGGCTGTTACCTTTGTTTCATAGTGTCGTGCAATCATAGCTAGATTTTCGCCGGCCTGAACCTTATGTCTTTGCCATTGTACCCGCTGGTCTACTGGTAAGGCAGCCAGGTTCTTTTTAAACAGCTCGACATTTTCAACGGGAATCAATAAACGGTGTGGTCCCTGGGGAGGTGTGTAACCTCGGTTAAGACCAGGATTCAAATGAAATAACTCCTCTACCGTCGTGTTAGATAACTGAGCGGCTTTTGCCAGTTCAAGTTGAGAGCCTATATTGACAGCCATAAAGGCTGGCTTATGCGTTTGAGTCTTTAAGTTAACGCCATAATACTCGGCATTCGCGAAGATTTTTGCCAGTGCGAGCAGGCGAGGCACGTAATTTCTAGTTTCTTTGGGTAAATCTAATGACCAGAAGTCAGTTGCTTCATTGTTTGCGGCATTTCGTTTGACTGATCTGCTTACGGTTCCAACGCCTGCATTGTAAGAAGCAAGGGCAAGTAGCCAGTCATTATCAAAAGTTTCGCCTAGTTCATGTAAATAAGTGGTTGCAGCGTCAGTCGAAGCATAAACATCACGGCGGCCATCATACCACCAGTTTTGATCCAGACCATACATCCTGCCTGTAGCAGGCATAAACTGCCATAAGCCTGATGCGCTTGCCTGTGAATTAGCATGTGCTTTAAAGGCACTTTCAATTGCTGGTAGTAAGCCAATCTCACCCGGTAAGCCTTTTTCTTCTACCTGTTTAATAATATTGTATAGGTAGGGTTCCGCCCGTGTTTGAATGGTTTCTATATATTTTGGGTGGGCTAGATACCAGTCTATTTGTTTTTCGATCAGGGCATCATCGACGTCTGGAATGGCAAACATCGAAATCAGATATTGCCAGCTGTCATTAGTATCATCAAAGTTCTTTTTCGCTTTTTTAGATGCGAAAGGCAGTTTAACTCCGGATATACGAGCTAACTTATTAATAATAGGCTCATTGTGTGGGATATTTTCTACCTGATGTGAATTTTTAAGACTACAACCCTGCACAAAAACTAGGGTTGAAATAACCACAATGGAATATCGTCTATTAAATTTTTGCATAATAAAACTGATCTCTAGACTTTAATTTATAATTGGTTTGCATTGTACTGTATTCTATGGAATTTTAATAGATAGAATGTATGCAAAAAGAAAAGTATAAGGGTGCTTAAAAGTAGTTCACAACAGTAAATTACCAATAGTTAAATTAAGTGAATTGCTATTATTAATTTTAGCATTCAACAAATTACCTTATAATAAGCGTCTTGTTTTTAAGTTATTACTAATTAGGATTGAATATGAAAAAGATCTCTTTACTTGCATTTTTCTTGTTTTTATTTAGCGCTGTAGCCTCTGCACATGGCCCTGTTAGAGGAAAAATGACGGCAACAGTAGATATTGATGCGCCTGCTGCTGAAGTCTGGGAAATTATCAAAAACTTTGATGATATGTCATGGCATCCGAGCATCAAAAGCACCGAAGGGACTGGTGGCAATGAAAAAGGTGCGACGCGTGTTTTAACCTTGGCGAGTGGTGGCACTATTACTGAAGAATTAAAAAAATATGACCCCAGTAAAATGTCATATACCTATAAAATTACCGATATGAGTGTGGTAAAAACAATTCAACATGCAGGACAGGATGAAGATATTCCTGTGCTAGCAGTAGACAATTACCAGGGTAAATTGACGGTAACACAAAAAGGTGATGCATCCGAGGTTACATGGGTTGCGACTTATTACCGTGGTTATATGAATAATAATCCACCAGAAGAATTAAACGAAGAAACAGCTGATGAGCAAGTTACTGCAGTCTTAGAAGCTGGCTTGACAAGTTTGTTACATAAATTTGAGCCAAACACATTACCAACTGCTATCAAATTTACCATGAAAAGATAGACCGTTGACCTCTAATTCCCACGCTCTGCGGCGATGACCTTAAGTTAAAGAATGTTCCATTAAATAACAAAGCACTAGCGTAGGTTGGGTTAGATTTTTTTTGCGTAGCAATAAAAAACGTAACCCAACATCTTAGGCAATATCAAAAATGTTGGGTTACGTTATCTGCGCTGCGCTTAGATAAGCTAACCCAACCTACGGTAAGGCATTCCCATACTAAAGTATGGGAACAAGAAAGTTGCAGATAGATTAATCTTGTCCGTTTGCATCGAAAAAAAATCCAATCAAGTAAGCAGGCCTTAACTATGCTTAATGCATACTTTGTTAAGCCAGCCGGTCGATACAACCCTTTTCCTGCCATCTATGATAGCGATAAATATGTTAATAAAACGCTTTGCTCTATCCCTGTTACTTCTCGCTAATAGCTCTAATCTGTTAGCCCAGCCCTATGCTTTTATCACTAATCAATTGGACAATAACGTAGCGGTTATTGATTTAAACACCAATCAGGTCATTAAAGTCATACCTGTTAAAGGCAAGCCCGTTGGTGTAGCCGTTAATCATGCACTGAATCAGGTTTATATCAGCACCCCGCAAGGTCAGGGTTTTGCAGTTCTGGATATTAATAGCCTGCAACAAATAAAACAGGTGCAAGCAAGTGGTGCCAATGTGGGTATTGCCGTTAGTCCGGATGGGCAACGTATCTTTGTTGCCGACTGGTATGAAAATACCATTTCAATTTTTAACAGTGACAGTTTGCAATTAGAAAAAAAATTAACCGTAGGAAAATCTCCTTCAGGTCTGGCTGTCAGCCCTGATAACCGCTGGCTGTATGTCGCTAATCGTATGGACGATACGATTTCGCAAATTGACCTGACAACAAAACGCATTAGAAATACCACGAAAGTGGGGGCACATCCTTTTGGTATCAGTCTGGATAAAAAAGGGGGCCGGATTTATAGCGCAAATGTAGAAAGTAATGATGTGTCGGTCTTAAGCGCAAAAAATTTAAAGCGGCTAACACGTATCAAAGTCGGCGGGCGACCTTACGCATTAGCCTTTGCCTTAAATGAAAAATTACTCTTTGTCACCAATCAGGATGACAACAGTGTGTCGGTTATTGATACGGAAACATTAAAAGAAATTAAAAAAATTGAAGTTGGTGAAAAGCCAGAAGGTATTAGCACCCATACCGATGATCGTCATGTTTACGTTGCAAACTGGTTTGATGGTACCGTTTCAGTTATTGATGCACAAACATTAACGGTAGTCGATACCATAGAAACCGGAGATGGTAGTCGTGCATTTGGTGATTTTGTCAGTCGATAAATAGTTTTAGCCTTGATGATTATCATCACGGACATGAAAATAATCAAGGCAAGATAGTAAATAATTTGTCGAATTAAGTAATGGATAGCAGCAAAAAAATCGGAATAGTATTTTGTATACCCTACCGTTATACTTCGCACGGCCACGGTTGCGGTTTTCTGGCGGCCGATTTTTGCCGATAGCTGCGTTGCTGAAACAGTTACTTAGCTTGCTATGCGCCTGTTTCAGCGCCTTGCTCTCGACCAAAATCAACTC
>Ga0208648_1001154_pt1 | contig 22807 bp, 22 predicted proteins | sample AntAceMetag02UKL_FD_184772 | JGI IMG/M metagenome (GOLD analysis project Ga0208648, IMG submission 184772) | Saline lake microbial communities from Ace Lake, Antarctica - Antarctic Ace Lake Metagenome 02UKL (SPAdes) (version 2) | ecosystem: Environmental > Aquatic > Non-marine Saline and...
AGTTTGATAAAGATTTATTTAAATTTTATTCGAATGATTAAGCTACTAATCACAATAGTATTTATTGTAACTTCACTTATTGGAGGTCTTTATGTTGTTCATCCTAGTTACAAGAAGTATCAAAGACAAGTGAAAGAAAACGAAGCTTTATACGAAGAACTCGGGAATATAATGGTATATATTGAGGAACTGAAAGAAATTAAGATAAAAATTGGCGAAAAAGAAGAAGATCTCCAGAAAATACAAAGTGTTTTTCCAGAAGATCATGATGCCCCTTCATTTTTCTTATATCTTCAAGAAAAAATCAAAGAAAATAATCTAACCGCAGCCAGTAATTTAGGATCTTTCGGTGTTAATAATTATAAGTACAACAATGTGGAACACGGGAGAATAAAAGAAATTATTTTTGACTTAACTCTTTCTGGGAAGTATGAAGACGTGAAAAGATTTTTTAGAGAAACAGAAAAGCTTATGAGAATTATTACAATTAGCAATATAAATATAAATAGTGCATCTGTTTCAGGGAATCCTTTTTTCGAAGAAGGATTAAAAAGCGATGAAATAGTTAGTATAAACTTTTCTGCAAAAACTTATTCTTATTAAAAATGGCTTTAACCAATAAAGAAGATCAAGAAAAAAGAAGTGTTATTATCGCGGTGGTGGCGATTTCGTTAATCATCTTTCTTTTTCTCTGGAGATTTGTTTTTTCTCAAAACGAATATGAATATATGCCGACAGCAAAGATTATGGTTGTCCCAAAGATTGATTTTGATTATCTAAGTAGCGAAGAATTTAAATACTTCGAGGAATATAAACAAATAGATCCTTTAGAAGAAGATCTTATGGGTCGTGACAATCCTTTTTTTTCTTATTAAAGTAAGTTTAAGGATTTAATTTTTATGGATTTGATTGAAAAATTAATTGAAGGAGGGTTTCTCGATCAAAGAGAGGCAATTTTAATAGAAGCAGAAGAAAAAAACAAATCAACAGAAGAAATACTTCTTTTAAAAAACATTATCACCGAAGAAGAACTCTTCAATTTAAAAAGCGAAGCCACAGGAACTCCCCTTAAAAAAGACGTAAAGCCAGAAAGTATTTCTAGGAAACTTTTGGAGTTAATCCCCGAAGACTCTGTTAACCACTATAAGATGATTGTTGTCGGAAAAACCGATGATGAAGTAGAGATAGGCATGGTCTATCCGGAGAATTTGAAAGCACAAGAGGCCCTGAAGTTTATCTTAAGAAGAGCAGGAATCTCTTACAAGATATATCTAATTTCCTTCAGTCTTTTTGAAGAGATTGCATTAAAATATACAGCCCCTACTAAAAAAACATCATCTCCTCTGATTGAAAAGTTAATTGAAGAAGAAATCTTTAAAAGAGAAGATGTCCTTTTAATAGAGAAAGAAGCAGAAGAAAGAAACAAATCAATAGAAGAAATACTTCTTTTAAAAAACATTATCACCGAAGAAGAACTCTTCAATCTAAAAAGCGAAGCCACAGGAACTCCCCTTAAAAAAGACGTAGATATCGATAATTTATCGGTTGAAGACTTAAACTTGATTCATGAAGATTCTGTTAATCACTACAAGATGATTGTTGTCGGAAAAACCGATGATGAAGTAGAGATAGGTATGGTCTATCCGGAGAATTTGAAAGCACAAGAGGCCCTGAAGTTTGTATCAAGACAAAACATTTTCTCTTATAAAATTTATCTGATATCTTTTACTCTTTTTGAGAAAGCAAAAAAAAGATACCATTCTTTAAACAAAGAAGTAGGAAGTATTTTAGTAGAAAAACTGGTAGAAAAAGAACTTTTAGAGAAGGAGCAAGCAGAATTTGTAGAAAGCGAAGCGGAAAAAAGAAATGTAACACGAGAAGATGTTATTTTAGCTGAAGGAATGGTAGGAGAAGAAGAACTCTTTAATCTAAAAAGCGAGATAGTTGGAATCCCCTTTAAAAAAGATTTTCAAAACGATGAAACCGATAAAGATCTTTTTAATCTTTTCCCTGGAGATGTAATAAATCATTACAAGATGGTTCCTTTGGGAAAGAGCGGAGAAAAGATAGAAATCGGCATGGTCTATCCAGAAAACTTAAGAGCTGAAGAAGCGCTAAGCCTGATTTTTGAAGATCAAAACTCTTATCAGATTTTTCTCATATCTCCTACGAGATTTAATGAGCTAGCAAAAAACGTTAAGAGTTTTAATAGAGAAAAAAGATCAACGCTTGCAGAAAGATTGGTTGCTGAAAACATCATAAGCGAGGAGAAAGCAAGAGAGATAGAAGCAGAAGTTGATAGTAGCGGGAAAACAACAGAAGAAGTATTGTTGGAAAAAAAATTAATAGATGAGGAAAAGTTGTTTGATTTAAAAAGTGAAATTCTAGACGTACCTTTTGTAAAAAACGTTGATATTAGAAATATTTCTGAGGACTTACTGAGAGTTATTCCCGAAGACTCTGTTAATTATTATAAAATGGTTCCGACCGGAAAAAATGGCGATGAGATAGAAATCGGCATGGTCTATCCAGAAAACTTAAGAGCTAAAGAAGCGTTAAAGTTTTTATCACGAAGGGATGGATTTTCCTATCAAATATCTCTTATTACATTAAGTGTTTTTGAGGAAATTTTAAAAGAATACAGAACACTTATCAAAGAGGTTGGAGAAGTGTTAGAAGATATAGACATTGATATTGATGAAGTGGATGAAACGCCGATTAATATGGACCAAGATGTTGGAAGGCTTGCTGAAGAGGCTCCTATTGTAAAAGTAGTGGCGGTTGTCTTAAGGAATGCCATTGAAGGAAGTGCTTCAGATATTCACATTGAACCTGGAAGAAAAAAGTTAAAGGTTCGATTTCGAGTCGATGGAATACTTTATTCTTCGCTATATCTACCAATGACAATTCATCTTGCTGTTATTGCAAGAATTAAAATATTAGCTGGTTTAAAAATTGATGAACAAAGATTGCCACAGGATGGAAGATTCTCCACCAAAAGAGGAGGGCAAAATATTGATTTTCGTGTTTCTACTTTTCCTACAACCCTTGGAGAAAAAGTTGTAATTAGGGTTTTAGATCCGAAAGAAGGACTAAAGACACTTGAAGAGTTAGGTATTATGGATAGGAACCTACAGATTTTAAAACAATCCTTTAAAAGACCTACGGGAATGACGCTTGTTACGGGACCGACTGGTTCTGGTAAATCAACTACCCTTTACTCTATCTTGGGTATTTTAAATCAAGAAAAAGTTAATATTGTAACTCTTGAAGACCCAGTGGAGTACTTTATAGGGGGCGTTAACCAATCACAGGTTCATCCTGAGATAGGATATGTTTTTGCCAAAGGACTGAGACAGATTTTGCGTCAGGACCCTGACATTATTATGGTTGGTGAAATTCGTGATGATGAAACCGCCGAACTGGCGATTCATGCTGCACTAACAGGACACATGGTACTATCTACCCTGCATACAAATAATGCGATAGGTGCTGTTCCACGTTTGATAGACATGGGAATCAAGCCTTTCCTTATTCCTCCGGCAATTAATACATTAATGTCTCAAAGGCTTGTCAGAAAGCTTTGCGATAAGTGTAAAGAACAGATAACACCGAGTGAGGAGATAAAGACATTGGTTATGAAAGAGATTGAAAATATTCCTGATTTTATTAGAAAAGACATTAAAATTCCTTCACCTTTTAAAATATATGTTGCAAAAGGATGTAAGGCTTGTTCTGAAGAAGGAATCACGGGAAGAATATCGATTAATGAGATTTTGAGAATGACACCAGAGCTTGGAGAAATAACAATGAAAAACCCGACAGAGAAAGAACTTCAAGCGGAAGCTAAAAAACAGGGAATGATTACCTTAAAACAAGACGGAATGTTAAAAGTTATTCAAGGATATACTACCATTGAAGAGGTATTGCGTGCTACTGAAGAAAAATAGTATAATGCATTATATAAAGAGGATAAAATATGGAAAAAGAAAAAAGTTATAAATTATTTTTAGAAGAACTATTACAGATTACTATTGATGAAGGTGCTTCCGATTTACACATTTCCGTTTCGCATCCACCGATTATTAGAATCAACGGAAAATTAATTGCGCTCACAAAGAAACCGTTGATAACTTCCCATGATGGAAGAGAGATAGCGATGGAAATGATGAACAATCAACAAAAAGAGAAGTTTTTAAGAAATTACGAGGTGGATTTTTCTTATAGCTATCGTGGACTTGCACGATTCAGAGTAAATGTCTTTTTCCAGAGAGGAGAAGTTTCTTGTGCCATGCGTCTTATTCCAGGGAGAGTACAATCCTTAGAAGAATTAGGAATGCCGACATCCCTTTACGATCTTTGTGAGTATGCTCAAGGATTTGTAATTATCACAGGACCGACAGGACACGGAAAATCAACAACGCTTGCTGCTCTTGTCAACAAGATAAATCAAGAGAAATTTAAGCATATTATTACTATTGAAGATCCGATAGAGTATGTTTTTAAAGAAGAAAGATCTCTTATTGATCAAAGAGAAATTCATCAGGATGCTCTTTCTTTTCCAAGAGCATTAAAGTCTATTTTCCGTCAGGATCCAGATGTTATTATGGTTGGTGAAATGCGTGATCCTGTTACAATTTCTACCGCGATTACCGCTGCGGAAACAGGACACCTTGTTTTTTCTACGTTGCATACTAATTCAGCAAGTCAAACAGTTCATCGTATTATAGATTCATTTGCATCGGAACAACAAAATCAGATTAGAGCACAACTTTCTTCAGCGTTGTTAGGGGTTATCTCACAACGTCTTATTCCTGGAATCAAAGGAGGACTCGTTGCGGCATGCGAGATTATGACCGCCAGTGCGGCTATTTCTAATCTTGTCCGAGAAAATAAAATTCACGAGATAGATCTTATTATTGAAACATCTTCTGAACAAGGTATGATTAGTCTAAATAAATCACTTTTCAATCTTATTAAAAAGAGAGAAATTTCTCTTAAAAGTGCTTTAACTTATTCAAGGAATCCCTCAGAGTTGAAGAGAATGGTAGGATAATTTTTCTTAGTATGCAATTTTACTACAAAGCAAGAGATAAAAATGGAGACATGCAGATGGGGGAAGTTGACGCATCTTCACGTGAGTCTGCGTTCCTTGTTGTACAAAGTTACGGTCTTTTTGTGATTTCTCTCGTCGAGAAAAAAACACCTTTTTACAAACAAGATTTTGCGATTTTTGATCGAGTTTCTCCAAAAGATGTGGTAATGATATCGAGACAACTTGCGGTTATGGTGGAGTCAAAGATACCGATTGTTGAATCGTTGCAAACTCTTTCAAGACAGATAGAAAAAGGACAACTCAAAGAGAAAATATTAACTATTGCCAACAAAATAGAAGGAGGAATACCTCTTTCAAAAGCCTTTGCAACTTATCCAGAAATTTTCTCAGAGTTTTATATTAACATGGTAAAGTCCGGAGAAGCTTCAGGAAAGCTCTCTGAGACTCTAACGTATCTCGCAGATCACCTCGAAAGAGAGTACGAATTTAAACAGAAACTAGTGGGAGCGATGTTTTACCCCCTGTTTATCATGATTATTTTTTTAGGAATAATGGTCTTTCTTTTTGTAGTAATTATGCCTGAGCTTACTTTGATACTTGTTGATTCAGGAGGAGAGATTCCTTTTGTTACACAAATAGTGATTGGTATTTCTGATTTTTTAGTTCAAAACGGATGGTTTGTTGTTTTAGGAGTATACTCGGTAATAGCTTTTGCTCTTAAATATTTTTCAACAAAACAAGGGAGAGACGTCTTGGATGAGTTTATTTTAAAAATTCCGGTATTTAAAGATTTCTTTTCCAAAGTTTATATAATTCGATTTGCAGAAAGTCTTTCCACTCTTATTACCGCAGGACTTCCTATTGTAAAATCATTGGAGATTACAGGAGATATCGTTCAGAACAAGGTTTATAAAGAAGCAATTTTAAAGGTTTCTGAAAGCGTGGAACAGGGAAAACAAATGAGTGATGGGATGAAAAAATATCCACATATCTTTTCACCGATGCTTCTTCAAATGGCAATTGTCGGAGAGCGTAGTGGAAGATTAGGGTCAACACTTATGAATGTGGTGAAGTTTTTCCGTGCAGAACTAGAAAGAACTCTTGAAAAGTACATCAGTATGATAGAACCTCTTCTAATTATTCTTTTAGGAGGAATGGTGGGGGGTCTTGTAGCTTCAGTTTTACTTCCGATTTATAATATTAGTATGAGCGTATCTTCTTAAAAACTATTGACTTTATCAAAGCAAAAAATTATACTTGAAAAATATAAAAGTTATTTATAGAAAGATTATAAAATAATGAAAAGGTCGAGTTTTAATTTATTTTTGAAAATATGTTACAAAAAATTAAAAACAACAAAAAGGGTTTTACGCTTATCGAATTGATGGTTGTTATTGCTATTATTGCAATTTTAGCAACAGTAGTTTTGGTTTCTTTACAAAGCGCTCGTGAAAGAGCACAAGACACCAACAGAACTGCGGCTGTAACACAGATAAGATCTCTTGCAGAGGTTTATTATTCAAAAGATCTTGATTATAGTGGTCTTGCAAGCCCAGCTCCTGAAGTATCAGAAATTTTATCACAATACTGCGGTGATAATGATGAAGTAACTCACCCAAATTGTATGGCTGTGGGTGGTCCATACACAAGGCTTGATGATCTCCTTGGCTTTTATTTGGATACTGGTAACGTTGGATATTGTGCAGAAATTGAACTTATGGAAATAGCCACAGGAACCGCTCATGCATTTTTCTGTGTGGACAATGATCTTAGGGCTGTTAAAAATGAATCTGGATCGAGATATTGTGATGCTGATAGCGTGAGTTGCGAAGAATAGATCTATTTAGGTTATTATGGATATCTGAACACTCTCTTTTAAAGAGAGTGTTTTGTTATTCAAAGAAGTTGGCTGTTGTAGTTTTTCTTCTTTGTTTTATACTTAGAGAGAAAAAAGACTATATTTTATGACTAAAAAGAAATATTTTAATCATTCTGGTTTTACACTTATTGAACTAATGTTAGTTATCGTAATTATAGTAATACTTGCTTCTTTTGTTGTGATTGTTATTGATAATGCTCGGAAAAAAACAAGAGACGCGATTATTATGAGTAGCTTAGAACAACTCCAAGCGATTGCAGAGACAGTTTATAATCCGAATGATGGATACAAAGAGTTTTATAATATGAGAGAAGCAAATCATCAGAAAATAGAAGAAATTCGAGAGAAGATAAAAGATATGGGAGGAGCAGGATTTAATTTTGAAATTAAATTCCCGGATGATATTTCTGGAGTGGTTGGGTTTTATGAGTACTGTGTTTGGGTTAAGCTTGCACAACAACCGAAGGATGGTCCAGCGAGAAATTTTTGCGTGGATTCTAGTGGGATAGCAAAAGTATTAGAATGGGAGCACGGTGTGACCGAATATAATTGTAGAGTAGATGAGCTTCCTTATAACTGTGACTACAGATAAATAGTGTTGCAACTAATTAAATATTCTTTATAATTAAATTATTATTAATAATTATTTAAAGTTATGAATAAAAAGGGATTTACGTTAATCGAAGTTTTAACGGTAATTATGATTATTGCTATTCTAGCTTCAATTGTTTTAGTTTCATTAGAAACAGCAAGAAATAGAACAAAAGATGTTACTATACAACACCAATTAGGACAACTTAGATCGCTAGCAGAAGCGTCTTATTCTCTTGAGAGAGGTTACGAGGATATTAGTTCTTCTTCTCATCCAGATAACCCAAAATATAATCTTGTTGCGGCTAAAATACTTGAAATGGAAGGATCTTTAGAGTGGGAACTTTCTGCTGATAATAAGGAATATTGTGCCCATTCGAACCTTATAAGGAATCCAGACGATGTTTTTTGTGTAGACTCTACGGGGAATGCGGTGATTATTGATCTTGCAGTTGCAGATTTGGATTGTGATGGGACAGCAGGTGTTTTTGTTTGTCAGGTGTTATCTTTATGCGCAGATTTGGGTGATCCTTGTACTGCCGGAGCTGATTGTTGTAGCGGAACATGTGGTCCACCAATGCCTAACCAAGTTTGTATCGAATAGCAATCGTATATTTCTTATTTTATCTTTTATATGTGATGGCTTTACTAATTTTTATATTCGGCGTTTCTCTCGGATCATTCTTAAATTGTATTTTATATCGTCTTTCTATTAACGAAAGGCCAAAAGGAAGGTCATATTGTCCAAAATGCAAGCATCAACTTTCTTATAAAGATTTGATTCCAGTATTTAGCTATATTTTTCTTTTAGGGAAGTGTAGATATTGTAAAAAAAGAATATCGTTAGAATATCCTTTAGTAGAGCTTCTAACGGGTTTCCTTTTTTTATCCACCTTCTTGTTTGTTGGGTTATCAGTTGAGCTGTTTTATCTTTTTATAGTTTTATTTTTTCTGATTCTTATTTTTGTCTATGATCTGAGATACTACATTATCCCTGATTTTGCCACATTTTCATTAGTTGGAGTATCTCTCATTTATCTTTTATATACCTCGTTTTTAGAAAAAAATATTTTCTTGCCGACGTACTCGCTTATATCTGCTTTTGTAGTTTTTCTTTTCTTTTTTGCTCTCTTTTATTTTACCAAAGGGAAAGGAATGGGATTCGGAGATGTAAAATTTGTTATTTTTATGGGGCTGTTTTTAGGCTTTCCCAATATATTGGTGGGTCTTTTTATCTCTTTCTCTTTAGGTGCTATAATAGGGATAGGACTGATTATTTTAAAAATGAAAAAAATGAAAAGTCAGATTCCTTTTGGGCCATTCTTGATAACAGGAACTTTGTTGGCTTATTTTTATGGAGAAAAAATTATAGATTTTTATTTAAATTATGCTTTCTAATAAGAAAAAAGATTATTTTCTTCTAGGATTTACCCTTGTTGAATTGATGGTTGTTCTTGTTATTATAGTGGCTTTAACAATTCTTGTTTTGTCTGGATATTCGGAAGGGAGACCACGACTCTCAATAGAGAGAACAACAGAATCTTTTGTCATGAATCTTTATCGCGCAAGAGATAAGGGTTTTTTCTCTTCTGCTCAGGACGACGGAGTATCTTTTGATGGGAAATATGGGATATTAATAAATCAGAATGAAGGGAATTATCTTCTCTTCTTTGAAGAAGGAGGAGTTCTAAGCACGATTGAAGAAATTAAGATGGAAGGACTATCAAAAATTTATGAGATAGAGACTCCTGACGGGATTGCAAATAGTGTGAAAATATCTTTTTTTTCTTGTTCTTCTGGGAAAAAAGTTTATTTTGATGACAACTTGTTATTATCAAGTAACTATATAGTTGTTACTTTTTCTGCGAAGGACGATGATGAAATAAAAAGGACTTTACAAATTAATTCTGCTGGAATAGTGGAAGTAATTTATTAAAATTATGGGAAAGAACAGAAAAGGATTAACAATTATTGAACTTCTTGTGACCATATCTATTCTTATTGCTGCGACTACAACAATAACAGTTCTTGGTAGTAGGGCTATTTCTCAAACAGGACTACTTTCTGCTAACATTCAAGCAACTTTTTTAGCCAAAGAAGCTATGGAGATACTGGAAGACTCCGTAATAAGAGATCAAATATGGATCATAGATGGAGAAAATTATTGGAATATTGATTATAGGGGGAATGTAGATAAGAAAGATAACGCAAATCAGTGCTATGAAAAACTAAGAATAAATGATGAAGGATTCTATGCGATTGGATCAGATCCTTGGACTGAAACTCACTTTTCTCGCTGTGTCAGAACAAAAGAAGAAAGTGATATACTAGAAGTAAAAGTTGAAGTTACCTTTGATTATCGTAACGATGAATATAACGTAATTCTTTATAGGGTTTTTTATGATTAAAAAAAGTGAAAATAAAAAATGTGCAGGGTTTACATTGACTGAAACATTGGTAGTAATAGTAGTTTTCAGTGGAGTTATGATGCTTTCTTTGGGGATTTTTTTAGGAAATATCAGAAATCAAAGATTTGCCCTCTATAATCAGAGACTTGTGACTGAAAGTAACTATGCCTTAAAAAGAATAGAAGAGAAGATAAGAGAAGGAGAAGATCTCACAGCTAGTAGTCTTAAAGATTATATTGAAGGAGATTTTACTTCTTCAGCCATAAGCGTGGTAGGGAATCCTCAGCTAGAAGTTAGTGTGAACGGAGAAAGAATTACTGTTTTTGTTGAGACAGAAATGAAAGTTGATGAAGAAAACAAGATTAGTCTTAAGCTTCAAACAACAGCCAAAAAAAGATAAAATTATGCAAAATATTTCTCAAAAAAAACAAAAGGGGTCAACTTTGTTGCTAGCGATGGTGATTATAAGCACAGTTCTTTTTGCTGGGATAGGGGTAGCAACCATTCTGTCACGTCAGATAAAAGAAATACCATCCATTAAAAGCGAAGCTGCTGCTTTTTATATCAGCGAAACATTAGCAGATATGATAAGAGAAAGTGGCATAGAAAATGCTAACTGTGAAAACCTGGATTTCGAAAACATGGAAGTGGAATGTTCTGCAGAAGAGATAGATGAAAAATACTATATAAAAATAAAAATTGATAATAATTACTACAAGTTTATAGCAGAAAAAAGTGACAATGGTAGCGGAGGAGGGGCAGATGTTGTGAAAATTTATTTTAAAAACCCGGAATGGGCCAATCCAAAAGTTCAATATAAGCTTGGGAACAGTACGAGAATCTATAAAAATGCGGAAATATCTTCTTATGATGGATGGGTAGTAGGTACTGCCGGAGTAGAAGAACTTAGTGGTAATCCATGGGTTTCTATAAGTATTTGTCCTGGAGAAGAAGATTTAAATTGTGAAGACAGCACAGATTGGAAAGAAATAGAAAAAATAAAAACTCCAATTTGTAGGTTTTCCTGTTCTGATTCTGAATTTGATTGTAATATTCCTTGTGTTGACCCTGATACGATTTCAGTCTATTTTAAAAAACCAATAGAATGGGGAGAGGTTATTACATCTACTTATCGGGTTTATTCTGATTATATAAATAAAATAATGAATGAATCTTTATATACTGGATGGATAGAGTCTGATATTAATTTAAATGGAATTGTCGATAAAAGCTATCGATGGACGCAAATATATTTCTGTGAAGGAGAAAAAGGTGAAGGAGAAAGGTGTGGAGGGACAGGACTTCCATTGGACTGGATGCGATGGGGAATAATATGTGTTGATGGGGCAACGGCCTCAAGATGCTTTTCCCCTGGTAGTAATTATTGATAGTTAGATGAAAGAAAAAGATGTAGAAAAAAGAATAGAAAAGCTAAGAGAAACAATAAATCACCACAGATATCTCTACCATGTTTTAAACAAGGAAGAGATTTCTTCTTCTGTGCTGGATTCTCTTAAAAAAGAACTCTATGATTTAGAGAGTGATTTCCCTCATCTTATTACCCCTGACTCTCCCACACAACGTGTAGAAGGTAAACCACTGAAAGAGTTTAAAAAAATAAGGCATTACAGGCCGATGCTTTCTTTCCAAGATGCTTTTTCGGAAAGCGATATGGAAGACTTTGAAAAAAGAATAAAAAGAATTATTGATGAAGAAATAGACTATTTTTGCGAACTTAAAATTGATGGTTTGGCAGTAGAGCTTATTTACGAAAACGATATTTTTATAAACGGCTCAACAAGAGGAGATGGCATAATTGGAGAAGACGTAACACAGAATCTAAAAACAATAGAGTCAATCCCTTTAAGACTTTATGGTGGTAAAAAAAGAAGCGTTGTTGTAAGGGGCGAGGTCTTTATATCAAAAAAGGAATTTTTAAAATTAAACAAAAAAAGAGAAAAAGAAGCACTTTCCTTGTATGCTAATCCGAGAAATATTGCTGCTGGATCAATAAGACAACTTGATCCGCAAGTTCCTGCTAAAAGAAAGCTTGATTTTTTTGCATATGACTTAGTAGCCGACAAAGATAAAGGAGAAGTTATTAATCCTTTTAAAGCAGAAACACATCAGGAAAAACACCAGATTTTAAGAGAAATAGGATTTAAAACAGTTGATCGGGAAAAATACTGTAAAGATCTAAAAGAAGTTTTCGATTTTTATAAAAAGATTGAGAAAGAAAGAGATTCTTATTCTTATCAGATAGATGGTATAGCGGTTTTTATTAATAACAACAGGATATTTGAAAATTTAGGCGTTGCAGGAAAAGCTCCCCGTGGAGGAATTGCTTATAAATTTGCATTAGAGCAAGGAACAACGGTGATTGAAGGTGTAGTTTTTCAAGTAGGAAGAACAGGGACAATTACTCCTGTTGCGGTTCTAAAACCACTTTCCTTAGGAGGAGTAACTGTTTCAAGAGCAACGCTACACAACGAAGATGAAATAAAAAGATTGGGAGTTAAAATAAAAGATACCGTGATCGTGGGAAGAGCAGGTGATGTTATCCCGCAAGTTGTAAAGCCCCTAACAGAACTTCGCTCGGGGGAGGAAAAGAAGATTGTTTTCCCCTCTTTGTGTCCACTTTGTAATAGCAAGCTTATTAGACCAGAAGGAGAGGCAAGGTGGTACTGCAAAAGCAAAAAGTGTAAAGGAACAAGAAAAGGAAGGCTTTATCATTTTGTTTCTCAGAAAGGGTTTGATATCGAAGGATTGGGGAAAAAAGCAATAGAGAAACTTTTTGAAGAAAAAATTATCTCAACGCCGGATGATATATTTTCTCTTAAAGAAGGAGATCTTTTGCCGATTGAAAGATTTGCGGAAAAATCCATAAAAAACCTTATTCAAGCCATTGAAGAGAGAAAAAAAATTCCTTTATCCAAGTTTTTACAAGCAATATCTGTCCCATATGTTGGAGAAGGTGCTGCACGGGCATTGTCTTACCACTTTAAAACAATAGAAAATATTATTAATGCTTCTTCTGAGAATATTTTAGAAATTAACGATATTGGTCCAGTAACGGCAGAAAGTGTTTATGATTTTTTTAAAAAAGAAAAGAACATAGAGCTTCTTGAAAAACTTAAAAAGTTAGGGGTTGTTATTGAGAAAGAAGAAAGGAGTAAAAAGCTAGAAGGAAAAGTTTTCGTTGTTACGGGAACTTTAACAACAATAAAAAGAGAAGAAGCAGAAGAAAAGATTTCTAGGTTAGGAGGAAGAGCATCTTCTTCTGTATCAAAAAACACAGATTATTTAGTAAGAGGGGAAAATCCTGGATCAAAAGCAGAAAAAGCCAAAGAATTAGGAGTTAAAATCATTAACGAAGAAGAGTTTAAGAAGATGTTGTCTATTTTATGAGTATTATTTTGAAAAGAATTAAAGAACTGGACTTTATTTTACTGTTTCTTGTTTTATCTATTTCGACAATCGGTCTTTTGTCAATTAACAGCTCTAATCCCGGACTTTTTTTAAGACAACTTATTTTTATAATCGCAGGAGTTGTTTTGATGTTTTTTGTTTCTTTTATTGACTGGAGGTCTTTTCGTGAAAACTCTTACTTTATACTTATAATGTACTTCCTTTCAGTCTTTTCTCTGTACGGACTTCTTGCTTTTGCTCCAACAATAAGGGGAGTGCAAAGATGGTACAGAATAGGCGATTTTCTTTTTGATCCTGCAGAATTTTTTAAAATAGTAATTATTATCCTGCTTGCAAAGTATTTTTCTACGAGACATGTAGAAATGTATAAAATATCTCATATCATACTTTCTGGGATTTATGTGTTTATTCCCGCTTTACTTGTTTTTCTTCAGCCAGATCTTGGTTCGGCAATGATTTTGGTTATTATGTGGATAGGAGTTCTCTTGATTTCAGGAATTAAATTAAAACACTTTCTGATAATTATTTTTATGGGATTATTAACACTTTCTTTGGGATGGATGTTTTTTTTGGAAGATTATCAGAAAGATAGAGCAATTGCCTTTATTAACCCACAACTTGATCCCCAAGGAATAGGGTGGGGGCAGACACAGGCTAAAATAGCTGTTGGCAGTGGAGGACTTTTCGGAAAAGGAATTGGGAACGGAACTCAGACTCAGTATGGATTTTTACCTGAACCAGAAACAGATTTTATTTTCTCCGCAATTGCCGAAGAGATGGGCTTTGTGGGAGCGGGAACGTTGATAATATTGTATGCTCTTTTTCTATGGAGAATTATGATTATCGTCCTATATTCAAAAACAAACTTTCCACGTCTTTTTGCTGTTGGCTTTATTATCCTGGTCCTAACACAGGCGTTTATTAACATTGGTATGAATTTAGGGCTTCTTCCGATTATCGGAACCCCTCTCCCTCTTGTAAGTTATGGAGGAAGTAACTTACTTTTTGTTTTTTTGGGACTGGGAATATTACAAAGTATAAGAAGAGAGATAATTTATTAAAGTTGACAAATCTTTCTATTTTGCTAACATAGGAAAAGAAGAAAGGTAGATTTATTGTCCGTTTGAAAACGGACATTAGTTTTTAATAAGGTAAATAATTCTAAAATATGGATATAAAAGGATTTACTTCTGCGATATCACAAATTGCAACAGAAAAAGAAATTCCACAAGAAAAGGTAGTAGAAATTATCGAACAAGCTGTTGCTACCGCCTATAAAAAAGAATATCGCGAGAAAGGAGAAATTGTAAAAGCAAAAATAGACGCGAAAACAGGAGAGGCTAAGTTTTGGTTAGTAAAAACAGTGGTAGATGAGAGTACTGCTATTTTTGATGTAGATGAAAGTATCGACACAGAGGAAGATGTTGAGATTGAAGAGGGGAGGGTAAGATATAATCCGAAAAGACATATAGTTTTAGAGGAAGCACAAAAAATTAAAAAAGGAATAAAAACAGGAGAAGAAACAGAGACAGAACTTGAATCAAAACAAGATTTTGGGAGAATCGCTGCACAAACTGCAAAACAAGTTATTCTGCAAAAAATAAAAGAAACAGAAAGAGAAATGATCTTTGGAGAGTATAAAAGTAGAGAAAATGAGGTTATTTCGGGAATTGTTCAGCGCGTAGAAGGAAGAAATGTCCTTCTTGATGTTGGAAAAGTTTTAGGAATAATGCACAAAGAAGAGCAGATTCCTGGAGAGATGTATCGCCCTGGGCAAAGACACAAAGCTTACGTTCTAAGTGTAGAAGACAGTCCAAAAGGACCAAATATTGTTCTTTCTAGAGCTTTTCCAAAGTTTATCTCTAAGCTTTTTGAACTCGAAGTGCCGGAAATTGCCGCCGGAACAGTAGAGATAAAGTCTATTGCCAGAGAGGCTGGAGCTAGAACAAAAATAGCTGTTTATTCTGAAGAAGACGGTGTTGATCCCGTAGGAACGGCTGTTGGGCAAAGAGGAACAAGAGTTGGTGCGGTTATCTCTGAACTTGGCGGAGAAAAAATAGATATTATAGAGTACCTGGAAAAACCAGAGGATTTTGTTAGAAACGCTCTTTCCCCTGCTAAAATATCAGATGTAGAGATTAAAGAAGGAAGAGCGATAGTTACTGTCCCAGAAGATCAGTTGTCACTTGCTATCGGAAAAGAAGGACAGAACGTTCGTTTAGCAGCAAAACTTACCGGATGGAGAATTGATGTTAAAGCAATTGGAAAAGACAAGATAGAAGAAACCGCAGAAGTTGAAGAAGAATAAATTATTATTTTAATCTAATAAAAATATGTATCTAATTCCAACTGTCGTAGAAAAAACACAACATGGAGAAAGATCCTACGACATTTATTCCAGACTTCTAAAAGAAAGGATTATTTTCTTAGGAACTCCTCTTGACGATGGAGTAGCAAATTCAATTATTGCCCAGATGCTTTTTTTAGCTAGTCAAAATTCTCAAAAAGACATTCGACTTTACATCAACAGTCCTGGAGGTTCGGTTACAGCCGGAATGGCAATTTACGATACGATGCAGTATGTAAAGTGCGATGTATCTACAGTTTGTGTTGGGATGGCTGGATCAATGTCTGCGGTTTTGCTTGCTTCTGGAGCTCCTAAAAAACGCTTTGCTCTTCCTAATTCAGAGATACTCTTGCATCAAGTTATGGGAGGGGCACGAGGACAAGCATCGGAGATTGAAATTACCGCAAAGCAAATTTTAAAGATCAAAGAAAGACTAAATAATATTCTTGCTTCACATACTAAACAGCCATTAACTAAAATCCAAAAAGACACAGATAGAGATTTTTACCTCACCTCAGAAGAAGCGAGGAAGTATGGAATCATTGATGAGGTGATTACAGAGAAGAAATAAGGTTTGTTTTGACAAAGGATTTCTTTTTTGGTATTATAGGATTGTTGTTAATAGTTAACCTTGGACTTGAAAATCCGTAAAAATACCTTATGTCCGAAGAAAAAGCAATTGATTTTAGCAAAGAATCGTACCTAGTCGTACAAAAAAACAGTAATAAGAGTGGGCTAAAAAAGGATACTCTTTCTTTATGTATGGCACACTGTTTTGGTGTGTTAAAAAACTCTAAATAGAATCGGACAAAAGGTTTTTGAGGTGTATCAAGTGTCAAAAACCTAAAATATGGAACAAATAATTTTACTACTTACGGGAGCAGTCTCTTTGATTGTGGGTGCCGGTTTGGGATATTTTGCGAGGAAATCTATCGCTAAAAGAGATCACATGGCCCTTGAGACAAAAGTACAAAAAAGAATCGATTACGCTAAAAAAAGAAGTAAAGATATTCTTGTTGAAGCAAAAGAGAAATACACAGAGACGATTGAAACAGCAAGAAGAGAAACCGAAGAAAAAAGTGAAGAACTTTTTAAAAGGGAAAAATTTCTCTTAAAAAGAGAAAACACATTAGATCAAAAGCTTTCTGATTATGAGGAAAAAGAAGAAGTCTTTAACCAGAAAGTAAAAAGATTAAAAGAGATTAAGGAAGAAATTGAAGAGATGAGAGAGAAGGCAGAAGACGAGCTCGTAAAGATTTCTGGACTTTCCAAAGAAAAAGCAAAAGAAGAACTCTACAAAGCCATGGAAAAAGAATACGAGATGGATATTCTAGAACGTATTAATAAGCTTGAAAGAGAAGGAGAAGAAAGATACCTGACAAGAGCAAGAGAAATTCTTTCAAGTGTTATACAAAAATATTCTTCTGCCCAAGTTCAAAATCTTACGACGACTAATGTTAGTTTGCCAGATGATGATATAAAAGGGAGAATTATTGGGAAAGAAGGAAGAAACATTAAGACATTAGAAAAACTTACAGGGGTAGAAGTGGTGGTAGATGATACCCCAGGAACAGTAGTCATTTCTAGTTTTGATCCGATTAGAAGGCATATTGCAAAAATAGCGCTAGAAAAACTTATCTTTGATGGACGGATTCAACCGGCAAGAATTGAAGAAATGGTAGAGCGTGCCGAAGAAGAAATATCAGATCAGATTAAAAAAGCAGGAGAGGGTGCTGTTTATGAAACAGGAATTATTGATCTTGATCCAAAGGTTGTTAGTCTTTTGGGAAGACTTTATTTCCGTTCTAGCTATGGGCAGAACGTTTTAAGCCACTCTCTTGAAGTTAGTTTTATTGCAGAAGCAATTGCCGCTGAAATTGGAGCAGACACTTCTATTTGTAAAAAAGCAGGACTGCTTCATGATATTGGTAAATCTCTTGATCATCAAGTTGAGGGCTCACACGTGGATATTGGAATGAGAATTTTGCAGAAATTTAATGTTGAGGAAAACATTATTAATGCAATGAAATCACACCATGAAGAATATCCTTATGAAAGTGTAGAAGCGGTAATTGTTCAAACAGCAGATGCGATTTCTGGCGGAAGACCTGGGGCGAGAAAGGATACTTTAGAAAATTATTTAAAGAGGCTTAGAGAGCTAGAAGACGTTGCAAACTCTTTCCCTGGGGTTGATAAATCTTATGCGATACAAGCTGGAAGGGAAATAAGAATCTTTGTAAGACCAGATGAAATTGGTGACCTAGAAGCTAAAAAGATGGCTCGTGATATTGCAAACAGAATACAGTCTGAACTTAAATATCCCGGAGAGATAAAAGTGACTTTGATCAGAGAGAAAAGAGTTGTAGAGTACGCGAAATAATTATTAAAAAACAGCTCATTAATTTGAGCTGTTTTTTTTATTGGAGCGAGAGACGGGAGTCGAACCCGCAACCTTTTGCTTGGAAGGCAAATGCTCTAGCCAGTTGAGCTACTCTCGCATTTTTATTTGTTTTGACACAGTCTCTATCCATCCGATTATTCTTCTGTGTAATTCTACACCAAATTTTTTTTCTCCATTAGCGACAACATATAGATGAGCGGTGCCATAAGGAAGTTTTCCTCTTTTCATTGGTGATTTATTTTTTCTTTTATCAATTTGGGTTTTTCTGAAGTTTTCAAGTGGAATTCCTGTTTTTTTTGACCAGAAATTTAAACATTTGTTGACATCACTGTCGGGATAAAGAGAAAGAGAAATAGTAAAATTTTTATTACTTAATTCACAAATTTCTTTGAACCACCTTATACTAGACACTATTATATCCGGATCAGAGTTCACTATTCGAGTGTGATTATAATTTTTATTTCCCTCTCCCCAATACAACCCTAATCCTAGCATAAAAATATCTCTTTTACTCAGCTTGCCAATATCTTTTACTGCCAAGTTTTTCATTTTTCTTATATTTTCAACTTTATCAAAACTTTTCTTTTGAGCAGATTTTAATTTTGCAAAACCAATTCTCTTAATTGTTTCTTCGTTTGGGCTATAAGGGATTGTTTTTAACCAATCACTTAAAGTGCTCTTAGAGATTCCTGTTTTAGCCGATATTAATCCATATGAAAAACCTTTTTTCCTGTAATGAATAGCTTTATTTTTTTTGTCAGAGAATTCCATAAACCCATTATATCATTTTCTTTTTTGTCGGGGCGCCGAGATTTGAACTCGAACTACATGCTCCCAAAGCAAGCGTGCTGCCGTTACACTACGCCCCGGTGACTTTTTAATTATAGCAAATTTTCACTTATATTTAAAGTGTGGTATATTTTTAGTATGAAAAAGGGCAGATTACTTCTTTTTGACACTAACTCTATTATTCATCGAGCATTCCATGCACTTCCCCCTCTAAAGAGTAAAAACGGAGAACCAGGTGGTGCGATTTACGGATCACTTCTTGCCTTTTTTAAGATAATCTCTGATATCAATCCTCATTATGTTGTAGCAGCATTTGATTCTCCAGGAAAAACATTCCGCCATAAAAAGTACAAAGAATATAAAGCAAATCGTGTAAAAGCTCCAGAGGAGTTGATCTTTCAGATTAAAAAAACGCAAGAAGTTTTTAACAATATGGGGGTAACCGTTTTAAAAAAGGAAGGACTTGAAGCTGACGATATCGTTGGTACAGTTTCTTTCCATGCACCAGCAAACATAGAAACAGTAATTGTCACAGGAGACATGGACATGCTTCAGCTTGTCAATGAAAAAACAAAAGTATATACTCTTAAAAGGGGAGTCCAAGAAAGCATTCTTTACGACAAGGAAAAAGTAAAAGAAAAATACGATGGAATTTCTCCAAAACAAATTGTAGATATTAAAGCTCTTTGGGGAGACGCTTCAGATAATATACCGGGGGTTGCTGGAATTGGAGAAAAAACAGCGATAAAAATTATAAAAGAGTTTGAAAACATAGAAAATCTTTACCAAAAACTAAGAAGCACCTCTTCTTTGTCAACAAAAATAAAAGAGAAATTATTAAAAGGAGAAAAAATAGCCTTTTTGAGCAAAGAATTAGCAACGATTAACAAAGAAGGAATTTTTGAATATAATTTTGCCGATTTTGTTTATAATATAAAAAGTGAAAAAACAAAAGAAGTGCTGGAGGATTTGGGATATCTAACCCTTAAAAGAAGATTTTTTAAAGAAGAAGAAAAAAATTTAAAACTTTTTTGATACTATGCATTACGATGTAACCAGAGAAGCAATAGATGCGATGATGAAATCTCCTGGTGAGGTTCGTGGGACGGTTTTTAAAACCGATGAAAGTTTTATTTTAGAAAAAGGAGGACCAAAAAAATTAATTGAGATTGAAAGAGAGCTCGATGAGATGGGGTACCCTTTTTTATACAAAGATATTGATAATATGAAGTACTATCCATGGGGAAGAAGAATTCTTTCACTCTTGGCAATAAGTAGGGTTCTGAACATGGATAAGAGTAAAGTTGAAGAGATGGGACGTGTTGCTCCTAAAAAATCTTTTATAGTAAGATTTTTTATGAGACATTTTTTCACAATTGAAAGCACTTTTAAGAAAGCATCTGAGATGTGGCGAGAACACCATACTATTGGAAGGCTGGAAGTTGTTGAATTAAACAATGAAGAAAAGAAAGCGATAGTACGTCTATATAATTTAAATTTTCATCCGATATTTTGTGATTATTTGTGTGGATATTTTGCAGCAATTGCTAAAATGGTTGAAGGAAAAGAAGTAAAATGCGAAGAAGTAAAATGTTTTTTTAAAGGAGAAAGTTTTTTCCATGAGTTTTTACTAACCTGGTAACGCTAAAATTATATGGAGTATAATATAAGCCAAGAGGAGGCATTAAAAATAATTCATTCTGAAGGAGAGGTACGTGGCGTTGTTTTTAAAACAGATCGTCACTTTATATTAGATAGAGAAGGAGAAGAGGGACTGAAAAAAGTGGAAGATGAGCTTCAAAAGATGAATTGTCCTTTTAACTATGAAGAAGAAGCAGACAATATGAGTTTCTATCCTGTCGGAATGCGTGTCTTGTCGATGATTGCTATAAGCAGAGCCCTTAACTTAGACAGAGACGAAGTGATTAAGATGGGAGGATGTGCTCCCAAATTTTCCTTAATGATAAAGTTTTTTATGAGGCATTTTCTTTCTGCCGAAAAGATCATGGAAAAAGCTGGTGAGATGTGGGGAAAACATTATACCGTTGGAAGCCTAAAATCGGTTGAAATGAACACCGAAGAAAAGTTTATTAGGGCTAGACTTTATGATATTGATCTTCATCCTATTTTCTGTGATTACTTGATTGGATATTTTTCTTCAGTTATTAAGATGGGCGTTGGGACAGAAGGAAAAGGAGAAGAGGTAAAATGCGTTCATCGAGGAGACGATTATCATGAGTTCACAATAAGATGGTAAATGAGGAAGAAAAAATTAAAACTCTTTTAGAAGACATATCTCTACTTGAAAGTTATGCTTATGATCTTTTTGCGTTTACTCCATTGCCACTTTGTTTTGTTAATCCTCAGGGAATGGTGCTAGAAGTTAATCCTACGTTTGTAAAAGTTACGGGATATGGTGAGTATGATGTAGTTGGAGAAAGTATGACACTGTTTATAGAAGAAAGTGAGGCAAAAAGAATATTAAAAAAGACAATAGAGGAAAGTATAGTAGAAAGAGAGAGAACGATTATAAAAAAGAAAGATGGAAGTGATTTACTGGTTATGGTTTCTGCAAAAATTCGCAAAACAAAAGAAGATGGAGTAAACGGAGCTTTCTTTTCTTTTTTTGATCTTACAGAAATAAAGGAAAAAGAAGAAAAGGTTCAAGAAAGTAATAAAAAATTACAAGAAAAAATGGAGGAGATGGAGAAGATTAACAGACTCACAATTGGTAGAGAGCTGAAGATGGTGGAGTTAAAAGAAGAAATCGAAAAACTAAAAGAGGAACTAAAAAAATATAAGGAGGGGCAAAAATAATGGAAGAAGAGAAAACAGAAGATTTATTTGATGATCAAAGCGGAGAGTTAGAAGATCTCCGTCGTTATATAGAGGATTTTACGTCTTTTCTTCCTTTGGCTTTCTGCATGATTAACCCTCTTGATTATATTTTAGACAGTAACAAGGCTTTTCAGGATATAACAGGATATGAAAAGATGGAAATTATTGGAAATAGCGCTGACACCTTATTTGACAATAAAGGAAAAACAGAATCATTTATCGCTAAGGTAGCAAGCAGGAAAAACGTAGTAGAAGAAGAAATGACTCTTATTACAAAAGGAGGAAGGAAGATACCAGCAAAAATAGCGGCACTTTCAAGAAAAGATGACGAGGGTAATTTTTCAGGATATTTTTTAACGATCACAGATATTACAGAGTCAAAAAGATTTGAAGAAGAGCTTGAGAGAAAGATTAAAGAAAGAACGGAAGAGCTTCAAAAGGCAAAAGAAAGACTAGAAGACTCGGAAAAAGTTTTGGAAATAAAAATTGCTGCTAGAACACGCGAACTTGCTGAATTAAATGAGAAGTTAGAAACAAGGGTTGTAGCGAGAACAAAAGAAATAGAAGAAAAAGCAGCCGAACTAGAAAAAAAAGCAGAAGAGATGAGCCAGACACAAACCGCTCTTTTGAATCTGGCTGAAGACACCGACAAAGCTTCCCGAGACGCAGAAAAAGAAAAAGAAAAGACGCTGGCTATTATTAAAAACTTTATAGACGGTTTGCTCTTCTTTAATTCTGAAAGAAAACTTGTTTTAGCTAATCCTAAAGCAGAAGAGATATTTGATATAAAACTAAGAGACGTTGCCGGAAGGACAACCAAAGAGCTAATCACATTCCCAACGTTAGTGCCATTGATTAATCTTATAGGAGAAGAAATAAAAGAAGTTTCTCGCGAAGAAATTTGTACGGAAGGAGAAGTATTTCTTGAAATCACAACTATTCCTGTCAAACAAGACAAAGAAGATGTTGGTATTTTGATTAATATACATGACATTACCAGAGAAAAAAGTATTGAGAAAATAAAGAGTGAATTTGTATCTGTTGCTGCTCATCAGTTGCGTACTCCTCT